>ENA-OQKR01000038-OQKR01000038.1-human-gut-metagenome-genome-assembly--contig:-NODE-38-length-50956-cov-4.119400_pt1 | contig 50956 bp, 52 predicted proteins | sample MGYA00242803_ERZ504806 | MGnify/ENA primary metagenome ERZ504806 (study PRJEB26092, sample SAMD00036399) | human gut metagenome | host: Homo sapiens | study: EMG produced TPA metagenomics assembly of...
AAAGTCAGCAAGCATCATTCACTAGCAACTTACTCCAAAGAGAACGCAAGTCCTCGAAAATCTTCTGCCTCGACTCGGGGTACACACCGGCAAAAAACCCATACGGCTTCACCTCCTCAAAACCGGCGATGGCCTCTTCGCAAGGACGGGCAATATGCGTAATCGTATCTACCCTACTTTTCACTTCCTTAGAGGTTTTTCGATACCCCGAGATGATACTAGCCCCACATCCCCCGTACGCAACTCCGGACGTGGCATCATTTCCATTTTGAGAACTCCGATTTCATCCGCATCATATTCCTTGCCAGTATTGAAGAATTTTACTTTATCCCCTTTACGAATCACACCGTTCACTATCTTGAAATATGCAATGATACCACGGAAAGAATTGAAGACAGAATCGAAAATCAACGCCTGCAACGGAGCTTCCTCGTCACCCTCCGGATGGGGGATATGCTCAATGACCGCAGCCAGAATCTCTTCCACTCCCATGCCTGTTTTGCCGGAAGCACGGATAATCTCATCACGCTTGCAGCCCAACAGTTCAACGATTTCGTCCTCCACTTCCTCGGGCATGGCGCTTGCCATGTCACATTTGTTGATGACGGGGATAATCTCCAAATCATGCTCAATCGCCATATAGAGGTTTGAAATGGTCTGCGCCTGCACTCCTTGCGAAGCATCTACAATAAGCAAGGCTCCTTCACAAGCGGCGATGGAACGTGACACCTCGTACGAGAAGTCCACGTGTCCCGGAGTGTCTATCAAGTTCAGAATATACTTTTCACCTTTATAGGTGTACTCCATTTGTATGGCATGGCTCTTGATGGTGATACCTCTTTCCTTCTCAAGGTCCATGTCATCCAGCATCTGTCCGTTAGTTACTTGTATAGTATTGGTAAATTCCAGCAGACGGTCTGCCAAGGTTGATTTACCGTGGTCGATATGGGCAATAATGCAAAAATTTCGTATATTCTTCATTGTCAATAACTATCTATTAATTGGGTGCGCAAAGATAGTGAAAACAGAGCAAATAAAAAAAATGCGTTGATAACATATTCATGTACCAACGCATCTTTTTATAACATTCCAATCAATTCCTCGCTTAGTTCAGCTTTACAAACAATTCGCCTTCCACTTCAGAAGTAGAAACCTTGTCTTCTCTTAACAACCAGCCCAATCCCAGGAAGAAGTCCTTGTCGATCAGTTTAGTTGCTTTCTTGATTTGCTTGTGAGTCAAGCCATCTGTGCCATTCAGTGCAGTCCAAATCTGTCCTGCAACATTACCAGCTTTTTCTTTTAACATTTCTATTTGCTTTTAGTTAAACGTTATCCTCATCTCCAAAGATAGAGATGTCGGTGTTTTTATATCGCTGCAAAGATAGGTATATTTATGTTATACAACACGTTATTAGGCACTTTTTTTCTTACTAAGGAGTAAAAAAGTTCTTTTTTCTTACTTTGAGGTACGTTTTTTCCAGGTATTCGGTCCAAATTTGGGCAGCTACCTCTACCATCCTGGCACACGGGCGTTTAGCATAATACTGCTCGGTACGGGCTTCCGGAACGGACGAACCTTCCGGTTTTCTCAACCCCAACAATTCAGCACATATCAAAGAGCCATTTCGTTTCTTGAATTCAGCAGCCAGCTCCTGCACCAACGCATAGTTTGCCGCCTTACCTTCACGGTCCTTGCCTTCCACAGCTCCTTTTTCCAATCCGGCCAATAGGAACATGCCGCATGCAGCACCGCATGTCTGCCTCATACGACCTATGCCACCACCAAAAGAAGCGGACATCCGGAAAGCCTGCTCTTCTGTAAAACCATACATATCTGCAAAAGCTCCCACTACCGATTGCGAACAGTTATAGCCACTCTTGAAAAGCTCCACAGCTTTTTCGATTCTGTCTTTTGTTTCCATAATCATTCTGTAATTTCCAACAACATCGGGCAATGGTCCGAGTGGACAACGTCACCCAATATTCTCGCCTCCTTCAACATCGGACGCACCGGCTCACTCACCATGCAATAATCAATGCGCCACCCTTTGTTCTTGGCACGTGAATTAAAGCGATAGCTCCACCACGTATATTCCTGCTTGTCGGGATGAAGCCAACGGAAGGAATCTATGAATCCCGCATTGAGAAAGCGCGTCATCCACTCCCGCTCTTCAGGCAGGAAGCCACTGTTAGTGGCATTCCTGATAGGGTCGTGAATGTCTATTGCCTCATGGCAGATATTATAATCGCCGCAAAGAATGAGTTTAGGACGCGTACGTTCCAGCTCCAATACATATTCCTGGAATTTCTCCAACCAGACCATCTTAAAGGCCTGGCGTTCATCACCGCTGGTACCGGAAGGATGATAAACACTCACAACAGACACATCACCGAAGTCGGCACGGATAAAGCGCCCTTCGTTATCATATTCTTCAATGCCCATGCCGTACTCCACATGGTCCGGTTCTTGCTTGCTCAAAATAGCGACTCCGCTATACCCCTTCTTCTGTGCAGAATACAGGTAATGCTTATACCCCAAAGCATCCAGCGCCTCTGCCGGATACTGTTCCGGTTGCAGCTTTGTTTCCTGCAAACAAAGCACATCCGGCTGCTCTTGTGCCAGCCACTCGGGAAAACCTTTTGTCACGGCAGCCCGTAGCCCATTTACGTTATATGTAATAATCTTCATACTTATTTGATTTCTTAGAAATGAATTATTCAAGATGTCAACTCGGATACCAGCAGCATGATATTCAGCACAGTGACCACCGCAGCAATGGCATAAAGTACAAATGTACTCCATTTGCTGTTTACATACTGCCCCATCACTTTGCGCGAAGAAGTCAGTCCTACTTGCAGGAAAACCGTAAACGGCAGCTGGATGCTCAGTATCATCTGTGAAATCAGCAGTCCTTTGAACGGGTCTCCGATAAAGAAAATCAGCAGCAGTGCAATACCCAATGACAGAATCACACCCACCTGCGAGTGACTGTCTTTGATATGATAGGATTCTCCGAAAATACCGGCAAAGATAGAACCTGCCGCCATACCGCTGGTTATCGTGGAAGATATACCCGCCATCAGTAATGCCAATGCAAAAACCACGGCAGCACTGCTCCCCAGCAACGGCTCCAGCAAGGATTTGGCCTGCTGCAACTCTTCCACCTGAATACCGCTTTTAAAGAAAGTTGCCGCTGCCAGCAGTATCATGGCACTGTTGATGGCCCATCCCACAATCATAGAGAACAGCGTGTCGAACAATTCATATTTCAACACCTTACGGATGGATGCATCATCTTTCTTATTATATTCATGGCTCTGTATCACTTCCGAGTGCAGAAACAGATTATGCGGCATCACCACCGCACCGAGCACACTCATGATAATCAGCATGCTCCCATGCGGGAACGAAGGTGTCACCCACCCTTGTGCGGCCAGCGGCCAATCTATCTTCACCAGAAACAGCTCATAGATAAAGGAGAGCCCGATGACCGAAACAAAAGCAATGATGGAACGTTCTATCTTCTTGTAGGAATTAGTGAAAAGCATGACGACTACAAATACGGTAGTCAAGATAGAGCCCCATATGATGGGAATGTCAAACAGCATCTGCAAAGCGATGGCACCTCCCAATATCTCTGCCAGCGAAGTCGAGATGGAAGCCAATACCGCTGTACCCAATATGGGACGCGACACCCAGGAAGGAGTATATTTGGTAGCGGCTTCGGACAAGCACAAGCCGGTTACAATTCCCAGATGCGCCACATTATGCTGCAATACAATCAGCATGATAGTGGATAAAGTCACGACCCACAGCAATGAATAGCCAAATTCAGACCCTGCCGCAAAATTAGATGCCCAGTTCCCCGGGTCAATAAAGCCCACAGTCACCAGCAGTCCGGGACCTATATATTTAAAAACGTCCAGACCGCCCAGATAGCGTTTGTGGTCTCTCCGTTTCAAGTCTTTAAAAATATTCTTCATTGTATCTGTTCAATTAAGAGCGTAAAAATACTCAAATAATAACAAATACCTCCATGTTAGGTTCAAAAAAAGCCCCTGGCATCTTTCAATGTCAGGGGCTCTCATCCATTCTTTCAGGCAGGAGGCTCAATACCCCATCTCGTGCAATGCCTTGCACAATTGGTCGGGGCAGGAAGTGGAACGTCTTCCGCAGCGAATTCCTTCCAAACGGGCAATCACCGCATCTACCGGCATGCCTTTCACCAAACGTGAAAGTCCTTGCAGGTTTCCATTACATCCACCCCAAAATGCCACCTCTTTCACAATACCATCTTCCACATCCAGTTCGATGTTACTGCTACACGTACCTTGCGTCTTGTATGTATATGTCATTATTCTCCGCCTTCTTCCGGTTTCATGTTAGTATAAACCGTCTGTACATCATCAAACTCTTCGAGACGCTCTATCATTTTGTCGATGGTTTCGCGTTGCTCGGGAGTCACATCCTTCATATCGTTCGGGATATAGGTAAACTCACCGCCGACATCTTCAAAACCGCACTCTTCCAAATGTTTCTGGATAGCTGCATAGCTTTTCGGATCACCATAAATAGTGATAGTACCTTCTTCTTCATCCTCTTCGTAGTCTTCCTCTACGTCATAGTCTATCAAGTCAAGAATGAGTTCCTCCATATCGATACCGTCTTTCTTCTTGAAAGTGAACACACACTTGTGGTCAAACAAGAAAGCCAGTGAACCCATTGTTCCCAAGTTACCGCCAAACTTGTTGAATACGGAACGCACATCGGCTACTGTACGGGTAGTGTTATCGGTCAGTGTATCCACAAAAACAGCTACACCGTGAGGACCGTATCCTTCATAAGTCATACCCTTATAGTCGCTCTGGTCCTTACCCATCGCATTCTTGATAGCACGTTCAATATTATCCTTCGGCATGTTTTCACGCTTACAAGTAGCGATAACCGAACGCAGTGTCGGGTTGTTTTCCGGCTCCGGACCACCGGCCTTCACCGCAATAGCAATTTGTTTACCCAGTCTTGTAAAGGTCTTTGCCATGTGACCCCATCTTTTCAATTTGGCAGCTTTTCTATATTCAAACGCTCTTCCCATTGGAACTGTATTTTAAATTATGAATTATAAATTCTGAATAATGAATCAACGCAGCTTGGCATTCAACTTGTCCTCCAGGTTCTTCACCAGTTTGGACATAATCTTGTCAATCTGCTTATCGTTCAACGTGGCATTCTCATCCTGCAACAGGAAACTCACCGCGTAACTCTTCTTACCGGCTTCCAGATTCTTACCCTCGTAAACGTCGAAGAGAGAGACCTCCTTCAGCAGCTTTTTCTCCGTCTCGTAGGCAATCTTCTCGATTTCCGCAAATTGCACTTTCTTGTCGAGCAGCAGTGCCAAGTCACGTTTCACGGCAGGGAACTTGGAGATTTCCGTATAGCTCACCTTCACATTGCGGATGGCCTTCAGCAATTCTTTCCAGTTGAAATCGGCATAGTAAACCTCGTTGTCAATATCGAATGCCTTCAGCAGCTTCTTTGTTACAATACCGAAAGTAGCCAACCGCTTTCCACCCCTTGTCTGTACGGATAAACCGGCAGCATAGATGTCATCAGTCAGATTGCCGACAACCAAATCATGCATGTGCAGCCCCAATCTGGCAAAGACATTCTCAACGTATGCCTTCAGCTCATATACCGAGCTGTTCTCATCCGGATGAGCCCATGAGTTGGTCACCCTCTTACCAGTCACCCACAAACCCAGATGATAGTCTTCGGAATAAGCGGCAAGCACCTTTTCCGGATTCTTCTTCTCCTCGTTGAAGTGATAACAGTTACCGAATTCAAAGAATTTCAGGTCTGCATTCTTACGGTTGGCGTTGTGCGAGATGCTTTCCAGTCCACCGAAAAGCAGTGTCTGACGCATGGCATTCAAGTCTGCACTCAACGGATTCAGCAACATTACCAGATTCTTTGACGGATAAGACTCCAAGTTGTCATAGTAAGCGGCACGCGTCAACGAGTTGTTCAGAATCTCATTGAAACCACAGCCCACCAGCTGCTCGGCAACCAGGTTCTGCAGTTTGTTGGATTTATCATATTCACCCTTGGTAGTCAGACAAGACTTCAAGGTAGTCGGAATCTCCACATTATTATATCCGTAGATACGCAGAATATCCTCTATTACATCGCAATCGCGCTGCACGTCCACACGGTAAGGAGGAACATCCAGTGTAAGCCCTTCGGCTGTCTCGTCTACAATCTTCATTTCCAGACTTGTCACGATGCTCTTGATGGTATCCACCGGAATAACTTTGCCAATCAGTGAGTTCACTTTCTCATAGGCAAGTTCCACACGGAAATCCTTGGCAGGAGCGGCGCACACATCTTTTATTTCAGAAGAAATGGTACCTCCGGCAAGTTCCTTTACCATCAAAGCAGCCAGCTTCAGGCAGTAAATAGTGGCATTCGGGTCAATACCTCTTTCAAAACGGAAAGAAGCATCTGTGTTCAATCCATGACGACGGGCTGTCTTGCGCACCCATGTGGGATGGAAGTAAGCACTTTCAAGGAACACATCCTTGGTGGTTTCCGTAGAACTGGAATCCAGACCGCCGAATACACCGGCAATACACATCGCCTCTTCCTTGTTGCAAATCATCAAGTCGCGTTCGTTCAATTTACGCTCCACGCCATCAAGAGTTACAAACGGAGCACCTTCCGGCATGGTCTTTACAATCACCTCACTGCCTTTAATCTTATCTGCATCGAAGCAGTGCAGCGGCTGGCCGAAAGCATGGACGATATAGTTGGTAATATCCACCACATTATTGATAGGACGCAGGCCGATAATACGCAACTTGTTCTGCAACCATTCGGGGCTTTCTTTCACTGTAACCCCTTTCACCGTAACGCCGGCATATCGGGGACATGCCTCGCTGTTCTCTACAGTTACTTTAATATCCAAGTCGTGATTTTCTACCGCAAAAGCGTCTACCGAAGGTTTCTTTAAAGTAGCCGGCTTACCGTTCTGTATCAAGTAGGCGTACAAGTCGCGTGCCACCCCATAATGTGAGCAAGCATCGGCACGGTTGGGAGTGATGTCCACTTCCAGTACGTAATCGCTCTTGATGTTATAGTAGTCCTTGGCAAGCGTACCCGGAACAGCTGTCTCCGGCAGTACGATGATGCCTGCGTGGTCCGTACCGATACCGATTTCATCCTCAGCACAAATCATGCCGACAGATTCCACGCCACGAAGTTTTGATTTCTTGATGGTAAAGCATTCGTCACCGTCATACAGTTTTGTACCCAACGTGGCTACTACCACTTTCTGTCCGGCAGCTACATTCGGAGCGCCGCATACAATCTGCACGGGTTCACCTTGTCCCAGGTTCACCGTAGTGACGTGCATATGGTCTGAGTTAGGATGAGCTTCGCATGTCAGCACTTCGCCGATGACCAGTCCTTCCAGTCCGCCTTTAATGGTTTGCACCTCTTCCACACTTCCCGTTTCCAGTCCGATGGAGGTCAGTGCCGCAGCAACTTCATCCGGTGTCAAATCGAAATCGACATACTCTTTCAACCAATTATAAGAGATATTCATATCATTATATTTTTATTGTTTCCAAAAGTGACCTGCAAAGGTAATAAGATTTTTTGGTTGGCAGGGAATTATAAATGAAGAAAATAACAAAAAGGCGATGAAGTGCTTTTCCTTCACCGCCTTTCTCCTAATATTCTATATAAATCTACAATTTATACATTCATTGCATTGGCGCCTAAAGCTCCCAATATGGCGGAAGCAACAGCTATCACCACCTTCAAAATCTTGTCCCAAACGTTCTTTTTCATAGTTTTAATCTTTCAAAATTAGTAAATACATCTTATCCTAACGGGTTCTCTCCCTGGTCACCGTCGGAACCGCCACCGGGATTGCCACCATCACCGGCATCATCCTTACCGTCCGTAACCACTCCCGTCCATTTCTCAAACTCCACACCCTGGAGCAGGGCACGCGTAGTGCCGATGGCAGCCGGGCGCGTGTATTCCGGAGTAAACTGGCAGCGCAAAGCAGTCACCTGATTGGGATTCACGTCTTCAGATTTGGCCACTCCCTTACCTCGCGTACGGGCCTTCATGGTGAATGTGCCCAGGCCATCCAGACGCACCGTACGGCTGTTCAGCAACTGGCTCCTCATTACCGTCATCAGGTTACGGATTACATTATGTACGTCACCCGGAGTCAGGGAAGACTTCTCGGCAATCACCTCAGCCAGCTGTTGCGCATCCACAGCCCTTCCCACTTTCTTCAAACTCAGATGCCAAAGTTTGGCACCCTCTTTCGTCGCCAGAGACGACTGTCTTGCATAATAAAATAAAGGCATACTTTCTTTCTCCTTTTTACATTTTTAATTCAACATGGTTTTTCATCTCGTTTTGTTGTTCAACAATGCAAAGGTGAGGATATATTTGCCTGTAAACAAAGAAAACAGCCTCGCTGAAGCTGTTTTCTGAGATAAGTTCATAAAGTATTGATTTACAAATTATCAGTTCAAGTAAGCCAACTTAATCAAGATATGCTTTCAAGAAAAGATTTAGGAGACGTAATACTTATTTGTGAAAAATAAAAATCCTTTTCATTCCTTGTCACAATAACATCAGCTTGTATATTGGCTGCAGAAAAATATTGCAATGCATCTTCAAAGTCAGTAGCTTGTAACATTAGAGCCGATTCAACATTATCAGCTGTCAAACTAACAACAGAAAAGAATGTCTTCAGTTTATTTAAAGCATTATATAGTGCTATTCCTTTAAATTTCTTTCTAAGAATATATGCAATATTTGCCATAGTCAATGATGACAAAAACAAAGAACATTTCTGCTCTTTTTGACACAACAGAATAGTGGCAGCATCTTGACATCCGTCTCTTTCCAATAACAAGTCTATTAAGACATTTGTATCAATAAAAGCTTTTATCATTTGTTCAATAGATAATTAAGACGTTCATCTTCTGCATCTTCTATCCCCGAAGCTATACCTATTAATTCCTGAATATCCTTGGGCAACACAAAATCATTTTTCTCAGTCTTCACTTTTCCAACATGTACATGCCGCCTACTGCCATTATTTAATAAACTTTCCGACAGTTTATTTATAATGCGCAATTTCATCTCATCACTTAGTGACAATAATTTATCCAAATAATTATCTGACAAATTAATAGAAGTATCCATATTACTTTCTCCTTTCAATGACAAAGATAATATTAATTCCTACAATCATCAAGAAAAGGAAAGCTTATTTCAAATTGATTGATGTAATCCAAAATACCTCTTCATGAAACAGACATAAATAAGACTTAACAAGAGGATGGTACATAGCAGATACCAGTAACCTGAATCCAAACACATTATATATCCTACGATGATGATTGCCTATACTGCCATGTAAATAGAAGAAACCATTACATGAGGAATCTTCAGCTCATTCGCCATAATCTGATAAGATGTTTGCGATGCGGTAGTCCGATATTCTCATGAAGCATCAGGCGGTGAATATTTGGCACGCTTGCAGAAATTGAAGAAGCAGAAGACTAGAACGGAACAGACAACGGTATAGATGAAATCCGCATTGACAAACGTATTGGCAACCGACAGCGTTGTCAAGGTCGTAGTTAAAAAGCTGTATTTTCATCTATTATTTTACTATGGCCTCTTTTATACACTCCACGATATAATATACATCTTCATCAGTCACCCACGGCCCGGCAGGAAGGCACATACCGATTTTAAAAATAGCTTCGGATACCCCATTGATATAAGCCGGAGTATCCTTATAGACCGGCTGCTTGTGCATCGGTTTCCAAACCGGGCGCGCCTCTATTTTTTTGCCAAGCATAAAAGCACGCAAAGCCTCCACACTCTCGTTGGGCTGGCAATCTGTTGTAGCACAATCTACGGCATGAATCACACCTGCAGCACCACCTACGGCAGTCCTGACAACATCCTTATAAGCATTTTCCTGCCCTTTGATGCGAAGTGAAGAATCCAGAGTGATTGTACAAAGCCAGAAATTAGAGTCATAATCAGCCGAAGGAGCTTCATGCAGCAATACCCCCTCCACATCCTTAAGCAGTTCCTTATAGAGAGCCTGCACATGTCGGTGATGTGCAATATGCTTATCGGCAACGGTCATTTGACCACGACCAATACCTGCACATATATTACTCATGCGATAGTTATACCCTATCGCCTCATGCTGGTAATAAGGATAAGCCTCACGAGCCTGCGTGGCATACCACATGATTTGATTCTTGCTTTCGGCATCTTTACAAATCAACGCACCACCGCCACTGGTAGTAATCATCTTGTTACCGTTAAAGCTCAGCACCCCGAACTTGCCGAACGTCCCCAGCACCTGTCCCTTAAAACGGGAACCAAAACCTTCGGCAGCATCTTCCACCACTGGAATAGCATACCTATCGGCTATCTCCATGATACGTGTACAGTCATAGGGCATGCCATACAATGCCACAGGAACAATAGCTTTTGGCTTTTTGCCAGTCTTGGCAATGCGGTCTTTGATGGCTTCTTCCAACAGTTCCGGAGACATGTTCCAAGTTTCTTTCTCAGAATCCACAAATACCGGAACAGCCCCCAGATAAGTGACCGGATGCGAAGACGCACAGAATGTGAAGCTTTGTACAATCACTTCGTCACCCTGTCCCACTCCGCAAGCCAACAGAGCCAAATGTACTGCCGCCGTACCGGCCGAAAGTGCCACCACTTCCTTGCCTTCGCCTACAAAACGTTTCAAATCCTCTTCAAAAGCATTCACATTAGGACCAAGAGGAACCACCCAGTTCGTATCGAAGGCTTCTTTTACATATTTCTGTTCAATACCCTCCTCGCTCATATGGGCAAGGCAGAGATAAATAGTTTTATCCATAAATATATATGTGATTATTTAATGATCAGACTCCGGATTCCTCACATAGTGGGGAATAAAAAGAAAGGAAACGGCTTTATAAATCTTTTCCAGATATCGGGATAATTTACTCATAAATGTTTCCATGACCGGGATACAGACTGCAATCCTTTGTTAATTCCATGATACGTTCTTTCGAGATCCGTGCATCTTCCCTATCGCTATTAGGGAATGAGGCAATGACTTTAACACCCGGGATATATGAATCACCCGAGAAAACATTGTTCTCGACTTTATAGGTAAGGCAGCTTTTATCATGTCCGGGAGTTTCAAACACTTCCACGAAAATTCCCGGAAATATTTCCACTTTATCATTCTCATGTAAAACCGTCACATTATCTCCCATCCATATTACAGGATCATTGTGATAACGGGAAAAATTAAGTTTATCCGAACCTAAAGCCTCCTTACCGAAAGAGGAAGTGTAAACTGTGCAATCAGGATACAATCGTAATAAATCTTTTATACCATAAATATGGTCGTAATGAGTATGAGTCAGAAACAAGGCTTGTACCGTTCCGCACTTTTCCTGAACACACTGCTTTATAGGAGCAATATCCCCAATATCTATCAATACATGCCCATCTTTCCCCTCAACAGACAGTATATACGCATTGGAGGTGAAAACAAAATTGACAATCTGATGAACGTTCATTTCAGTTATGGCCATTGAAAGCCTCAGTTGTAGCATTACCTTCCTTATTGATCCCTTCCCTAACGAACACTTTCTTTATGGTTAGCATAATAATCTTCACGTCCAGCCAGAAAGAAATATGATCCACGTACCACACATCCAGTTCAAACTTACGTTTCCAACTGATATCATTCCGTCCGTTTACCTGTGCCCACCCCGTAATTCCCGGACGTACTTCATGGCGACGGAACTGTTCCTCTGAATATAAAGGAAGATACTTCGGCAATAAAGGACGGGGGCCAACCAATGCCATATCCCCCTTTAATACATTAATTAATTGTGGCAATTCATCTATGGAAAGAGAACGGACTATTTTACCAATCTTTGTCAGGCGTTCAGCATCCGGCAACAAGTTTCCTCCAGAATCCCGCTCATCTGTCATTGTCTTAAACTTTATGGCTTTGAATATCCGGGCATTTTTTCCAGGGCGATCCTGGGTGAAAAAGACACCGGCACCCTTATTGGTGAAATGGAGGAAAATTATCAGAAGAAGTAATATGGGCCAGATAACTGCCAAAACAAAGAAAGCAACAATAAAATCAATCGTACGTTTTAAAAAGTAAGAATATAGCATAACATTCGTCAATCAATTCATTAATATTTTTCCATTTTGAACATTTACATTCTCTTTCAATATCTTTGCAGGATTTCTTGCTGCAATACAATTCGAATGAATATTTTTTGCAACCACGCTACCCTCTATAACCACTTGATTACCAACAGATAAGCCTGGCATAATTATTGATCGAACTCCTATCACACAATTTTTACCAATATATGTATCAGCTTTCAAACTTCTACAATGATCATGTGCCAATATCATAGCACCAGAAAGCACCCAAGTATTATCCCCAATATGGATACCTTTAGGGTTAATTGACTTATCTAAATGAGCTTTCCATGAAATTCTGCAATTCTTACCTATATCCATTCCGTATCTCCAACGGAGATAACGAGGATATAAATCAACGAGAATCCCCCACAGAATTCTTCTTATTTGCATAGCACAATTCAAAGTTTCAAATCAAAACCATACCTATTCAAAATCTCAATTCCTTTCCCATAAGAAGTTAACTCCATAATTTCTTCAGGCTCGAACATTACATCAAAAGAGTCTTCCAAGATAGAAATTATATTCAGTTGATGAACCGAGTCCCATCCTTCTACATTTTCTTTTGAAAAACTGTCATTCAAGACCTCTTCTGTCACACCAAACACTTCTACAAAAGCAGCGTTATATTTCTCAATATTAGTCATTTCTATTACAACTTTTATATATTAAACTTACTATACAATATCTTGCCTGCTTCATTTCTGGGTATTTCATCAATTATTCGTACATCGAAAACAGAAGCTACCAATTTTGTTTTCTCTACCAACAACTCTTTCACTTGTTGGACATATTGCCCGTTTGTGAGATAAATAACCATTCTTTCATCCGTTCCTACACAAGCACACTCTATAGGAAATTTCCCTTTGATTATCTGTTCACATTCATCCAGTCCAATACGCATCCCAAATAATTTCAAGAAACGTCCTATACGACCTACAATGTAATAACATCCATCCTCATCACGATAAGCCAAATCACCGGTACGCATAAATCCATTGCGTTTATCTCCCAAAAGTAAATCTTCTCGTTTACGGGCATATCCAAGTGTCACATTTTTACCGCGATAACACATCTCACCTTCGGTATTTGCCTCTTCAATAAGATTCCCTTCACTGTCTATTAGCGACAATTCGGCATTAGGAACTGCTAATCCTATACTACCAACTTTCTCAACGGCCCACTCCGCAGGTAAATAAGCCATACGGGCTGTGCCTTCCGACTGTCCATAAGTAGCAATCCACTGCTTGCCATTGTCCCTACAATATTCTGCAAACTTTAAATTTAACTGACGAGGCATTTTACCGCCTCCCTGTGTCAATAATCTCAAATCAGGCAAGTCCATACGAAAGAAACGCATCATATTCAGAATCTCAAAACTATAAGGAACCCCTGTAAAACTAGTAGCCCTTTGTTCCCTTATAAAATTCCAAAAAGCTCGGTCAGTCATGTTCTGATTAGTTATAAGTATCGTAGCACCTACATAGAGATGGCTGAACACAACAGAAAGCCCCATAGTATAATAAAGAGGCAATACCAATAACGGCCGGTCTTCCTTTGTTAATTGGAAGAATGTGGATATATTAAGTGCCGCGGCCTCAATATTTTCATATTTATGCCTCACTAATTTAGGGCTTCCCGTAGAGCCGGAAGTAGGTAATAAGTGGGATAAATCCTCATACATCGGACAAGCTTCTAAGCCTATCTTCAACAACACATACCCATAACGTTCCGTTACCACTTCATAAGAGGTTAAAGAAATAGCCATTACAACAGGTACACATAAATAAGAAGGTCGGTATATTTCAAACAGATTCTTATATAATCCCTCTTCAATATGCGCATTCAAAATCAAAGGAACATTTCCTGAATTAAGACATCCTATACTCCAGGCCACACCACCCACATTGTTCTCTGTCAACAAAAAAAGTAAGGAACGAGAAGGTATAAGAGTGCCTATCTCATTAGAAAAATCCACCAACTCTCCGTAAGTCAGGATGTTTTCCATTGCATCAATAGCAGCAATTGCTTCCTGCGGATGTTTATTCAATTGTAATATCATAACCAAAAATTATTTCATTAAATTGAAGCGCAACCATCTACCCCCAATATCTGACCAGAGATATATGAAGAACGATCCGAAGCCAAGAAAGAGCACGCATTAGCTATATCATCAGGAGATCCCAAACGCCCCAAAGCAATCTTAGCGATGCGCATATCTATTTTTTCTTTACTATCTTCATAAAGCTCAGCAAAACGCTCTGTTTTCACGATACCGGGTGCTACAGCATTGACACGTACACCTATCGGAGCCAACTCTTTAGCAGCCGACTTTGTAAAAGAAATGATAGCCCCTTTTGTAGCCGAATAAGCCGATTGTCCCGGAGAGCCCAATACAGCCGTAACAGATGCAATATTTACAATGGAACCTCCGCCATTGCGAGCCATCAGACGAGACACTAATTGCACCAACTCAATCACGGCAATCACATTGACACGAAACATCAATTCAGTCTCTTCCCTGACAATCATGCCTATTTTTTTATTGAACACCACCCCCGCATTATTAACCAATACATCTATGTGCCCTTGTTCTTTTTTTACCTGTATCATAGATTCTTTGGCAGCTTGTGCATGGGTCACGTCAAAATACAATGCATGAAATCTTTCAAACTCAAGCTCTAAAGCGCTCATGGAACCTTCCAAACGATCACAGCCATACACTATTGCACCATCTTCAATCATTTTCAAGGCAATAGACTTACCTATGCCTTGAGCTGCACCCGTTACGATACAGACTTTATCTTTCAGTAACTCACTCATTATTTTAGTCTTCTTGCAGGTGAAGAAAATAAGGTTGATTCCGATTCGACATCCATCGTTACAAACGAACATGCTCCGATGGTACAATTGTCACCAATATGTACATTATGGTTTATCATTGCTCCTGTATGAATCATATTATGATCCCCGATTGTAGTGGCTCCTACCATCATCACTTGCGAGTCAATCCTATTCCAACTACCAATTGTCACATCATGACCAATAATAGTTAACGATTGGATAAAATTGTAATCACCAATTTTAGCATCAGCTGCTATAGTTGTAAATGCACCTACTAAATTACCTTTTCCCATATGAACATTTGTCCCAATACGAGCTGTATGGTGAATTAAAGAAATAAACTCTGCTCCTCTTATCAATAATTGTTCAATGCATGCCTTTCTAGAATGCCCGCCAATAGAACAGACAAATACATTTTCAGATTTACACTCGTAGGCAGCAATAGTTCCTAATACAGGAGGGTAATTCTCAAAACCGGACAAAGCATCCAAGTTATCGTCAATAAATCCAACAACTTCAAACTTACTACCATAACCAATACTTTCACGGGCAAGGTCGTACATAGTACGCCCCATGCCACCAGCACCAATTATTACTAATTTTTTCATATATATTTCTTTAATTTTGAAAGCATTTTATAGCCAAATACACCTAAGAGCAATACATATAAAGCTAATATCCGCTCTTTAACAGGAACTTTTCGAGCATAAGCCACCTTACTTATATATTTGTGGAATAACTGGTTACATAATATTGTTTCAACTGTATTTACCGCGATTTTATCGTCCAGTCCTAATTTTACATATTTATTATATGTAAAGGACATCAACATCTTAAATGCCGTTACCTGAAATGAAGTATAGCGGTTCAATCCATTACTATGGAGTTCATATTGCTTTAAAGTATCGACAATTGTCAAATCGATCAAAAAATTAGGCTTATGAGTTGCACTTGACGAACGCATAACATAATAGAAGAAACAATCAGAAGTTACTTTAACCTTTGATGACTTAGCCAACACCCTTATAGTAAATTCATACACTTCTCCAAGACGTATCTCACGATTAAACCAAATATGATTAGTTTCAATAATATCCCGTTTATAAAGAAGTTGAGGCATTGTCGGAAATATTCTACAAGAACGGTATAAAGTACCGGGGGTATATTCTCCGGTACACATGGGTAATTTTATTCTTTGAGAGATTCCATCTTTCAACAAAGTTACTTCTGACAAAACAATATCCACAGAAGAATCCTCTATGCATTCTAACATTGCAGAAATCGCCCCGTCAGTAAGAATATCATCACCATCCAACAAATAAATATACTCTCCTTTTGCCACCTTCAATGCAACATTTCTAGCTCCTGAAACACCTGTATTACTTTGATTTATTAAATGGCAATAAGGTTTATCTATACAAAAGTTAGTAAGCAATGATAGAGTTCCATCAGTAGAACCATCGTTCACGAATAAATATTCAACTTGCCCTATTGGCTGAACAGCAACACTCTCCAAGCAGTGTTGTAAATAATCTGCAACATTATAGCAAGGAACTATTATACTTATTTTAGGATTTATATTCATTCCCATAGCCCTAACACATTAGCAAAATCCTGACTTACAAGTTCAATGTTGAAATAAGACTTAGCAAGTTCAATTCCTCGATCACACATTTTACTTATTTCTTCACTACCGGCCAATACTTTTATAAGAGCTTCCTCCATATATTGCTCACCAGGTCTTTCAACTACTACTGCACAATTTTTATATCCGAAAAATTCTGTCATAGCTATTGATGACGGTCCACAATATATAATAGGTACACCCGATGACAAGTATTCTCCCATTTTAGTTGACATCGAATAACGTGTAAACCTTTCAGCGACAGCAGATATTGAAATCGGAAGAAATAAAGCGTGCGCAGCTGCCAAAATAGATGGAATCATCATATTAGACACAGGTTTATGAATAACCGTTGAATCTGCAACAACACCTAAAAAATAACGTACCTGTTCTAAAGTACAATCTGTATAAATATCAAATTGTACTTTGATTCCTTTACGATTAAGATTATCAACAGCTGCTACCATATCTTTAATCGCTAAGTTATTATGCCATCCTATTTTACCAGCAAAAACAATATTGGGTATCAGTGATTTTTTAGCTGTTGCATGAAATGTATTTAGTTTCACAGGATTTGGAAAACAGCGAAATACATATCCGTAGCGATTTTCATACTCTAACGCCATCTTTTCACTAGACGTAAAACGATAAGTAGCTATATCCAAATTCTTTTTTAGTAATATTTCTGCCTGCTTTCTATGTCGAGCACCATTCAATATCTTATAAGTAGGGCTTAACCAATCATCAAACCCATGAATCGCAATTTTTATATTTGGAAAACGCCTATGAATCTCGAGTACAAAATGAGCCATTGGAATATCCCCTATTGAAGTATAAATAATATCTGGAGATATTTTCACAATCCATTTTTCCAATTTATCACTCAACAATATTTTATACCGAGTTTCGTACAAATCTACACATTGCAAAACAGGAAGTAACAAGTTTTCATAAGCTATCCTCTTTAATGTCTTTTTATTATCATTAGCAACAGATTTATCTGTTGCGATATGAGATTTTCCAATGTTCACAAGATTGGTGAAAGGAAAACGAAATAAGACTTCATCATTCCCTAAGACATAATACTCATTAAAATTTAATGCGAATTCTGTTTCTACCATAGAAACACAATACAGATTACTTTTAGGACATCGGGAAAATAAGTTCAGAGTAGTTATGGCATCACCAGCTCTAAAACTACGTGATAAAATAAGCACCTTCTTATTCATATTGACTACAGGCTTTTAGTAGGTAAAATACTTTTCCTATTAAATCCATAATAGAAAAAAATATATAAAAATGAAAAGTAAGGCATTGATTCATTACTAAACATCAGAAATAATATCAAACAAAATAACAATGTATATATCCGCCTTCCGGATGATAACAATTTACTAAATTTATATAATCCACAAAGCATAAAAACACCTAAAAAGCCTCCAAAAATAGCAAAGACATTCATAAATGTATTTGTTGCCAAACCTTTTGAATCAATATAACGATTAAACAATTCATAGCCTACCCTCTCGTATTCCGCTGGAAACTGAACAAACCCACACCCCAATAGAGGATGCTGAAAGAAAATATTCAAAGGGACTAAAACAGAGGAGTATCGTGCAAAACCAGATCCTGACTCCTGAATTGTTTCAAACTTCCCAAATATTTCATTCATATAGTCTTCTGTAACAAAGCCAAAAGCCAATATTGAAATAATGCCAAACACAGCCATCCAAGCATATACACTATTCCTTTTATTAAACAAAAAAGTCAAAACAATCATGCATCCACTAATTATGCCTCCCGTTGAAAAAGTAGATAGTAAAGTAGCAATTAAAATCCCTACACGCAGATTTCTATATTTATTATTTAAAAAGAACAACTCAAAAATAAGAGCTATATTCAATATAATCATAAATACACCAGGTTCTCGAAATATTGAAGAATTCCTAATCACCGTACCCAACAATATAGGAAAAAAAACACAGCCATAAGAAGTGGTCATTTCAGCATCTGCTATATTTGAAATCGGAGTAGAAGGGAGAATATGTGCATTTACACAAAGCCAGATTATTAATGAATATAATGATATAGCAAGCACAACATCCGAGAAAGATGAAAAAAACTCAACCACAGAATATTTCTTCTCGAAAAAAACACCTAATATCATTCCTGAAAAGATTAGTAATGGAGCACCTAAAGTATTTCCATTCATGATTGATGAGAAAAAAACGATAATCTGCAATATTAATAACAAGTGAATATTTTTCTGCAAATATTTTTGTTTATAATTTATTGCAAATAATATTATAGGAAGGAATAAAATAAAGACATTTCTTAAAACGCTCAAATATAGCAATTCCGCTTGTCCCAAACCAATATGAATCATAAGAAACTATCAATAACAAAGCTACTATCACACATAATTGGTAATATCGTTTTTTCTCAGCCCGAAACATTTTATCCATTAAGAATTGAGCAATAATACTTTCTATATTTACAATACATTTCTTCTGCATCATAAACTTTACAAGCGACCTCAGAAATAGTCGTTTTAGACACAGGCTTCATCAAATACTGCATAACTTTAGTCTGTAGTAAATCAATATTTCCGTACTCCACAAAAGTGGAGTACTCAGGTATTGCAATTGTTTCAGGAGCCCCAGCCATAAATCCAGCAACCTGTGTTCCACAACATAAACTTTCAGCGGTAACCATCGAAAATGATTCACGATAAGAAGTCAGCAGGGTTAGATTTGCCATAGAGTAAAACTCGGAAAGCTTTTCCTTAGAATCAATATGAGAAATCGGTATCACATTAGAAGGTAAGCCCTTCAAATTAGAAGCCTTGATTCCAACAACTACAAACTTTATATCAGGAAGCCTTTTTGCCAATTCTGTTACATATTCCCCTCCTTTGTTGGGAGCAGAAAAATCCGGAGTTACATGAAGAATAACAGAATCAGTTTCTTTCAATCCTAATTGTTTTTTCAGATTTTCACATTTACCTCGGTAATGGAATGCGTCAATATCCAAACCATTAAAAATGGTACGACACTCACTATTTGTAAAAAAAGGAGATTGACGTACACGATCAGACATCCAATCCGACACTCCAGAAGCATATAAGTGTTTTACATATCCAAATGCCTTCTTCATCTGAATCCAAGATAAATGAGTTCCATCAAACCAAAATGAACGCCGTTCTATTTGATTTGTTTTACATTTTCCGCACCCCGTCTTCCATCTATTGCAATCAAAGGCATGATCACAATTGGCTGTTATTGTCACATCTGCATGATGAGTCACTAATACAGGATACCCCTTCTTGCCCAAATATTTTAGAAGAATAAAAGGATTGATATATGCACAATTTAAACAATGCAGATGTACTATATCCGGATTAATTCGCTCTATACGATTAATCAATTGATACGTTTCAATATACGCAATATTATATCGTAAACCTGTCACACGTGATATCTTACGATAAATTTGGCTCACTTTGTCAGAGGTTGTACGATAAAGATGTATAGGGTCATCATCTACTTGATGTTTTCCACGTCCAAATACAACATAAGACTGATGACCATCACGCAAAAGTCTGGAATGAATATCTCCAACAATCTTACCAGTGGAACCTTCATCAAAAAAAATATTTATTTGTACAATTTTCATTGACAATCAACTTTTAACTGAATTTATTCATATATTAGAAAAGCATCTCTACTTTCTCCAAACCATTTTATCTATCACACCCGTATAAGATTGGATGAGTTTTACGATTATATTACTTACATTTTCGCCTACATATACATCAACAGGAGTACCATAATCACCATTTGTATCCATAGAAAGTGCAATATCAACAGCCTGCAGAAGACTCTTTTCGTCAATACCAGCAAGAATGAACCCCGCATTGTCAAGTGATTCTGGACGCTCTGTAGAAGTACGAATACATACGGCAGGAAATGGATGTCCTATTGATGTAAAAAAACTAGATTCCTCGGGAAGCGTACCTGAATCTGAGATAACAACAGCAGCATTCATCTGGAGACAATTGTAGTCGTGAAAACCGAGAGGGTCGTGTCGAATCACGCGCGAATCAAGTGAAAAACCAGTTTCTTCAAGACGTTTACGACTGCGAGGATGACAGCTATAAAGAATAGGCATATCGTATTTCTTCGCAATGGCATTAATGGCATTAAACAAAGAAAGAAAGTTCTTCTCAGTATCAATATTCTCTTCGCGATGTGCAGACAACAGAATGTATTTACCCTTCTCAAGTCCCAAGCGTTGATGAATATCACTGGTTTCAATCTCAACCAAATTTTCATGAAGTACCTCTGCCATAGGTGAACCACTAACATAAGTACGTTCTTTAGGCAAGCCACAGTCAGCAAGATAACGCCGAGCATGTTCGGAATAACAGATGTTCACGTCAGAAATGATATCGACAATACGACGATTAGTTTCTTCGGGCAAACATTCATCTTTACAGCGATTACCTGCTTCCATGTGGAAAATAGGAACATGAAGACGTTTAGCAGGAATAGCCGAGAGGCAAGAGTTAGTATCCCCCAAAATGAGCAAAGCATCAGGTTTGATTTCGACTATTAGCTTGTAAGAGCAACTAATAATATTACCTACTGTTGCTCCAAGATCATCGCCCACCGCGTCCATATATACCTCTGGATCGGTAAGTTTGAGATCTTTAAAAAACACCCCATTAAGGTTGTAATCGTAGTTCTGCCCAGTATGAGCAAGGATAACATCGAAATATTTACGACACTTATTAATAGTAGCCGCAAGACGAATAATCTCTGGACGTGTACCTACAATAATAAGAAGTTTGAGTTTACCATTATCTGTAAACTGAATGTCACTATAATCTATTTTCATTTTATACGGGATCAAAATATGTATCGGGATGATTAGAATCAAAAACCTCATTACACCACATTAGTGTGACAAGTTCATCAGTTTCTGAAAGGTTAACAATGTTATGAGTATAACCGGGAATCATTTCTACTACTTGAATTTTATCGCTAGAAACTTCAAAATTCAGAATTTCTTCTGAGCCTTCTTTACGAAGTTGAATTAAGCCATGTCCTTTGACCACTACAAATTTTTCATTTTTAGTATGATGCCAATGTTGACCTTTGGTAACTCCCGGTTTTGAAATGTTGACCGACATCTGACCTGCTGAACCCGTGCGAATAATTTCGGTAAATGAACCACGATCATCTACATTCATCTTCAAATCATATATCATTTTTTCTTTAGGCAAATAGCTTAAATAGGTAGAATACAATTTCTTCTCAAATCCATTCGGGGTAAGATTCGGTATTTCCAAAGTTTTGGGCATCTCTTTGAAGCGATTAAGCATCTCGACAATTTCACCTAATGTAACCTTATAACGTACCGGAACAGCACAATAACGCCCCTTCTCGTCTAGTACAGTTTCTCCTCCATCAAATTCACAGTGATGCTCCTGACCACCAAGTGCAGCAATCATCTCTTCAACAAGATCATCAATATACAGCAACTCTAATTGCATCAATGGATCATTCACTTGAATAGGTAAATCATTTGCTATATTATGACAAAAAGTAGCAACAACAGAATTATAATTGGGACAACACCATTTACCAAACAGATTTGGGAAACGATAAACGAGTACCTTGGCTTTGTGTTGTGCTCCATACGCAAAAAAAAGTTTCTCGCCTGCTAACTTGCTTCTACCATAATCACTTTGGGCATACCGACCAATCAACGTTGCTTGAATAGAACTAGAAAGCATTACAGGACAGGTGTTGCCATATTTCTTTAAAGTATCAAGCAGAGTAGAAGCAAAACCGAAATTACCCTCCATAAACTCTTTTTCATCCTTGGGACGATTGACACCAGCCAAATTAAACACAAAGTCAACTTCGCGACAATACCGTTCAAGTTCCTCGTGTGTAGAATCAATGTCATATTCAAATACTTCATCAATTTTTACAGCATAATTCCGCGCTTTTCCCGTTTTAATATTATTTAGTTGCGCACAAAGGTTCTTACCAACAAATCCTTTGGCACCTGTTACCAATATTTTCATATATTCATTATGTTTTCAGTAGAAATAGGTTCGTATGTACCATCCTTGGCCTCAAAAATCACAGTTCCTGATTCAAGAACCTCTATTCGATGCCAAACTCCAACTGGAATTTGGATTCCCACACAATCAGAATTAGATTTAAGCAAAAAACGCTCTTTTTCTTTTCCGCTATCATCATAAAATATCTCTTCCGCAGTACCACAAAGTATCAAACATATTTTAGAAGTTTTAAGATGACGATGTATTGGAAGTTGTGTCCCAGGTTCTAAAGCATTAAGCATGCGTTGCGATTGCTCACAATCGGAATTACGCAGATCGTAATTTACTCTCAGTATAGATGATTTTACTGCTTCATACGACAAATCATCAAACAGTTTCTTAGTAATAATCATTATTCACTACGAATTTCTCGTTTGGTATCTGTCTCAATCATACCCAAATCTGCTTGAACAAAACGTAAACGCATCAATTGCTCCTTCATACCCTCAATATCCAAACGTACTGTATTATGACTATGATAGTCTTCAATCTTAGAAACTTTCTCATTACCTTCAGTAAAGAACTTATCATAGTTGAGATCACGAGTATCGCAAGGAATACGGTAGTAATCACCCATATCGATGGCCTTTGCCATTTCCTCACGAGTAACGAGCGTTTCATACAACTTCTCACCATGACGTGTTCCAATTACCCTTACCTCTGTCTCACCATATTTAGGGTCAATTTTAGCATAGATCTGCTTAAGTGCTTCAGCAAGTACATCGAGTGTAGCTGCCGGAGCCTTTTGTACAAACAAGTCTCCATTTTTACCGTGGGTAAATGCATAAATCACAAGATCAACAGCATCATCTAAAGTCATCATAAAACGAGTCATTTCTGGGTCAGTGATAGTAATGGGCTTACCCTTCATCATCTGCTCCACCCATAGCGGAATTACCGATCCGCGCGATGCCATCACGTTGCCGTAACGTGTGCAGCATATTGTGGTCTTTGCATCCTCGCCCAGTTCGCGCCCCTTGGCTATAGCAACTTTCTCCATCAAAGCCTTAGAGATACCCATAGCGTTAATCGGGTACGCAGCCTTGTCAGTTGACAATACCACTACATTTTTCACACCATGCTCAATGGCTGAACATAGAACGTTTTCCGTTCCGATGACATTCGTCCTTGTTGCCTCCAAAGGGAAAAATTCACACGACGGCACCTGCTTGAGTGCAGCAGCCGAAAAAACATAATCCACACCGCCCATTGCTATATCGACCGATGACTTATCACGCACATTGCCGATATAGAACTTCACCTTTGGATTTTGCAAATGGTGACGCATATCATCCTGTTTCTTCTCGTCTCGGCTAAAAATGCGAATTTCTTTTATATCGCTATTGAGGAAACGTCGCAACACAGCATTTCCAAACGATCCGGTGCCACCCGTAATCAGCAACACTTTATCTTTAAATACTGACATAATATATATTTTGGTTTATTGTTTTTTTAAGAAACCGTTGTTTGTTTCATGTGGGAAAAGTATCTATCCAAATCAATTTGTTGAACGATGCAGTACAAGCCTAATACTATTGCATTAATCCAAACCACCATCTGCCAACCGAAAGTTTCGTAAAGGAGTCCGACTACTACAAATTTCACGGCAACTGCAACTCCATAGGAATATAATTGTAACTTCATTCGTCCTAAGCCACAAACCATTGTTGAAAGCATTCCTGAATAAATAAATGTACTAGCAAAAACAGCGAATGAAAATGCTACAGGTATCTCCACATTAATCTGACCCTTTACCCAACCAAATATTCATAATGAATTGTATACATGGAATCAAGGCAAATTCTAGGATCATAAGCCCCAAAGCAGACAATTTGATAACCCGAAAAAGTTTACATAACCATTTATAATCTTTTTCTTGACAAGCTTTGGTTACTACAGCCCAAGTCGGAGTTAATGCCAATGTTGATACAGTAGCCAAAAACATTACTACACGATAATAAAAAGTGTAATCGGCCGTATAAAGTGGACCATAAAATTTGGTAATCAAGAATTGATCAGTATTCATAATCATGGCGTAGAATATCTGACACATGAAAAACACCATTCCTAAAGATAGTACATTCTTAGTTGCAGTGTAAGTAACAAATCTCAGCGTGGGAATACAGTCACGCATTTTCTTCATAAATACCCATATACCTGCCAACAGTACCGGAACATTTATAATGAGCACATACACCAAAGATATAGCCTTTAAAGCTTCATTACTATCTGTAAATCGAAATAAAAGTACATATATAAGCATTAATATGCTTGATATAAATGATAATATATTGTTAACATACGAACTTTGCAATGCATAAAACACAGTCTTTACATTAGTAAGAAAGAATGATATTACTATACCTATATAGACACATGCTGATGACCAAAACAATGTCTCGTTTGTTATTGTTAATGGAGATATATTGAAAAGCCAATTCAGATTTATAATATATAGAAATACCAAGCCTCCGATTAAAAACACGGCAGACAAAACACCAACTGATATAAAACCAGAAGAAATAACACGACGTGCTTCTATGCGGTCGTTGTCCGTGAGAGCCTTTACCAAAAAGTTCCTAATGCCATTGCCAATCCCCAAATCAAAATTCATAATCCAAATCAAGACTGAAAGAATCGTAAACCATAGTCCCAACACTTCATTATTGTTAAAATATCGTATAAAGGCTGGAGTCATGGCAAAAGACACAAAAATTCCTAAACCTCTTAAAACCATAGCAACGACCGCGTTTTTTGCTATTATGCGTTCGTTGGTATTCAGTCTCCTATTTATGCTACTAAACTTCATTATTAAGCAAAAACGCAAGTTTTTCTCCGAATTCTTTATCTAACCTCTTTAAGATTTCAGTTGGACTTTTAGGATTATATACAGCCTCCACAACTGCTTTTGCTATTTTATCAGGCTCTTGTTTTGAGTAAAATGTTATAGCGGGGCTTACAGCTGATTGCCTGATAGCCGGAATATCAATACTTACCACATTGAGTCCATTAGCCATATACATTAATACCTTTGAAGGAAATGAGGTAGCGTTGAACTTGGCTGTAGGCTCTTGGGTACTTAATCCTATTCTACAATTTTGTACGAAATGGTTAAATTCAGAGCCACGCTTTACTCCCTCAAAAATTGCCTTACCGTTACCTTGGGCATTTGCTTCCTCTATGATTGAACATATATGGTCAATTTCCTCTTGACTTCCAAATCCAAGCACATGAACAGTATAATCTTTAGGTAAAAACGCTGCAGCCGTTGCTGCTGCCGTTGCACCTCCTTTACGAGGATCCAAAGTACCTGCATATACAACATTTATACAATCATCAGTTAAGGATGCTGCACTATATAAATGTTCTATTTTGTAAGTACCTAAGCATACACATGAAGGTTTATTGTCGATATTAATCAGATTACCAAGATGGGCCGTAGAAAATATAAAACCGTCTGCCAATTTAAAGAAATCTAATTCCCTTTGCTTTTGTCGATTATCATTGATTACATCAGAATAGATTTCACATACTTGAATAATCAAATGAATTTTTTTCCGGGAAATGAGTTTTTTTATAGCATCAATATACACCAATGAATGATAGAGAATAACCGTGTCCCCATCATTTATATGGTGGTCAAGGAATTGAAATAGTGACTTTTTACGTTTATATGCATAATACAACCATTTTGGTAAATTAGTTTTTCCTACTTTACCAAAACAAGGTTTAAACACAACTTTACGACCATCATTTAAGACAACTTTCTTTTCAATATGAGAAACAACATCAGAAGCACAAGAAAGAATATTGCATTGAAAGCCTTCTCGTTGTATCACTTCACTTACATAATCCATCATAGTAACAGCCGCTGGTGAAACACTACGAGGCTCATCCTTTAAATCATAATGTCCTATATAATAGATTGCAGACATAACATATAGCTTTTTTAACTAACTTCTCTTTATCACTATCCCAATCAAAAGATAATTATATGGGGGGGGGACACAGGAAAGCGAATAAATCAACATATAGAATTGATGATAATCCTTTCTTTATTTCTTCCTTAACTCTGCTACTACATTTTTTATAAAAAGTATCCAACCTACACAAACAGCACCAACCATACAAACAATACCTATCAATAGTATCACTTTCTTTGGTTTTGATGCCCGAATAGGAATCGTTGCAGGTTCGACTACCGTATAAACCGGAGTAATCTCCTGTACCTTTGCTTCAGCCATCTGCAATTGCTGCGCCACACTTGTATAAACCTGATAGGCAAGGTTCATCTCGTTCTCTAAACGTACCTGTTCAGCACGGTAACTCTGAAGAATTATATTCTTGTTAGCATCGGCAAACTTTGCATAATTCTCTTGAGCTATTTCATATTCTTTCTTCTTCCGTTCAAAAAGTCCCTTCTGGAATTCAAAGTCTTGACGAGCTTTATTTGTGCGGTAATTTGTGACATAATTTTGCAAACGGCACATCACACTGTCTGTTAAACAGGCAGCAATACGGGCATCCTGCATCGTAACAGACAAAGTAGTAAGTCCTGTCTTCTTGTCAACAGAAACGCTGATACTATTACTCAGAAGTTTTACAATAGAGGATTCTCTTACTGTTAAATGAAAAGGGTCCAACTGCATTCCTTCTTTTTCTTCTTCATCCTTATACAAAGAAACGACCCACCCAAGAGCCTTGAAAGGAGCAGAAGTTATCACACTCCACCACGGAGAACGTTGATACTCGTCCAAATAACAATAAAGTGTAGTATCTATTTTCCCCTCCAGGTCTTTCACTGGAATATTGAAAAGACCAGTAATAAAGGGAGTCGAACTCACAATATCGGGATACAAATCAGGATAGATAGCATCAGCACCAGAAGAAGTATTTATATTAAATCCTGCCATGGCAGCAAGAGAAGACAATCCTCCCCCACTCTTTCCATCCGACAACTCCGGAGCAATTGTAGCTGTAGCTGTATATTCTTTCGGAATACTGAAAGCAATCACCAGTCCCACAATCACTGCATAGCCGCAACACTTCAATATCCACCTGCGCTCTGCCCAGACCTTCAAGGCAAGCTCAAGCAAATCAATCTCCTCTTCCTGTGGATGTTTATTCTGTTGTCTGTCATTCATATCAGCATCCTTTCTTTTTATATCTTCCACTTGTTTCTTATTTAAAAGCATTAGTCAACGTAGCCACCATCGCCGCAATCGTCGCAGTCATGGAGCTCATACCCATAATCTCGGAAAGCTGGAGACGCTTCCTCTCAGACTTCGTGGGAACCACAATCTCACAACCCGGCTGGATTAAATCACTGTCACTCTTCTTAGCACGGGCTACCGTACCATTCAGATAAATGATGTATGCCTTCTTCTTTTTCGCATTCTCGCCATAGCCACCTGCCATATTGATATAATGTTTCAGCTTGGCACCTTCCTCCCAGGTTACTGTATTGGGATACATCACAGAACCGCTGATCTTCACCGTATTGATGTATTCAGGAATATACACGATATCTCCCTCACGCAGGACAATGTCATAATCACTACCCGGATGTGACAGAGCCTTTTTCATGTCAACGCCTACCGTGTAAGTGTCGGAGATAGCAAGCTTGTTCACTGCAATGCTATCGGAACCTTCACCGCTCTGTGCCATGCGAAGCACATCCGTCTCACGCCGACGTTCCTCATCATTGCGCTTGCGAATCAAACGTCCCCCCTTTATATATGCCGCCGGAGTAATTCCACCTGCACGACCTATCACATCACTCAGACGTTCATTCTTTTTCAACAACGAATAGCTGCCGCTGAAAAGCACCTCACCCGCAACCGTCACCATGCGCTGAACTTGGTAGGTAGGACTGCGACGAACTTGGACTACATCGAAAGGTTGCAGGTAGAAACTACCGGCACCCGTCAGAAGACCGTCCTTGATGTCAAAGGTGAATGTCTCCGCAAGCTTGCTGCTGTAGGCAGTACTCTTGGGATCCTTGATGCGGCGCGTCACGCTCACACAGGTAGTGGCGGCAGCCTCGGTAAGCCCCCCCGCCTGGACAATCATATCCTCTATCGTTAAGTTATCGGAGTACAGGAAAGTACCGGGATTGAGCACCTCACCATAAATGGAGACCGTCTCGCTCTCCTTCAAGTCATGGATACCGGGAACATACAGATGGTCGTTCTTCTGAAGGGGTATATCAGAAACCGTACCGTTCATAATACCCTCCAGATCAACGGCAACAATTTCGTGCGTAAGATCTTCACGCTCACGGTCCAGAAGGGCACGGGCAAGGAAAGCATCTCCCCGGAGTCCCTCAGCCTTCTTTATCAGCTGCTTCACCGTGTTCACCTCACCGTCCAACTGATAAAGCCCCGGACGATAGACGGCACCACTGACCTCAACCTTGTTCTCAAAACGGTCGAGTACGGCGTCAACCGTCATTAAGTCACCGTCGTCTAAACGGAATACAGAATAGTCCATCTCATCCACATTATATACTTGATGTTCACGTCCGCTTTTACGGATGATGCGTACAGCCTTCTTATAGGCATCTCCCATAAAGCCACCCGCATACTTCAGTAAGGAAGCAACCGTCTCGGCAGGCTTCATTTCATAATACATGGGACGTTTCACCTTACCTACTATCTCGACCAACGACTGGTAGGGACTCACGATAATCACATCGCCCTCCTGCAGACGGACATCGTCATTCATCTTGCCCTGCATGATGAACTCATAGACGTCCAAATGCTCTATCGTCTCTCCGTTACGAACCAGACGGATGTCACGCAAGCTACCGACATTATTCACACCACCGGCACGGTACAAGGCATGGAAAACCGTAGAAAAGGCCGAAAGTGTATAAGTACCCGGCACCGTGACCTCACCCATAATATGAATCTGAATGGTACGTATATCGCCTAAAGTCAGACGGATCTGTGAATTGGGATCCCCCCCTCCGATACCGGAATAGATCTTGGACAGTTCCCGTTGCAGATAAGCGTTGGCTTCTTTAACAGTCATGCCGTTCAGATAAACGGGACCGAGATCTTTCACCTGGATACTACCCTCGGGACTGATGGTCTGGCGGATGGTATTCTCGGAAGCTCCCCAAATATCTATGATCACCTCGTCACCGGGCCCCAGCCGATAATTTGCCGGAGTAGCCAGATTCACACTAGGTTCAAAGGAGAGATTACGGTTCTGGAACAGATTATGACCGAAAATCTGTATGCCGGCAGCCTCAGGGGCGGACTGGCTTTCAAGTCTCTCATCAACAATCGCTTTCTGGTCATCCAGTTCGGCAGCCTCGTAGGATTCTCCCACAGCAACCGAACGCTTGCGCATCTGTGAGGGAGCTTCAGAACCCGGGACAGCAACACCCGAGTTCTCATATTTATCCTTGATGCGGAGCACCTGTTCGCGGGTCACACCACGGCGCAACAGTTCGGCAGTCATCTGCTTCTGAGATTTTCCGGCTGCCTGTGCTTGTTTCACATATTCAACCACTTGCTCGTCGGACATGCGCTGGGCATAGGCAGAACCGAAGAAAATAAAAAGACATAAAATCAGAAATAAGATTCGACGCATAATTTAATGTTTGTTAGATTCTTATATGTCACACACTGAAAAAATCAAACTAATCCGGGAAGGTGGAACCAAAGGTGATTTATATTTATTACTTCGCGTAGTAATGAAAGAGTTAGTACCACGCTTCCCGGATATTCAATAGATATTGGGCATCTACTAAAGGGGGTATAACCCACTTTGAGTTATATTTTTAATCAAATAATAAGTTATTTTACTATATTCATTGGCAGAAATGCCATATAATCCGTTTCTCTGGAGGCTATTTTTCGTAATACAATGCGTGGAATCCTTTTCACTCATTACATGAATATATCACTTGTATGTTTAGTTCTATATGCCTTTAACTTTTCCCGTGTCTCCTGCATTCTCCACTCCATTTCTTTTTTTGCCTTTCGAGAAAACTTTCACCTGTTTTAGTCCTCAAGATATTCCCACGGATAGGGATTGTCAACTACATTCCGGAATTCCTCGACAGCTTCCTGCTGTTCGGCAGTGAGCGATGCGGAGTCCCAGGAAGAAATAATCTTCCAGGCTTCGTCGGCCAGGAGCTCATCGAACACTTCTCCATAACAGGCAGTAAGCAGACGGAGTTTCAACAGCGAGGCGGGAAGGGTATCAAGGAGATTCCAACAACGGTTTAATATCTCCTGGAGGTGATCCTGCTTCTCGCCATGGTCAATGAACGATGCGTTATAACCCATCAAGAGAGCAAGACAGACGTTTGCCTGTTCTTCCGTAGTAGTACCTCGGGCACTGGAACCATACAAAGCCGCAGTCAAGCGGTAAACCTCACCGTTACGGCGGGAAAGGTCATCACTATAGATAGGACTACCGTCCATACCTAAATACATCAGTTCGTGCGCAGCACGCTGGAGATTAATTGCTTCTTCGAAAAGGGAGGAGGACATTTTTTGAATTATGAATTGTGAACTATGAGTTGTAAATTATGAATTATAATTCAGCCGATCACTTCTATAAGATCCGGATGGATAGTGGCCATGGCAAGAGCAATGACACCTTGTATCTCTATAACCACACGGCGGTCACGTGCCCCCTTTACTTTCAGAAAAATACCCTCCTGACCTGCAAAGTCACCACCCGTAATACGGACTCTAGTTCCTTTCGACAGATTCAACTCTTCGGGCTGGAAATAAAGCAAATGGTCGTTATAGGTTCCGGCAACGGCGATGAAGCGCTGCATCTCATGGTCGGGAATAATTATCTTCTGACCACTGCGAGTATCGGTTATATATTGCAAATAAGTAATTTGAGACTTAACACGCTGTACGTCGGAAGGACGTGCATGGACAAAAACCAGATTACGGATGACGGGAACCAAAGTACGGACTTTCTTACCCTTACGGATACTTACCTTATATTGCATGGGGACAAAACAGCCGAGGTTCTCCTTCTCGAGAAGATACACCGCATCAAGCTCCCTGCGGTATGTGGCACGCATGGCATGCCAGACTTCAACCTCGTTATCCGTTTCCATTTTCGTTGTTTTGTTCACAAAAGAGTGTTCCTCTGGGGCTTTGAACCCTCGGTATATACCTGGTATCCAATCATTTGCGAGCACCTTATGTAAAATACAGCAAGCATTGTGCCCTTCTTGCCAACAGTTTTTTTGCAGTTCGTCATTACCTTCTGGTAAGAGACTATAAACGAACGGATTACAAACAAAAAGCGTTTTTTAAACGTTCGTTTAATGGACGTCAAATTTCAGGAAATGAAATAGGGAATGAGTTAATAAAAGGGAATGGAAATTTTAAATATTAAATAAGATACTTAATATATTGAATTACTGTAGATTAAACTGAGATACGATGGGTTTTCCAAAATATTTTTATTAAACATTTTGAGGATATAAAAACAGTCTTATCTTTGCGTCCATTAAACGAACGTTTAAAAAACACTTCCAAATCAAAGTCATTTCCATTTATATATCAACACATTAACCCATCATAAAGATAAAACCCAGTTTTTTATCTCCATCCTTACTCCACAAAAACAAAAAACTTGATATACCTTTGCATTTATTTTACAAACTACAGTAATTTTAATTATTAACCCAAAAACATTGGAAAATGAAGGCAAAAGAGACACTCCAAAGTAAGGAAAAAAAACAAAAAGAGACACCTTTAAAACGGATGTAAAGCACGGCATATCAGCTCCTAAAGCAGGAGTAGGACGCCCCTCAAGTGGGGAGGTTATAGGAATACTGCCACAATATAGGAAAGAAGTCATTAAAGACATCATCCTATGGAAAAAATCAAGATACTTTATAGAAGAAAAGCCGACAAGCAACAAGGCATTGGCACAATGGGCATACTCACATTTCGACTTCAGAACGCCAGACTATAAAAGACTGTCAGAAAACACTATAATACAAGAGTTCGGTGAAGTGTGGCGGGAAATGAAGGTAGCAGGAGAGATATAGGGAATAAACAAAAAAGGGCAGAAACCACGAAACTTATTGACAATAATTAAATATAAACAACTTAAGGAATAAACCACTTATCTTTGCCGCCACTTTGGTAAGGATGAAGCCACACCGCCTATAGATGCCGCTTTCTCAATGAATGCGGCATCTTTTTTTATATATAAGCGTACCTCCTGCCAAACTAATACAATTATTAATTTTAAAGACAACAAGATGAGAAAGTCGACAAAGAACGCTTCACTTCACGAAGCACTGAGAAACCTATGGAAAATACGTATCATGCTGGAAAAGAACTACACGGAAACATGCGCCACATGGATGGCCCGACGGATAGAAAGCCTGATAGACCACATGCAATACGGACACGCACTCATAGCCTACCACAAGCAGGACGGGACATTCAGGCTGGCGAAAGCCACCTTACTGCCCTACAAGGCTGACTTCAGAAGAGATTATGACATCACAAGAGTGACAAGCACCATAGCCTTCTGGGATGTGGAACTGCAAGCATGGAAAACTTTCCAGCTGGAGAACTTCCTCGAATGGAGCCCCATATGCTAACCATTAACCATTAATCACTAATCATTAAACACTAAAAACAATGGCCATGATGTATGGGGGAATGCTATACTTCCCCCTCAAAGTAAATCTATTCGAAGAGATAGCAGTGGAACTGGTGGAAGCCAGGTTCGGACTGAAAGGAACGGCGGCGGTAATGAAGCTGCTGTGCAAGATACACAAGGAAAACGGATATTACCTGAAATGGAACGCGGAGCAATGCACACTGTTCACAAACAAGGCGGGAAAGGATATCAACGAGCAGGAGATGCAGGGAATCGTGGACATCCTGGTGGAGAAAGCCTTTTTCGACCCCAAAACCTATAAGGAGCAAGGGGTGCTGACCTCTATCGAGATACAGAAAATATGGCTGGAAGCCACCAAAAGAAGAAAAAGGGACCTCACCACCCTGCCCTATCTGCTGGTAGAGACGGAGGAAGATAAACCGGACAAGGACAAGACTTGTACGCAAAACCGAGAAAATTGCACGCAGGATGCGGACATTTTCCCCGAAAATGCATGCAATTCCAAACAAAGCAAAGAAAGCAAAGTAGAAGAAAGCAAAGCACTTCCCCCTCTTACTCCCCCGGGGGAAAGCGGAGGAGCGCAGGGAAATCCTGATTTAGACATTCCCGGATATGCCTACAACAGGAATACGCACAACCTGGAATGCCTCATGCTGAATCTGGAAAAGCTCTACATCACCGACCGGGAGGAAATCAGGAAGATTCTGAAGTTATCGGACTACGGCAGGCTGGGAAACTACGTCTGGAAAATATTCAATGGAACAAACTGGAACAAGGTGAACAGCAAGGGAGGGTACATCATCTCGGTACTGGCAAGGGAGAAGCGGAGTACGGGAAGCTGATTCCACAGGGCACAAGCTATCAATAACATGTCATGCAGGAAATCAACAACGTGTGATACAAAAAACAAATATCGTGTCGGCAGGATATTAATTCCTTGCCGACACGATATTCATTCCTTCTTCGTCCTTAAAATTGTGACTTATAATTATGCCGGTATTCAGTGCAAAACCTCTGCAATTCAATAAAAAATGGCTGGAACACAGCAAACAGTTCCTCATCGTGCTCTTCAAGGTAACGAATAGCCTTGTCTACGGATATATCAATATGATGATATTCCACCATGATGTTCAAAGACTCTCTTATTCCGTTCGGAGTGGCGTATTTCCGCAAACGGTCGGTCAGGATAAAATGCCAGATGAAACGTTTGAACCGTAGCGGAAGATAGCGGTAATTGATGAGGAGGGAAAGATAGAAAGTCCGGGTATACCTCCTCAAGGAAACTCCGGAGAACGACTCGAAACAGGAAGCCAGCAAATAATCGAAATAAATATCCAGCAATACCCCCGAATAGCGTCCGAATTCAGGTTGAAGCCTATGCACCACCTCGCAGACAGCCGGATGATGGTCGGTATAGTCATCAATAGCGCGGTGAAGCTGAATGCCCTTGGCTATATCCGGCGGATAATTCTTATAGGAGCTTCCCTTTACGGCATCGCCTACAAAATTGCCCAACTGTACTTTTCTGTTCGAACCGGAAAGGAATACATGTGCCAGATAGTTCATGACAAAAGATTTACCAGCTCCTTGCAAAGACACTCCTTCACCTCTTCCATCGGCACCTCGTGTCCCAGCTCTTTCTGCAAAGAAGTGACACCCTTGTCTATGAATCCGCAGGGATTGATATAGCTGAAATAACGTAAATCGGTATTCACATTCAGTGCCAATCCATGCATGGTGACAAAATGGCTGCTGCGCACGCCGATGGCACAAATCTTACGGGCACGGGGAGTATCGCCCTCCAACCATACGCCCGTTGCCTTCTCCAGGCGTCCGGCCGCGATGCCAAACGAAGCACAAACGCGAATTACCGCCTCTTCCAGCAGATGCACATACTCCTTCAACCCCAAAGAAAAGTCCTCGAGGTTCAGAATAGGATAGCAGACCAACTGTCCCGGACCATGATACGTAATGTCTCCGCCACGGTCAATATGATAGAGCGTAGCCCCTATCCTGCGCAGCTGTTCTTCTCCCAGCAGCATATTCCTTTCTTTCCCACTACGCCCCAATGTATAGACATGGGGATGCTCGCAGAGCACAATATGATTGACATAACCCTCTCCTGCCTGCTTGGCATGTACAAGTGCGTCAAACCATTCCGTCTGCCGGCTCCATGCCCCGGCATAAGGAATCATGTCCCAATCTGATATTTCCAGTTTCATGCAAGCAAATATAGCACTTTTTTGAATTCTAAAAAGAACATTTCATTTTAAAAACAGAATGTCTTCCGTTACTTTTTCCCGGAAAAGAATTACCTTTGTGCGAACTCTAAACGACAAAGCGTATGGAATTTCCTCAAGTCGACCTGCCAGTAGACATGATTGCATGGACTGAAGTAACGGAAGACATTCTAAACATATACAAACAGTCGTGCCGCCTGAAAGCATGCATCTTTGCACTATGCATAGAAGGTTCCATCACGGTATCCATCAATCTGATGGATACGGAAATCAAGCAAGGGGATTTTATCACCCTGCTTCCCGGAACCATCATACAGTTTTACGAACAAAGGAAAAAGTGTGCCTGGGATTCGTGGGGTTTTCTTCCCATTGCCTCAATGGAGTCAACCTCATCCAGTCTACATTGAGCTCCTTCTCCAACATACTGGAGTATCCGGTACTGGCTGTCAACCCTACCGTCGCCTCCTATTTCAAGGACTATTTTGCCTTATGGGCACGCATCACGACCGGTCCCTATCCTCCCGATACAAAAATGGCTCAAAGCACATTGAACTTGCTCCTCAGCGGCATAGACAGAATGTATTGCCACCGTCCGCAGATGCAAAAAGGGAACAAGAGCCGGAAAGAGGAAATATGCCGCGAACTGGTGCAGCTCGTCATCGAAAACTATACCCGCGAACGCCGCGCGCAATTCTATGCCGACAAACTGGGCATCTCCCTGCAACACCTCAGCACCACCGTGAGGCAGGTGACCGGCAGAAATGTATTGGACATCATCGCCCACGTCGTCATCGTAGACGTGAAAGCCAAGCTGAAATCAACCAACATGACCATTCAGGAGATTGCCTATTCCCTGAACTTCCCCAGTGCTTCCTTCTTTGGAAAATACTTCAAGAGGCACATGGGCATGAGTCCGCTGGAGTATAGGAACAGCTGAGAATACAGCCGTCAGAACCTGGAACTCAGACGAAGGCTGCTCAAAGCCACGGATACACAGGAAAGAGCCATGGCAGCACCTGCCAGCGCAGGGCTCAGCAGGATGTCATAAACGGGATAGAGTACTCCGGCCGCGACAAAGATACCCACTGTATTATAGATGAAAGCCCAGAACAGATTCCGGTACATGAGGCTCACAGTCTGGCGAGACAACCGGAAAACTTTGGGCAACAGCAGCAGGTCTGAAGTCCTGAGAGTAATCATGGCGGTGTCCATCAACGTATCGGTCCTTCCCATGGCAATGCTTACATCAGCACAGCTCAAGGCTTGCGCATCGTTCACGCCGTCACCTACCATGGCGACCGTTTTACCCTGAAGCTGCAGCTTATGGATGAAATCCTCTTTGTCATCGGGCATGGCATCGGCCACAAAACGCATGATACCCAAACTGCCGGCCACGGAAGAAGCTGTACGCTCACCGTCTCCCGTAAGCATACATATCTCGATGTCCTGGGTACGCAGTTCCCGGATAGCTTCCATAGAAGTCACCCGCAACTGGTCCTTGATGGCAATAACGGCAAGTAAATCGTTCTCACGCCCAAAGTAGACAATACTGTTTCCGTCCGATTCATATTGTGTCAGCATATCGGCCAGGATATCCGACAAATTGGCTTGATAATCTTTCAGCAGTTTATGGCTTCCTACCCAATATTCCGCACCTTGATAGGCCACTCTGACACCTTTTCCGGTAATGTTTTCAAAACCGTCCAGGTGGGCAGGGATAACCTGCTCCTCCCCTTCCAGGGCCGTAACGATTGCTTCTGCCAGAGGATGGTCCGAAGTAGACTCGGCAGCAAGCAGTACATCTTTATAATGCTCCTCCTGCCCTTGCGCCCACAGCCAGCCTATTACCGTAGGATGTCCTTCTGTCAGGGTCCCGGTCTTGTCGAATACCACCACATCCACATTGCGCATCTGCTCTAAAGCGGAAGTGTCCCTGATTAGGATATGATTGCGGGCAGCTTTATTGAGGCCCGCCGCCAAAGTTACTGGAGTGGCCAGCCCTACCGCACACGGACAAGCCACCACCAATACGGACAAAGCGGCAAACAGACCGTGTGACACTACATCTATGCCTCCGAAGAACACCCATATAAAAAAGGTCAGCAGGGAAATGATGAGAATGACCGGGACAAAAAGCTCGGCAACACGGTCGTCAATGCGTTGCTTCTCCGGCAGTACGCGGGCTGCGTTATGCTGCCAGCCTCCCAACCGGCAGATAGCCGCCGACACATTTCGCCGGGCACGTTCCTCCATAAACTCGCCGGTCAGGGAAAAGGCGATGATGACGGCGGCAACCCCATAATAGACATGCGGTTCCAGCCCGATGCCCAGCCAATAATCCGGGAAGAAAGTGTTGAACACACTGAACAGAAAAGCCACAGAGGTGGTAAGCGCCACCAGACGGTCTATATTGTTGCGGCCCGACCGGGTTCCCTTCCAGGCACCGGCATAAAAAGGAGCGCCGAAAAACAGCAGTACCGGAATTGCCAGTACCATCTGTATTTCACGGGTATAGGGTACATGCACAAAGACTGTAGAAAACAGTATCAGTACGATGGCAAAAAGCCATGCACCGACGACGCGCAATCCCGTGCTGTGCATATCCGGCACGGGATGTGCCTTAGTAATTATATTGCTCATTCGATTTATTTTTTAGATGGTTGTTGTTCCGCTTTAATAAAGCAACAACTGGAATGAGCAGTTTGTTCAATTACTTCTTATCGTCCTGCTTGGTTTCCTTGACAAACTCCGCTTCATAATGGAACTTTTGGAAACCTTCTTTCAACTTTTCCACATTGGTCTTGTCGGCATCATACGTGATGGTTACCGTCTTTGTCTTCAGGTCTGTGTGGAAGTCCTTCAGTCCCTTCTCAAAACGGATGTTATTGTTTATCTTCCTTACACAGTTCTCACACTTCATCTGTACTACCTTGAACACGGCTGTACGGATGTCTTTCGCCATTGCGGCAGATGCACAGAAGAGTACAACTGCCAAAGTCATTAAAAATCTTCTTGTTTTCATTGTTTCGCTATTGATTTAATAAATAATATTATATTCTCGGCAAGTTAAAACGGACACCTACATAGGCTTTTGCCCCATGCATCGGTCCCCACACCATCGTAGCGTCAAAGTTGCTTCCCCAGGGATTGGAAGCATCGATGATGGGGTTTTTCTGCTTGAAGTTTGTCAGGTTCTCGCCACCGATGTATATAGACCAGCGACGGAAATAGCGCGTCACCTGGGCACTCAACTGCTCGAAGCCGCCATAGCGCCTTTCCCACGACCAGTTGCCGTCTGTCAGTTCGTATGGAGCCGGCATGCGCCCGCCACCGTTCAGTTGCAAAGTCACATCAAACTGCCACAATCCCAAAGGTGTCTAATAAGAAGCCGTCAGCAAACCTTTATACTTGCTGGTAAGGGGTTTCTCCATCAGCTCTCCGTTGTAATTCGTTTTGGCATCCGTCCAACGGTAAGCTGCGGTAAAGGTGAAACCCGGGAAGAACGGATAGCTTGCCTCCACCTGCACCACCTGCGAATAGGAACGGCCGTGAAGGTTGTAGAACAGAACGGCATGCGGGTCCGTATCCATATCCACCACCACCTGCTTGCTGAAATCCGTGTAATAGTATTCCGCATTCAGGTTCAAGGTCTTGCCGAACAAAGGAATATATGCGGAAGTGCTTGCGCCATAGTTCCAGGCCTCATCCTGGTCAAGACGTTTGGTGATGTCTATCCGGCGGCTGCTTGCCAGCAGGTAGTTATTCTCGGCCAGCACATGGTTTGTGCGGTATCCCTTTCCTGCCGAAAGACGGAAATGTACATACTCGTTGGGATTGTACTTCACATGGAAACGCGGAGTGACGAAATAGCCGTACTCACTGCTATGGTCGCCGCGGATACCACCCATCAGCACCAGTTTATCGTCCCAGTTGTAGGTGTACTGCACGTAGGCGCCGGGGACGGCTTCTTTGGTGAATTTCTTGTCAAAGGCTGTGCGGCGTCATTGTCCAGGCGGTAGTGCTGGTCGTAGGAGTCATAGTTGAAGCTCAGTCCGGCAGAAAGGCTTTGACGCTTGGTCAGTTCCGTCTCGAACAGCAAGGAGGCATAAGCGTTGTGCTGGTCCACATCGTAGATTTTCCGTCCGTACAAGGCATCCTGCTTGTGCAGGGAGCCGGAAAGGATCAATGCCAGGTTGGTGTTCTTCTCCTTATTGAATATATAGGCGTTCTTGGTGAAGGCTTCGTAGCGGTCGGTACCTATACTTATCTTATAAGGGTCTGCCAGGAATGTTTTACCATGGCTGACTTGCCCGCTGTTGCGGTCTTCCGTAAGCACTTTGATGCCTGCCTGGAAGACGTAGCGGTCGCCCATGTATGCCCAGCGGTTCCAGAGGTTGTACTGCTCCACACGGGGGATGTCGGCAAAGCCGTCGTCGTTGCTGTCGTGAGCTTTGGTCTCATTCTCGTAATGCGCCAGCAAAGAGGTGCTCCAACGTTTGGAGAGTTTCACCGTGGCATCGGCATTGGCTTCATAGCGGTTGGTGCTGCTGGCAAAGAGGTTGGCAGAGAACCAATCGGCCTCGGGCAACTGGGGTTTCTTGAATTCCACATTGATTTGTCCCGTGATGGCCTCATAGCCGTTCTTCACGGACGAACTGCCCTTGCTCACCTGAATACTCTGCATCCATGGCCCGGGTACATAACCCAGTCCGTAGGGGGCGGCAGAGCCGCGGTAGTTGGGGATATTCTCCGGTCATCATTTGCACATATGTACCGGACAAGCCGAGAAGCTTGATTTGCTTGGCACCGGTGGCGGCGTCAGAGTAGGTGACGTCCACCGAGGGATTGGTCACAAAACTCTCTCCCAGGTTACAGCAGGCGGCACGACTCAACTCGGCGCTACTTATCATATCTTCATTCATCACACTGTTGCGCAGCTTCATGGTGCCCAACTTACGGCTGACCACATTCACCTCGCTCAGTTCCACCCCTTCGCGCAAGACAATGTCGAGCGTCTCATTGCGGTTACTGACGTGTATCGTATCGTTCTCAAAACCGATAAAGCTGACTACAAGCATATGCTTGTCATTGGGTTTGGACAAGGAGAAAGTACCGTCCGCCGAAGTGGTGGTACCTTGGGTGGTTCCCTGCCAGAAGAGGTTGGCACCCGCAATCGGGTCGCCCAAATTATCCTTTACCGTTCCCTTTACCTGCGCCTGCAAGGCGGTGAAAGAGAACAGAAGAATGGCTATCAAACTATATTTCATTTCTGTTTTATACTTAAAGAAGTGATTAAAAAACAACAGTTCCCTCCGGGCAATCCAGGTCATTGCCCCGTATAAAACAACACTAAATGAGAAGCGTGGAATAGAGCGCCAGATAATGACGCGAGCCGACGACATATGGCGGTACTCCTGAAACAACTCTCGGAGTACAAGCCACCTGCGGCAAGGAGTAATCAAACAGCGGCAGTTGCTCGCAAAACAATGTAAGGGATGGCACGAACGAAGCAGACCCGTGTGCATACTTCACGAAATCCACCTTGTAGTAGACGGCTGTACAGCCGGTATCCTTGCATGTTTGCCGTGAGGCACGATGTGCATTATGGCATTTGGAACAGCCGGAGGTGCAGCAGCTTTGTGTCGTCTCGCATCCGGCACAGCAATACTGAACTACAGAAATCCCCACTCCGCTTATAATGATAAGGGAGGAAAAGAGTACAGCCAGTATGTAACGGAGTTCCTTCATAAGCGCTGCAAAGATAGAAAGTTTTAACCGTTTGCCGGAATTAATTTTCCTTTTTTATGTGTGCAGTTCGTTAATAAGTTCTATATTTGTCGATAAAGTTTTTTGATTGATATGTTGATTTATAAACGAAATTCAATATGAAAAAGCAAACTGTCAGCCTACTTGTCCTTCTGCTTGCGGCAAGCGGCTTTTTCTTTTCCTGCGGTAACACCGTGCACAAAAACGCATATGCGTTGGAGTTCGACAGTATACAAGTAAACGAAACCGTACATCTCTTCGGAGACACAGCCAAGCCGGCCTGCAACCTCATCCTCAACGTTGCCTATGCCAGCCAGTCATCCGACGTGAGGCTGAAAGACAGTCTGAACACCTTCTTCCTCTCTGCCTGCTTCGGCGACAAGTACATGGCGATGACACCCGAAGAAGCTGTCAAGAAATATACGGAGAAATATGTCAGCGACTACCGCAATGACCTGGAGCCTATGTACAAAAAGGATGAGCAGGACAAGGAGGACGAAGAAAGCATAGGAGCCTGGTATTCCTATTATAAAGGAATCGAAAGCCATGTGCAGTTGTGCAATACCTTGATACTGACCTACCGTATAGATTACAACGAATATACCGGCGGCGCACACGGCATCTATATGTCCACCTTCCTCAACCTCGACCTAAAGACCCTAAGCCCCATCCGCCTGGACGACCTCTTTGAAGGCGACTATAAGGAAGCGCTGACCGACTTGCTTTGGAAACAGCTGATGGCAGACAACAACGTCAGCACCCGCCAAGAGCTGGAGGACATGGGTTACGCCACCACCGGTGACCTGGAGCCTATCGAGAATTTCTACCTGGACCCAACGGGAATCACCTTCTATTATAATGTATATGAAATTGCCCCATACGTAATGGGAGCAACCAAAATCACGTTGTCTTATGAGGACATAGCCCCTCTGATGAACGGTAAATTCATTGTATTGAGCAGCGCTATAAAAACAGACGGCGAATAGGAACTGTAATCAATTGTCTATCAATATAAAATTCACAATGGATTTAATACTCAAATATTTCCCGGACCTGACGGAAGAACAGAAACGGCAGTTTGCCGCACTCTACGACCTCTATCTGGACTGGAACTCTAAGATTAATGTCATTTCACGCAAAGATATAGAGAACTTGTACGAACACCATGTGCTGCATTCTCTGGGCATAGCCAAGGTAATCCGCTTCAGGCCGGGGACACAGATTATGGACCTCGGCACGGGAGGAGGCTTTCCGGGAATCCCGCTTGCCATCCTTTTCCCCGAAGTACACTTCCATCTGGTGGACAGCATCGGAAAGAAAGTACGCGTAGCCTCCGAAATAGCCAACAGCATCGGGCTGAAAAACGTCACCTTCCGTCATGCCCGCGCAGAAGAGGAAAAAGGGAAGTTCGACTTTGTGGTGAGCCGTGCCGTGATGCCACTGACAGACCTACTGAAGATTATCCGCAAGAACATCTCCTCCAAACAGCAGAATGCATTGCCCAACGGACTGATTTGCCTCAAGGGGGGCGAATTGGGAAATGAAACCATGCCCGTCAAGAACAAGACCACGTTGTGGGACTTGAAGGAGTTCTTTGAAGAGGAGTTCTTCGAGACAAAGAAAGTAGTATATGTAGGGGGATAAATCTAAATACATAATATGAAAATAAAGAGATTCGAATTTAATATGTTCCCGGAGAACTGTTATGTGCTTTGGGACGAAACCAATGAAGCGGTCGTCATTGACCCGGGCTGTTTTTATGAGGAAGAAAAGCAGGCCTTGAAAAACTTCATCATCAAGAATGGGCTGAATGTGAAACATCTGCTGAATACCCATCTGCATCTGGACCATATCTTCGGCAATCCTTTCATGCTGAAAGAGTTCGGTCTGAAGGCCGAAGCCAACCAGGCCGATGAGTTCTGGATTGACGAAGCGCCGAAACAAAGTCGCATGTTCGGCTTCCAACTGCAGGAAGCCCCCGTGCCCCTGGGCACTTATCTGCACGATGGAGACATCATCACCTTCGGCAATACGGAACTGGAAGCCATCCATGTGCCGGGACACTCGCCGGGCAGCCTGGTGTACTATTGCGCGGCAGACCACTGCATGTTTTCGGGGGATGTGCTGTTTCAAGGCAGTATCGGCCGTGCCGACCTTGCCGGCGGCAACTTCGACGAACTGATAGAGCATATTTGCAGCCGTCTGTTCATCCTGCCCAACGACACGATTGTCTATCCCGGACACGGAGCACCGACTACCATAGGAATAGAAAAAGCGGAGAATCCGTTCTTCCGGTAAATATACAGCAAACTTTTAAATCATTACAGCCATGAAAAACGACCTATTGGCCTACCGCCACATCGGCATCAGCGAAAAAGACGAGGAGAAGATGCTCCAAAAAAATAGGAAGTGAAAAAGCCTGGACGAGCTGATTGATAAAACCATTCCTGCCAACATCCGCCTGAAAGAACCGCTGGCTCTGCCCAAGACAATGACGGAGTATGAATTCGGACAGCACATTGCAGGACTGGCTGCCAAAAACAAACTTTACACAACCTATATCGGTATGGGATGGTACAATACCATCACTCCTGCCGTTATCCAACGGAATGTATTCGAGAACCCCGTTTGGTACACTTCCTATACCCCCTATCAGACCGAAGTCTCACAAGGACGCCTGGAAGCCCTGATGAACTTCCAGACTGCCGTATGCGACCTCACCGGCATGCCCCTTGCCAACTGCTCCCTGCTGGATGAAGCGACTGCCGCAGCCGAAGCCGTGACGATGATGTACGCCCTGCGTCCGCGCGACATGCAGAAATCGGGTGCTAACGTGGTATTTGTAGACGAAGCCGTCTTCCCGCAGACACTGGCGGTAATGACTACCCGCGCCATTCCGCAAGGTATCGAGCTGCGTATAGGAAAATACCATGAAATGGAATTCACGCCGGACATCTTCGCCTGCGTACTGCAATATCCCAACGCCGCCGGCAACGTGGAAGATTATCGCGCCTTCGTGGAAAAAGCCCATGCGGCCAACTGCAAAGTGGCCGTTGCCGCCGACATTCTGAGCCTCGCCCTGCTCACCCCTCCGGGAGAATGGGGGGCTGACATCGTCTTCGGAACCACACAACGGCTCGGTACACCGATGTTCTACGGCGGGCCGTCGGCAGCCTACTTTGCCACCCGCGACGAGTACAAGCGCAACATGCCGGGACGCATCATCGGCTGGTCGAAAGACAAATACGGCAAGCTGTGCTACCGCATGGCGCTGCAAACCCGCGAGCAACATATCAAGCGTGAAAAGGCGACTTCCAACATCTGTACCGCGCAGGCACTGCTGGCTACAATGGCAGGATTCTATGCCGTATATCATGGTCCGGAAGGCATCCGCACCATTGCAGAACGCATCCACAGCATTGCCGTATTCTTGGAAAAGAGCATCAACAGACTGGGATACAAGCAGGTCAATGTACAATATTTCGACACGCTCCGCTTTGCACTGCCCGACACCATTTCGGCACAGCAAATACGTACCATCGCCTTGAGCAAGGAAGTGAACCTGCGTTATTTCAAGAATGGGGACGTAGGCATGAGCATTGACGAAACTACGGACATAGCCGCCGTCAATGTACTGCTCTCCATCTTTGCCATTGCCGCCGGAAGGGATTGGGAAAAGACAAGCGACGTACCCATGGCAAGTAGCATCAGCGCGGAGATGAAGCGCCAAAGCGCCTATCTGACACACGAAGTATTCAACAAATACCATACGGAAACGGAGATGATGCGCTACATCAAGCGTCTCGACCGCAAGGACATCTCACTGGCACACTCCATGATTTCCCTCGGCTCGTGCACCATGAAGCTGAACGCTGCCGCAGAGATGCTGCCGCTCAGCCGTCCGGAATTCATGAACATGCATCCCCTGGTGCCCGAAGACCAGGCCGAAGGTTACCGCGAACTGATAAGCAACCTCAGTGAAGAGCTGAAGATAATTACCGGCTTTGCCGGTGTCAGCCTGCAACCCAACTCCGGTGCGGCAGGCGAATATGCAGGACTCCGCGTCATCCGCGCCTATCTGGAAAGTATAGGACAAGGGTACCGCAATAAAATACTGATACCTGCATCCGCACACGGCACCAACCCGGCATCCGCCATCCAGGCAGGCTTTACCACCGTGACCTGCGCCTGCGACGCACAAGGCAACGTGGATATGGCCGACCTGCGCGCCAAAGCGGAAGAAAACAAGGATGACCTCGCCGCCCTGATGATTACCTACCCTTCCACACACGGTATCTTTGAAACGGAAATTGTGGAAATCTGCCACATCATACACGCCTGCGGCGCGCAGGTATATATGGACGGTGCCAACATGAATGCCCAAGTAGGCTTGACGAATCCCGGCTTTATCGGTGCGGATGTCTGCCACTTGAATCTGCACAAGACGTTCGCCTCTCCTCACGGCGGCGGCGGACCGGGCGTAGGTCCCATCTGTGTGGCAGAGCATCTGGTTCCGTTCCTTCCGGGACATAAATTGTTCGGCAATGCAGCCAACCAGGTGTCCGGAGCCCCCTTCGGCAGTGCAGGTATCCTCCCCATTACTTATGGCTATATCCGCATGATGGGAACAGAAGGGCTGACACGGGCCACAAAGATAGCCATCCTCAGCGCCAACTACCTGGCAGCCTGCCTCAAGGATACATACGGCATCGTTTACCGCGGTGCTACCGGCTTCGTAGGACACGAAATGATATTGGAATGCCGTAAGGTGCACGAAGAGACGGGCATCAGCGAAAACGACATCGCCAAACGTCTGATGGACTACGGCTATCATGCCCCCACCCTCTCCTTCCCGGTACACGGCACGCTGATGATTGAACCGACGGAGAGCGAAAGCCTTGCCGAACTGGATAACTTCGTGCAGGTGATGCTGACCATCTGGGACGAGATTCAAGAGGTGAAGAACGGCGAAGCCGACAAGACGGACAACGTGCTGGTGAATGCCCCGCATCCCGAATACGAAGTGGTAGCCGATACGTGGGAGCACAGCTATACCCGCCAAAAGGCAGCCTACCCGATAGAAAGCGTACGCGAAAACAAGTTCTGGGTGAACGTGGCACGTGTAGACAACACGTTGGGAGACCGTAAACTGTTGCCCACATGCTATGGATGCTTCGACTGATGAAAAGAAAGCGTAACGGACTATTTTATAGTAAAAAAGAAGAAACCATCAATTCCATCTCCCATGGCATCGGCATTGCCATGGGAGTAATTGTAAGTACACTATTCCTGATAAAATGCTACCAAGCACAGAATCTTTGGGCAGCATTCGGTGTATGGCTCTATCTGTTCGGTATGGGCGGCTCCTATCTTGCCTCCACACTCTACCACTCCCTGAAACATCATAATCCGTGGAAACGGCGCTTGCGGCATTGGGACCATGCGGCCATCTATTGGCACATTGCAGGCAGTTACTCCCCCATCACGCTCATTGCATTGAGAGAGGACGGTGGTTGGGGATGGGAACTTTTCGGCTTCGTCTGGCTATGCGCCATCATCGGCACTGTTGTCAGCTTCCGCAAGATGGAGGAGCACAGTTACGTGGAAACAGTGTGTTACATCCTGATGGGACTGTCCGTACTGGTAGTATTCAAGCAGCTTTTCGCCCTCTCCCCCACAGCCTGCTACTGGATTATTGCCGAAGGAGTATGCTACATCACGGGAGCTGCTTTCTACTCCTTGCGCAAGGCACGGTACATGCATTCGATTTTCCATTTCTTTGTATTGGGCGGTTCAGCCTGCCACATGGTGGCTGTATGGGACATACTGGTGAAGATGCTGTAAGCAAACGACAAGCGCACAACTGCTAAAAGAAGTTAATAAGCATCTCTCCCCCTTGCTTTTCTCCATAACTTACCCTACGTTTGCAGTGTTGTACATCAGTACAACACCAATAAAGTTATGATAACGATAGAGAACACAAGCTACGGTTACAAGTCCAATCCACTTATTTTCAACAATATATCTTTGGAAATAGGAAACGGTATATATGGACTTCTGGGGGAAAACGGTGTAGGCAAAACGACGCTGATGCATCTCATCTGCGGACTACTCTTTCCCAAAAACGGAAAGTGCAGTATAGACGGAAGAAACACGGCAGAGAGACAGTCCGAAGGGTTGGCCCGTTACTTCTTCCTGCCCGAAGAATTGCAGATGCCTACCGAAAGCATCGCCAGCTTCGCTGCACGCCATTCCGTATTCTATCCACATTTCAATCAGGAAGAATTCAAGCTGAACCTGGAAGAGCTGAAAATCAACCGGAAACAAAAACTCTCTTCCGTCTCCTACGGACAACAGAAGAAGGCAATGCTGGCATACGCCTTTGCCCTGCATACTCCATACATCCTGCTCGACGAACCGACAAACGGGCTGGACATCACCTCCCGCCAAGCCTTGAAACGTATCATCAGCCGCAGCATGGACGATGAAAGCACGCTGCTCATCTCCACCCATCAGGCGCACGACTTCGAGAATCTGCTGGACCATCTCGTCATCCTTGGCAAAGGCGAAATATTACTGAACCGTTCGCTGGACGAAATCAGCAACCGGCTTCTCTTTGCCCGTACGGACATTCTGCCGGAAGAAAGCATCTACAGCGAAGAGAATCTATCGGGTTATTTCTCCATCATTCCCAACGAGGACGGAGAAGAGAACACACCGGACATCGAGCTGCTGTATAAAGCGGTGCTGCAACAACCGGAAAAGATACAGAGCATGTTTCAATGAAAATCCATCATACAAACAGAACTATGAACGCAACTTTTAATCTGAAACGCTTCCTGCTACTGGAACAATATAAAAGGAATGAGACCGGCAGGCACCTGCTTTGGTCAGCAGCCGTCGTATCGTTCATCTGCATCCTGTGCATTCTCTACGACATAAACCGCGGTGGAAGTTACTACGGCAAACATACCTCTGCCACCGAATTCTCCCGCTACGTACTATGGTTTATCCTCATGGCCCCCTGCCTGCTGGAAACAAAATTCAGCAAACGCAGCTCCACTCTCGATATACTGCTGCCGGCATCGGCATTCGAGAAGTTCCTACATATCTGGATAAAATACCTGCTGCTGCTTCCCCTATTCTGCAGCCTGCTGATAGCCTGCCTCAAAGGTCTGCTGTCCTTAAGCGGCAGCGAGTTCCTGCAGTATTTCGCAACGCACATCACGATGTTCCGGATACACAACACCCAGATACTGACCTATGTAATCCTGCATGCTTCCGCCTTCATCGGATACTTCGCCTTCAGCCGGCAAGTCCTGCTGAAAAGCTTCACCATCTTTGTAGGCTCCATTGCCGTCTGCATAGGAATTGTAACTTTTGTGGCCTCCCTCATGCCCGAAGCCAGAGCGGACGGATATTGGATGGATAACATTGCCACATGGCCCCACACCAACTATCCGTTGTCGGCCGGTGCACAAGCCATCGTGACTTTCTGCAATTATGCGGCTCCCATCAGTGTGCTGCTCGGTTCATGGGTATCGAGCTACTTCCTGCTCAAAGAAAAAACAACTGTAGCCTATGGACTTCAAGACCAACAAGCCGATATACCAGCAGATTGTAGACTTCTGTTTCAGCAAGATTCTCACCCGCGAATGGCGGGCGGAAGAGCGGGTGGTATCCGTGAGGGAGCTCTCCACACAACTGGCAGTGAACTCGCGCACCGTGCTGAAGGCCTATGAATACCTCCAGACGGAGGACATCATCTACCCGGAACGGGGAATGGGGTTCTACCTCTCCAAAGATGCGGTGAAGAAAGTGATGCGAATACAGAAGAAAGAGTTTTTTGACAACCAGCTTGCCGACATGTTCCGCAGCATGGAGCTACTCGGCATCAGTATAGAAGAAATAACAGAACGATATAACAAACTTAAAAAAGACGGTTCATGAAGAGATACGCAAAGACTGCATTATGGATTACCTTCGGACTCCTCTTCGGACTTACGATTGTCAAAGTTTCGACACTGATGTACGAGATTTATTCCTTCATGCATTCCTAACTTTCATCGGACAGACGAGGAAAGTATAAACAACTGATATACAAGCTTCAGCATCTTCCCTTAGCGGGAAGAGTGACTTTTACATCCCTATCCAACAGTAACAGACTAATACAAACGATTATGAAAACCAAACTTTTTTTACTATTGCTTGCCCTCTCCGTACTCCGTACGCAGGCACAGAGCCTCTCCATCAAAGGACGCGTCACGGACGCCTCGCAAGAAGCAGTTATAGCCGCCAATGTGTCATTATGGACCATAGACTCTACTTTGGTGACCGGAGTAACCTCGGATGCACAAGGCAAGTTCACCCTCCATAAAATCAAGGCAGGCGATTACCGCCTTTCCATCTCCTTCATCGGCCTCCAAAGTGAAAACATACTGCTGAAACTGAATAAAAGCCTCGACCTGGGCGATGTACAGTTGCAGGAAGATGCCGTAAGCCTCGGTGAAGTGACGGTATCCGCCAGCAATGTGCTGCAGCGGGTAGACCGGCAAATTATCCTGCCTTCCGAAAGCCAGCTGAAACGCTCGTTCGGTGCCTACGACCTGCTGAACAATCTCGGCATTGCCCGTCTGCAAGTGGACAATCTGAGCAACAGCATGAGCGTCAGCGGTGGCGGAGCCGTACAAACCCGTATCAACGGCATTAAAGTGACAGACAAGGAGATAGCGGCCGTCAGAGCCAAAGACGTACTGCGTGTGGAGTTCATCGAAGACCCCGGCAAGCAGTACGGAGACGATGAGCTGGGAGCCGTAGTCAACATTATCCTGCGCCGCCGCGAAACGGGCGGTGTCGTGAACTTCCAACTCTCCGATTCGCCCCACACCCTATGGGGAGAGAATTTCCTGAGCGCGAAGTTCAATTACAAGAACTCCGAATGGGGCATCGACTACTTCAACAAGAACGGCAAGTATCACAGCCGCCTCGAATCCCACGAAACCTTCTATCTGGGCGACCGCACCATCGACCGCATCAAGGAAGGCATCGAAGACGAGTCTCCCTCCCTGAGCTTCATCAACAACCTGAATCTGACGTACAATCTGACGAAAGCGGACAAATATGTATTCAATGCCATCTTCCGCAACAACCTCAGCAATGCCCCCTACCAGAATGAGCTGAACAAGATGTGGGCAGTGGGCAGCACGGAGTCCATCTATTCATACGTCAACAACCACACATCCAGCTACTCTCCGGCGCTCGACCTTTACTTCCAGCATACCCTGCCCCATCAGCAGAGCATCCAGGTGAATGTGACGGGAACGCTCATCCATACCAAGAACAACCGGAAATACAAAGAGTACAAGGATGAGAGTGCACCATTGGCAGATATTCAGACATTAGTGGACGGCGACAAGCACTCCGTCATC
>ENA-OQKR01000039-OQKR01000039.1-human-gut-metagenome-genome-assembly--contig:-NODE-39-length-50867-cov-5.507706_pt1 | contig 50867 bp, 50 predicted proteins | sample MGYA00242803_ERZ504806 | MGnify/ENA primary metagenome ERZ504806 (study PRJEB26092, sample SAMD00036399) | human gut metagenome | host: Homo sapiens | study: EMG produced TPA metagenomics assembly of...
ACGTTCGGTCGGCTTATGAAATTTTCAAGGTACGTTTCCCATAAAGAAAAATACCGCCCACGCAGCGCAGCGATGGATTTTGTCGGGGTGAGTCGGCGGCAAAATGAATCGGGTGTGTTGCGGGGCGGTTAATCTTTCAGGGATGATCCACGGCGAGGCAGTGTTCAAAATGAACACGACCACATCTTGTGGATGGTTTCAAACCAATCCACAAAATCGGTGGGATTTGTGACAGAGAATATCATGGTTTGCAGGGTGCGTCAAGATGGTTTTGTGAAATTTATTGCGATAAAGTTGTGATAGTAGGACTTATCTGCCGGAAATTGAACCATCTTACAAAGAATTTGTGCGCACAAATTGGAAAATCAGCACATCTGTGCTATACTCAAAGCAGAATTTGTTGAGCTAAAACGGAGGTATTGAACCATGGCAGAGAAAAACACCGCCGACATTGGATTTGAAAAGCAGATTTGGAATGCTGCCTGCGTGCTTCGGGGCAATATGGATGCTTCAGAGTATAAGGGTGTCGTCCTTGGTCTTATTTTCTTGAAATATATTTCGGATCGTTTTGAAGATAAGTATAATCAGCTGGTTGCAGACGGTGATGGCTTTGAGGAAGATCGTGACGAGTACACATCGGAAGGAATCTTCTTTGTGCCTGCTGGTGCGCGTTGGAGCGATGTTTCTGCAAAGGCACATGACCCGGAAATCGGTCAGGTAATCGATGATGCAATGCGCGCTATCGAAAAAGAAAACGTGCGCCTGAAGGATATCCTGCCGAAAAATTTCGCGCGCCCGGAACTGGATAAACGGCGGTTGGGTGAAGTCGTTGACCTGTTTACGAACATCAAAATGATCGAACATGGCAGCGAGAAGGACATTCTGGGACGCACTTATGAATACTGCCTGTCTATGTTTGCAGAACAGGAAGGCAAGCGCGGCGGCGAGTTCTTTACGCCGTCCTGCGTTGTGCGGACGCTGGTAGAAGTGCTGCAACCGTTTAAGGGACGAGTGTATGACCCTTGCTGCGGCAGCGGCGGTATGTTTGTTCAATCTGCAAAATTTGTAGAGAACCATAGCGGCAATATCAACGATATTTCGATTTATGGTCAGGATTCTAACCCTACAACGTGGAAACTGGCGCAGATGAACCTTGCCATCCGTGGCATTGAGCCTGACCTCGGCAAGTATGCAGCAGACACCTTCCTTGATGACCAGCACCCCACGATGCGCGCAGATTATATCATGGCAAATCCGCCGTTCAACCTGTCCAACTGGGGTGCAGAACAGCTCAAGGATGATGTGCGCTGGCAGTATGGTATGCCGCCGGCTGGCAATGCTAACTTTGCATGGCTTCAGCACATGATCTATCACCTTGCGCCCGGTGGTCGGATGGGCATGGTTCTGGCAAACGGTTCCCTGTCATCCCAGTCCGGCGGTGAGGGCGAGATTCGCAAGAACATTGTGAATGCCGATTTGGTGGACTGCATTATTGCCATGCCGACGCAGCTTTTCTATACAACCCAGATTCCTGTTTCGCTCTGGTTTATCTCCAAGCGCAAAAAGCAGCCCGGCAAAACGCTTTTCATTGATGCTCGCAAAATGGGCGTTATGGTAAGCCGTAAGCTGCGTGAGCTGACGGATGGTACAAAAGAAGAATACAAAAATGAAGATGGCACATTAAAAAATGACATTAAAAAGATTGCCGACACCTACAACGCTTATGCTTCGGGCACATTGGAAAATGTCAAGGGCTTTTGTGCTGTTGCTACCACAGAAGAAATTGCAAAGCAGGATTACATTCTGACACCGGGGCGTTACGTTGGCATCGAGGAGCAGCAGGACGATGGCGAACCTTTTGAGGAAAAAATGGCTCGTCTGACTTCGGAACTGTCGGATTTGTTCGTACAGTCGCACAAACTGGAAGCGGAAATCAAGGAAAAGCTGGGGGCGATTGGGTATGAAATCTGAGTGGAAAACTGTTCGGGCGGCTGATTTCATGGACTTCAATCCTCGATTAAGCATTAAAAAAGGAACAGTCGCAACCAAAATATCTATGGATAAGCTGCGACCATTTACGAAAGCCGTCCCGAGTGTCGAGCAAGCGGAGTTTTCGGGTGGAACAAAGTTTGCAAATGGCGATACGATAATGGCAAGAATTACTCCCTGCTTGGAAAACGGAAAACGGCATTCGTTGATTGCTTAAGAGAAAACGAAATCGCATTTGGTTCTACTGAATTTATTGTTCTTCGAGCCAAACCGGGTGTGAGTGACCCACAATTTGTATACTATCTTGCAACAAGCCCGGAATTTAGAAATGTTGCAATTAAATCAATGGTTGGCTCTTCTGGAAGACAGAGAGTTCAGCAACCTGTCCTTGAAAATCTCGAATTAACAGTTCCAAAGCTGCCAGAGCAGGAGAAGATTGGTCGTTTTCTGGCTGAACTCGATGATAAAATTGCTTTGAATGAAAGGGTAAACGATAATTTACTTTGGCAGGCACAGGCTCTTTATAAGGATCGTTTCATTGATTTGAAACCCTTCAATGGCAAGATGCCTCCAGATTGGCAACTTGGCACGGTTTCGGAAATCATAGAGCTACACGATTCCAAACGCATACCCCTTTCAAGCCGTGAACGTGCCAATCTCACAAAGATTTATCCGTACTACGGTGCCACCTCAGTAATGGATTATGTGGATAGGTATCTTTTTGACGGAATCTATCTACTCCTTGGTGAAGACGGTACTGTTGTAGACGACAAGGGCTTTCCGATTTTGCAGTATGTAGAAGGAAAGTTCTGGGTGAACAATCATGCCCACATTATCACGGGTAAGAATGGCTTTACTGTCGAAACGCTTTATTTACTGTTCAGCTTAACCAATGTCCGGTCAATTGTTACTGGAGCTGTTCAGCCCAAAATTAGCCAAGCCAATCTGAACAACGTGTCCGTTGTCATACCATCGAAAGCGGAATTGAGCACCTTCAACTCAATCGTACAACCAATTTTTTCACAGATTCGCAATCTTCGTGCTGAAAGCGATAGACTTACCTCCACTCGTGATATCCTGCTACCTCGGCTAATGTCCGGCGAAATTGATGCTGCCAATATTCAACTCTAAGCCGCTAAATTATCGTTTACCAGAATTTCAATAACTCTCACCAGTGGCGGGAGATTTCACGGAGAAACTGCCACTGCCGTCGTTCTCTGAAATCGTAATAAGGAGATACGGCGATGAAAAATCAAATTATCAACGAGATACAGCGAAAAATGCTGCCGTATCTCAACAATGAACAGCTCTTGCACCTGAAAATGGTGCTGGAAACATCGTTTCAAGGGTTGATTCTTGAAAAGGGCGAAGAACTTCCAAGAGCTGAAGAACAGAACGCAGTAAAAGCATTTATCACCGCAAAACGAATTGAGGGATGCTCGGAAAAAACGCTGACATACTATTCTAAAACCATCGAAGCAATGCTGAATGGTGTTGGAAAGTTGCCGCAGCAGATTACAACAGACGATTTGCGAAAGTATCTGACCAACTATCAGACGCAGCGGCGCTCAAGCAAGGTGACGATTGATAATATCCGGCGCATCCTTTCCAGCTTTTTCTCATGGCTGGAGGATGAAGATTTCATAGTGAAAAGTCCTGTCCGAAGGATTCACAAAGTAAAAACGGCAAAAATCATCAAAGAAACATATACGGATGAAGCACTGGAACTGATGCGCGATCACTGCTCAACGGTACGAGATTTAGCGATAATTGATTTGCTGGCTTCATCGGGAATGCGTGTTGGTGAGATGGTGACGCTCAATCGGGAAGATATCAATTTTAATGAGCGTGAATGCGTGGTCTTTGGTAAAGGTAACAAGGAACGGCTGGTTTATTTCGATGCAAGGACGAAAATTCACTTGCAGAATTATCTGGATGAACGGGAAGATAGCAACCCGGCCCTTTTTGTAACACTGAAAGCTCCGCATGAGCGGTTGATGATTGGTGGCGTGGAAACGATGCTCCGTGAATTGGGACGGCGATTGAAGCTAAATAAGGTGCATCCGCACAAGTTCCGGCGTACATTGGCAACATCAGCAATTGACAAGGGAATGCCGATTGAACAGGTGCAGCAGTTGTTGGGACATCAAAAAATCGACACAACGATGCACTATGCAATGGTAAAACAACAAAATGTGAAATTGGCACATAGGAAATTTATTGGGTAGGTAATTGAAATGAAAGAAATATTTTTAAGAGAACTGGCGGATATACAAACCGGACCGTTTGGAAGCCAGTTACATAAAGAAGATTATGTAGAGAATGGAACGCCGATTGTTACAGTGGAGCATTTGGGAAATAAGGATTTTTCGGAGCAGAATTTACCAAGAGTCTCGAATAGCGACAAGGATAGACTTAAAAAGTATGTCTTAAAAGAGGGCGATATTGTATTTAGTCGAGTGGGTTCGGTAGATCGATGCTCTTATGTGGACAAAACTCATGCGGGGTGGATGTTTTCTGGACGGTGCCTTAGGGTTAGACCCAATACGGAAATCGATTCAGAATACCTATATTACTACTTCTGCATGGATGAAATAAAAGAGTTTGTCAGAAATATAGCCGTTGGTGCGACAATGCCATCAATCAATACTAAATTGTTAGGAGAAGTCACGGTACGATTTCCCGATTTAGTTCAACAGAAAAAAATTGCGGGTGTTTTGTCTGCAATAGACGGCAAAATCAAAGTGAATCAAAAGATAAACGATAATTTAGCGGCTTAGAGCCGAATTCTTGATACATCAATTTTGCCAGACATCAACTGAGGCAAAAGACTGTTCCGCAACTCCGAAAGTTTTTTATTTTCGCTATTGTTGTGCTCTATTTGATTGTACGCCGCATGAAGTAACGTAACGAAGGCGGTTTCGGTATTGCTATCTGCAATCAATATTGGCAATTTGCTAATGTTCTCGAATCGAATTTGAGGGAATGTGCCCGATCTCGATTCAGCTTGCATTTGTAGCTCTTCAAGTGTGTCTTGTAATGTAAGAAAGTGATACAACCGACGAGAATCGAACGAAGTTGCCCGAATAACCATAAGCTTAGTTGATACAACGTAATTATCTGCTTGAAAATCAACATATGCAAAGTGTCTGTTGATTGGACGAATCTCACTATATAAAATATCATTCTGCATAATAGTCTTTTTTGCTTGGCCTGGCATATCGGCAACAGCCATATAATCCGAATGAAGAAACATTCCGTCTTCAACATCGCCCGTATTCAAGAAAATGAGCCGTTCAGTATTAAAATTATGGGTGACAGATACACTCTTACATAAATCTCCGAGCATAGAATAATGCCAGCCTTGTGGTATTTTTCCATAAGGTGATTCAATCAGAGTCAAATTGTCAATGCATAAAAAATCTTGATACCACGTTTTGTATATTTCATAAAGTTGCTTCTGTAAATTATCGTTTATAAAAGAAATGAAGGGATAATATGGAAGATTTTGATAATGCTAAGACAAGAAATCCGAGGGAATGCGTTGTTACAAACCTTAATAGCTACCTGACCTACATTTCTGATATAAAGGAAACCATAAAGAAAGAAGAAGGCGCGGAAGTGAGCACAAAGCACTATTTCTTCCGTGGACAGGCCAGCAACGAATGGAACGTCATGCCGGGAGTGTTTCGTGGTGGGATGCTGCCACACGAAGCAGAATTGATAAACGCTGCCTACACACGGAATCCTGATGACTTCCGAAAACTGACAACAGATTTTGAAAAGCTCGCAAAATTGCAACACTATGGGTTGCCAACAAGACTGTTGGATGTGACGGAAAACCCACTGGTGGCACTGTATTTTGCTTGCCAAAACAATCAAGAGAAAAAGATAACTGACGGGAAGACTACGTTATTGCCGCCGACCGATGGGAAAATCTATTATAAGCGCGATTACGGAAAAAGTTATAGCGACATAGAGATCAAAGTGCTGGCATATTTAGCGAGTCATGAAATTTCGGGCGATTATACATTAGAAAAGCTGCTCTCGGATTTGAACAAGTATGGAATTTATACAGATAAAGAGGTAAAAGAGTGCGAGGCAAGCGAGTATAAAAGCTTGCTTTCGATTATTCAAAGAAATTATTTTGTGATTTCCAACTTGAATAATGAAAGATTGGTACGGCAAAGCGGCTCTTTTTTGATCTGCGGAAAATATAATGTTCAGCTGAAAGAAAAAATCGGACAGAGCATTGTTAAACGAGCATATAGTGATGTCCAAGATGAATTTGAACTTCAAAGTTTTAGAATACCAGCGGGAAGAAAAGATGCGATTTTAGAGGAACTGAGTTTTTACAATATCAACGAAGGAACGCTGTTCCCGGAACTTGAGCACCAGATGGCATATATTAAAAGCAATTATGCGAACACACAAAAGCCTATGGTTGATCGGTTTGTGAAAATAGAAGTTCCGATAACAAGTATTAGAGAAGTGCGTGATTCAGATGTTTCAGACGATAAAGTGGACGAGATTATTCGAGAAGCATTGCATAATGCTGTGCATCCAGAAATTTTTGATGATTGTTACGTTGCAATTCAAAAGAATCTGATGCCGGATTGGTATCGTAAGGAAATTGGACTCAGCAAAGTTCGATTGGCACTAACGGATACATTGGATAATGGTACGCCGATGGGACGTGCGGTGGCAAAAAGAGCGGCGCATTCTATCGTTACAAAGATTGTGAATGCCATTGCGCAAGAATCGAATACAGCAACTTCGGATAATAGTTGAGGAGAAAAGTCATGTTTTCATTTACCGAAGATACCTTTGAACAAGCAGTCATAGAGCTGTTTGAAAATATGGGGTACACCCATATCTATGCTCCCGATATGGACCGGACGGATTACAGCCGCCCATTGCTGGATGATGTTTTGCGGGATTGTCTGGTACGGCTGAACCGGAATCTCCCGGTGACGGCAATTGATGAAGCGATTCTGAAACTGAATGATTTTGATGCCGGAAGCCTGTTGCAGAAAAACATGGTCTTTATGGATTATCTGCAAAATGGCATCACGGTCAAGTATGCGGTAAATGGCGAGGAACGGTCTTCGGTGGTGCGGCTGATCGACTATGCGGATGCAGCAAAGAACGATTTCTATGTGGTGAATCAATATACCTTCGTGGAAAACGGGAACAATCGCCGCCCGGATATCATCCTGTTTATCAACGGAATGCCGCTGGTTCTGATGGAACTGAAAAGCCCTTCCAAGGATGAAGTGGGTGCAGAAAACGCCTACAATCAGATTCGGAACTATATGCAGGACATTCCCTCCATGTTCTATTATAACGCCATCTGCGTGATCAGCGACCTGTCCACCAACAAAGCAGGTACGATTACTTCCGGGCTTGACCGATTCATGGAGTGGAAAACGAAGGATGGTGATTACGAGAACACCGCCTATGCGCAGTTTGACACCTTCTATGAGGGAATGTTCCAGAAAGAGCGGCTGCTGGACATCCTGAAAAACTTTATCCTGTTCTCTGGCGATGGGCAGAAGCAGTTCAAGATTCTGGCGGGATATCATCAGTATTTCGCGGTGCGGAAAGCAATCGAAAAAGCCAAAATTGCCACCAAAACGGACGGCAAGGGCGGTGTGTTCTGGCACACGCAAGGCAGCGGAAAATCGCTGTCGATGGTGTTTTATGCGCATTTGCTGCAAGAGGCTTTGGACAGTCCGACCATTGTTGTAATGACCGACCGCATTGATCTTGACGATCAGCTTTACACGCAGTTTGCCAAGTGCGCGCCCTTCCTGCGCCAGACACCGGTTCAGGCGACCAGCAAGGAAAATTTGCGTGAACTGCTGGATGGGCGGCAGGCAAACGGCATCGTATTTACCACCATGTTCAAGTTTGAGCGTGGCGAGCGTCCGCTGTCGGAACGGCGAAACATTGTGGTGATGGCAGACGAAGCCCACCGCGGACAGTATGGCTTCGATGAGAGAATCGTCATGAAGGAAAACGAGCAGGGCGAAAAGGAAGCACATACTGTGATTGGCAATGCGCGAATTATCCATGATGCCCTGCCAAATGCAACCTACATAGGCTTTACAGGAACGCCTATTTCGGCAAAAGACCGAAACACTCGCGAAGTCTTTGGCGATTATATTGATATTTACGATATGACGCAGGCAGTGGAGGACGGCGCAACCCGACCTGTCTACTACGAAAGCCGTGTCATCAAGCTGCATCTTGACAAAGACACGCTGGCTCTGATTGATGCGACTTATGATGCGTTGGAACAGCAATCGGACACAGCGACCATTGAAAAAAGCAAGAAAATGCTGGGACAGATGGAAAGCGTGCTGGGCGCAGATTCTACGGTGCAATCGCTGTGCGAGGATATTGTCACCCACTACGAAAAATACCGTGCCAACCTGCTGACCGGTAAGGCGATGATCGTTGCTTATTCGCGTCCGATCGCCATGAAAATCTATCGGAAGCTGCTGGAACTGCGTCCGGCGTGGAAAGAGAAGATTGGCGTGGTCATGACCAGCGGCAACAACGACCCGGAGGACTGGAAAGCGATTATTGGGACAAAATCGCACAAGGAGGAACTGGCGCGAAAGTTCAAAGATAACGATGATCCAATGAAGATCGCTATCGTGGTGGATATGTGGCTGACCGGTTTTGATGTTCCCTCGCTGGCGACAATGTACATCTACAAGCCGATGCACGGTTATAATCTGATGCAGGCGATTGCTCGTGTGAACCGCGTGTTCAAGGACAAAGAGGGCGGCTTGATCGTGGACTATGTGGGCATTGCGTCTGCTCTCAAAGCCGCTATGAAGGAGTATACCAAGCGCGACCAGTCCCGGTATGGCGATATGGATATTTCCAAGGTTGCTTACCCGAAGTTTCAGGAAAAGCTTCAGGTATGTAAGGATTTGCTGCACGGGTTTGACTTCAGCGGTTTTATTGGCGGTTCGCCGCTGATCATGGCAAAATTGGTGACAGGTGGTGTGAACTTTGCGCTGGATGCCAAAGCACCCAAGCGCAAGGACTTGTTCCTGCGAGAAGCAATGCTGCTGAAACAGTCGCACTCCCTATGCTCCAGCATGACCACAGAACAGGAGCGTCATGAAGCCGCCTACATGGAAGCCGTGCGTTCTACTGTTGTAAAAATCACCTATGGCGGCAGCGGCGGAAAGACGCTCTCGCTGAAAGAAATCAACGCCCAAATCAACGAGCTTCTGAAAGCGAGTATCCAGAGCCAAGGTGTGATCAGCCTGTTTGACAGCAAGCAGGCTGATGAAAATATCAGTTTGTTTGACCCGGCGGTGCTGGATGAAATCTCCAAAATGAAAGAAAAGAACATCGCCGTGGAGATTCTGAAAAAACTGATGGCAGAACAGGTATCGCTTTACAAGCGGACAAATGTTGTGCAGTCGCAGAAGTTCTCGGAGAAAATCGCGCAGCTGATGAATTCCTATTACAATGGACTGATTACGAACGAAGAGGTTATCAAGGAACTTCTGAAAACGGCACAGGAAATCACAGAGTTGTACAATAATGGTAAGAAACTGGGATTGACGCAGGAAGAGCTGGCGTTCTACGACGCTCTGACCAAGCCGGAGAACATCAAAGACTTTTACCAGAATAACGAATTGATCGACCTGACCAGAGAACTAACCGAGATGCTGCGTAAAAATCGGACGATAGACTGGCAGAAAAAAGAAACTGCTCGTGCCAGTATGCGGAAGATGGTGAAACATCTTCTGAAAAAGTATAAATATCCCCCGGAGGATTACGACACAGCAATTAGCACGGTTATCAGCCAGTGTGAGATGTGGACGGATAATATGATGGCATAAAAAGAGGATGAACAAATGAAGTTTTGTAATTTTCTTCTTCGAGTTGAGGGCATTCGTGAGGCATCATTGGAAGATATGAAAGATGTTGTTGCAAAAGGAAATCATATATTTCGGCCGCAAAAGCAGAAGTTTCTCTACTCAATAGACATGGACATTATAGAAAACAGATTTTTCTGGATGTCATGTGAGTATGATGATGCTGTTCGATTTCGCGACTATGTTATAGATAAAGGAACTGGTGAGCGGATGCCAAATCCTCGTTCAAAAGATCAGGTTGAACCAAGACAACAATTCTTTGCATGCTATGATACAAAAAAGCATTTTCTCTATATGAGTGACTTCAATAAAAAAGGATTTGTAGAGCAATATTTGAGCGACACGTTGCAAAAAGAGTTTAAAATCAACAACATCTATACATCGGTAGATGATTTTTGCAAAAACATTAAAGCAATACGTGGATTTCAGTATACACAAGTAGATAATGTGTTTAGTCGAGGAGGAACGTTGTTTTCGCAGGTTGGAAATATATGGGGACAAGATCTGCCGAGTAAGGTTCAATTGAAAATTTCTTATGGCGATATTCCTGTACATGGAGGTGGAAGAGCACTTATTGATCGTGTCTATCGGCATCGCGAAGAATTCGAAGATGTTATAGTAATTGGCTGTGATGATTGTGGTATCGAACAGACATTTGATTTCTCATCGGTATTAAAGCACCTTGTGATTCAACCTACAAAAGATGAAAATGAACATTTTAATCCAACTGAAGTAAGAGACTTACTGCTTTCAAATCTGAGGTGAGATTTTTGGATAAGGAGCATAAAACATATCTTATTATTTGCTTTCTTCTAATCACAGTAATAGCGTATATTCTTAACTGGAATTTTGAAAAAATGGCAGATACAGCGATTACATTGGTGTCGATCGCTGTAGGTGTGTATATTGCAGCGGTGTCCGCTTTGCTGGGAAGTCCATACGCCAAAGAATTAAAGCAAGAAACTGACAAGAAAAAAACAGGAAATACGTTATTGGGAACATTGCAGGACTATTTTAGATGCGCAGGAAAATTTGGCGTTGTGACTATTATTGTTAGTTGTCTGTACTGCATTCCGTCAACATATATAATACCAGCAAGGATTATGCGAATTGGCTCGGCTATTGCGTATGGTGTGTTCTCCTGTAATATTTTGTTTTTATGGCTTGTATTTATATTTTTGGTTAATTCTTTGGAAAAATCGGTGTGATGCTACAGGAGAAAGGACAACACCAACGAATAGACTTGACATTATAGCATCTGTCATTTAAAATAATCTTAGACAAATACTATTATTGAAAATATGAAAGGCTGTTTTATGGGAAAGATGATCTTAGATGACCTCCGCAAGCGTCTGGAACGTCTGGACGAAGACGCAGATCTGATGATCGACAATAACGACCGCTATCAGATGGTGATTGTAGGCGGCAGTGCGTTCATTTTGTTGGGCAAGCTGACCCGCGCTACTCATGACATTGATGCCTTGAGTGTTCCGAAAGAACTGTACAGTTTGCTTGGCAAGTACGACATCAACACCGATGTGGAAGCCTACATCGACAATTTCCCGTATAACTTCCAAGACCGGCTTCAGCCGCTACCCTTTGGTGGTACAAAGGTGCAGTTCTATACACCCAGTCTGGAGGACTTGGTGATTGCAAAGCTGTGCTCTTTTCGGGACACTGACAAAGCAGACGTAGAGAGTGAGGCTGTGCGGAATTCGTTGGATTGGGATTTGCTGGAACACCTTGCAACGGATGAAGATGAGTTGAGAGCCAGCATCTTGAACGACTGGCGGTATCGGGATTTCTATATCCGCTATCAGGAGTATGTAGAGAGGTGGAAACCATGCGAAAGCTGACATTCGAAGGCTTTTTGAAGCAGTATATGGCAGAGCTTTCCGGGGTTCAAACGGCAAGTGTCCATAAGCTGGCAGATTGCATGGCAGAAAATCCCCGCCTGAGAGAACCGCTGTTCCTCTATGCGCTGACCTTTGATAAAGTGGATTTGTTGCTCCGCTATACCGCAAACAGTGCTGTTGCTGCGGAATATGAGCAGCTTTCCAATCGCTATTCGCTGGCGCAAATGCTGGTGCTTCTGGAAAAGCAATCACCAGAACTGCCGGAAGGCTATCTGAAAGTCTGGCGCAGCTATTGCTCGGTGCGGGATGCCGTCCTTGCAGACAATGACACAAAAGAGTTGATCCATCGCCGAGTATTGGAACTTCAGCAGAAAAAGAAACTGACGAATTATCGCCTTTACACAGACTTAAAGCTGAATCCGGGCAACGTGAACGCATGGCTCAAACACAACGATTCCAGCAAAATGAGCCTTGACTGTGCACGGCAGATTTACAAGTACGCAAAAAGCTACCCATCTGTTCGATAAGAAAAAGGAAGTGAGTCTATGACCGCCGTGATTTACGCCCGCTATTCCAGCGATAATCAGCGCGAAGAATCCATCGAAGGCCAGATTCGCGAGTGTACGGCCTATGCGGAAAAGAACGGTATCACGGTCATCAAACACTACATTGACCGTGCATTCTCGGCAAAAACGGACAATCGCCCGGAGTTCCAGCAGATGATCAAAGACAGCGGCAAAAAGCTGTTTGATGTTGTTCTCGTCTGGAAATTTGACCGCTTTGCCCGGAATCGTTTTGATAGCGCAAACTATAAGATGATCCTGAAAAAGAACGGCGTTCATCTGATTTCCGTCATGGAACCCATTGCCGAGGGCTCACAGGGCATACTGGTGGAAACCCTTCTGGAAGGTATGGCTGAATACTATTCCGCAGAACTTTCCGAAAAGGTCATTCGAGGCCAAACCGAAAATGCTCTGAAAGGGAAGTGCACTGGCGGTACGGGAACCATAGGCTACAAAATCGACGAGGAAAAGTTTTATCACCTTGACCCGCTGACTGCTCCGCTGGTGCTGGAAGCCTTTCAGCAGTATGACAACGGCGATAAGATGGTGGAAATCGTAAACTTCCTCAACGACAAGGGCGTCCGCAATATGCAGGGCGGCAAAATGACCCACAGCAGCGTGAACACCATGTTGAAGAACCGTCGTTACATTGGTGAATTGTCTTTCCGGGATATCGTTGTGCCGGATGCGATTCCGGCTATCGTTCCGAAAGACCTGTTTGACCGGGTGCAGAAGCGTTTGGATAAGAACAAGCGTGCCCCTGCCTGTGGCAAGGCAGACGAGGAATATCTGCTGACCACCAAGCTGTTCTGCGGCAAGTGCGGTGCTCTGATGTTCGGCGAAAGCGGAACCAGTGCTACCGGGCGCACTTACTATTATTATAAATGCGCCAACGTCAAGCGGCGCAAGGGCTGCAACAAAAAGACCGTGCAGAAAGAATGGCTGGAAGAACTGGTCGTCCGGGAAACCATGAAGCTGATTCAGGACGATGCGGTGATCGACAAGATCGTTCAATTGGTCATGGATGTCCAGAATCAGGAGAACACCACGATCCCTCTGCTGGAAAAGCAACTGCGAGAGGTCAACAAAAAGCTGGACAACCTGATGAAGGCAATCGAGGACGGCTTGTACACCCGGACAACAAAAGAGCGGCTGGAAGCGCTGGAAATCCAGAAAGATGAGCTGACTGCAAAAATTGCAGACGAAAAGTTGAAGAAGCCCAGCTTCAATGAGGATTTCATCCGATTCTGGCTGATGAAATTTAGAAAGTTCGATATTTCGCAGAAAAAGCAGCGAAAAACGCTGATTGAAATTTTTGTAAATGCCATTTTCCTGTATGATGACCGGATGCTGATTACGTTCAATTACAAGGATGGCACCCAAACCGTCCGTTTTGAGGACGCTTTGACCGCTGACGCAGCGGAGGAAAAAAGTTCGGATTTGTCCAGCTCTGCTGGACCATTTAAATCCAACGATTTCACATTAGAAATCGTTGGATTTTTTTGTTTATAGGCTGGCCTCATTTGGCTTTGACCACAATTTTGACCACAATGCCAAAGATTTTATCTGGTCAATCGCAGGGGCAAGTGGGCTTTTTTGACGCAACATCATCTGCTGCGATATGCGAGCCAGCGTTGATGCCAACGATTTGAAAAGCTGGCTCGCGATAATTAGTGCCGTTCCATCCAATTTTCAGGCCGAAAATGCCTCGCTGAACAACTGGATCGCACTCTGCCGAATGGATTCCTGAACATGGAGATCATGCTCAGTCATCTCGGTGTCGGCGTGGCCTACGATGCTCTGGATGGTCTGGATATCCACGCCCAACGCCTGCATCGGCGATACAATTCCTTTTGTTTAATGGGCCTGTTTGACGGAGCATACAATCAAATTGTCGGGTTTTGGGCAATACTGTCGATTGCGTCAAACAATTTTCCCCCCCCCAAAAAAAAATTGGATTTTGGAGTGTTTTTCATTGACCGATTGCGGAATTAGCTGTAAAATCTAAAAAAGAATAGTGGCTGTAGAGTGGGGTACTCTACGATCTGCTCGATTTTTAAGTATTATGATAAGGATTACGCCAATGCGGTGCTGGAACTGCAGGCGGCCGTCCGGTTACAGGGAGCAGGTACTGAAAGCTATCGGGGGTCTTGCTATTGCACTTGCCAATGATGGAAAGCTGGAAGAAGCACAACAGGAGCTGGATACATTGCAGAAAAAAGGCGCTTCCTTCGGTGACTGTGATCTGGTTGCGGCAGAGATCCTGTCCTTGCAAAAGAACTATGATCAGGCGCTTGCGCTTTACATAAAAGTGTTCAATGAGGTGGAGGACCCGCAGCTCCTGAGCCATGCTTACCTGTCAGCCGCAAATGCAGCGCTGAATCAGGACGATATGGAAAAGGCTGTGCGCATTCTGAAACAGGGATGCCAGAACCTTCCGGAAGGTCAGGCTGTGCTTCAAAAGGAGATGCTTGCGGATCTTATGATGCAGCAGGCAGCATCTGACAAAGAAAATGCAGAAGAATGCTATGCTGAAGCACAGCAGCTGCTGGAGGAACTGGTGGACAGCGGCTACGATACTATTGCCACCCGGTTGAATCTGGCAACTGTACTGCAGGCATTGGATCAGTACAGTGAAGCTGAAAAGGTTTTGAAAGATCTGCAGGAGCAGTATCCATCGGATTATCGTTTTGATATGCAGATGGCCTATCTTCTGATCGACCAGCTCCGCACCAGCGGATGGCTCAAATAAGGAGGGAATACCTGCGTCTACCGGACAAATCTTTTGTGTGGTTGGAATCGTTGACATGATCGTTTCGGCTGTTGCGGCAGTCGTTTCAGCATGGATCCTGCGCAGGCAGGAAAAAAAGCTGAAGGAACAGATCTGGAACGAGTATCAATAAAAATCAATCGATTAAGGGGTATGAAAAAATGCTGAAAAAACTTAGTGTAACGGCTGTTATTCTTGCAATGTCGGCCATGCTTCTGGTGCCGACTGCATACGCGGTGCAGTCAGTAGACGCACCGGCACAGGTGGCTTTGTGACGATTGACGGCAAGCTGTATCATGTTTCGAAGAATGGCTATGCCATCGATCGGTACGCCAAGGGTTTGCACGAGATCGACGGAGGAATGTACTATGTCAAAGAGGATGGCTCGGTCCTGACGAACAGCGCGGTAGAATACCTTACTTTTGATGCGAATGGCCGCTATACCTCTGGCAATGCAACGCTGGACAGCTATGTGGATCAGGCACTGGCTGCGTGCACAAACTCTGGCATGACGAAGGCGCAAAAGCTGCGCGCCGCCTATTTGTATGTCCGGGATCACGGCGCATACCTTGCCCGTCCGCATCAGGCAAGAGGCACAACGGCTTGGGCAGAAGAGAGCACTTTGTTCATGTTTGAACACAAAAAGGGCAACTGCTACTGCTTTGCAGGCCAGTTCCTTTATATGGCCCGGCGGCTGGGCTACAATGCCTATGTAGTGTCTGGCGGTGTGGGCCGCAAGGACTCGGACCATGCATGGGTCATGATCTGCGAGAACGGAGTTCCCTATATCTATGATGTGGAACTGGAGTGGGGCTATCGTGCCGGCAGATACGGCCATGCAGAATATAATATGTATAAAATGCCGCTGAATAAAACGGTGTTCAGCTACCAGTTTCCGTGATTGCTGAGGTAGCCGAAAAATGGTTTTTTTCCGTAATTTTCTTGTTTCTGTTTTTGCCCATCGTGCTGGGATGCTATTATCTTTTGCCCGGGCGGGAAGCAAAAAATCTCTGGCTCGTCGCAGCCAGTCTGCTGTTCTATGCCTTCAGCGGGCTGTGGTATGTTCTGCTGCTGTTGTTCTCTGTGTTCTGCAATTATCTGGCCGGTCTGTTCGTCTCCGGGCGAAAGAGCGTGCTCTATGCCGCTGTGGCCGTTAATCTGGGAATCTTGGGTATTTTTAAGTATCTGACTTTTCTGGTACAGACAGTAGACCGGCTGCCGGGCGTGACGATCCCGGTGCCTTCCATCGTTCTGCCGGTGGGTATCTCGTTCTTCACCTTTCAAGGGCTGAGTTATGTGATCGATGTATACCGGAATGAACGCCTGAAGAGCACTCATTTCCGGGATGTACTGCTGTACATTGCTCTGTTTCCACAGTTGGTGGCAGGACCGATCATCCGCTATGAGGACGTGGCAGATGAGATACATAGCCGCCGAAATACGCTGGAGCAGCTGGCAAAAGGCCTGCGCCGGTTTATTGTGGGCCTGAGCAAGAAGCTGCAGATCGCCGATATCTGCGGCAATGTTGTAGCACTGATCTACAACGCCGACCGCTCTGTGCTGGACAGCCGGACGGCTTGGCTGGCCGCGGTGTGCTATCTGATGCAGATCTATTTCGACTTCAGCGGATACAGCGATATGGCCATCGGCCTGGGCTTGTGCTTTGGGTTCCACTTCAAGGAAAACTTTAACTATCCGTATATCTCGGCCAGTATTCAGGAATTCTGGCGCAGATGGCATATCTCCCTTTCCACCTGGTTCCGGGAATATCTGTATATCCCATTGGGCGGCAACCGGAAGGGCAAGGCAAAGACTTACTGGAACAAGCTGATCGTGTTTTTCTGCACGGGGCTGTGGCATGGTGCAAACTGGACCTTTATCGTCTGGGGCCTGTGGCATGGTTTCTTTATCGTGGCAGAGGACGCCGTTAAAAAGCTGTTCGGACTGGAAAAACATGGCAAAGACGGGCAGAACCCTGCGTGTGCGGTGCTGAAACATTTGTACACCCTGCTTGTGGTGCTGGTTGGCTTTGTGATCTTCCGTGCAGACAACATGGGGCAGGCCTTCTCAATGATAGGAGCCATGCTTTCCGGGGTCTCTGCCTCTGCGCAGACAGGGCTGCTGCTGGCGCAGTGTCTGACCCCGCTGACCCTGTTTGCACTGGCGGTTGGCCTTGTGGGCAGTACGCCGGTTTTGCCGCTGGTCTGCCGTAAAGCAGAGCAGCAGACCGGAAGCGTGTATGCATGCCTTCAGGCACTGAGTTATGCAGGGGTGCTGGCGCTTTTGCTGGTGGATATCCTGCATCTGTCGGCTGCATCCTATGTGCCTTTTATCTATTTCCAGTTCTGAGGTGGAAAAATGCAAGTGAAAAAATTAGGATATATCCTGTTTGTGGGGGTCATTGCCACAATTTGCATTTTGCCTGTGGCTGTGATGCCTTGGCAGACGGAAAAAGCGGTGGGCAATGAGCAGCTTGCATCCTTTCCTGAATTACGGAAAGAGGATGGCAGCTTCAATACCGGTATCCTGAATGAGTTTTCGGATTATTTTGCGGATCATTTCGGGCTCCGTCATGAGATGATCACCTTGAACGATCAGCTTACCGGAACCGTGCTCAAAACGCTGGACAGTAGCAGTGTGCTGCTGGGAAAAGACGATTGGCTGTTCTATAAAAGCACCCTTGCGGACTATACCGGCGCAGAACTCTTTACAGCCCGGCAGAGTTATGCGGCCGCTCATGTACTGGGTCTGATGCAGGAATACTGCGAAGAGAACGGCATTGGGTTCTGCTTTACCATCGCACCCAATAAAAATTCCCTGTATGGCGGTCAGATGCCGGCACGGTATACGGCAGCCTCCGTACGGAACGCCCAACTGCTTCAGCAGCAGATGGAACAGCAGAATGTCCGGTATGTGGATCTGTTCAAAACACTGTCTGACCACGAAGAGCAGCTGTATTACCGTCGGGACAGCCACTGGAATATGCGGGGCGCACAGCTGGCAGCACAAACTTTGCTGAAAGAACTGAAAGGCTCTGAAGCGGAGTTTGATTCCCGCATCAATGGAAAAACATCCCCGCATACCGGCGACCTGTATGAGATGGTGTACCCTGCCGGAAACGAGACGGAACAGGATACGGCATACGACTTTACCTATCAGTATGACGAAAAATTCCACTCGGCAGATGATATCACGATCCACACGGAAAATTCGGCGGCAGACGAAAGCATTTTTGTATACCGCGATTCCTTTGGCATCAATCTGCATCCTTTTCTGGCACAGAGCTACGGCAATGCCTGTTTCTCCCGGAATATGCCCTACCTTTTGACGGCTGTTACAGAAGAGCATCCCGATGTGCTGCTGGTGGAACTGGTGGAACGCAACCTGAACTGGCTGCTGGAACGCGCCCCGGAAATGCCTGCTCCGGAACGCACGGCAGTCCCGGCAGCAGATACCGGTACAAGTGCGAAGGCACAACGGAAGGACAGCCGAATGGAGGGGACTTTCTGCCTGACAGGCGATCTGAGCGGGCAGCGTGTGGATGACGACTCTCCGATCTACATTCTGGCAGAGACCGGAACCTACGAAGCTTCCCCTTGCGGAGAGGGAACACAGCCGTTTACGGCGTATCTTCCGCAGAATGTGCGGGAGCAGCAACTAAAAGCAGCATTTCTGTCGGACGGTGAATGGGTCTTTTGCGCCCTGGCCGACTGACTGAAAGAATAGAAAGAAGGAACAAACAAAATGAATGTAAACTATAAGATGATGGGTGTAGTGCTCTGCGGTGCGATGCTTCTGACATCGGGATGCGGGGCAAAAGCAGAAACGACCGCTTCCTCGGCTGTGGAATCCGAATCGGTTTCCGTTGTGGCATTGGAGGCTGCTTCGTCGGAGGCAGTGTCGGAGGCTGTGCCGGAAAGCAAGGCGGTCTCGGAGGCAGTTTCCGAAGCTTCTTCTTCGGTAAGCGAGGCGGCATCGGAGAAACCGGCCGAATCCAAGGCAGAGTCCAAGGCAGAATCCAAGGCAGAATCCAAGGCCGAGACTGCGGCAAAATCTAAGCCTGCAAAGCAGGAGACGGCTGCTTCCTCCAAAGAAGAAAAGACGGAGCCTGTGGAAAGCAAGCCCGTTACAGAGACTGCTCCGGCAGAAACTGCCAGCTTGGAAACTGCCCTGAAGTATGTGGGCAAAGACGTTTCCAAGTTGTATGCCGCTATTGGCAAGCCGAACAGTTCGGAGTATGCTTCCAGCTGCATCGGTGATGGCGAGGATGGCCTGCTGTATTACAACGGCTTTACTGTGACGACCTACCGTGAAAACGGTAAAGAGACGGTACAGGACGCCTATTAAACATGAAATTCGGCCTCTGGCATTCCACCGGGGGCTGAATCTTTATATGGGAAGATGAGAATGAAACGCCAGAAGATCAAACGATATCGGTTTAGCGTGACGCAGAATACGCGCAGAAGAAGGGCGGCAACGCCGCTGAAAGCCGTCGGTGTAGTACTGGTGTGCCTGTGTCTGCTCACAGGGGCCGCTTTTGGAGTTTACAATGCGATCCAGAGTAAGACTACGGGGTGGCACGGCGAAGGACTGCATCGCTACTATATCTCGCCGACTACCGGCACCCGTGCGCAGGGGCTGTATGAGATCAACTATAAGCTCTACTATTTTGGCAGCAACAACTTTTTGAAGACCGGCTGGATCGAAGAGAACGGCTATGTCGGCTATGCCAACGCAGATGGAGAGCTCACCCAGGGCGAAGCGAAGATAGACGGAAAATACTACTATTTCCAACCGGAGACCGGCCAGTTGTACACCGGCTGGATCATGCTGGACGGAGTGCAGTACTGCTTTGACGAAACCGGACATCCGCGCACCGGTACTTATCAGGAGGACGGAAAGGTCTGGGAACTGGATAGCGATGGACGGGTCAAAAACCGACTGAACGGTTGGAAAAAAACGGACGGCGTCCTGAAATACTACAACAACAGCGGCGCACCGGCACAGGGCTGGACAGAGATCGATGGAAAGGATTATTTCTTTGTGGACGGTGTCAGTCAGGCCGGCTGGGTTGAAACGGATGCGGGCACGCGCTATTTGGACGGCAACGGAAATCAGATGACCGGGTGGTGTGTGATCGACGGCCAGCCCTATGCTTTTGGGACAAATGGAGAACTGAAGCAGGGATGGGATCATTCCCATGAAAAAAGCTACTATTTTATCAACGGCGTCAGTCAGTCGGGCACATTCGGGGAGGGCGCACTTAGCAGCAACCTGAACGGCAGCGGCAGTGTTCAGCCGGTTGGGGATCAGGCACCGGAGGACGATCTTGCAAAGGATGCAGAGGGCGAACCGCCGGAGGAAGAACTGCTGGAAGCACAGCCGACACAGACCGAAACAACGGAAGCGGGGCAGACTGCCCCGGCGGCACAGCAGCCGACGCAGTCGCCGGAGGAATCGGCGGCAGAGCAGGAGACCACATCGAAGGCACCGACAGCGCCGGAAACTCCGGCACAGGAACAGCAGGAAGAAGGGACGGAAAATACATGAAAACAACAAGACGTGATTTTCTGTGCCTTTCGGCCATGGCATGCGCATGGCTTCTGACGGGCTGCCAGAACCCCACAGTGGAAGAGCGGGCTGTCAGCTGGCAGCAGCAGGAAGTCAGTGATCCGGTCTCTGAAACCGGACCGATGTGGAATGCAGCACTGGACGACAATGCAGTTCTGCGGGATGGTATCCGCGTTCCCCAGAACTTCGAACTGCCGTTGGAAGGTTCAACAGGCTTTGCAGGGGCGGCTGTGATGCTGCTGTACGAGAGACCGGATGGGACCAGTACGGTACTGCGCAGACTTGCAGCGGGAGATATGTTTTATATCCGGCAGGAGTCTGGCGCATATTGGCAGGTCTGCCTGCTGGACGGCACCGTGGGCTGGTTGGAAAATGAACTGTGTATGATCAATCTGCCCGATGTTCTGCCTTCCATCGTATACGAAAACCCCAATACCAAGGCATCGATCTTTAAATCCTGCGGAAAGGATATTGAAGGCATTACGGGACAGAAACTGTATGACGGCCTGTTCTACAACCAGCGCCTTGGGCGGGATGAGTATCTAATGCCTATCAATTACGCTATGGCAAAAAAGGTTGGTGCAGCGCAGAAAAATGCTTTGAAGGCGGGCGATTGCCTGAAGATCGTAGAGACATTCCGGCCCTATGAGGTGCAGATGCTGGTAAAGGATGCAGTGTACGCCAAGGCAAGGATGGACAAGGAACTGATGACGGCGCTGAACAAGGGCGCGTGGAATATCGGCTGGTTTATTGCAACGTCTCTTTCCAACCATCAGCGCGGTGTGGCAATGGACACGACCCTGCTGCGCATCACTGAGCAGACAGAGCACAGCATGGCGGGGTGTCCCTTTGTACAGGTGACCGGTGAGGAATACGCCATGCCCTCTGCCATGCACGAGCTGAGCAGTGCGGCGGCCTGCTTTACCGGCCCGGTAACTTCTAATTCGGCCACCGCATGGAAGCGGGCCACTGCAGCGGCATCCATGACAGACGGTGCGCGGCGGCTGCAGGGGTACTGTACCAATGCAGGCATGACACCGCTGGCCTCGGAGTGGTGGCACTTTAACGATCTGGATGCACAGAATAAGGTGCGCATGACCTCTGGAAACGGAAAATTCTGGCTGGACGGCTGTGTCAGCTGGAAAATGTTTGAAGCATAACCTTGGGGTTACGCTTTGGAGGAATACAAAATGTAGCAACTGAAAAAAGCAAAAAAGCGGTTACGGCAGCGGATAAGATCGAGTTGGGACGGAAATACCTGACCGAGCTGAACTACACCGAGGCTGTGGCGTCTTTTACCGAGGCTATCGGCCTTGACCCGGAGAACATTCCAGCATACATGGGCCGTGCAGAGGTGAATGAACTGACGACTGCCAACGAGACCGCGTGGGCAGATGTGAGCGAAGCCGAGAACGGCGCAGTTACCGCCGAAGCTCTGACTGCCGCTGCTCCCACTGCGGAAGAGATTGGTGCGGTATCCCTGAGCAAGCTCTATGTCTACTACGGCAACCACGAAAACCGCAGCCGTGAAGGCGAGGGCGTATGGTTCATCCTGAACCCCGGCAAAAAAGACCTGACCGCGTAAAGCCCTGCATCACCCGGAAATTGCGCAGCAGGTCATTCGGATCAAGGATGGGCAAACTCTGTTAGGAGGGCTTTATTATGAATACTACATTGCAGCGGGATGCGGATGAGATCATCCGTTCTGGCATTCAGGCGGTGCTGCCGGATAAAGCAGTGTGCCGCGCGCTGGAGGACTTTCAGCCCGGAGGCGGCAGGGTGCTGCTGGTGGCGGCAGGCAAGGCCGCTTGGCAGATGGCACACGCCGCCGTGCAGACACTGGGGCGCGTGGACGGCGGCGTGGTGGTGACTAAGTACGGCCATGTAAAAGGCAGAATCCCCGGTGTAAATTGTTATGAGGCAGGTCATCCCGTACCGGATGCCAACGGCTTTGCAGCCACCGAAAAAGCTTTGGCGCTGGTACAGGGGCTGACCGCAGAGGACACGGTGCTGTTTTTGCTTTCCGGCGGCGGCAGCGCCCTGTTTGAAAAGCCGCTTGTCCCCGGCGGGGAATTGCAGGACATCACCAATCAGCTCCTTGCCAGCGGAGCCGATATCGTGGAGATGAATACCATCCGCAAGCGGTTGTCCGCTGTCAAGGGCGGTCGGTTCGCACAGCACTGCGCGCCTGCAACGGTGTTCAGCATCGTGCTCAGCGATATTCTGGGCGACCCGCTGGATATGATCGCCAGCGGCCCGGCGGTGCCGGATTCCTCCGCCTGTGCACAAGCGCTTGCCATTGCGGAGAAATACCACCTGAACCTGTCGGAACAGGCGAAGGCGCTGCTGGCGCAGGAAACGCCGAAAGCCCTTGACAACGTGACCACGCAGATCACCGGCAGCGTCCGAGAGCTGTGCACCGCTGCCGCTAAAGCCTGCCGGGAGCTGGGCTATGAGCCCATCCTCCTCACCGACCGGCTCTGCTGCGAGGCGCGGGAGGCAGGCAGCTTTCTGGGTGCCATCGCCCGCACCCATGCGGGACAAGGAAAAAAGCTGGCCTTTATCGCGGGCGGGGAAACCGTGGTGCACCTGACCGGCAAAGGGCTGGGCGGACGCAATCAGGAACTGGCGCTGGCCGCAGCCCCGGCGCTGGCGGGACAGAACGCCGCAGTGTTCTCCGTGGGCAGTGACGGCACCGACGGCCCCACCGATGCCGCTGGTGGCTATGTGGACGGCGACACCGCCGCAGCACTGGCAGCAGCGGGCCGGAACGTGTTCGATACCCTGCAAAACAACGATGCCTACCACGCCTTGCAGGCGGTGGATGGGCTTATCATCACAGGCGCTACTGGTACCAACGTCAATGATGTTGCCGTGGTGCTGATCGGGGGAGAAGAGCAGGCAGACGCCTGAAACTCTGTCTGCCTGGCACCCATAATGCTTGACCCCGCTTTGCCCGCTTTACCCGGGCAGGCGGGGTTTTTGTTGAAAATACTTGACAGCTCTTCTGCAAAATGATATGATTTTGATATCAAAAGAAACGCTTCGACCCTGATAAGGAGGGACTTGTTATGGAAGAGAAAATTTTGAATACCCGCAAAAACGGCATGGCCGCGCTGCTGCTCACCCTGCTGGGCTATGTGGTGGCCATCGCCCTGTTCATTTACAGCATCACCCTGCTGAATGCAGACCGGATGCTTCTGGGCGTGCCGCTGCTGATTTTGTCCATTGCGTATTGGATCGCAGGCATTTTCCTGTTCTGCGGTCTTAAGGTGTTAAAGCCGCAGGAGGCGCTGGTGCTCACCCTGTTTGGTGATTACATCGGCACCCTGAAGGGACAGGGTTTTTACTGGGTGAACCCCTTCTGTACCGCCGTCAACCCCGCTGCCGGCACCCGCCTGAGCCAGAGCGGAGATGTGAACAGCAAGGAGAACAGCGTGGCTGCGCTGTTTGGCAATAACGGCCAGAATGCTCAGATGAGCGTCGAGTCCATGAGCAAAAAGATCTCGCTCAAGATGATGACCCTGAACAACTCCCGCCAGAAGATCAACGATTGTCTGGGCAACCCGGTGGAGATCGGCATTGCGGTCATCTGGCGCGTGACCGATACCGCCAAGGCTGTGTTCAACGTGGATAACTACAAGGAATACCTCTCCCTGCAGTGCGACAGCGCCCTGCGCAACGTGGTGCGGGTGTACCCCTATGATGTTTCTCCCAACGTGGACACCACCGGCGACGGCGTGGCCGACGAGGGCAGTCTGCGCGGCTCCTCTGAGGTGGTGGCTGCCCGCATCCGGGACGAGATCCAGAAGAACGTGGCCGAGGCAGGTATCGAAGTGGTGGAGGCCCGCATCACCTATCTGGCCTATGCGCCGGAGATCGCAGCGGTCATGCTGCAGCGCCAGCAGGCCAGTGCTATCATTGACGCCCGCAAGATGATCGTGGACGGCGCTGTGGGCATGGTGGAAATGGCGCTGGATCGTCTGAACGAGAACAAGGTCGTGGAGCTGGACGATGAGCGCAAGGCGGCAATGGTGTCCAATCTGCTGGTGGTGCTGTGCGGCAACCGGGATGCCCAGCCCATCGTGAACAGCGGCAGCCTGTACTGATGGCCGAGCCGAAAAAACAGGTGCCCCTGCGCCTGAACGCCAAGCTCTACGATGCCCTTGCCGCTTGGGCAGAGGATGACTTCCGCTCGGTGAACGGGCAGATCGAATATCTGCTTACCGAGTGTGTGCGTCAGCGCAAAAAGAATGGGAAATATGTCTCCGACCAGCTGGATGTCCCGCCGGAGCTGGATCTCCATTGAAGAACCCGTGAAAAAACGTTTGGAGCGCGCCGCAGAGCACGCCAAACGCAAATTATTCACAAGGCCGCTGCACAAGACCGGTGCAGCGGCCTTGTGTTTGTCGGGGAAAAACCGTGCCTTCCGGCGGGAAGCGGGGACAAATGAGCGCTGATTTGATACATCAATTGAGCGCGCAATGCTCCGGTATTTCGTCGAAAAAGGCGACCGAAGCTGCGGAAATGTCTTGAAGAGACAGGAGAAGATGGACAGATATCTGGGCGAAAACGGTTTCTTTTGGGTTTTTCCGGTAAAAAAACTTAGGCCAAAAGTTTTGCGGCGTGCTAAACTAACGAGCGGGGAATGTTTTGCGTAAGCAGATAGGGGGTGAAGCTATGAAAATACTGGTTGTGGATGACGGTCAGCTTGCGATCAATTCGCTGATCCGCATCCTGTGCCGGGTGGCACCGGACTGTGACTATATCAGTGCCATGACGACTGACGATGCCCTGACGTGGATGCGGCAGGGCCCGATGGATGCTGCCTTTTTGAACTTGGAAATGCCGGGCATGAATGGCCTTGCCCTTGCCCGCATGATCCAGAAATTGCAGCCCCGCTGCAATATCATCGTGGTCACCGAGCACCCGGAGTATGCGCTGGAAGCATTGCAGATCTTCGTCAGCGGTTTTCTGCTCAAGCCCGCCAACGAGGCGGACGTGCGCAATGTGCTGGAAAATCTGCGCTACCCGCCGGAAACGGCACCTGTGGGCATCAAGATCCAGTGCTTCGGCAACTTCGAGATCTTTGTGGGCGGACGTCCGCTCTCCTTCAAGCGCAGCAAGAGCAAGGAACTGCTGGCTTACCTTGTGGACCGCAACGGTGCCACCTGCACCAACGGCGAGATGCTGGCTGTCCTGTGGGAGGATAAGCCCGACACCGCCTCGCTGCACAGCCACCTGCGCAACCTGATCTTTGACCTCAGCCACACGCTGGAGGATGCAGGGGTCAACGGGCTGCTGGTACGCGGTCGCAGCACCTTGGCGCTGGATACCAGCAAGGTGGACTGCGATTATTATAACTTCCTGCGGGGAGACCACTCGGCCTTCAACTCCTACCGGGGCGAGTATATGACCCAGTATTCCTGGGCAGAGGTCACACGTTCGGCGCTGCGCCAGCAGGCCGCAGCCACGCCTAAAAGCGGGTCTATCCCAAGCTATTACGTCCCGCCCACGGGCTTTTAAAACTGCAAAAAACACCAAAGGCTGCTGCGCAAAACGATGCGCAGCAGCCTTTATCATTCTCTCAAAACCGCTCCAGTTCCAGCAGATATTCCTTGATATCCAGCCCCTCGGCGTAGCCGGTCAGACTGCCGTCTGCGCCAATGACCCGGTGGCAGGGCACCACGATGCACAGCGGGTTGCAGTGACAGGCGCTGCCCACGGCGCGGCTTGCCTTTGGCTTGCCCAGCGCCGCCGCCAGTTGACCGTAGGTGCGCACCTCCCCGTAGGGGATCCTGCGCAGCTGCGCCCATACCGCCTGCTGAAAGGCCGTGCCTTTTGCCGCCAGCGGCAGGTCGAACTCCCGGCGCACCCCGGCAAAATATTCGTTCAGCTGCTCCTCGGCCTCCTGCAGCAGGGGCGTTTCCACCACCCTGCGGGGCAGCGGCTCCAGTTCCGGCGCGCCGTCCGGGCAAAAATGTACCCCGCACAGTGCGTCGTTCTCCTCCTCCAGACAGATGGCACCAAGGATGCTGTTGATGTACCAGACGTTCAAAACCGGCCTCTTCCTTTCCTGCAAGAATGTGCTATACTGGTATTATCTTAACACAAAAGCTTCCATGAGGAAAGGGGCGTTTCAACTATGGTCAAGGCACTGGAAGACATCATTGCAAAAAGCAGCAGCATCGTCTTTTTCGGCGGCGCGGGCGTTTCTACGGAAAGCGGCATCCCGGATTTCCGCAGCGTGGACGGGCTGTACCACCAGAAATACGACTACCCGCCCGAAACCATTCTCAGCCATACCTTCTGGGAGGAAAACCCGGAAGAGTTTTACCGTTTTTACCGCGATAAGCTGATCGTAAAGGGGGCAAAACCCAACGCTGCTCATCTGCGGCTGGCAAAGCTGGAACAGCAGGGCAAGCTGCGTGCGGTGGTCACCCAGAACATTGACGGCCTGCATCAGGCGGCGGGCAGCAAAACGGTGTACGAGCTGCACGGCAGCACCCTGCGCAACTACTGCACCCGCTGTGGCAGGTTCTACGATGTGGATTTCATCGCAAACAGCACCGGCGTGCCCCGCTGCACCGAGTGCGGCGGCATCGTAAAGCCGGACGTGGTGCTCTACGAGGAGGGCTTGGACGAGGAGGTGCTGTCCGGTGCAGTGGATGCCATCCGTCATGCCGATACCCTTATCATTGGCGGCACCAGTCTGGTGGTGTACCCCGCCGCCGGGCTCATCCGGTATTTCCGGGGCGATAATTTGGTGGTCATCAATATGCAGCCCACCGGGGCTGATGCCTCTGCCGACCTGTGCATCGCAAGGCCCATCGGGCAGGTACTGAGCGAGGACATCTCGCTGGACTGATTTTTGCACTGTAAGGCGCGCCGTTTCGCGCCGGTTCGCACGCAGTTTTCCGTATGCTGATGGAAAGAACATCAGAACGGAGGAACTGCAAATGATCCAGGTATGCGACCCGCCGCGTCAGCGGCAGATACGGCGGCTTTCCGCCGAAGAATTTTTTACATTGGTGCGCTGTGGCGGGGCGGGGTTTTACCGTCCCTGCTCCGAGGTGCTGCGGATGCTGACCGCAGGAGAGGCGTGGGGCACAGCCGGGGCAGCGCTGCTGGTGCTGCCCCTTACCGCCGATACCGCCGCCGCAGCGGCACTGCGCAGCTGGCTGGGACGTCGGCAGCTGGAGGGCGGCTGCCTGCTCACCCCGCCGGTAAATACCGGCGAGGAGCTGCCCGCCCGGCTGGTGGAAATTGCCGCAGCCCGGGCAGACCGGCTGCGCCGCAAGGGTACGGCATGGGCAGTGGTGGAGTGCACCGAAACGGCGGCAGCGCTGTTGCCGCTGTATTTCCGGCAGGGCTTCGGACTGCGGGCGCTGCGCCCGCTGGAAAGCCTTGCGCCCTGCTTTTTGCTGCGCACCGGCTGCGCGCCTGTCCGCACTGCGCCGGTGTGGGTGCCGCTGGAGGACAGGGTGCAGCTGGCGCTGCTGCTGGCAAAGGGCTATGCCGCACTGGACAGCCGCCCCTACGGCGGCAGTCTTGCACTGGCGCTCTATCCGCTGAAAGAAACGGAATAACGTAAACCAGAGAGGGAATGGGAAATTATGAAGGCAGTGATTCTGGAAAGCTATGTGATGGAAGAAGGGGACTTGGACTGGTCCGGGGTAAAGGCACTGGTGCCGGACACCACCAGCTATGTGCGCACCGACTACGCCGACATCGCGCCCCGCATCGGGGATGCAGAACTGGTGCTCATCAACAAGTGCCGCATTGACGAAGCAGTGCTGGCGCAGTGCCCGAACCTCAAGTGGGTGGGCATCATCGCCACCGGTACGGATAATATCGATCTTGAAGCCTGCCGCCGCCATGGGGTGGCAGTAGCCAACGTGCCGGGGTACTCTACTTATAGCGTGGCGCAGATGACCTTCAGCCTGCTGCTGGCCATCTGCCAGTGCGCCCAGCGGTACGACCGGGCAGTAAAGGCCGGGTACTGGCAGTTGGGCATCCCGGCAGAGTACGGTCTGCTGCCGCAGGTGGAGTTGCTGGGCAAGACCTTTGGCATCTACGGCTACGGCAGCATCGGCCGCCAAACCGCCCGCATTGCAAAGGCCTTTGGCATGGAGGTGCTGGTGTGCACCCGCACGGTGCGCCCGGAGTACGCCGCCGATGGGGTGGAATTCGTGGACTTTGACACCCTGCTTGCCCGCAGCGATGTGCTCAGCCTGCACTGCCCGGCCACCCCGGAAACCCGCGGGTTGGTCAGCCGGGAAGCCCTTGCAAAAATGAAGCCAGGCGCTATTTTGCTGAACACTGCCCGGGGCGCACTGGTGGACGAAGAAGCCGTGGCTGATGCGCTGGAAAGCGGGAAGCTTGCCTTTTACGGCGCCGATGCCTTTGCCACCGAGCCACTGCCGCCCCAAAGCCGGTTGCGCAGTCTGCCGGGCGCGGTGCTCACCCCGCATATCGCATGGACCACCAAGGAAGCATTGCAGCGGCTGATGGATATCACCACCGGCAACCTGCGCAGCTTTCTGGCCGGGAAAGGCGAAAATATCGTCAACCCTTGATTTTGGCAGGGCACTGTACTATACTGTTCCATGATTTCAGGCTCTCCCGGCAAAGGAACTGCCGTAAAAATAACGTATGCACAAGAGCATCCGGTAGCCTTGCCGCTGCTCTGAGGGAGGTAAAAGTGATGAGTTACGCCATCGTATTCAGCAGCAAAACCGGCAACACCGCACTGCTGGCACAGACCCTGCAGGAGCAGCTGCCGCAGACAGATTGCTGCTATTTCGGCGCACCGGACGCTGCCGCGCTGGCAGCAGACACCCTGTATGTGGGTTTCTGGACGGACAAGGGCAAGGCCGATACCGACACGCTGGATTTTTTGCAGCAGCTGCGCGACAAGCGGGTATTCCTGTTCGGCACCGCAGGCTTTGGCGGCAGTGCGCCCTACTTTGAAAAGATCCTTGCCGCCACCCGGAAGGCGCTGGATGGCAGCAACACCGTTATCGGCAGCTTTATGTGTCAGGGCAAAATGCCGGTGTCCGTCCGGCAGCGGTACGAGGCCATGAAGGCAAAGCCTTTACATATCCCCAATCTGGATGCCCTGATCGAAAACTTCGATAAGGCGCTCTCCCACCCGGACGTCGCAGATCTGGAACAGCTGAAACAGGCCGTAAAATAAGATTTTTCCATAGAAAAGGGTTCCGAAACGCTCGCGGGCGTCTCGGAACCCTTTTTATATAAACTGAAAACTAGTCAATGGTGGTTTTGGTACGTCCGATGCCGATGACGGCGGTGGAGATCTTTTTCCAGCTGTCGCAGCCGCACACGCCGTCCACCCGCAGGCTGGTGCGCTTCTGGTAGCCGCGCAGAGCCTGCTCGGTGCGGGCACCAAAGACGCCGTCGATACGGCTGCCGGTCTGGTAGCCAAGGGTGGAAAGTGCGTCCTGCAAGATCATGACATAGCAGCCCCGGCTGCCCCGGCGCAGGGTGGGGTAGCCTGCGGTGGTGCCGCTGCAGGCCGGGGTGCCGTAGCGGCGGTCAAAGTGCACCCATGTGGGGGTCTGGCTCAGCGGTTCCACATAGCCCCATGCGCCGCTAGCGCGGGCGGCGTTGTAAATGGCGGTGCGCTGGCGCTGTTCAAGGCTTTGCCCCACATCGAACGCTACCCCCGCATAGTGCTGGCTGCGGGTGCCGTGACCGCCCTCCCAGATGCGGCGGAAAGCATACCCCACCGGGATGCCCCTGCCGTATTTGCGGCGGGTCAGGTTCCACGCCTCCATGGCGGCAATGGTGGTCCACAGGGTAGGACTGGCCGATTTGCCCCGGAACTCCCGCAGCCGCAGGGTGGTCAGGGTGCTGTAAGGCATGGGGTCGTTCTCGTTCAGGTTTGCGTAGGTGTACACCTTGTTTTCGTAGGCGTCATAGATCAAAAGGCGTGCCATCCCTCATTCCTCCTTCTCGCAGCCGCAGGGGTCAGTACACTGGGCTTGCAAGGCGTGCCATGTTTCGCGGTACACGATGCCGTTTACCGGCTGCAGCCCCGCCTGCTGCTGGACAGCCCGCACGGCGGCAGCGTCTGACGCGCCAAAGCGGTTGTTATCGGCCACATAGTCCTCGCCGCAGGAAAGTTGTGCCCGGCGGTTGAGCCAGCACTCCACCTGTCCTACCTCCTGCCCGGCGCTGCCTTCGGCGATGGCGCGCCCCGGGTAAGCGGTGCCGGGAGGGGTGTCTCTATCGGGGTTCGGGGCATGGGCGGCCAGCTGCAAGCTCAGCGCCTCCACCGCCGTCCATGTGTCGGCATCGGCAATGCCGGTCTGCTCCAGCCCCAAAAGCTGCTGGGCGCTGCGGGTGGCTGTGGCAGTTTCGTCGGTATAACGGTCGGCAAGGGGCGGGGCTTCCACACTGGAAAAATAATAGGCGATGCGCAGCAAAAGCAGATTGTAATACAATACGATCTCGCCGCTGCTGCCCACCGTCAGCGGCGTGCCGGGGTAGGGCAGACGCTTTAAGGTGACCACCGGGCCGGAAGAGCGCAGCTGGCTGGCGCGGCCATAAAGGGAGTTCCATGTGGTGCGCCCCACTACGCCGTCCACGGTAAGCCCTGCAAACCGCTGGTACGCCCGCACCGCCCGCTCGGTATCTGCGCCGAACTTGCCGTCAATGCTTACCGGCGGGATACTGCTTTCGTAGGCACTCATGAGGTAGAGGTAAAACTGAAGTTCCCGCACCGGCGTGCCGGTGGAGCCGCTGCGCAGCACGCCCGGGTACTCGCCGGGGCGCAGGGAAGAGGAGAGCAGCCGGTTGGCGATATCGTTGTACACCTCGTACAGCTTTTGCCATGTGGTGCGCCCCACCACGCCGTCTGCTGTCAGCCCGAAGTACCGCTGAAAACGCCGAACAGCTGCCGCCGTGCCCGCGCCGAATTTTCCGTCCACGGTCACGCTTTCAAGGCTCGTGTACACGGTGCGTGCGATCTTCAGCCAGAACTGCACCAGCCGCACATTCTGCCCGGAGGAACCCTCCCGCAGCGGCGTGCCGGGGTAGGCGTTGGGGGTGCCGTTGTCGGACTGGATGCTCAAAAACTCGTCGTACAGTTCTTTCCAAGTGGTCTGGCCCACTATGCCGTCCACTGTAAGGCCGTATTTGCGTTGGAAGGCGCGTACCGCATTGGCGGTGGCGGTGCCGAATACGCCGTCCACCGGTTACGGAGGGGATGGCGCTGTCGTACTGCGCCAGCGTGTTCAGCCAGAACTGTACCTGCTCCACCGCGCTGCCGGAAGCACCGGTGCTCAGCACCGTGCCGTTCCATGTGCCGTTGGACAGGGTGCCGGTGGAAGTCTCGCCCTCGCTGGTCAGCTCGGCGAGGTCCTTTACCGATACATAGATGTAGCTGATCTTGTACCATGTCTGCCGCCCCACTACGCCGTCGGCGGTCAGGTTGAACTGCTTTTGGAACGCCCGCACCGTTGCGGCCATCCGGCTGCCGAATACGCCGTCCACCGTCAGTTTGCCAAGGAAGGGATAGTCCTTGGCGATGCGGTTCAGCTGCCTTTGCAGGGTGAATACCGCCGTGCCGCGGCTGCCCTGCCGCAGCGGCGTGCCGGGGTAGCTTTGCGGGATAGAGCGGATATTTTTAGTGCGCACGATCTCGATGCTGCTGCCGTAGTAGTAGCGCAAGATCTGCAAGGCGCTGCGTCCGTTGTTGGCCAGCGTTACCGTGCCCCACTGCTTGAGCCCCGGGCAGGTGACTGACTTGCCATCGCAGTACTCGGAATAATAGGGGTTCACCGTGCCACGCTTGCGCAGATAGGTGTTAAAGATATCGTCCGTAATGCGCACCATCACCTCAAACACCGTGCGCCCGTGGACGTAGTACTGGTCGTAGCTGGTGGAGTTGGTAATGTTGAAGGTGTAGCCCTTGCTGGGGTACCACTCGGTATAGATGCGGTTCAGCGCCAACGAGATCTGGCAGTGGATGTTCGCCCGCAGTGCCTGCTCCGGCCAGGTGGGATACACCTCGCTGGAAGCAACATTTGCGATATAATCCCGGAAGGAGACCGTCACGTTGCGGGCGGAAGCTGCCGGTTTGCCCAGATGCACCGTGATATTTTTGGGGATGATGACCTGTTCCAGCACCCTAGGCGTGCAGTTTTCCCGCGGCTGCGGGCCGCTGCCGCCGCTGCCCGCAAACAAAGCGTGCGGCGGGATGATGATGGGCGCGTTCGGGATGTCCCGGTCTTCCTCGGTAACAGGAAGCATCTGGGGCTGCGCCAGCGTTACCTGCCCGGCAAAGATCTGGATGCCTTCAATGCGCACGGTGCGGTAGCCGGGCTTTGCGGCGGTCAGGCTGACAATGGCGTAGGGGCGGGTGGTGTTGTCCTCGTCCAGCGAGAGGGCGCAGGCGGGGGCTTCAATGGGAATATCGGCGGCGCTGCCGGTGGCATCAGTGATGCAGTGCAGGGTAAAGCCGTCCCCCTGCACCGCAACGGTCACCCCCTCCACGGGGGCAGACTGGCGTGCCGCAAAGGTCTGGATGCGGAGAGTTCCGGTGTTTTTCATGGAGATACGCTCCTTTGCTGGTAAAAGTATGCTTCTGCCTCAGCGTATTCCGTCCGGCGCTCGGGCGTGCATGGCAACGCCCGACGTAAACAAAAAAGCCGCCCGAAGGCGGCAGGGGAGAAAAGCTTATCTGGATTATTTGGCGCTGTCCTTGGCAAGGGCGGCGTCAATATTTTTTTGCAGGGCGGCAAGGTTTTCTTCCTTGTCGATGCCGCCCAGCAGGGGCTGGCCCACAACGTTGCCGTCCCGGTCAAAGACGTAGGTGGTGGGGAAAGCCATGATGTTCAGCGCGAACTTGCCGGCGTCGCTGCCGGAGGCAAAGTAGATGTTGCGGTAGCTTGCGCCCTTTGTAGCCAGCAGTTTTTTGGCGGCTTCGATGCCCTGCTGGTTGCCGTCTAGCGTCTCGGTGTTGATGCCGACAACCTCGCCGCCCTGCGCCTTGACCTTTTCGTTCAGGGCGTTCAGGTCGTCCAGTTCCTCCACGCAGGGCTTGCAGCCGTTGAACCAGAAGTTTACCACCGTAAAGGCGTTGCCCGCAAACAGGCTGTTGTCCACCGGGTTGCCCTCTAAATCGCTGCCCTCAAACTGGGGGAAGGCGGTGCCCTGTGCGGCAGCACCGGAAGCGGCCGCGTCCGCAGGGGCAAGAGCAGCAATTTGTTCCTCAATGGCACGGATCTTTTCCGCATCGGCGGTCAGGGTCTTGTACTCCTCGTCCGAGAATTGGTCCTTTGTCTTTTCCACGGCACTCAGCAGAAAATCGCCGTAGTTCGTGCTGAGGGTGGTCTCAGTCACGTTTTTGTCCATGGAGGAGAACACCTTCTCCCACAGGGCATCGTTTGCGGAAAGGATCTCGTTTTCCTCGGCCAGCAGCTGCTCCTCGGTCTTGCCTTCCGCTGCCGCAGAGGAAGCGGAAGAAGATGCAGTAGAGTCAGAGGACGCGCCCTGCCCGCAGGCGGCAAGGCTGAAGGCCAGCACAAGGCCAAGCAAAAGTGCGGTTACACGGTTAAGCTTCATGGTTTTACTCCTTTGTCGTTTCAGTGTTTGATTTGTCTCCCAACCCGAATTTATACTGAATGGCGTCCGTAGGGCAGGCTTTCATGCACATCCCGCAGCGGATACATTCGGCGTGGTTGGGGGCTTTGGTAATGTCTACGTCCATCTTGCAAGCCTTTGCACAGGCGCCGCAGGAGACGCATTTGTGGGTGTCTACGCGCATCTGGAACAGCGAGACCTTATTCAGCAGCGCATAGAACGCGCCCAGCGGGCACAGCCACTTGCAGAAGGGGCGATAGAACACCACGCTGCCCACAATGACTGCCAGCAGAATGCAGGCTTTCCATGTGAACAGCTTGCCCAGCGCGGCGCGGATGCCCGCATTGGTCAGGGAGAGGGGAATGGCGCCTTCCAGCACGCCCTGCGGGCAGAGATATTTGCAGAAGAACGGGTCGCCCATGCCCAGCTCGTTGACCGCCAGCAATGGCAGCAGCACCACCATGACCAGCAGCACCGCATACTTTAAATAGCGCAGCGGCTTTAACTTTTTGGTGGAAAGCTTGGGGGAGGGAATCTTGTGCAAAAGCTCTTGAAACCACCCGAACGGGCAGAGAAAGCCGCAGATGAACCGACCCAGCAGCACCCCGAAAAGGATCAGGATGCCGGTGATGTAGTAGGAAAAGCGGAATTTGGAAGAGCCTATCACCGCCTGAAATGCTCCCACCGGGCAGGCACCGGCAGCGCCCGGGCAGGAATAGCAGTTCAGCCCCGGCACGCAGACGTATTTTCCGCTGCCCTGATACAGCGTCCCTTTGGCAAAGTTGGGCAGATGAATGTTGGTCAAAAGGGTCGCCCGGCCTGTATAAAGCCCCGGAACCGGGCAAGGGGATTTAGTTTTTCTTATCCAATGCCTACACACTCCATACACAGCCGGATGGCCTTTGAAAATACGGTGTCTGCCTCGCCCCGCCATACGCCGAACAGCAGCATCAGCACCCCGGCGGCAAGCAAAAGCAGCTGCGCCTGTTTTTTTGTCATGAACATCATAGCCTCCTGTTGTTTGATGGCACCAGTATACACCATGGGAGATAAAATTTCTGCTAAGAAAATCTTAACACGAATCTTAACACCGTCTGCTATAATCTGTTATAATGAAGAAAAACGCAAGAAATGGATTTTTACGGGAAGGGTGGAAAACAAAATGCGTCTTTTGGTGGTAGAGGACGAGCACTCCCTGCGGGAGGACATTGCCCGGAAGCTGCGGCTGTCCGGGTACGAGGTGGACGCTTGTGCAGATGGCGAAGCCGCGCTGGAAGCACTGGCGGCAGAGCGGTACGACCTTGTGCTGCTGGACCTCAACCTGCCCAAGGTGGACGGGATGCAGGTACTGCGCAGCTTACGGCAGCACGACCTTGAGACCTGTGTGCTGATCTTATCGGCGCGCAGCGAGATCGCGGATAAGGTGGAGGGGCTGGATGCCGGGGCAAACGATTATCTTTCCAAGCCCTTCCACCTTGCAGAGCTGGAGGCCCGGGTGCGCAGCCTGACCCGGCGCAAGTTCATCCAGCAGGATGTCTGCCTGTGCTGCGGGCGGCTCAGCTTCAACACCCGCAGCCGCGTTGCCACGGTGGACGGTCAGACCCTTGCGCTGACGCGGAAGGAGAGCGGCGTACTGGAATATTTGCTGCTGCATCAGGGACGCCCGGTCAGTCAGGAAGAGCTGATTGAGCACGTCTGGGACGGCAGCGTGGACAGCTTCAGCAACTCCATCCGGGTACATATCTCTGCCCTGCGCAAAAAGCTGCGGGCGGCGCTGGGCTACGACCCCATCCGCAACCGCATCGGGGAAGGTTACGAGATCGGAGGCGAGGCGCAATGAAGCATTTATCCCTGCAATGGCGCATCACCCTGCTGACGGCGCTGCTCATCGCCTGCGCCTGCGTGTGTATGAACCTGCTTTTATACCGCACCGGCGTTACCGGCATGGATGCCCTCAACGGCTTTATGATGCAGTACCAGCCCGGCAGTGCGGATTCGTTGACCATCGAGATCCCGCAGGAGGAAATGTCCAGCCTGCTGGCGCATTTTTCACAGGAAGTCTACGATGCAAAGGTGGTTTTTGGCCGCAAGGGCTGGTGCATCACCGCTGTGGTCACCATCCTCAGCGCAGCCATCGCTTATTTTGTCAGCGGCAGAACGCTGAAACCTTTGCAGCAGCTTGCGCAGCAGGCGCAGCGGGTCGATCAGGACAGCATCGCCACCGTCCGTCTGGACGAAGATACCGTGCAGGAATTCGGGCAGCTGAGCCGGTCGGTGAACCGGATGCTGGATGGTCTGGCACAGTCTTTTGAATTGCAGCGGCAGTTTGCGGGTAACGCCGCCCACGAGCTGCGCACTCCGCTGGCTATTTTGCAGACAAAGCTGGAACTGTTTGCAGAGGAGCACCCGGCCATGGACGCTGAGACCGCCGGGCTGGTCAGCTCCCTGCGGGAGCAGCTGGACCGCCTGACCGCCCTTGTGCACACTTTGCTGGAAATGAGCAATCTGCAATCGGTCTCCCGCACCGACCAGATCGCCCTTGCACCGCTGGTAGAGGAAATCTTGACCGACCTGACCTCCCTTGCTCAGAAAAACAATATCTCCTTGCAGCAGGACTGCGCGGAGCTGGGCATGGTGGGCAGTGATGCGCTGATCTACCGGCTGGTGTTCAATCTTGTGGAAAACGGCATCAAGTATAACCGCCCCGGCGGGGCAGTGCGCGTCACCCTGCGGCAGGAAAAGCAGGCCGCTGTGCTGCGCGTTGCAGATACCGGCCCGGGCATCCCCGCAGACTGCCGGGAGAGCATTTTCCAGCCCTTTTTCCGGGTGGATAAGTCCCGCAGCCGGGAGATGGGCGGCGTGGGGCTTGGGCTTGCCCTTGTGCGGGAGATCGCCGTACTGCACGGCGGCAGCGTGACCGTGGAGAGCAGCAGCGAAAACGGCACCACCTTTGCCGTTACCCTGCCGCTGGCACAGCCCTGTTGAAGCAAGCAGAGCATGGAAATCGTGCTTCCGAATAAAGGCTTCCCCCGGTCGGGGAAGCCTTTTGCCCAGTGACGATTTGTGCAAGCATGGGAAGGGGCTTTATTTTTGGCACACGGGGGAGTATACTGGAAGCAGCAGGCCCCGGAAAATAAGAAGGACAAAGGAGATACTGAAAATGCAGGCAACCATTCACAACGAATTTCTGACCCTGACCGTGGACACCCACGGTGCAGAGGCCGTCAGCCTGAAGAATGCCGCAGGCGAAGAGATGCTCTGGCAGGCCGACCCCGCCATCTGGAAGCGCCACGCACCCATCCTGTTCCCGTGGACGGGCAAGCTGGTGGACGGCACCTTTGCCGCCAAGGGCAAAACATGGAAGGGCGGTCAGCACGGCTTTGCCCGGGATCTGGAGCACACTCTGCTGCGGGCGGAAGGGGATACCATCCAGCTGGAGCTGCGGGCAGACGATGCCATCAAGGCAGAGCGTTTTCCTTATGATTTTGTGCTTACCAGCACCTTCCGTCTGGAGGGCAAGACCGTGCACCATACTTTGCAGGTAACGAACCCCGGCACGGAGGAGCTGCGTTTCGGTATCGGCTTCCACCCGGCGTTCAATGTGCCGTTCGATGAAAAGCACACCACCACCGACTACGAGTTCCGTTTTGACCGGCCGGAAAGCCCGGTCATCCTCGATGCCAGCCCCAACGGCTTGCTGAGCGGCAAGAGCTATTACCAGTGGAAGAACCAGCAGGCCATCCCGCTGACCGATGACCTGTTTGCCAACGACAGCTTCTGCATGGCAGGCCTGCGCACTGGCACCATCGGCATCTGCGAGAAGGACACCGGACGCAATATCACCTGCCGGGTGGAGGGCTACCCCTATTCGCTCATCTGGTCAGCTCCCGCAAAGCCGGTGCGATTTGTGTGCATTGAGCCGTGGCACAGCCTGCCCGCCGCTGCCACCGACCCGCAGGACTGGGAGCAGCGCGCCGCAGCCGCCTGCCTTGCCCCCGGCGAAAGCTGGCAGACCACCCTCAGCACCACCTTTGACCGGTAAGAAAAAAGCACGCAGAAACGAAACGGCGTGCTCTTGACAGAAACCTCAAAAGCGGGTATACTGTAAATAGAAAAGGCACTGCGACAAGCGGTCAGCCCTTTTGATGTAAGTTCTTAAAGACTAAGAACCGTCACCGGCCAGGGTGGCGGTTCTCGCTTTTTACCTTGATGGTAAATACCAATCCGAAGATATGGAACGTCAAAGTAATTGGCATAAGCTTCACCTCCTTTCGGAAGTGGGGCCGAACCGCCTGCCGTTATGTGCAGTGCCTTGCTGCTAGAGCAGCAACTCTATAATAGCATATAATTCGACACATGACAAGTAAAACCCCCGGAGCGTTTTTTTGCTCCGGGGGTTTTGTATCGGGTCAGAAAGGCAAATACTTAGTAAGCAACGCCCCAGTAGACCATGGCCTTGGCGGGCTTTCCGCAGCAGGGGCACACATCGCTGAGCTGTTCCTGCTCAAAGGGCATGCAACGGCTGGAAAGTCCAGCCTCTTCCTTCATCTTCATCTCGCAGGCCAGATCGCCGCACCACATGGTCTTGATGTAGCCGGTGTTGGCCTTGGCCAGCTCCTTCACCTCGTCCATAGTGGTGGCAGCCCAAGTGCGCTTTTCGCGGTTTTCCAGCGCACGCTGGTACAGGTCCTTGCGCAGAGCCTCCAGCTGGGCGGGAATGGCGGTCTCCAGCTCGTCCAAGCTTACAAAGACCTTCTCGCGGGTGTCGCGGCGCACCAGAACGCACTGGTTCTTTTCCAGATCCTTGGGACCGATCTCCAGGCGCAGGGGCACGCCCTTCATCTCCCACTGGGCAAACTTCCAGCCGGGAGCGTTGTCGCTGTCGTCCAGTTTCACGCGGGCGTACTTGCTGATCTTCTCGGCCAGCTCGGCAGCCTTTTCGGAAACGCCGGGCTTGTGGGCGGCAATGGGCACCACCACAACCTGAATGGGGGCAATGGCCGGGGGCAGGATCAGGCCGTCGTCATCGCCGTGAGTCATGATGATAGCACCCACCAGACGGGTGGAAACGCCCCAGCTGGTCTGGAACGGATGATGCAGCTGGTTGTCGCGGCCGGTAAAGGTGACATCGTAAGCCTTGCTGAACTTGTCGCCAAAGTAGTGGCTGGTGCCGCTCTGCAAAGCCTTGCCGTCCTTCATCATGGCTTCGATGGTGTAGGTGGCCTCGGCACCGGCAAACTTTTCCTTGTCGGTCTTGCGGCCCTTCACCACGGGAATCGCCAGATCCTGCTCGCAGGTGTCTGCATAGCAGTTCAGCTGCTGCTGGGTCTCAGCCTCGGCCTCGGCAGCGGTCTCATGGATGGTGTGACCCTCCTGCCACCAGAACTCGCGGCTGCGCAGGAAGGGACGGGTGGTCTTTTCCCAGCGCACTACGCTGCACCACTGGTTGTACTTCATGGGAAGCTCACGGTAGCTGTGCAGCACGCGGGACCAGTGGTCGCAGAACATGGTCTCGCTGGTGGGACGCACCGCCAGACGCTCCTCCAGCTTGTCGGAGCCGCCCATCGTGACCCACGCCACCTCCGGCGCGAAGCCATTGACGAGCTCGCCTTCCTTCTGCAGCAGGCTCTCCGGGATCAGCACCGGCATAGCCACGTTCTCATGGCCGGTAGCCTTGAACCGGGCGTCCAGATCCTTCTGGATCAGTTCCCAGATGGCCTGACCATAGGGGCGCAGGATGATAAAGCCCTTCACACTGGAATACTCCACCAGCTCTGCCTTTACGCAGATGTCGGTGTACCACTGTGCAAAGTTTTCTTCCTGACTGGTGATCGCCTGCACGAGCTTCTTGTTGTCTTTTGCCATTTTGTTATATCCTCCCAAGGCCGTGCGCCAAACGCTGCGCGTTCCGCACGAACCATAATAAAGCCCCGCCTGCCTGCACGGCCGTGTGCCGCACTGCAAAGGCGGGGCTTTTGCCTAAAAAATCAGTTCTGCGCGTGGCTGTCCACAAAGTTTACCACATCGCCTACGGTGCGCAGGGACTCGATGGCATCATCCGGCACTTCGATGCCGAATTCGTCCTCCAGCGTCATCACCATATCCACGATATCCAGACTGTCCGCCTCGAAATCGCTCATGATATCGCTTTCCAGCGTGATCTTTGCCGGGTCAACGTCCAGCTGCTCAGCCAGCAATGCACGGATTTTTTCAAAAGTATCCATTCCTGTGGTCTCCTTTTTGCAGTTGTATTGCATACGCGTACAGCCCGCCGTGCCCCGGAAAAGCCTCCGGTCTCCGGCACAGCCTTGCCTGCTGTACAAAGCGCTCTCTTTTTTTATATCCCATGCAGTGCGTATTGTCAAGCCCTGTTTTGCAGCAACTGAAGAAAATTGTCTGAAAGCTGCTTTTTCCCTTGACATCTCGTGCCGGTTTTTTTATCATTATAAAGTAATGAGTTTAAAGGGACTGACCAGTCCCTTTTATAAGGAGCGATAAGCATGAAGCTTTCATTCACCAAAATGCAGGGCTGCGCCAACGATTACATCTATCTGGACTGCCGCACCTCCGGTGTGCCGGAACAGATCGCGGCGCTTTCAGAGCGCTTGTCCCGGCGGCACTTTTCCATCGGCGCGGACGGCATTATCTGCATCTGCGCACCGGTCACAGCCGGGGCAGACGCCATGATGCGCATCTTCAATGCGGACGGCAGCGAGGGCAAAATGTGCGGCAACGGCATCCGCTGCGTGGCCGAGTGGCTGTACACCCACGGCATGGCAAAGCCGAAGCTTGCCATCGACACCCTCAGCGGCTTAAAGACCGTTGCCCGCATGGGCGAGGGGCTGTGGCAGGTGGAGATGGGTGCCTACACCGCCATGGCGGCGGCGCTGCCCGCCGTGAACATGGGCGAAGGACCGCTGGTAGATCTGCCCCTGGAGGTGGAAGAGAACCTGTGGCGGGTGACCTGCATCAGCGTGGGCAACCCCCACTGCGTGACCATTGTGCCGGAGGTGGACAGCCTGAAGCTGGAGCAGATCGGCCCGGGTTTTGAGCACCACGAAAACTTCCCGGAGCGCATCAACACCGAGTTTGTGCAGGTGGTGGACGCCACCCACCTGAAGATGCGCGTGTGGGAGCGCGGCAGCGGTGAGACATGGGCCTGCGGTACCGGCACCTGTGCCACTGTGGCAGCCCTGACCGAGCTGGGCATCTGCCCCGCCGGAGAAGACGTCCATGTGCAGCTGCGCGGCGGTGAGCTGACCATCCGGGTGCTGCCCGGCAAGCAGCTGCTGATGACCGGCGCTGCCGAGACCGTGTGCGAGGGCACGACCGAAGTGTAAATAAGAACCCTCTCAGTCGCCTGACGGCGCCAGCTCTCCCTTCGGGGGAGCTGGCATCGAGCGAATGCGAGATGCCTGAGAGGGTTGCACCAATAAAAGAAGCGAGGGAAAGTATCATGAAGATGAACAAGCATTACAACGAACTGAAGGCCAGCTACCTGTTCGTGGACATTGCCCACAAGGTGGCTGCATATCAGGAAGCACACCCGGAAAAAGAGATCATCCGTCTGGGCATCGGCGATGTGACCCAGCCGCTGGCAAAGTGCGTGGTGCAGGCCATGCGCGACGCCGCTGAGGAGATGGGCACCAAAGAGGGCTTCCACGGCTACGGCCCGGAGCAGGGCTACCCCTTCCTCAAGCAGGCCATTCAGGGCTACTACGCCGGCCGCGGCACCCAGATCGCCGAGGACGAGATCTTTATCTCGGACGGCGCAAAGAGTGACCTTGCAAACCTGCTGGGTCTGTTCGATGTGGACAACACCGTGCTGGTGCCGGATCCCGTGTATCCCACCTATGTGGACGATAACGTCACTGATGGCCGCAAGATCATTTACAGCCGCACCGGGCAGGAAAATGGCTTCCTTGGCATGCCGGACGAGAGCGTGAAGGCAGACATCATCTATATTTGCAGCCCCAACAACCCCACTGGCGCTGCCTACACCCGCGCACAGCTGAAGGCATGGGTGGACTACGCCCGCAAGAATGATGCCATCATCCTGTACGATGCCGCCTACGAGTGCTTCATCTCGGAGGGTGAGCTTGCCCGCAGCATCTTCGAGATCGAGGGTGCACGGCAGTGTGCCGTGGAAATCTGCTCCTTCTCCAAGATCGCAGGCTTTACCGGCACCCGCTGCGGCTACACCGTCGTGCCCAAGGAGCTGGAGCGCGAGGGGATGAACCTGAATAAGCTGTGGCTGCGCCGTCAGACCACCAAGTTCAACGGCGTGCCCTATGTAGTGCAGCGCGCCGCTGCCGCCGTGTTCACCGAGAGCGGCATGGCCGAGATCCAGTCTAATCTGGACTACTACCGCCGCAACGCAAAGGTCATTGCCGATGCACTGGACGAGTGCGGTGTGTGGTACTGCGGCGGCAAGAACAGCCCCTACATCTGGCTGCGCTGCCCCGGTAACATGAAGAGCTGGCAGTTCTTCGACTGGCTGCTGGAAAACTGCGGCGTTGTGGGCACCCCCGGCGTGGGCTTCGGCGAGTGCGGCGAAGGCTACTTCCGCCTGACCGCCTTCGGCGATGCAGAAAAGACCAAGCTTGCCGCCGAGCGCATCAAGACCGCTATCAAGGCACTGTAAAACCCATAAAAATTGCACCCGCTGTCCGTTTTGGGCGGCGGGTGTATTTTTTTGCGCACCCTCTTGACAAATCTGTATCTACTGTATATACTGTACATATACAGATGAAACGAAAGCGTCAAAGGAGCAGCCGATGGAACTGTTTATCAACAACAAAAGCGGCGCGCCCATCTATGACCAGATCTACAACCAGATCAAGCAGCAGATCATCAGCGGGGCTTTGCAGCCGGACGAGGCCATGCCCTCCATCCGGGGGCTGGCACGGGATCTGCGCATCAGCGTCATTACCACCAAGCGCGCCTACGATGAACTGGAAAAAGAGGGCTTTCTTTACGCAGTACCGGCAAAGGGCTTTTTTGTAGCCCCGAAAAACACCGAGCTGCTGCGGGAAGAAAACCTGAAAAAAATTGAAGCGCATCTTACCGAGGCCGTCCGCCTGTCCGCATCCTGCGGGTTGAGCAGGGAAGAGCTGCGGGAGATGCTGGAACTGCTGTGGGAGGGCTGAACATGAACGCACTGGAACTGCAGGGACTGACAAAACACTATAAGGACTTTACCCTTGGGCCGCTGGACTTGACCCTGCCCGGCGGCACCATCTGCGGGCTGATCGGTGAAAACGGAGCGGGCAAAAGCACCACCATCCGGCTGATCTTGGACATGGTGCGGCGGGACGGTGGCACTGTGACCATCCTCGGCAGGGACAGCCGCACCGCTTCTGTCCGCACCAAGGAGGAGATCAGCGTGGTGCTGGGCAGCGAGGGCATCCCCCTGTGCTTGAACGCGGTGCAGGCGGGCAAAGTGATGGCGGGCATCTATCAGAACTGGGACGCTGCCGCCTATGCGGAGCTGTGCCAAAAGTTCGGCCTGCCGGATAAAAAGCAGTACAAGGACTACTCCACCGGCATGAAGATGAAGCTGTGCATCGCCGTGGCGCTGGCACACCACCCGAAGCTGCTGCTGTTGGACGAAGCCACCAACGGGCTGGACCCGGTGGTGCGGGACGAGGTGACCGACCTGCTGCTAAACTTTGCCCGGGACGAAAACCACTCCATCCTCATCTCCTCCCACATCGTCAGCGACTTGGAAAAGCTGTGCGATACCATCGCCTTCCTGCACAAGGGCAGGCTGCTGCTCTGTGAAGAAAAGGATGCTTTGCGGGAGGAATACGCCCTGTGGCACGGCACGGCGGCGCAGCTGGCGGCGTTGGACGTGACCGTGTACGGCAAGCGGGTAACCCCCTACGGTGCCGAGGCACTTGTGCGCCGGGATGCACTGCCCGCCGGAGCAGAGCTTGCCCCGGTAAGCATTGAGGAATTGTTTGTACTGATGGTGAAAGGGGAAGATGTGCAATGAAAGGTCTGCTATTGAAGGATGCCTATCAGACGTGGTGCTATATCAGATGGATCATTCTGGTGTCGATTGCTATGATGCTGGTGGGAACGTTTTTCATGAAGGAAGGGTCTAATTTCTTTATGCTGTACGGCGGGCTTTTGCTGGGAATGTCGCCCATGACATTGCTGGCTTACGACCAGAACAGCCGGTTCAGCGCTTACTGCGCTGCTCTGCCGGTGACAAAAGAGCAGATCGTGGGCGGCAAATACCTCATCGGCTTGTGCGGTATGGCGCTGGCGGAGCTGCTGAGTATGGCGGCGCTGGCAGCAGCACAGTTGCTCTGGGGTACGGTAACGGTGCAGATCACCGTGGCGACCCTGCTTCAGGTGGCTATGCTGACCCTGCTGGGCAATATTATTTTGCTGCCGCTGACCTACCGCTTTGGCTACCAGAAAGCCCGGTATGTGTACTACCTGTGCATCGGTCTGCTTGGGGGCTTTATGGGATATTTCGTCTCTTCGGGGGACAGCGCTTTGGACAGCATCCTGCCCGCGCAGGGTTCGCTGCTGGTGCTGGTGGTCGTGCTGGCGGCGGCGCTGGCGCTGTACGCCCTCTCGTGGCGGCTGTCCGTTGCATGGTACGGAAAGGTAGAGCAGTAAGATGAAGAAAAGTCAGGTCGCGGGCATCCTGTTCGGCGTTGCCATGGGCGCTGCATTCAGCGTGACACTGGGAACGGTCGGTTTTGTGCTGGGTGCCAGTTTTGCAAGTCTGGGCATGGTGATGTTCAAAGGGCTGGATGACCCACAGAATAAAGATAAAAAGTAATAAAAAAGCAAGTGCACCACCTTTTCAAAAGCCAACGCTTTTGATGAAGATGTGGTGCACTTGCTTTTTGCTTTTTATTCTGCGCTGTAAGCGCTGCCCATGATCCACGGGTTATTTGCGGAATATTTTGCGTGGTTGCGCAGGTAGGTGACCCATGCGCCGTAGCCGTTGCCGGCCGAGAGGTGCACGCCGTCCGGTGCGGCGATCATCTCTTTCAGGTTGCCCTCGCCGTCAGCCAGTGCCTCCCACAGGTCCAGATAAACGCAGCCCTTGCTGGCGGCCAGCTGTGCCAGCTGCTCGTTCACGCCGCGCAGCACATCCGAGGCAAGCCCCGGCTTCTTTTCCGCTGCCGCAGGCCGTACCGGCGGGATGGACTGTACATAAATAATGCAGTCCTCGCCCAGCGTCTGGCGCAGCTCGTCCAGCATCTGGCCGTAGTAGGCCAGAAAACGGTCGGCGGCGCCCAAGGTGGTCAAGGTGTTGGTGCCCAGCAGGATATACAGCTTTTTGGGCTGCGCCGCTGCCAGCACATCCAGCGCTATCTCCTGCCCGCGGGTGGGGCTCTTGACGGCGGCGCGGTTGACGATGGCGTCCGGCCCCACACCCGTATAGCCGCAGATGAGCGCGCCGCTCAGATTGATCTGATAGTCCGAGAAGCCCACCGTCAGGCTGTCGCCCAGAAAGGCGGCGTCCGAAAAATAGCTCAGGTCTACCTGACCGCAGGCCGGCTGCCGGATAACACTGGCGTCATACGCCTTAATGGTATAAGCGCCATCGGTCTGCCGGGCGGGGCCGAAGCTTTCCAGCTGCACCGCCTGTGCCGTGCCGCTGCTATCGGCTGCACCCTCGCTGCCGCTGCCGGAAGCCGCCTCGCCCTGCATGGGCAGCGGTGCCAGAATGTTCTGTGCAATGCCGCCTGCGCCGGTCTGTGGGGTGCTGTCCTCTTCAACGGTTCCTTTTTCCAAGATGGCGGTCACCGCATAGGCGACCAGCAAAATGGCCACAATGACCCCCGCCAGCCGCAGTTTGCCGCTGATGCCCCCGCGTGTGCGCCGCCGGGGTGCCGAATGATACTCGTGTGAAATGCCCATATTCTCTGTCCAGCTTTCTGCATTTATCCCAACAGGCAGGTACTTCTGCCCGGTAATTTTGGAGTGCGCACCCATTTTATCATATTTTTTTTGCCTGTGCAACCAATTGGGTCTTGCATACAACAGGCAAAACGGGTACAATAGAATTGCAGCTTATTTTGCACATTTTACAAAAAGCAAATACACAAGCTGCAAATATTTTTGTGTCAGTTGCGGCAGATGGCTGTTTTGCCGTCCCGGTCCGTTGGCAGTGCAGGGCCGACAGACCACTTTACTGGACGGTGCGGAAAGCCGTTTGCCCGGCAGCGGACACATTTTATTATGATCTGAAGGAGGTTTCCATGGCCAAGAATATCATCATTGGTCAGAGCGGCGGCCCTACCGCCGTGATCAACTCCAGCCTTGCAGGCGTATACAAAGCTGCCCGCAGTCTGGGTGCAGACAAGGTGTACGGCATGAAGTACGGCATCGAGGGTCTGCTCAAGGAAGAGCTGCTGGAGCTCAACGTTCTGCTGGATGACCGCATGAGCATCGAGCTGCTCAAGCGTACTCCGTCCAGCTATCTGGGCAGCTGCCGCTTCAAGCTGCCCGACCCGGATACCGATGCCACTCCGTTCGTCAAGCTGTTCACCCTGTTTGACAAGTACGACATCTGTGCCGTGTTCTACATCGGCGGCAACGACTCGATGGATACCATCGCAAAACTGTCCCGCTACGGGCAGCAGGTGGGCAGCAATGTGCGGTTCATCGGTGTGCCCAAGACTATCGACAACGATCTGTGCCTCACCGACCACACCCCCGGCTACGGCTCTGCCGCAAAGTACATTGCTACCATCTTAAAGGAAGTCATCCGCGACTCCTCGGTGTATAACATCCGCAGCGTGACGGTGGCCGAGATCATGGGCCGCCACGCAGGCTGGCTGGCCGGTGCGGCCTGTCTGGCAGGCGGCGAGGACTGCGAAGGCCCCGACCTGATCCTGCTGCCGGAAGTGCCCTTTGATCAGGACAAGTTCCTTGCCCGGGTGGACGAGCTGCAGCGGGTAAAGTCCAACGTTATCATCGCAGCCAGCGAGGGCGTAAAGACCGCAGACGGTACTTACCTGTGCGATCTGGTGTCCACCGCCGGCCAGCTGGACGCTTTTGGCCACAAGGCCATCCTCAGCGGCACCAGCCGTTACCTTTCGGAGCTCATCCACGACAAGCTGCAGTGCAAGAGCCGTGCCATCGAGTTCTCCACCCTGCAGCGTTGCGCCAGCCATTTGGCCAGCCGCACGGATGTGAACGAGGCCTACGCCGTTGGCGGTGCCGCCGCCGCTGCTGCCTTTGCAGGCGAGAGCGGCCGCATGATCGCCCTCAAGCGGGTCTCCAACTACCCGTACCAGTGCATCACCGAGTCTGTGGATGTGCAGCAGGTGGCAAATCTGGAAAAGAAGGTTCCGCTGGAATGGATCACTCCGGACGGGATGCAGGTGACCGAAGCTTTTGAGGAGTACGCCCGTCCGCTGATTTTGGATGAGGTGACCCCCGTGTATGTGAACGGTACCCCCCGCCACATCCGTCTGTGATCTGCCTTTCCCTTCCGCGTCTGTTTTCGTGCGACTGCACGTTTTTATAGCCGAAACAGAAAAAACAAAAAAGGAGAAATCATCATGGGAAAAAAATGCAATCGTCGGTCAGTCCGGCGGCCCCACCTCTGTCATCAATGCCAGTCTGGCGGGTGTCTTTGAAAGCTGCAAGAACCGCGGCGCAGACATCGTGTACGGTATGTGCAACGGTGTTGCCGGTCTGCTGGAGGAGCGGGTGGTGGATCTTTCCACCCTGCTGACCGATGACTTGGACATCGAGCTGCTCAAGCGCACCCCGTCCAGCTTTCTGGGCAGCTGCCGCTATAAGCTTCCCGACTGGCGGGATGACGAGGCGGTGTACAAAAAGCTGTTCGCCATTCTGGAAAAGCTGAACATCGGTTACTTCTTCTATATCGGCGGCAACGACTCCATGGACACCATCGGCAAGTTGGCTGACTATGGCCAGCGCGTTGGCAGTGACATTCGCTTTATGGGTGTGCCCAAGACCATCGACAACGACCTGATGGTCACCGACCACACCCCCGGCTACGGCTCTGCCGCCAAGTACATTGGCGTTGTGATGAAAGAGATCATCCGCGATGCCACCGTGTACGGCACCAAGTACGTTACCGTGGTGGAGATCATGGGCCGCAATGCCGGCTGGCTGACCGCTGCCGCCGCACTGGCCAAGAGCGATGATTGCGAGGGCGTGGACATGATCTGCCTGCCCGAGGTTCCCTTCAACGTGGAGCGCTTTGTGGAAAAGGTGCGTGTGATGCAGGAAAAGAAGCCCAGCATCGTCATTGCCGTTTCCGAGGGCGTAAAGCTGGAGGATGGCCGCTATGTCTGTGAGCTGGCGGACGACGTGCACGCCGTGGATGCTTTCGGTCACAAGGCGCTGACCGGTACCGCACGGTATCTGGCCAATGTGGTGGCCCGCAATCTGGACACCAAGACCCGCTGCATCGAGCTTTCCACCCTGCAGCGCTGCGCCGGTCACCTGACCAGCCGCACCGACATCACCGAGGCCTATCAGGTGGGTGGTGCTGCCGCCAAGGCAGCCTTTGAGGGTGTTACCGGCCAGATGGTTGCCCTGAAGCGCATCTCCAACAATCCTTACCAGTGCACCACCGAGCTGCATCCCATCAGCGAGGTCGCCAACCTGGAAAAGAAGGTTCCCCTGAGCTGGATGAACAACAACCATACCCAGATGACCGAGGACTTCTTAGACTACGCCCGTCCGCTGATTCAGGCCGAGCTGACCCCGCTGTACATCGCCGGTCTGCCGCACCACATCTACATGAAGAACCAGAAGTGATTTTCTCCTGACCTGTTTTTGTCAGGCTGAAAAGCCCTCCCGCCCGGACGCTGTAAAGCGCACCCGAGCGGGAGGGCTTTTGTGATCTCTGCCTTTATTTCTTCTTTTTTTGCGCCCAGCCCAAATTATGGGTTGACAAATTGCGCTTTCAGTGGTAACATATACAGGCAGTCCAAACGACTGCAAAAATGAATATGGGCGTGTTCCCGAGTGGCCAATGGGGACAGACTGTAAATCTGCTGCTTTCAGCTTCGGTGGTTCGAATCCACCCGCGCCCACCAAACAAGAAAAATCCGAACCTGTTTCCGATTGGAGAAGGGTTCGGATTTTTCGTTTTCTTCGGGTACGATAACGAAGGCTCCCGTGGACGGCGCAAAACTCCGATACCTTGTCATAGACCGTAAGACAATCACAAGATTTGGAGGGTATGATTATGAAGTACGATGAAAGAGCCTGCAAGTTTAATATAGACACTGGCTGCGTGGAGCTGCTGCTCCGGGACGGGAGAAAAATCTCCATTGACTGCACCGGGGTCGAGGATGCACTGAATGCGACTATGGCACAGCAGACGGAACTGGACTACCTCATCTACAATGATCCGCTGGGCTATGCGGACTTGATTTTGAATGGCGACCCAGAGGAATATTTGAAAAATGCAGCCGGGAGCCATGGGCTAGAAGATTAAGGACAAAAAAATAAGAGGTGTGCCCAACTGGACACACCTCGGTGAGATACATCTATATAAGGCAGGGCGTTCCCTTTACTGGGAGCGTCCTGCTGTTTTTATGCTGCAACAGGCAAGGCTTGTAGAACTTCCTGCTCTTTCAGCCATTCCTCATATTCACGCTGGCCTTCCTCGCTGTTGAAAAACTCAGCCATAGATGGATAAAAGCAGCGTGCAAGGATTTTGATGGCTTCATCCGGGTAGCCGGATTTGTTCAACTTCTTCTTTTTGTTCAAATGGTATCCTCCGAAAATCAAAGTTCCATATCCTGCCCACGCTTGCGGTTTCGCTGCGGCACATTCATGGTGCGCTCCTGCTTGGGGGCAAGAATCTTTTCCAGAAAGCTGCGCACCAGTTCAGGCGCACGGTGGAGCGCATCCAGATAGGGCTTCACTTCGTACCAGAGTTCATGATACTTTTGGCCCCAATGAGCAGCTTCCTTCTTGGCGGTGGAAAGTTCTTCTTTCAGGCGGCGGTTCTCCACGTCCATCATATAGCCATGGTCGGCCTGTTTTTTCAGCATGGAAAATTCTTCTTCGGTCAGCGAATAGTTGCCGAGGAAGGTGTGCTTACCGATATAATCCAGATCGCGCACATGAATGAGGGCTTCTTTTGTGAGTGTGGTCTTTTTCTGCACAGCGGCTAGTTCCTTCTCCTTTTTGGAGAGGGTCTGACAGGTTTTAGCAAGCGACTGTGCTTGTTCGTCGGCTTGGGCGGTCAGGGCGTCCAGCAGTTCCTGCTCCCGCTGGACTTTGAATTGGGTGACGGTCAGGTGTTCTTCGGTGCTGCCGCGCTCGCCGCGCTCTACATCGGTGTACCCGGCATTGTGCATATAGTTGAAGAAATCGTCTTGCAGGATGCTGTACGACTTCTTCAGGACTGGTTTGCCGTTCTTTTGCAGGACGGGCTCTCCAGCATCGTCCAGCAGAGGTTTGGATGCCCACTTCTTGCTCCGGCTGACCTGCATGACGGTCTCCTTGACGGTGCCGACCAGTGCCTTGTCCTTGCAGCGTTTCGACCAGAGGATTTGCTTTTCCATCACAGGCACATAGACCACATGAAGATGGTAGTGGTAGACCTCCCGACTTAATGCTTCGG
>ENA-OQKR01000040-OQKR01000040.1-human-gut-metagenome-genome-assembly--contig:-NODE-40-length-50081-cov-4.889158_pt1 | contig 50081 bp, 52 predicted proteins | sample MGYA00242803_ERZ504806 | MGnify/ENA primary metagenome ERZ504806 (study PRJEB26092, sample SAMD00036399) | human gut metagenome | host: Homo sapiens | study: EMG produced TPA metagenomics assembly of...
CGAGCTGATGGGCGGAATAGGTTTCGGCAACTCCTATATCAATCTGAAAGGCGGGAAGATGCAGTATCTGGAAGCCAGCGTAGGGGCGAGCTTCCCCATCCGGTACTCCTATCTCTCGCTGGGCGCCACGTGGCGGAAACAACTGAACTCACGCAGCAATCTGATGCAGGAAAGCCGGTTCAGTCTGAATCTGAACTTGACGTTCGGGGAAAGGATTTCGAGAGCAAAACTAAAGTAATACAAGGTTCCGGTTCACCACAGATTACACGGATTTTACACCGAATGATTATCATTTGTTGGATCTATATATGCAACGCGTTGCATATATAGATGCAGCACGCTGGAACTATAGATCCAACAAACAAAGTATATAGTATCTGAAAACAGGGTATTACAACACTGCCAGCCTGGACACATACCCTTTCACCCTTTCGCGGTAAGCATCGCCAATGGGGACATCCTTCTGCTCGATGAGCAGTGTGCTGCGCCCGATGGCGCTGATGCAGTCCATGCGGACAATAAAAGAACGGTGCACGCGGATAAATTCATCGGCCGGAAGTTTTTCTTCCATATACTTCATGCTACACAAGCTCAAGATAGGCTTAGGGGCATCTTTACAGAAAATCTTCACATAATCGCCCATACCTTCTATATAGTTTATCCGTTCCAGGTCGAGCCGCATGATGCGGTTGTCACACCGCATGTAAATCACCTTCGGAACCTCTTCCGGACCTTGCCTTTGCTTGGGGGCGGACGTACCTGCATCCTGCAAAGAGAACCAGCGTGCCGCTTTGCTGACAGACTGGAAAAACGTGGAGAAATTGAGCCCGTCCATCAGATAGTCCAACGCATCCAGACGGAAACATTCGGCAGCATAGCGGTCGGTGTCTGTAATGAAAATGACACGAGTAGACGAGGACAAGAGCCTGCAAAAATCCATTCCGTTGATTTCACCTTCTTCCACCGGATAGATGCCGACAAAATAAACTTCCACTTTTGTCTCATAATAATCCTTCAGCGCTTCAAGAGGATTGCCGTACTTTCCGTGCAAAGAGAGAAAAGGAACCTTGTCGATATACTCTTCCAACCTTCCGGCAATCTCCGGGTCTGCATGTAAAATGGCACAATTCAAATTCATGTTCGTTTCTTTTTTACATAATGGACGCTGCCATATCCGAAAAACTGCAAACAGAAGAGCTAAAATTAAGCTTTATTTATGATTCAAAGATTACCTGCATTTACAGAAAGACTAAATTATCAGGAAAATAAAGTGCTCACTATGAATAGTTTCAAAAAAATAAACTTATCTTTGTACGTACATCCTCACAAAAAAGTAAAGGCTATGAGACAACAGAAACTATTCCACCTCGTATTGTCCGCCATGCTGATTGTTTGCACGACCGGCTGTTATGATAAAGACGAAATTAAAGATGCTGAAAAATATCTGTTCAAAGATATTCAATACTCTTTTGAAGAAGGGGATGGATTCAGTACGTATGATGTAGAGCTCCTGCCCTTCATCATGGAAAACAATTTGAACAGCAGTATTACCACCACAAACTCCCCCTTTGAAGACACATGGCAGGAAACCACCTTCCAAAGCAACGACCCCGGAGCATTTGCATGGATGGGGGAAGAAGACATATTCGTCAATGCCCCTTACATGTTTGGAGATGAACTATCGTTAAGCGGGACAACAATAAAATATGGCAGCGAAACAACAAAAGCCAAAGGTCCAAACAGCAGTACTTCCACCATCAGCATACAACCTCACTGTCGGCTCATCATAAAAGGAACACTACACTACAGCAAGCTTGTAGCTACCTATACGCTGACATTCGCAGGTGAATATACAAAAACGGAAAAACAGATAAAGGGAAAGTTCATACAAACAACTCCGGAAAGCTACACAGGAGACATTACCATGGAACCGATAACGGCAGATTAAAACGGAATCGCATACGTGGGCACACCCTATTGCTCACCCTCTCCGTTCCTCCAGTAACCGGATAAACTCCTCCTCCTTGACGGGAAGAAGCACTGCACACTTGCCCTCGCCATATTTCACGAGCACATAGCGCATCACCGCAAACCGCCCTACCTGCATGGAAGAAGCACGCTCCACAGAAGTGATGTCTTTCATCAGAATTTCCTTACTCCGGGAGAAACGGCCGAAGGACAGCACCAACTTCCCGTCGGGCGTTACGGTATAGGTGGTATGAATCAGCTTCTCGATAATAACCACCAGCCAAAGCATGAAAATAGCAGCCAGGAACGGAGACTTGTACCAAAGCATATAGACGGCGAGAATACCTATCAGGATGAGAAACAGATACTGCCCCATAGCAATGCGCGCATGAAAGATTCGATTCATTTTATCTGATTTTTGCCGCTAAGGTACGTATTTTTATGATAACAACTTCTTCATTAGTATCTCCATTTCTCGAACTTCCGTCACATTCAGCTTGCGGCAGACCGAAGCACATAACAATTCTACCCGTTCCGGCGAAAAATAAATCAGTTCTGCAATCTCCTTTACAGACTGTCCAAGAGCTACCAGCATACATATCAGTTCTTCATCCTTATCCACCTCCGGAATAGACTGATAAAGTTTCTCTAAAAAAGAAGGATAATGAAAAATAAAGATTTCACGGAATACAGCCTCACGAGTTCCGGACAACAAAGCCTCCGAAGCATTGGGAGAATCTTCCGAAATCATTTCGCGCAAAGCTCTGGCAATCTCCTGCATATTAAAAGGTGTCACTGTTTTCTTTGTTTTCATTGTATCTTATTTCACCATTATACATATTTACAATCGTTTTGATACAAATTTGCAAAATATGCACAACCTAACCATAAGAATACGATATACAATCTGATATACAATTTCATATTATATTTATTATCAAATAATTAACAAGAAACAAAAAACAAGTCCATTGTTGTAAATTTTAAATTAAGAAATTATATCTTTAAATAACAAAGGTAGCAATAATCGGTGAGATATGGAAAAGTAGAGCAAAGTTATTGAGAAATAGGCTTTTTGAGAAAATAGCTTCTGTAACCGGATGACGGGAAAAGTCAAGTCTGAACCAAGTTAGGACTTCGCTACGTTACCGATTCGTTACCCTGCATAATTGGTGGTATCGGAGCTTAGGAAAAACAGCGAAATACACTATTATATAGTGAGTTACTGACAACTCACGCAACAATTCCGGTAACGGATAATAATTGCGCCGTTCCTCTGCTATTTGCGTATCGACGAAGGACTCTTCACCAAGTAATTTTGAAACCAAAAAAGTTCAGAAAGATGAAGAGTACATTTTCAGTTATCTTCTACCTCAAACGGCAGGTAGTGAAAAAAGACGGTACAGTGCCCGTCATGGGACGTATCACGGTGGACGGAAGCCAGACACAATTCAGTTGCAAGTTGTCTGTCGATCCGAAGTTGTGGGACACCAAAGGCGGGCGTGTCACGGGCAGAAGCACGGCGGCACTCGAAACGAACCGCCTGCTCGACAAGATGCGCGTGCGCATCAACAAACACTATCAGGAAATCATGGAGCGTGACAACTACGTCACGGCGGAAAAGGTCAAGAACGCCTTTCTCGGACTTGAACACCGCTACCATACCTTGATGCAGGTATTCAACCGGCATAATGAGGACTACGAGAAGCAGGTGGAGGCGGGCATGAAAGCCAAAGCCACGCTTTCCAAGTACAAGACGGTGTACAAGCATCTGCAAGAATTCCTCAACATCCGCTACCATGTGAAGGACATCGCCTTGAAGGAACTTACCCCTGCATTCATCTCCGACTTCGAGATGTTCCTCCGCACGGACAAGCATTGCTGTACCAATACCGTATGGCTGTACGTGTGCCCACTGCGGACGATGGTGTTCATCGCCATCAACAACGAGTGGCTCACGCGCGACCCGTTCCGGGAGTACGAAATCAAGAAGGAGGAAACGACACGCAGCTTCCTGACGAAAGACGAAATACGGCAGTTGATGGAAGGGAAACTGAAGAACGCCAAGCAGGAACTTTACCGCGACCTATACCTGTTTTGCGCATTCACGGGCTTGTCCTTCGCCGATATGCGCAATCTCACAGAGGAAAATATCCGAACCTACTTCGACGACCATGAGTGGATCAACATCAACCGTCAGAAAACGGGCGTGGTTTCCAATATCCGCTTGCTTGACATCGCCAAGCGGATTATCGACAAATATCGGGGATTGTGCGAAGACGGCAGGATATTTCCCGTTCCCCACTACATGACCTGTCTGTACGGGATACGTGCCGTTGCCAAACGTTGCGGCATCACGAAGCATATCACGTGGCATCAGAGCCGCCATACGGCAGCCACGACGGTGTTCCTCTCCAACGGCGTGCCCATTGAAACGGTGAGTTCCATGTTAGGACACAAAAGTATAAAGACCACCCAGATTTATGCGAAGATAACCAAGGAGAAGCTCAACCAAGACATGGAGACCCTTGCCGCCAAGTTGAACACCATTGAGGAATTTACCGGATGTAACATCTAAAAAAAGAAAGCCATGAAACGAGGAATCATTATCATAAAGGACAAGAAGGTCAGCGTAACCGGTAACGAGGTATGGATGACCGCCACCGAAATCGCCGGGCTGTTCCACGCAGGCGTTCCGGCAGTGAACGCCGCCATCAAAGCCGTCCGCAAGTCGGACGTGCTGAACGACTACGAGGTATGCCGCTACATGCGGCTTGAAAACGGTTTGTATGCCGATGTGTATGCCCTTGAAATCATCATCCCCATCGCCTTCCGGCTGAACACCTACTGCACGCACGTGTTCCGCAGGTGGCTGGTGGAGAAGGTTCTTGCCAAAGAAAAGCAGCAGGCATACGTGATACTCATCCACAAGGCCAACGGGTATTGCTGAACACGCACGGACATTGACAATGCCGACAACAGAAAGAGGAAACGGACAGCTCCACGACTGGGGTTGTCCGTTTCCTCTTTGTGCATACAGCCGCCTTATCTCACCCTTTCAGCGGTTTTCTATAATTTGCTTCCAACACTTCGCGCAGTCCCGATTCCGGATAAAGCACCTTTCCTGCCAGCAGGATAAAAGGCAATATCCTGTTGTTGCGGTATTCCTGCAAGGTGCGGCGGCTCACGCGGAGCAGTTCCGCCACTTCCTTGTCCGTCAGGTATCGCTCCCCATCCAATGGCGGACGGTAACTTTCCAAAAAATCGGAGAGCCATTTGGATTCCTTCCGCATCTTTTGCAGCAATACGGCTACTGATTCACAATCCATCGTGATAACATTGTTGTCTTCGTTCATAATCATATCCGTTTTAAGTCAGACAAGGCTATCTGTCAGTGGGGCAAATCGTACCGATAAGCGGGATGAGCCTTTTCACATCTTCCGGCTTGTAGTAAAAACGGAAGCCGATTTGCGAATAACCGATAAAGCCCCTGTCACGCAGTTTCTGCAACGTGCGTTGGCTGATTCTCAACTGCCCACAAACCTCTTCGCCCGTGAGCCACTTGCCGAGCCTTTTGGCATCCCCCTTGCGCTGCAAGGCGGCGACCTTCTCCACGAAGGCATCCGTTTGTGCCACCATTTCCTCGAAGGTCTTTTTCTCGATAGATACTATTTCCATATACAAAACGATTTTTGAATTTGCTGCAAAGGTAACGGCACGGGCTGAAACGCCCATCGGTTTTGTCTGAATGGCAGCTTGTTGCGCCGATTGTCCGGGTTGCGGAGCCTTTTTCATAAAAATCTTACGTGAGTCACGTAGTGAGTTGTTAAAGCCGCCCTTTTCCATTGCCGAACTTTGCCGCAGAAACAATAAAACAAGCGCATATATGAAAGTGATAACGATTGAAAGTTCCGCATACCGGACTATGCTGGAACAGATAGCGGAGATAGCAGGATATGTCCGCGAAGCGAAAGAAGAGCGACGGCGGAAGGAGGCGGAAACGAAAGACCGCCTGCTCAATACGGCACAAGCCGCCGAACTGCTGAACGTGAGTACCCGTACCCTGCAACGGATGAGGGACGACCATCGCATAGAATATGTGATAGTACGCGGCACTTGCCGCTACCGCCTCTCCGAAGTGCAAAGACTGTTGGAAACAAATACCATCAGGAACAAGGAAGAAACAGTGGAAGCCCTGCTGCACAACTATTCGTTGCGGACGGGCGGCAAGAAAACCGACAAAGGAAGGAGGAAATAAGTATGGAACTGCTTACCCGAAACAATTTCGAGGGATGGATGCAGAAAATCCTCGAACGCCTCGACCGTCAGGACGAGCTGCTGCTGGCTATGAAGGCGCAGGGGCAACAACCGCCGTCCCTGTCCGAAGGCATCCGCCTTTTCGACAATCAGGACCTGTGCATGCTCCTCCAGATCAGCAAGCGTACCCTGCAACGCTACCGCAGTGAGGGCGCACTCTCCTACAAGACCTTGGGCAAGAAAACCTATTACAGCGAAACGGACGTGTTGGACTTCCTTTCCAAACATGTGAAGGACTTCCGGCAGAACGACATCGAGTTCTACAAGGCACGCATCCGCAATATGTTCAATAAATAACCAATTAAAATTTAATCAGATGGCAAAGAAAAAAGACGAAAAGGACGTGCTGATTGTCCGTGACGAGAAGACGGGCGAGATCAGCGTGGTAGCCGGACTGAATGCGGACGGCACGCCCAAGCGCACCCCCGCCAAGGCAGAGAACGCGCAGAGTTTCCTGCAATTCGACCGGCACGGAGACGTGCTGGACAACTTCTTCAGGAACTTCTTCCGCCAGTGCAAGGAACCCAGCCGCTTCGGTTTCTACCGGGTTGCGGCAGAGCAGGCCGACAATCTGCTGGAAGTGATGAAGGAGCTGCTGAAGAACCCCGAAGCCTACAGTGAACTGCTTGCACCCCACAAGGTGGACACTTCCGGCTACGAGCAGGAAGTGCAGAAAGTGCAGGAGGAACAGCAACAGCAAAAACAAGAAGAACAACAACCCGATCAGGAAAATAAAGAAAATCAGGAAGAACCTAAAAATCAAGAAGAAATGGAACAGAAACAAGAACAGAATCAGGAAGCCCCGCAGCAGACGCAGGGCAGACAGGGCTACCAGCCCATCGACGAGAACAGAATCAACTGGCAGGAGCTGGAAGAGCGTTGGGGCGTGAAACGCGACGAGCTTGAAAAGTCCGGCGACCTTCAGAAGATGCTCAACTACGGTAAATCAGACTTGGTGAAGGTCACGCCCAATTTCGGCGGCGAGGCATTTGAATTGGATGCGCGACTCTCCTTCAAGAAGGACGGCGAGGGCAATGTCAGCCTTGTGCCGCACTTCATCCGCAAGGAGCAGAAACTGGAAGAATACAAGGAACACAAGTTTTCCGATGAAGACCGCAAGAACCTCCGCGAGACGGGCAACCTCGGCAGGGTCGTGGACCTTGTGGACAAGGAAACGGGTGAAATCACACCCTCATTCGTCAGCATAGACCGCAAGACGAATGAAATCACGGATGTCCCGACAAGCAAAGTACGCATACCGGAACGTATCGGCAAGACTGAAATCACCAAGCAGGAGCAGGACATGCTCCGTGCCGGGCTGCCCGTGCGTGACAAGCTCATCGAGCGCAACGACGGCAGGAAGTTCGTCACCACCCTGCAAGTGAACGTGGAACAGCGCGGTGTGGAGTTCGTGCCGGGCACCGGCAGGTCACCACGTACCGCACAGACGCAGGAAGCCAAGGAGAATCCCACCCAAGCACAAGCGCAGTCGCAAGGTACGGAAAATGCCGCCGGCACGAACAAGGAGCAACGCCGCAACACATGGACCAACGAGGACGGCAGCATCCGCTCCATCAGCAAATGGAGCAATGTGAACTTTACCGACCAGCAGAAAGCCGACTACGTGGCGGGCAGAGCCGTGAGGCTGGAGAACGTGACCGACAAGCAGGGCTTCCATGCCACGATGTACATCAAGTTCAACCCGGAAAAGGGACGCCCGTACCGCTACGACACCAATCCCGACAACGCGCAGCAGGTCGCCCCAAGCAACGAGAGCCGCACGCAGGTGGCCGTGAACAACGAGGGCAAGACCAACGAGGCGACCAAGAACCTGAAAGAACCGTTGCAGAAAGGACAGACCGCCCCGAAAGACAATAACCAGCAACGGCAGCAGGAAAATCAACAAAAAAGGACGGGCAAGGGCATGAAGATGTAATATTCCCAAGCCCGCCACTAAATCCAAACAATCCAAAGTATCAATCATCAAAAACAATTCAACATGAAGACAATCATTACAGAGAAGCCCAGTGTGGCACGTGAAATCGCCCGCATCGTGGGCGCGACAAAGAGAGAGGAAGGTTATTTCGAGGGAGGCGGCTATGCCGTGACATGGGCATTCGGGCATCTTGTCCAGCTCGCCATGCCCGACGGCTACGGCATACGCGGCTTTGTCCGTGACAACCTGCCCGTCATCCCCGAAACCTTCACGATCATCCCCCGTCAGACCAAGACGGAGAAGGGCTACAAGCCCGACAGCGGCGTGACGGCGCAAATCAAGGTCATCGCCCGCCTTTTCAACGGAAGCGAGCAGATCGTCGTGGCGACCGATGCCGGGCGCGAAGGAGAGCTTATCTTCCGATACCTCTACCACTATATCGGATGTTCCACCCCGTTCGTCCGCCTCTGGATAAGTTCGCTTACCGACAAGGCCATCCGTGAAGGACTGCGTAACCTCGAAAACGGAAGCAAGTATGACAACCTCTTTCTTGCCGCCAAAGCACGGAGCGAATCTGACTGGCTCGTGGGCATCAACGGCACGCAGGCACTCACCATCGCCGCCGGACACGGCACATACTCCGTCGGACGTGTGCAGACCCCCACATTGGGAATGGTGTGCGAACGTTACTGGGAAAACCGCCGTTTCACTCCAGAAGCCTTCTGGCAGCTCCATATCGCCGTGAACGGAAATGATAATGACGGAACGGTGAAATTATCCTCTTCCGGGAAATGGAAAGAGAAAGAACCTGCGACGGCACTATATAATAAGGTAAAGGAAGCAGGCACAGCCACCGTCACGAAAGTAGAGCGCAAGGAAAAGACGGAAGAAACTCCACTCCTGTTCGACCTGACCACACTCCAGAAAGAGGCCAACGCCAAGCATGGCTTCACGGCGGAGCAGACGCTTGGAATCGCACAGAAGCTCTACGAGAAGAAACTCGTCACCTATCCGAGAACGGGAAGCCGCTACATTCCCGAAGATGTGTTCTCCGAAATACCCAAACTGCTTGCCTTCATCGGTGCGATGCCCGAATGGAAAGGCAAGGTGCAGGCGAAAGCGCAGCCGGCACGCCGCAGCGTGGACGGCAGCAAAGTGACCGACCACCACGCCCTGCTCGTCACGGGCGAGAAGCCGCTATTCCTCTCCAAAGAGGACAACACCGTCTATCAGATGATAGCCGGACGCATGATAGAGGCTTTCTCGGAGAAGTGTGTCAAGGACACCACTACCGTTACAGCGGAGTGTCCGGAGCGGAGTTCATGGTAAAAGGCAGTGTCATCAGGCAGGCCGGATGGCGTGCGGTCCATGGCGAGGAGGACAAGGAGGAAATCTCCATCCCCGACTGGCAGGAAGGCGACACGCTGACACTGAAAGGCTGCTCGATCACGGAGGGAAAGACCAAGCCCAAGCCGCTGCATACCGAAGCCACCCTGCTTTCGGCTATGGAAACCGCCGGAAAGGAGGTTGAGGACGATGCGCTCCGTCAGGCATTGAAGGATTGCGGCATCGGCACGCCCGCCACCCGTGCGGCGATTATCGAAACACTCTTCAAGCGCGGCTATATGGAACGCTGCAAGAAATCGCTCGTACCTACCGAGAAAGGACTTGCGCTGTATTCGGTCGTGAAGACGATGCGCATTGCCGATGTCGCCCTAACAGGCGAATGGGAAAAGGAACTGGCACGCATCGAGCGCGGGGAGCTGCCCGCCGATACCTTCCGCAAGGAGATAGAGACGTACACGAGGGAGATTACCTCGGAACTGCTTTCATGCGACAAACTCTTCGCCCACAAGGATTCCGGCTGCAAGTGCCCCAAGTGCGGAACGGGAACGATGCAGTTCTACGGCAAGGTCGTCCGTTGCGACAATGCGGAGTGCGGACTGCCCGTATTCCGTCTGAAGGCAAACCGTACCCTCTCCGACGAGGAGATCAAAGACCTGCTTACCGAAGGGCACACGAAATTGCTCAAAGGCTTCAAGAGCAAGCAAGGCAAGAGTTTCGATGCCATCGTTGCCTTTGACGGGGAGTTCAACACGACTTTTGTGTTCCCTGAAAAGAAAACAACAAAGAAATTTTCAGGACGGAAGAAATAGTGCTAACTTTTGATAAGTTAGGCTGCATTTCAACAATAGAAATAAACGGGTTTATTTCGTATTGTCTTCGATTTGAATAAAATCCTCACGCTCACAAATGTAAATATGATTTTCATTTGTTTCGTTTAATCGGATTTTTGCGCTAACTTTGCCACTGGTTCAGAGTAATGGATTGTTCTTCGATACCGGATTACACTCATACTTTGGATTTAGTGGTGGCACTCGGAGGGATACCGGGTGCCTTTTTTCTTCCTTCCTCAAATATGATTATCCCATTCATTCATCCACTAAATTCCAAAGTAATGAACAACAAGAAGAAAAACGAGGGTCAGACCGACTTTTCCTATTACGATCTGTACCTGCTTGACTACCTCCGCAACAATCGGTTTGAACAGGCAACCGATACCGCCTTTATCCGTGAGCGTGCCGACCGCGCCGCCGAAACGTATGAGCGGGCACGGCTTGACGGCTATCCTGCCGAGGGTGCACAGGAACTGGCAATGAACATCCTGCTGCGCGGGCTTCACTACTCCAAGCATGCCATCCTCCGCGAAGTCGTGGAAAGCGAGTTTGCCGATGATGTGCCGGAGGATAAGCAGGAAGGCTTCATTGCCGGACTGCTTTCGCTCGTCGATGCGGTGTTCTCCATTTACGACCTCTCGGACGACAACTTCGCCCTGTCGCCCGACTACGACCTGCTGCGCACGGAGCTGACGGGAGCCGTCGTACTTTACATCGAGGAGTATGGCGTTTAACCGCAAGCAGAGATTACGGGACAACATCGAGGCGATACGGACGGCATTCATCCTTGACAGGGAACAGCGTACCCCCACCGCACGCGAAAGGCTGCTGCTGGAGCGTTACTGCGGCTTCGGAGGGCTGAAGTGCATACTGAACCCCGCCAAGGAACTGACGGATGCCGTCCATTGGGCGAAATCAGACCTCGAACTGTTTGCCCCTACGGTGGAGCTGCACAGACTGGTGCGCGAGAACTGCCGTGACGAAATGGAATACAAGCGGTACATGGACGCGATGAAGCAGTCCGTACTGACCGCCTTCTACACTCCGCCGGAAATAACCGATGCGATTGCCGATGTGCTGCACGGGCACGGCATACGCCCCGACCGTGTGCTTGAACCCTCGGCAGGCGTGGGCGCATTCGTGGATGCGGTGCTGGGCTACAAGCCGGATGCCGATATAATGGCATTTGAAAAAGACCTGATGACGGGCAGGATTCTGAAACACCTGCATCCTGATCAGAAAGTGCGGGTGCAGGGATTCGAGAAGATAGAAAAGCCGTTTACCGGCTACTTCGACCTTGTCATCTCCAACATTCCGTTCGGTGATGTGGCGGTGTTCGACCCGGAGTTTACGGGCAGCCACGACCCTGCAAGGCGTTCCGCCGCGAAGACGATACACAACTATTTCTTTCTGAAGAGCCTCGACACGGTGCGCGAGGGCGGCATTGTGGCGTTCATCACCTCGCAAGGGGTGCTGGATGCCCCGTCCAACGCGCCCATACGCGAGTATATGATGAGACATGCCAATCCGGTGGGTGTCGCACGCCTGCCGAACAACCTCTTCACGGACAACGCGGGTACGGAGGTGGGCAGTGACCTGATCATCCTGCAAAAGAACAGCGGAAAGAAACGGGAACTGTATGATTATGAGGAAATGTTCATACAGACAGGGAAGACCCCGATCGGCAGTTTCGAGAACGGATATGTCGGCAGCATCGGCATGATTCCCCATTCCGACCTGATAAGAAGTACAGACCCTTACGGAAAACCTGCCTATAAAATCATGCACCGGGGCGACATTGAACAGATGGCGGAGGACTTGCGGGAGCATTTAAGCATTGAAATGCTAAAGTTTGACAAGAAACTGTATGACAGGCACAGTCTTCATCCTGCGCAAAGTAAAAGCACGGAAGGTGAAATTGTCTCCACTCCCGAAATACAGCCGCATATTGAAAATGTAACGAACTCCGAAACGGTGGCAAAACCGGAAGAAGTAACGCCACAGCCCACAGACGAAAAGCCGGAGATAGAGCCACACCGCCCGATGAAGCATTCGGACGGTGTGCAGCTCTCCCTGCTTGACCTTTGGGGAATGACCGAAGAAGTCAGCAGGGAGGAAACTTCCAAGAAGAAAAAGGCAGCGAAAAAGGAAAGTGCCGCAAAGCGTACCGAGTCCAAACCGAAAGTGCAGGTTACACCGAAGGTTACGAATATACCTCCGCATACCACCTCTGTTTCTCCGGCTGAAAAGAAAACGGACGAGAAAAAGGAAGTGGAGGAAGCGGATAAGCAAAGCGATCCAGACGACATCTATGCTTCCATTAACTGGGAAGACAATCCGCCCATCAACGGTTTCTATGAAATGATGATGGATATGACACCTGAAAAGCGCAAGGCTCTTCGGCAAGTGGCGGAACGGCACAGGCAGGAACAACCGAATGCACCCACCGTACAACAGGCGGAACACGATACGGAGGTGAAAAAGCAGGAGGAAGTCTTGGATATGAAACCGCGTCCCTATCACCGCACGCCTGAAATGCACCTGCGTGAAGGGTCGCTGGTGGCAAACAGGGCACGCGACATCGGGTATCTGAAAGACATCACTCCCTACGGTGCGACATTCCAGCCGATCGGACTGACCGGTTATCAGAAAGAAAAGGCACTGCTGTATGTATCAGTCCGTGACGCATACGAGAGGCTGTACCGCTATGAATCGAACAGACACGAGGCAAATCCCCAGTGGCGTGAACACCTGAACACCTGCTACGATGAATTTGTCATGCGCTACGGCAACCTCAATGCCAAGCAGAATGTGAAACTGGTGATGATGGATGCCGGCGGACGCGATGTCCTTTCGCTGGAACGTGCGGAGGGCGGCAGGTTTGTGAAGGCGGACATCTTTGAACGCCCCGTATCCTTCGGGGTGGAGTCCGCCGTGAATGCCGGAACACCGGAGGAAGCGCTTGCCGCATCACTCAACCGGTTCGGAACGGTCGATCTCGATTATATGAGGGAGATAACCGACGGCACGGAGGAGGAACTGCTCCAAGCCCTGAAAGGGCGCATCTTCTACAACCCGCTTGTAACCGGTTACGAAATCAAGGACAGGTTCATCGCCGGGAACGTGATAGAGAAGGCGGAACGAATCGAAAATTGGATAAATGCCAATCCCGAAAATGAACATATGCCTGAAGTGAAGGAGGCACTGGAAGCATTGAAAGAAGCCGAACCGCAGCGGATTGAGTTTGAAGACCTCGACTTCAACTTCGGTGAACGCTGGATTCCCACGGGCGTGTACGCCTCGTATATGAGCCACCTGTTTGAAACGGACGTGAAAATCGCCTATTCCGCCAGCATGGACGAGTTCTCGGTGGCTTGCGGCTACCGTACCATGAAAATCACGGACGAGTTTCTGGTAAAGGGCTATTACCGCCACTACGACGGTATGCACCTGCTGAAGCACGCCCTGCACAACACCTGCCCTGACATGATGAAGTCCATCGGCAAGGACGAGCATGGCAACGACATCAAGGTGCGCGACAGCGAGGGCATACAGCTCGCCAACGCCAAGATTGACGAAATCCGAAACGGATTCTCCGAATGGCTGGAAGAGCAGTCTCCGCAGTTCAAGGAGCGGCTGACGACGATGTATAACCGCAAGTTCAACTGTTTCGTGCGCCCGAAGTATGACGGATCGCACCAGACTTTCCCCGACCTCAATCTCAAGGGACTTGCAAGCCGTGGAGTAAAGGACATCTATCCGTCGCAGAAGGATTGTGTCTGGATGCTGAAACAGAACGGCGGCGGGATATGCGACCACGAGGTGGGAACCGGTAAGACGCTGATAATGTGCATCGCCGCGCATGAGATGAAGCGTCTGAACTTGGCGCACAAGCCGATGATTATCGGCTTGAAGGCGAACGTGGGAGAGATTGCCGCCACCTATCAGGCTGCCTATCCGAACGCCCGCATCCTCTACGCCTCGGAAAAGGATTTCTCGCCTGCCAACCGCGTGCGTTTCTTCAACAACATCAAGAACAACGACTACGATTGCGTCATCATGTCGCACGACCAGTTCGGCAAGATACCGCAGTCGCCGGAGTTGCAGCAGCGCATCCTGCAAGCGGAGCTTGACACGGTGGAGGAAAACCTCGAAGTGCTGCGGCAGCAGGGCAAGAACGTATCGCGGGCGATGCTGAAAGGGCTGGAGAAGCGCAAGTACAACCTTATAGCTAAATTGGATAAGGTGGAACACGCCATCAAGTCACGCACGGACGACGTGGTGGACTTCAAGCAGATGGGCATCGACCACATTTTCATTGACGAATCGCACCAGTTCAAGAACCTGACCTTCAACACCCGCCATGACCGTGTGGCGGGGTTGGGAAACTCGGAAGGGAGCCAGAAAGCCTTGAATATGCTCTTTGCCATCCGCACCATACAGGAGCGCACGGGCAAGGATTTGGGAGCGACATTCCTCTCCGGCACGACCATTTCCAACAGTCTGACGGAACTGTATCTGTTGTTCAAGTACCTGCGTCCGAAGGAGCTGGAACGGCAGGACATCCGCTGCTTCGACGCTTGGGCGGCTATCTTTGCAAAGAAGACGACCGACTTCGAGTTCAATGTGACGAACAATGTGGTGCAGAAAGAGCGTTTCCGCTACTTCATCAAAGTGCCGGAGCTTGCCGCCTTCTACAACGAGATCACCGACTACCGCACGGCGGAGGACGTGGGCGTGGATCGTCCGCACAAGAACGAGATACTGCACCATATACCGCCCACGCCGGAACAGGAGGAGTTCATACAGAAGCTGATGCAGTTTGCCAAGACGGGCGACGCCACGTTATTGGGCAGGATGCCGCTGTCTGAAACGGAAGAGAAGGCAAAGATGCTTATCGCCACCGACTACGCACGGAAGATGGCTTTGGATATGCGCATGATAGACCCCAATTACGAAGACCACCCCGACAACAAGGCGAGCCACTGCGCCAAGATGATAGCGGAGTATTACCATAAATACGACGCGCACAAGGGAACGCAGTTCGTCTTCTCGGATTTGGGTACATACCAGCCGGGCGACGGGTGGAACGTGTACAGCGAGATAAAGCGGAAGCTGACGGAGGACTACGGCATACCGCCAAGCGAGGTGCGCTTCATTCAGGAGTGCAAGACCGACAAGGCACGCAAGGCGGTGATAGACGCCATGAACGCCGGGACAGTGCGCGTGCTTTTCGGTTCCACCTCCATGCTCGGAACGGGTGTGAATGCGCAGAAACGGTGTGTGGCAATCCATCACCTCGATACGCCGTGGCGTCCGTCTGACCTGCAACAGCGTGACGGACGTGGCGTCAGAGCCGGCAACGAGATTGCCAAGCATTTTGCCGGGAACAACGTGGATGTCATCATCTATGCGGTGGAAAAATCGCTGGACAGCTACAAGTTCAACCTGCTGCACTGCAAACAGACGTTCATATCGCAGCTCAAAAGCGGAGCGATGGGCGCACGTACCATCGACAGGGGGCGATGGACGAGAAATCGGGCATGAACTTCTCGGAGTACATGGCGTTGCTCTCTGGTAATACCGACCTTTTGGACAAGGCGAAATTAGAGAAGCGTATAGCCTCGCTCGAAGGGGAACGCAAGTCGTTTAACAAGGGCAGGCGCGATTCGGAGTTCAAGCTGAAATCCAAGACGGGAGAGCTACGTAACAACATGGCTGTCATCGAAGCCATGACGGAGGACTGGAACAGGTTTCTTTCTATTGTGCAGACTGACAAAGAAGGTAACCGCCTGAATGCCGTCAAGGTGGACGGCGTGGATTCAATCGATGAAAAAGTTATCGGAAAGCGTCTGCAGGAAATCGCCAAGAACGCCACGACCGGCGGATTGTACAAGCCTGTCGGGGAGCTTTATGGCTTCCCGATAAAGGTGGTCAGCGAAAGGATGCTCAAAGAAGGATTGGAGTTTACCGACAACCGCTTCGTGGTGGAGGGAAACTACAAGTACACCTACAACAACGGGCATCTGGCGATGGCTGATCCGATTGCCGCTGCACGCAACTTCCTGAACGCACTGGAGAGGATTCCGTCTATCATCGACCAGTACAAGGCGAAGAACGAGGTGTTGGAAAAGGAGATTCCGCAGTTGCAGGAGATAGCGGGCAAGGTGTGGAAAAAAGAGGACGAACTGAAACAGCTGAAGTCCGAATTTGCCGCGCTTGACCGAAAGATTCAGCTGGAACTTGCTCCGCCCATGCCGGAAGTCGCCGAAAATGGAAATGACGGGCAGAAAATCAAGCCTGTTTCGGAAGATGTACGGAACGTGCCGCCCAAACACAACGAGGACGCACCGCAGATACGCAGTCCGGCGAATGAGCGAAGCAATTTTATTGCAGACCATATAATAATCGGACGTCCGGGATTGTATGCGAAAGATGAGAATCGACCAAAAGTGATGAAAATATAAAAACCGGCTTGTCTAATTATCTTGCTTAAAATTAGACAAGCCTGATTTTTATGGGGCAGCAATACAAATACATAATGATTATTTTTTAGTCGATGCCAAGGTGCGGTAATCGCTGGGGGAAATTCCGGTATATCGTCTGAAATAGCGTCCAAACGCGCTTATATCCGGGAAATTGAGGTATAAGGCAATTTCCTTGATGCTTTTGTGCGGATTGTCAAGCATCTGCTTTGCTTCCGATATAACGAACAACGCAATCCACTGTAACGGCGATTTACCGGACTTTTTTTGAATCTGTGTCGCAAAATGACGTTGGGTTATATATTGGGAATCCGCATAAAACCTCACATCTTTATGCTCACGGAAATTATTATGCAACTCGACGAGGAATGTCTGGAATATCTTATCCATCCGGTTCTGCCGTCCGACAATTTTGGGCTGGCAAGCCATATACGCGGTCACTATCTCGTAAAACAGAGCCTGTTCCAAAGCCGCGATTACCAGTCCGCTCATCTCGCGTCGGTTTTTCTTCCGCTCAACAACATGGTTGAACAGCTTTTCTATCTCCTGTGCGACATCCTCCTGCAGGGATACCTGCGGTTTGAATCTTATATGCGCCATACACTGGCTGTCGCCGGGCATTGATTTCAGTAACGTAAACGAATATCTGGATTCGGCGGCACTGCCGATTGCTGCAAAGTCATCACTGCATTTCGTGATTATGGTTTTTGAAAAAGCCGGATAGATATACAGGTCGTCTTTCTTCAGTTCAAAATCATTGCCGTCCATTTGCATGGTGACACTCCCTTCCTTGCACAGCAAAAAGCCATTCCACTCGTTAAACGGAATGTTTATAATCTCCTCTATATTGTGGCTGTCTATCCTCAACAGCCTCATCTCTATCTGTATCGGTTCTTTCATTGCGGTAATAACTTTTGCAAATATATAAAAAAGTATCAATGCAGTACGCGAAATTGGGCTAAAACAGGGATTTCCGTACACATTGCACGTTAATACTGCTTATATGACCACTACATCCGACTTATTGCTGTGTAACTTTGCAACCGGATTATAACAACAAGCAAATAACTCAATTATAGATATGGAATATAATAAGACAATCAGAATCGCAGTGCTTAGTCTCTTTGCCACTGCCGCTGTCTCATGCAATAAGAATGACAAGCAGTCGGAGCATGAAACAGCCATTTCCGTTACTACCGAGGAGGTCAGAATGGTCTCTGGCAATGACCTGTTTGTCGTAAGCGGAAACATCGAAGGCATGAAGACGGTCAAGACCGGATTTCAGGTCGCCGGGCGTATAGCGGGAATAAAAGGCGAGGAAGGAAGCATAGTCAGCAAAGGAGCCGAGATAGCATGGCTCGACCCGACGAACTATGCCATCGCAAAGGAACTGGCGGATGTTCAGGTGGCACAGGTGACCGACGAGTTCAAACGTATCAGCATCCTGCATGAGCGCAACAGTGTGAGCGAGAGCGATTTCATGAAATGCAAATATACCCTTGACGGCGCAGTTGCCCAACAGAAACTCCGTGCCAAGGACCTTGCCGATACCAAGCTCTATGCGCCGATCAGCGGAATCCTCCTTAAAAAGATGGGCGAGGCAGGAGAAATGATAAGTGCGGGAATGCCAGTGCTTGTCATTTCCGACATAAGCAAGGTGAAGGTAAATGCATATATCCCGGAGAACAGGCTGAAAGACATAAAAATCGGGCAGGATGTGAAAATCCGCATAGATGCCATCGATGCCGTCAGGAATGGGAAGATTGCCGAGGTCGGAGGCATGGCAGACCCAACGACAAGGGCGTTTACCGTCAAAACCATAGTCGACAATCCCGGCAACAGCATCAGACCCGGAATGATTGCGGCGGTGACATTCACGACTTCGGACAGCGTAATGACGGCAACCGTGAACAGCGCCGCGTTGCTGCGTACCCCCGACGGCCAGCCATACGTTTACGTCGCTGACAAGGAAAGGAAGCAGGCATTCCGCCGCAACGTGTCCATCGGAGCCGTGCGTGACAACCGCATAGAGGTTTCCTCCGGACTTGAAGCCGGAGAAACGGTCGTGGTCGGAGGCACTCACAAGCTGTCTAACGGCAGTAAAATCAACATAACAAAATAAGGCGGGCCATGAACATAATCGAGACATCATTAAAATATCGTCAGGTAACCTTATCGGTGCTTGCGGTATTGTTCATATTCGGCGTATATTCGCTTGTCCGGATGCCGCGCCGCGAGGATCCAAAAATCTCCATACCGCAGGCATTGGTCGTGGCTTATTATCCCGGCGCTTCCTCGGAAGAGGTGGAGCAGCAGGTGACAAAACACATCGAGGAGTTCCTTTTCAAATTCGAGGAAATCAAGAAATCGCACACCACTTCGGCGTCACAGGACGGAAAGTCCGTCATAACCGTGGAGCTTAACGAAAATGTCGAGGACTACGACCTTTTCTGGAACAAGCTGCGCAACGAACTGCTGGTGATGAAACAGCAGAAACTTCCGTCAAGCGTGGTCGGGCCTGTCGTAAACTCGGAGTTCGGCGACACGGAAGCCCTGATTATCGGTCTGTCGGGCAAAGATGTCCCGTATGACCAGCTACGCCAGTACGCGCGAATGATGGAAGAGGACTTGCGCCTTATCCCCGCCGTGTCGAAAATAAAGCGCGACGGCGAACGCGACATGCAGATAAATATCTTCTTCGATGATTCCCGTCTGGCCCAATACGGGCTTACCCTGTCGGATGTCATCAAGGTGCTCCAGTCGCAGAACGACATATACCCGGCAGGTAATCTCAAGACCGGAGGCACGGACATAGCGTTCCACGCCAACGGATTTTACAGCTCGACAGACAATCTCGGCAACCAGATTGTCGGGGCATCCAAAACAGGACAGGATATCAGGCTGAAAGACATAGCACGCATAGACAGGGACTTTGTCGAACCGACCAGCATGGTCAAGGTCGGCGACGAGAATGCCGTGATTGTCAGCATCGAATCCATGGCAGGAAAGAACATCGAGGACTTCGGCAAGGACGTGGACAGGACATTGGAGAAATTCAAGTCCAAGATCCCGTCGTCCGTCCATCTGACCTATATCTCCAACCAGCCGGAGATAGTACACACCAACATCAGCCATTTCATAAGCGAGTTCTTCATCGCCATCATCGCCGTGATTCTGATTATCATGCTCATGCTGCCGTTCAGGATTGCTCTTGTCGCGTCGATGGCAATCCCCATGACCATAGCGACAACATTGGCAATCATGAACCTCTGCGGAATAGAGTTGCAACAGGTGTCGCTGGCAGCTCTTATAACCGTGCTCGGTCTTGTCGTCGATGACGCGATAGTAGTGGCCGACAACTATGTCGAACAGCTCGACGAGGGAGAATCACGATGGAATGCGGCATGGAAAAGCGCGAGCGAGCTTGTCGTGCCGATACTCGTGGCCACCGTCACCATCATCTTCGCATTCATGCCGATGGTGATACTCACAGGCGCGATCGGTGAATTTATACGCACCCTCCCTCTGACCGTGTCGATAGCCCTTGCCTCGTCGTTCATCGTGGCGATGTTCTTCACGCCGTTCCTGTGCTATGTGTTCGTCAAGAAAGGACTTCATGACCCCGACGCAAAACCTGCCGCCGAAAAGAAAAAGAGCAACAGCTTCCTTGACAAGATACAGGACGCATACAACAGGTCGCTTGACTGGTGCATAGCACACAAGACCGTCACGATAATCGGAGGCATCATTCCTCTTGTCCTTGCTGGACTGCTTTACAAATTCGCCATACGCCAGCAGTTCATGCCCTCCGCCGAGCGCAACCAGTTTGTCGTGGAGCTGTGGATGCCCACGGGCACACAGATAGAGGCGACCGAGGCGGCCACCGAAAAGCTGACCGCGCTCCTTGACGGTGACGAGAGGGTCGTGAACCACGCCTCTTTCATCGGCACTTCCGCCCCGCGTTTCTACTATAATCTTTCGCCGGAGTTCCCCACCACCAACTTCGCGCAGATTGTCATCAACACCACGAGCAACGAAACCACTCTCGAACTTGCCGACGACCTCACCCGCAAGGTGGAGGAAGCCGTGCCTGAAGGACGCCCCAAAGTGCGCCTGATGCAGCAGGGAAAGCCGCTGAAAGCGCAGGTGGAAGTGAGGATATGGGGCGAGGACATATCGAAGCTGAAAGCCATCGGCTCGGAGGTGGACTCCATCCTTAGGAAGACACCGGGCACAGCCCATGTACGCAGCGACTTCCATGAGGATTACTACGCCCTTGATTTCCGCATGAAGCCGGAAGCGCAGCGTCTCGGATTCACAAACGAGGCGATAGCCCTGCAGATGTACAGCGGCTTCACCGGCGCTCCTGTCACCACCATACGCGAGGGCGACAACAACGTCACCGTGCTTGCGCGGCTCGACACCGTGCAGAGGAGTTCCGTAAGCGACATCCGGCGTATGTACCTCACATCGCCCGTCACCGGCAAAGCCGTTCCTTTCGACCAGATAGCGGAGATTGTCCCGGTATGGCAGAACGGACGCATAATGCACCGCAGCGGTATCTGCGTGCTCACCATTGAGAGCGAGACCGACGGCAAGGTGCTTGCCTCCGAAATACTGAAGGAGGTGAAGCCGCAGATCGCCGGCCTGTACCTGCCCGAAGGATACTCCATAACCTACGGCGGAGAGGAAGCGAACCAGAACGACACGTTCCCGGAAATGGTTTCAGCCCTCGGTATCGGGCTGCTGCTGATATTCTTCATACTCCTGCTGCAGTTCCGCGACCTGAAGGAAACATTCGTGATACTGCTGACCATACCCCTCAGCGTGTTCGGCGCCATGCTCGGACTGTGGGTGACGGGCAACAACTTCGGGTTCACGGCTTTCGTGGGCGTGATATGCCTGTCGGGTATCGTTGTCCGCAACTCCATCATCCTTATCGACCATATCCACGAGCTTGTAGACAAGCACGGCATGGACTGGCGCACCGCCACCATAGAGAGCGGCAAGCGGCGCCTCCGTCCGATCTTCCTGACGGCCATGGCCGCGGCTTTCGGCGTTATTCCCATGATTCTCTCCGGTTCGTCGATGTGGAGCCCGCTGGCAAGCATCATCGCGTTCGGTGTGGTATGGAGCATGTTCGTGGCGTTATTGGTGGTTCCCGTGATATATCTGCTTTGGGTAGTTCCGGGCAAGACTCGCGGCATGTCGCCGAAAACGGTCGCTATAATCGCTTTGCTCCTTGCTCCGTCGCTGGGAGCGAACGCACAGATGCCGGCCGATTCGGTGTCGCTTGACGATGTTGTCAATCAGGCTCTTGAACACAACAATATGCTGCACGCGGGCAAACTCAGGATAACGGAGATGCAGGAAAAGACCGAAGAGCTGAAAATCAAGCGTTATCCGTCGCTGAGCCTCAATTCCATGTATATGTACCGTTTCAACCTCGGAGACCTCTCATTTCCCGCCGGCGCGTTCGGGACTTTTCAGTTGCCTACGGGAGCCGACCTCATGATGCCCCAGTCACCGGTCGAGATTGAGATAGGCAAGCACAACACGTTTATGGCGGGAGCTACGCTTTACCAGCCTCTTACCCAGCAATGGAAACTGTCTTCGGGCATCAAGGCCGCCGGAATCGACCGTGACATCGCCGCCATGGAATACAACAAGGCGGAACTTCAGGTGGTCAACGGCGTGGAGAAACTCTACTACGGCATTCTCGCCGTAAGGAAGCGCATCGAGGAAAACAACAAGCGCATAGAGGCGATCGAGCGCAGGAACTATGATGCCGAAAGCGCGGTTGCAGCCGGAAAATCGACCGATGCCGCGACGCTGGGCATGACTGCCAATCTCGCCGCCCGCCGACAGGATCTGCTGAAGCTACGGATCGAGGAAAGCGACTATATCAGTGATCTGAAAAAACTGACCGGTGCCGATTTTTCATCGGTGCGGTTCTCCGGGAATTTCACGGCAGGGAATCCTGTCCAGCCGCTGTCATACTACCTTGACAAGGCGGAAACGTCAAATGTGGACCTTCAGCTGGCCGACCTCAAGATACGCAAGGCAGAACAGGGCATAGCCGCCGCGAAACGGAGCTATCTGCCCGATGTGGGGCTGATGGCTGGCTACAGTTACCAGAACAGCATCAGGATACTGCCTGAAACCAGTCCTTTCGTCGGTGCAAGCTTTTCATGGAACATTCAGGATATTTTCAGCAACAGGCGTGTCGTCAGGCAACGCCGGCTGCAATTGGAGCAGGCGGTGGAGTATCGTGAATACACATCGAAAAGCACCACCGCCGAGGTGGAGAACGCCTACCGTCAGTTGCAGGAATCGGGCGAGCTTATCAATGTGGCCGCAGAATCCGTGCAGTTCCGTAAAAGAAACCTCGGCATAGAATATGACCGCCAGGCTGCCGGACTCAACACCATGTCCGATGTCCTCGACGCGGAAGCGGAATATGCCAAGGCGGAAGCCGACTATTATTCTGCGATGGTTAATTACCGTGTTATGATGGCAAACCTCGTCATGCTCACGTCCGACAAGGCTGTCAGATAATCCAACGTTCCATATTGAAACGATGCCATGGGGAAATGCCTTGTGGCATCCGTTTTATAAAATCACGCTTTGAAATTATCAATAATAAACAAAATGCGCTTGTATTTTATGCAGATTTTTATCAATCCGAACATATTGCACTATATTGGCTACTTTATGCTCTCTGACTTTGCCCAAGAAGTGACTACCTTTGTAAAAACTTAAATAATCAATTGAATATGAGCAACGATACAAACGTAAAAATGTCAAATCCGTTCGGCAGCCATGACAGACGCAACTGATTATGGCTGGCACTGAGCATATGGATTTACAAAATGGAGCGGGAATAACCGTTCTAAGTCGTAAGGGGGATTGTGTGCCTTTACATGATGCGCTTGCCGGCTCCGGTATGGATATGGAACAATTCTATAATGTCCTTGTCCATCTGGCAAAGAACGAAGTTGTGGCGATACTGCTTAACCGCCTGTCCGACAATTCGCATACTTATAAAAGGAATAGCGAATACATTTGTACGCGGTTCTTTGATGTGCTTACGAGATATTACAGCAGTGAGCGTTCGGTCTCATTTTATGCATCCGAACTGTGTATCAGCAACAAGTATCTTGCAACGGTTGTCAAGGCTGTCAGCGGCAAGACACCTGCCGCATGGATAAAAGAGCGGGTTGTCGGGGAGATAGAGCATCAGCTTCTATATTCACAGTCTACGGTAAAGGAAATCGCGTGCCGGTTCAACTTTCCCAGCGTATCAGCTTTGGGTAAAATGTTCAAGGCAAACAAAGGCATTTCGCCTGTAAATTATCGCAAACAGTATGCCGGTTCTATATCATCGGCATTACAATAAAACAACAAGAATATGAATATGGACAAGAAAATAATCGGAGAGAATGCGGGTATCATATGGAGAACCCTGCACAACAACAAGATGTCGTGGGAAGAACTGTTGAAAAACACAGGCCTCAAGCCGCTGGAACTGGCAAGCGGCATCGGCTGGCTTGCGAGAGAGGACAAGATATTCATATATCCCAATAATGGGATTGTCTATTTTGAAATCTATCAAGAACGTTACTTTTGATTGTGAGGCATGGCTTGAAAAGCACTGTACTCATGTCATGTAGATGGCAAATCAAATATGTTTACCGAAATGCTGTCTCCGTTTGTCACGTAAGTCTATGACAAGCTGAGATATAACACATACCCAGATGACCCTCAAGGAAGATATTATAAAGGCAAACAGTGACAAGGTATATGCTTTGATGGGTAACGGACGCTATACATTTACCTATTTGCAAGAAAAAAGTCAACTGGAAAGCTCCGACCTGTGCATTGCGCTCCTGATTCTCATACGTGACAACCGGATAAGACAGCAGAACGATGGGAAAGTTTATTATTCCAAGGTTGTTATGTGACGATGTCCTGAATATTCACTCGCAATGATTGTGACGGAATTCCTATAGCTTAAAAAGTTGTTTATGAAGACCAATCATCGTAAATGGATAGGACTTGGATATGTGACAATCATCATGCTGATTTCCATAATCGGATATAGATGGCATGAAGAATGGAATGACATTGAAAAGCTGGAAATACAAAACCGGCAAATAGACGAGTTTCGGAAAGAGATAAACAGCATCCATATCCGGTTTATTGAGTTTTCGCTGTCGGGTGAGACTGTGCTGGAGTGGGATGATGAAGATCTGGAAAATTACCATACCCAGCGCATGGCAATGGACAGTCTGTTCTGCCGCTTCAAAGCGATTTATCCGGCAGAGCGCATCGACAGCGTGCGCCATCTTCTCGAAGATAAGGAACTGCAGATGCGCCGGATTGTTCAGGTACTTGACGAACAGCAGGTTCTCAATGAGAAGATAGCCCGTCAGGTGCCTGTAATCGTGCAGAAAAGTGTGCAGGAGCAACCCAAGAAACCGAAACGGAAAGGATTTCTCGGCATATTCGGCAAGAAGGAAAAGCCAAAGCCAACCGTGACCACAACCATGCTCCGTTCGCTCAATCGGGACATGATAGCCGAGCAACGGGAGCAAAGACGCCGTCTGTCGGAACACGCCGACAGCCTCGCCGCCCGTAACGCGGAACTTAACCGGCAACTGCACGGATTTATCCGCCAAATGGATAAAAAGGTACAAGCCGACCTGCAAAAGCGGGAGGCCGAGATAACCGCCATGCGGGAACAGTCGTTTATGCAGATAGGTAGCCTGACAGGATTCGTCCTCCTTCTGTTGATAATCTCCTACATCATCATACACCGGAATGCCAACCGTATCAAACGATACAAACGGAAAACGACTGACTTAATCGGGCAACTGCAACAGTCGGTAGAGCAAAACGAGGCACTGATAGCCTCCCGCAAGAAAGCCGTGCATACCATTACCCACGAACTGCGCACACCGCTGACGGCGATAACCGGCTATGCCGGGCTGATGGAAAAAGAAAGTGACACGGATAAAGCCGGGATGTATATCCAGAACATACAGCAATCATCCAATCGTATGCGTGGAATGCTCAACACCCTGCTTGATTTCTTCCGTCTGGACAACGGCAAGGAACAACCGAACATTTCCACTTGCAGTATTCCGGCAATCACGCACATCCTTGAAACGGAGTTTATGCCCATTGCCATGAGTAAAGGGCTGACTTTGATTGTGGAGAACCACACAGATGCGGTTGTCCTGACCGATAGGGAGCGCATCCTGCAAATCGGTAATAATCTGCTTTCAAACGCCATGAAGTTCACGGATAACGGCAGCGTATCCATGACAACGGATTATGATAATGATATATTGAAACTTGTTGTCGAAGATACAGGGACAGGTATGACCGAAGAGGAACAGCGACGTGTGTTCGGAGCGTTTGAACGACTGTCAAACGCCATTACAAAAGACGGCTTCGGATTAGGATTGTCAATCGTACAACGTATTGTGGCGATGCTTGACGGCACAATCAAGCTGGAGAGCGAAAAAGGTAAAGGCAGCCGTTTCACGGTGGAAATACCCGTACAGCTTGCCGAAGAACGACAGCCACAACGGACAGCCCGAAATTATACCCGCAACAACGAGAAATACTCTGATGTTGTCGCTATTGACAATGACGAGGTACTTCTTCTGATGCTGAAAGAAATGTTCAGTCAGGAGGAAATCCATTGCGATACCTGCACCGACGTGTCAGAGTTGATGGAATTGATACGGAAAAAGGAATACGCCCTGCTGTTTACTGACCTGAATATGCCGGAGATAAACGGCTTTGAGTTGCTGGAGCTTCTGCGCACCTCCAATGTGGGCAATTCAAAGACTATCCCGGTAGTGGTGACAACCGCTTCGGGCAGTTGCAGCAAGGAGGAACTTATGGAACGGGGATTTGCCGGATGCCTATTTAAGCCTTTCTCCATATCGGAGCTGATGGAAATTTCGGACAAATGTGCCATGAAAGGCACACCGGACGAAAAGCCGGACTTCTCCACCTTGTTATCCTACGGCAATGAATCCGTCATGCTGGAGAAGCTGATAACGGAAACCGAAAAGGAAATGCAGGCGGTCAAAGATGCGGAACAAAAGAAAGACCTTCAGAAGCTGGATGCTTTTATACACCATCTGCGAAGTTCATGGGAGATACTCCGTTCTGACCGTCCGTTAAGAGAACTTTATAGACTGCTTCATGGAAATATCGCTCCTGATAATGAGGTCTTGCACAATGTCGTGACTGCTGTATTGGATAAAGGTTCGGAAATCATCCGGCTGGCAAAAGAAGAAAGGAGAAAATACGATAATGAACGATAAGACAAAAATCATCGTGGTGGAGGACAATATCGTGTATTGCGAGTTTGTCTGCAACCTGCTGGCACGGGAAGGATTCCGTACCGTGCAGGCTTTCCACCTCTCGACAGCGAAGAAGCTGCTGCAACAAGCGGCAGAAGAAGACATCATAGTTTCAGACCTGCGCCTGTCCGACGGCGACGGCATCGACCTGTTACGCTGGATGCGCAAGGAAGGGATGATGCAGCCGTTCATCATCATGACCGACTACGCCGAAGTGAACACTGCTGTGGAGAGCATGAAACTCGGCTCTTTTGACTACATACCCAAGCGACTTGTAGAGGACAAACTCGTCCCTCTGCTCCGCAGTATACAAAAAGAACGGAATGCCGGACGAAACCGTATTCCCGTGTTCCCCCGCAATGGTTCTGCGTTCCAATCCATCAGGAAACGCATAAAATTGGTAGCCCCCACCGACATGAGCGTGATGATATTCGGCGAGAACGGCACGGGCAAGGAACATATCGCCCGACAGCTTCACGACAAAAGCAAGCGTGCAGGAAAAACTTTTGTGGCTGTGGACTGCGGTTCACTTACCAAAGAGCTTGCGCCGTCGGCATTCTTCGGACACGTCAAGGGAGCGTTCACGGGAGCGGACAGCACCAAGAAAGGTTATTTCCACGAAGCTGAAGGTGGCACGCTGTTTCTGGACGAGGTGGGCAACCTCGCACTAGAGACCCAGCAGATGTTACTCCGAGCCATACAGGAACGGAGATACCGCCCGATAGGTGATAAAACGGACAAGAATTTCAATGTCCGCATCATCGCCGCCACCAACGAGAATCTGGAAGCGGCTGTGAACGAAAAGCGTTTCCGGCAAGACCTGTTATATCGTCTGCATGACTTTGAAATAACCGTCCCGCCGTTACGTGACTGTCAGGAGGACATCATGCCGTTGGCGGAGTTTTTCCGTGAGATTGCGAACCAAGAACTGGAATGCGACGTTATCGGATTTGATGGGGAAGCCAAAAAGACATTGCTGACCCATGCGTGGCCGGGCAATGTCCGGGAGTTGCAGCAGAAAGTCATGGGCGCGGTGTTGCAGGCACAGACTGGGCTTGTCACGAAAGAGCATCTGGAACTTGCCGTGACGAAACCGACCTCTCCCGTCAGTTTCGCCTTGCGTAACGACGCAGAAGATAAGGAGCGTATCTTACGTGCGTTGAAACAGGCGAACGGGAACCGCAAGGTCGCCGCAGAACTGCTCGGAATAGGACGTACAACGCTGTACAGCAAGCTGGAAGAGTATGGCTTGAAATACAAATTCAGGCAATCATAGCCGGTAATTCGCCGAATTTAGCTATCTTTGCATGAATATTTGAAGGTAAACGGCGATTGGGGAGCCTTTCGCCGCCGATATATAACATAAGACCGCAAGGCGTCCTAATGGAAATCTGGTAAATTGACACTACGGAGACGATTGCGTGATGCTTATGCTATGCCTATGCATAGCGTGCATTCACGTACTCTCCGTAAAGGCTTTACCAGAGCCTCCATTAGAAGTAGTGTGAATTGCACGCTACTTTTTTGCTCCTTGCCCAACAAAGGAAAAGACTATGGGTAAAGTTCAGATTCTTGCCGTCCTCACGATGGACGGATGTCATTCTTCAGAATTGTATGGCAAAGCGTATAATGATTTACGCCTTGACCGCTGCGGTATTGACAAAATAAGGGAGAACGCGCTTTACCATATCACGCCGGACTACTCCATCTCCATGCTGGACGAATGGCGGAAAGACAATACCAACATCTGCTATCTTGCCGAAGCCACTCCCGACAATTCGGACTATATCAACGGGCTGCTGCGTATGCGGGTGGTGGATGAGATCATCCTCTATATCATGCCTTTCATATCCGGGACAGGACAGCATTTCTTCAAGTCGGCACTGCCCGAAGCACGCTGGACACTCTCCTCACAAAAGAGTTATTCCAACGGAGTATGCCGGAGCATCTACACACGCATGGAAACCATGAAATAGCCGGGATGTTCCATAGAAGAACACTTTTATAATCCGTTTAATAAAGCAATGTTCTGAAAAAGAACATTTTAAGAAGATTATAATTCATGTCGGATAAAAAATATCAATTTTTATTGCACTGAAATCCAGTACGTTGTAAAAACCGTGCCGGATATTTTGCTTTTTGGTCGCGATTTTTGCCAATACTATTCATGTGCGCATACCGAAAACAGAGTGTAAAATTTCAAAATTGACAGGACATGAATTATTTTTTATTGGCGGAAACCGAGTTCTTCCGCCGGATAAACGAAGCCGGGGACTGCAATATGGAAAAAGCATACACGGCTTTCGCCACCCAAGTGATCGAACTGTGTATCGGCAGCCCGGACACGAACCGGACCATCATCGCATTGGCTTACATCGAAATCGAATTACAGCATCATCCCGTGCGTAACCTTCCCGAAGAAAAGAAGGAAATAGCCAACTATGTCAGCAAGGCTCTCTCTTTCGTAAGGAAGATGCAGAAGTTTCTTGCCGCTCCCCAAGTGCCACCATTAATCCCTATCCAAACATCCACCGACAACACTAACGATAATACCGCCTCACCCTTGCAATGGACGGGCAACGCCATCGACCTCGTGGAACTGATTTACGGCATCAACGAGATGGGCTGTATCAACAACGGCAATATGCCGCTCAAACAGCTTGCCCCGCTCCTGTACAAGATATTCGGTGTGGAAGCCAAAGACTGCTACCGCTTCTACACTGACATCAAACGACGGAAAACAATCAGCCATACGCATTTTCTCGAACAAATGCAGGAGAGGCTGAACGAGCGGATAAGAAGGGATGAGGAAGCGGAATTGAAAAGAAGATAGCTGTTCTTGAGAAATTCCCGTCCATTATCTGAATAAAAAGCAACTTATTTCTTGTACGTTACGCAAAAAAGGCTTACCTTTGCAAATGAATCAAGAAGATATGCGGCTCAGACCGTGTTCAACGATAACAGTACCCGTTTGGCATACCGTAAGATCTGCCGGCGGGTCATTCTTTTTTATAACGGTATGGCAAACAAGAAATCACGTTCCATTGAAGAACAAATAGAACTGCTCAAACAAAGGGGGATGATTGTCGGGAATGAAATTTTTGCCGCCCGGCATCTGGCCCATATCAGCTACTATCGTCTGAAAGGCTATTGGTGGGATATGCAGTATGACAAGACCCGTCATCTGTTCCAGCCTAATTCCAATCTGGAAGATGTCGTCACACGCTATTATTTTGATAAAGAACTGCGCCTTATCTTATTCGATGCCATCGAAACAATAGAGATCACCCTGCGTACAAAGATGATTTATCATCTGTCACAATCTTACGGAGGACTTTGGTATCGTGACCCGGAACTGTTTGCGGATGCCGCTTTCCATGCCCAGCACCTCAAAGAACTGATGGAAGAGTTCCTGCGGAGCAACGAGATATTCGTGAAGGACTACAAGCGCAAGCATCTTGTTACGAATACAGACGGAGAAAGGATACTTGACGAATACCCGGATGCGTGGATTATATTTGAGGTGGCCACATTCGGCACACTTTCCAAGATATACAAGAACCTCAATCATCAGTTGCCCGAAAAATCGGCAATAGCCAATGATATGGGGTTAAATTTACACAGTGAACTGTCGGGATGGCTGGAAGCCATTTCATACATGCGCAACATCATCGCGCACCATTCCAGAGTATGGAGCCGGAATATGGTCAAACGCCCTTGTGAAATCCGCAATCCGCGAATGGCATGGCTTTCCCGTCCGTTGACCGAGGTACAACAGAAAAAACCGTTCTATGTGATTACAGCCATGCTATACCTCTGCAATGCCATAGACGAGGGACATACGTTCAAGGAGAAGTTACTGGCATTGTTTAAGGAATATGCGGATGTACCCATCTACAAAATAGGTTTCTTCAACCGTTGGGAAGAGGAACCGATCTGGAAAAAGATGTCAGAATAGAATCATATGGCGAAGAAGAAGAAAAAACAGCAGGGACACTATTGCCGTATCTGTGGCGACTACAAGGCGAACGAGAAATTCAGCGGAAAGGGACACGCCCGGCATATCTGCAAGAGTTGTATGTCAGCCATGCGTAGCGGCAAGAATCCGGAGGATATTTTTTCGGAGCCGTTACCCGTGAACCGTGAAACTATACGTTTCAAAAAACTGGGCAAAGAAGAAAAAGCCGTGTTGAAAGCGTTTATCACCGAAGCCACAACCGAATACTGGCAGGAAAACAGACAGATACCGTTTGCGGACAGTTTCTCCGAACTAAAAAAGTACATCATAGGAACTTATGATGAAGAATGCGGCATACTTCTGAAAGATGATGCCGAGCTGAAAAACCACTTTCAGACCCATACGATAACGACCATAAACAAATTGCTTAAGGAGGAAATTTCTGAAAATCAAGATTAAGACAAAGGGCGGAGCAAGGTATCAAACTTGCACCGCCCTTTATTTTGTCGCCAATCTGTTATTTCTGCTGCAACAGATGTTTCAGGTTCTCGTCACCAGCGATTCGTTCCAGCTCGTCTTTCACGATTTGTTTCACTTCCTCCTTGATGCGCCTGTAATTCGCCTGCACCGTTTCCTTCATGCAGTCGTTGCCGTCCTCATCCGTGAAGTCGGTAATGACGGGTATCTTCTTATAGGCTTTTTCCTCACACTTCACCTTTTCGGCATCCACGACAATCTCACAATGGAAAATCTTCTGCTCGATGCGCTCGTTGAAATTGTCAGACACCGAACCGACAAACATTCCCTGCGTCAAGCCGGAAATCTTGCTCGGTGGGATAAGCGCATCCATCTGCGTGTTGATGGAGGTGGAAACGTCCTGCCGGTTGATGGAGATGGACTGCCTTTTCTGCAACACCTTTCCAAAGCGTTCCGAAAGCGTCTTGGCGGTTTCGCCCACCACCTGACCGGAGAAGATATTGCCGACGGTGTTCATCACGACTTTGGCTTCTTTGTCGCCATAGTCGCGCACCAACTGGCTGAAATCCTGAAAGCCCAGACACACCGCCACCTTGTTGCTTCGTGCGGTGGCGATAAGGTTGTCCAGCCCCTTGAAATATATCGTCGGAAGCTCGTCGATGATGACCGACGACTTCAACATCCCCTTCTTGTTGATGAGCTTCACGATACGGGAATTATACAGACCGAGAGCCGCCCCGTAAATGTTCTGACGGTCGGGATTGTTGCCGACACAGAGGATTTTCGGCTCTTCGGGATTGTTGATGTCCAGCGTAAACTCGCTGTCGGACATGACCCAATAGAGCTGCGGGGAAATCATCCTTGACAGCGGAATTTTCGCCGAAGCGATCTGCCCCATCAACTGCTCAGCCGCTCCACCGAGCCACGCATCCATAAACGGTGAGAGATAGTTTTCCAGCTCCGGGTAAGAGGTCAGTATCGGGAAAATATCCTCATAACGGCGGTTCAGGAACTCAATGGCATGAGGAAATGTACAATACTTGCCGTTCCGGTAGATTTTCAAATACCATATAATACTGGCAAACAAAATGATAGGTGATTCCACAAAGAAGTCGCCCTGCTTCTGCACCCAACTCTTATTGAGGTTGAGCATAATCGTGTACGCACTCTCATAAGCGTCCGTAATATCCTCCATGAAATCCGGATGGATGGGATTGCAGCGGTGGCTGCGTCGCGGGTCGTCGAAGTTTATCACATAGAACTTCGGCTTCACCTTGTATCCCTCCGGGTGATTGAGCAGATGGTTGTAGGCAATGGTCGATAAGTCACTGAATTTGAAATCATAGACATACATCGAGAAGCCCTTCTCAATCTGCTGCTTGATGAAAGAGTTTACCACCGCATAGGATTTTCCGCTGCCCGGCGTGCCCAACACGATGGAGGCACGGAACGGGTTCACCACGTTTATCCAGCCGTTCTTCCAACGCTTCCTGTAGTAGAAGCGTGTAGGCAGATTGACCGAATACTCGCTTTCGATAAGCCGTGTTTCCTGCATGAAGCTCTCGTTCTCGTTGTTGAACACGTCATCCATCAGGTTGTGTTTCAGCAGGCGGCTCATCCACAGACCGCCCATCATCAGGCAGACATAGCCCGTGCCGACAGTCAGGACATAAAACCCCGTCACCGCTTCAGCGGGCAACGGCAGTGCCAGAATCCACCAGTTCAGGAAAAAGAGCACGAACCCGGCGGCAAGCACCGCCCATATCTTTTGCCAAGTGATTTTCTCCCCCTTTACTCCCTTCGTGCCCATGCAGGACAGGGCAAGCAGAAGAAGGGCGAACAGCTTCGTGTAAAGGACGGACCGGAACAATCCCGCCGTGCGGTTGAAGTTCATCAGAATTTTGTCCACCACACCGATGTCCAATCCCCACAGACTTATGGCTTCATAGCAGAACCAGTACACGTTCATAACCACTAAAATAATACTCACGGCACGCAGGAAATCCATGATTTTCGCCAGTGCCCTCAAATCGTCTTCTTGTTGTGACATATGTTGAAAATTTTTAATTGTTGATACTTCTGTTACATTCCCAAGCCCTTGCGCTTCTTCTTCTTTTTCTTCTTGCGCCGCATCGCCCGGATGAAGGCTTCCTCCTCGGCATCCACTGCCAGACCTTCGGGAGAGAGCAAGCCCATGCCGCCATCCGTGTCATCATGCCCGGAAACGGCCGGCCCGCACATATCTTCCCCGTTTTCCACCGGAATGGAAAGCGTGAGCGGCGGCTGTCCAGCATAAGGCAGCGTGAAGTGTTCCTGCAAGGCATTGGCGGAAAGTTCCTTGCCCATACGTGAGCCGTTCAGCACGCATCCCGTGCGGTGGTCGATGAAAGTGGCTCCATATATGCGCCCTTCCTCCGTATGGCGCAACACCGTATCAATCCCTTTCTCCTTGAGCCGGGAAACGAATGTTTCCTTGTCATACGTACCGGCAAGAACGGAAAGGACGGTGCGCTTCGTCATTTCGGCGAGCTTCCTGTCTTTAATCTCTTGTTTGGAACGGGCAAATTTCCTCTCTACGGCTTCATAGCCGACAGCCTTTCCGAAGAGCGAGGACTTGAAAGGGTTGCCCACCTTGTCGCCGGCATCGTCTGTGGCAGAATAAACCAGCCCATGATACTCCCTTCCGCGCACATTGCCCTGCACTTCCTCCACCGTCACATTATACAAGGAAAGGAGGGCACGGTATTCACCCATCGTTTGGAAACAGTATTGGGCGTTCAACGCCTTGACCGTGTTCCCTACCTGCTTCTTCACATCGCCTGCCGAAGCGTCCACCTTGTGCAGCGGTGTATCAAGACGACGGTTCCGGCGTTCCGCATCGTGAAGCCCGTACTTCTGTTCCAACTCACGTGTAATCTGTTTGCTGCGGTAGAAATTGTTTCGGGTGTCGATGCTCCTGCCGTTTTCGTCCACCCTGACCGTCACGATATGCAGGTGGTGGCGGTCGATGTCCTCGTGTTTGAACACAAGATACGGCCGGTTGCCGTAGCCCATCTTTTCCAGATACTCGCGTGCGATGTCTTGAAGCTCCGTATCGGTCAGCACATCCTCCGGGTGCGGGTTGAGAGATATATGCACCACCGGTTTCTCCACCCTCGACTGCGCGGGCATGAAGGATAGAAAATCCTCCATAGCCCTATGGATGTCCACCGTTCCCGAACCGTCATTGAAGATGCGGTTGGCGGTAAGCAGCCTCCCTTTCGCCTCGTTAATCTTCTCCCCGTTGTAGGCAAGTGCTCCGTACAACGAGCTGCCTACACTGATTTTTGCGACCATTTCGCCTCCATTTCTTTAGAGAGTTCCACAATCTGACGGCTCAGTTTCACGAGTTCCACGGTCTGTTGCTCTAATTTGTAGAGCAACGCCATCGCCTTTTTCTCGGAAAAATGCAGCCTCAATTCCTTCACGACTTGGTTGTAGTTCGTACCTATCGCGCGGAACTGCGCATGAAAATCGGACAGCTTGGTGTAGTAGTCCACCAGCGTCCTGTCCACTTTCAGCACCTTGAACGGCTGTCCGAAGAAGTGCGCTTTCAGGAAAACCGACTTGGCGTAAACGCCCGACTTCTCGAACATGGAGAGGAAACGGTTGTGTTCCTCCTCGCTGAAACGGACGGTGTAGCGGAACACCGCCGGATCAAGTTTGGGATTTCTCCCGCCTTTGTTTCTTCTTTTTTCACTCATATTACTTTGGATTTAGCGGTTTGACGGCATAAGCCGCCGCTTCGAGGCACAGCACCGCAGGTTTGAGAGGCTTCCCGACTTCGGAGGGGAAGCCCGCCCCCTGCAAGGGCAAGGCGTTTTCCGGGATGCTCAAAATATTTTGAGCGGCTGAAAACATACCTTGCTATGTTCAGGTGAACATAAAAATCCGCCTTTGGACGGATTGGGGGAATGCCTTTCAAACTCCGGGCTGCGCCACCGGCTGCGTACCCTGCCGTTCGGGTGCAAAGTTAGGGTGATAAATCCGTATCTGACAGAGGCGTAAGTGTGCCGAATGGTGCCAATCGGCGCAACATGCTGCCACTTGCCGGAGAAGTGATACAAGTACTGAAAATTCATTGTTTATTTGCTGCGTGATTCAAGAAACGAATGATTTGAAGATATGAGAAACGGAACATTAAAATACCCGGAAAATCGTTTCGACAAGCACTTGCCGAAACAGATGTCCGACAATTCGGTGAAGCAAAGATTTAATGAATTCATGACGCAATGTCGTCATTCATCATTTGTCCGACACACCGCTTCGCCACAGAACCGGATACGTGACGACCCGCCGGGGCGTGTAATTACGGAAGTGGATAGAGCGACAGTCAAATCCACATGGAAACAGAAAATGAAATCGTCAACAATTAAAACAAATGTAATTATGAGTAAGGAAATCTTCGTTGCATTCGCAACACAAAAAGGAGGAATCGGCAAATCTACCGTAACCGCACTTGCCGCCAGCTACCTCCACAACGTGAAAGGTTACAATGTCGCCGTCGTGGACTGCGACAATCCGCAGTACAGCATCTGCGGACTGCGTGAACATGAAACGGAACTCATCGGCAGCAGTACCTACTTCAAGGCTCTTGCGTGCGATCACTTCCGCAAAATCAAAAAGAACGCCTATACCATCATCAAAAGTGATGCGGTGAACGCTCTCGATGATGCGGAAAGAATGATTGCCGCCGGGGATGTAAAACCCGATGTGGTGTTCTTCGATATGCCCGGAACACTCAGAAGCAACGGCGTGATAAAGACACTCTCGCAGATGGACTACATCTTCGCACCTCTGAGCGGTGACCGCTTCGTCGTTGAGAGTACCCTGAAATTCATCACGATGTTCCGTGACAAGCTCATGACGACCGGGCAGGCGAAGACAAAAGGGCTGTATCTGTTTTGGACGATGGTGGACGGCAGGGAGAGAAATGACCTGTACGGCATCTACGAGGAGGTGATTGCAGAAATGGGATTCCCGGTACTTGCCACCCGCCTGCCCGACAGCAAGAAGTTCCGCCGTGACCTGTCGGAAGAACGCAAAAGCGTGTTCCGTTCGACCATCTTCCCGATGGACGCATCCCTGTTGAAAGGAAGCGGCATACGTGAGTTTTCTGAAGAGATAAGCGACATCATCAAACCTCAGTGAATATGGGCAGCAGGAAAGTGAACACGGAAGGTATTGACGAGGCTCTGTTGCTGGCTTCTATCGGACGGAGCACTCAGGAAGGGACACAACACCCGGCACAGGAAATTTCCTCGGATGCACCTGCCGAAGAAAGCACCGCCGTTCCGGAACCTTCTCCCATGCAGGCGGCGACACGGGAGAAAGCACAGAGGGAAGGCAACCGCCGGAAAAAGCCGGAAGAGGACTATAACGCGATGTTCCTGCGCCGCAACGAGATAAAGACCCGCCAGTGTGTCTATATCAGCCGCGATGTTCACGGTAAAATCCTCAAGATCGTGAACGACATCGCCGGAGGGGAAATCTCGGTAGGCGGCTATGTGGATACCGTGTTGCGCCAACATCTGGAACAGCACAAGGAGAGAATAAACGAATTATACAAAAAACAACGTGAAGATTTGATTTAACATGAAAAAGGAAAAGAACCCTATGAACAAAAGACCGCAGCAAAGCGGCAACGGTATGTTTGTCCAAGTACAGACAAGTGTGGAAATCCAGTCGTCTGTTTCTATAAGTTACAGATGCAGCGAGAAGGAGTATGAGCGTCTGTTCATCCGTGAACCCGAAGTAAAGGCGCGTGCAGGGAAGATGGCGTATGTGCGCCCGGAGTACCACGAGCGTATCATGCGTATCACCCGTGTAATCGGGCAAGACTCCCTTTCGCTCTCCGCTTACATCGACCATGTGCTCACGCAACACTTCAACCAATGCGAGGAGGCGATAAAAAGCCTTTACGCAAAAAACTATAATTCAGTATTCTAACCATAAAAAAACGATGAGTATGAAAAAAGAAAAGAATGACTGTCGTGCCTGCCTGAAAAAATCAGGCATCAAGGCAAGTGAAGGGAAACAAGTGTACATCAGCAAGGAAACCCATTACAAGATTTCCATGATTGTCCGCCTGCTGGGAAACGGAGAAGTCACGATTGCCGATTTCACCGAGAACGTGATAAGTGGATTTCTCCATACCCACCGTGATGAATTTAACCGTATGTTGAACGCAGTTCCCCCAGTCGAGCTATGAACGTAACGGATATTCTGCTTGCCGCATCGGTCGGCTGTAACCTTTGGTTCCTGTTCCTACTCCTTTATGACAAGATCATGGAAACGAAGTTTGTCCGGTTCCTCACGAGCATTACCGGATTATGGCGGTCATTGGAAGACAGGGGCACGATTCCGGAAACGGCACAAGGTGAAGCACCCAAAAACGAAAATGACATCATTGGCAAGAGCCGCTTCAAAATGGCATCAACCCGGACAAACGCTGCCACACCGGTGCAGGAAGCTGCCACTTCGGAAAAAGGTATTGAGCTGTCAGAAGAAGAGGCTACTTTTGACGACGGAAACAGGAAAGCCGCCACCAGTCCCGTACAAGTCCCGGAAGACAAACTCGAAGAAACCTTCACGAGCATGACACCGGAGGAACTGGAATACGGAGAAGATGAGCCGGAGGACGATGCATCGGATGCTCCGCGGGCATCGGGCAGCAGCTTTGACGAGATTGACGATGCGGTAAAGACAGCCAAGAACCCGGAAGCTACCCGTAAGGAACGTGAAAAGGCGGCAAAGGTCTTCACCGAAATGGAAGGTACGGAGTTGTACGACAAAATGATGGAAGGCTCTTCGGAAATAGCCATCCGTATCAAGGGGCTTATCGAAATCCGGATGAAGAAACCGAAGAAAGAGTTTACAGTTCCCGACAACATTGAAGATTTCGACATCCGCAATTATGTATAACAATTAAAAAAGAACGGCAATGAAAACGTAGGAATACATCTACCCACGCGGCACGGCAGTACAAGGTGCAGCCACCCCGCAACGGACAATCCCAAGTCCGTGGAAACAAACGGGCATACCACTAAACCAAAGTAAAGTAATTTAAGTATCAACCGCCCGACAAAGGACCATCCACCCTTTCGACGGCATCAAAAACAAGAACAGTTTATGAACAAGAACATCAAGAACGCTTTGAAAAGCAAGAAATCAATCCTCTCTGCGGCACTCGTCATCGCCGCCACCGCCACCGCTTCCGCTCAGGGAAACGGTCTTGCAGGCATCACGGAAGCCACCTCGATGGTGAGTTCGTATTTTGAACCCGCCACGAAACTCATCTACGCCATCGGTGCGGTGATCGGTCTTATCGGGGGCGTGAAAGTCTATTCAAAATTCTCGTCAGGAGACCCCGACACCTCCAAGACCGCCGCAAGCTGGTTCGGTGCGTGTATCTTCCTTATCGTAGCCGCCACCATCCTGCGCTCATTCTTCCTTTAATATGATAATGTATGGCTGAATACCCGATAAACAAGGGTATCGGCCGTCCGGTCGAGTTCAAGGGACTGAAAGCCCAGTACCTCTTTATCTTCTGCGGAGGTCTGCTCGTTCTCTTCGTCCTGTTCGTCATCCTCTACATGGTCGGCATCGGCCAGTGGATATGTATCGGCTTCGGTGCGGTATCGTCCTCCATCCTCGTATGGCAGACCTTCGCGCTGAACGCCCGGTACGGCGAACACGGGCTGATGAAATCAGGAGCGGCACGGAACCATCCCCGATACCTTATCAACCGGCGGCGGATCACCCGATTATTCACACGGAAACGAAAGGAAGAAACTGCATGAGAAATACATCGAAAATGACTACATTGGAAAACAGGTTCCCGCTGCTGGCAGTGGAACACGGCTGCATCATCTCCAAGGACGCCGACATCACGGTGACTTTCGAGGTGGAACTGCCGGAGCTTTATACCGTGACAAGCGCGGAGTACGAGGCGATACACGGCTGCTGGTGCAAGGCGATCAAGGTCTTGCCGGATTTCTCCGTCGTCCACAAGCAGGACTGGTTCATCAAGGAACGGTATAAGCCGGAACTGGAGAAGGACGACATGAGCTTCCTCTCGCGGAGCTTCGAGCGTCACTTCAACGAGCGTCCGTACCTGAAGCACACGTGCTACCTCTACCTGACCAAGACGACAAGGGAGCGTAACCGTATGCAGAGCAATTTCAGCACGCTGTGCCGGGGACATATCATCCCGAAGGAGCTGGACAGGGAAACCGCCGCGAAGTTCATGGAGGCGACGGAACAGTTCGAGCGTATCATGAACGACAGCGGTTTTGTCCGGCTGCGCCGCCTCTCCACCGACGAGATTGTGGGGACGGACGGCAAAGCCGGGCTGCTGGAGCGGTACTTCTCGCTCCTGCCCGAAGATAACGCCACGTTGCAGGACATCGAGCTTTCGGCAAGGGAGATGCGCATCGGCGACAACCGGCTGTGCCTGCACACCCTTTCCGACGCGGAAGACCTGCCCGGCACGGTGGCGACAGACACCCGTTACGAGCGGCTCTCCACCGACCGCTCGGACTGCCGCCTCTCCTTCGCCTCCCCCGTGGGGCTGCTGCTGCCGTGCAACCACATTTACAACCAGTATGTGATTATCGACAACAGCGAGGAGAACCTGCAGAGGTTCGAGAAGTCCGCCCGCAACATGCAGTCGCTCTCCCGCTATTCAAGGAGCAACAGCATCAACCGCGAGTGGATAGACCAGTACCTGAACGAAGCCCATTCCTACGGTCTGACCTCTGTACGGGCGCACTTCAACGTCATGGCGTGGAGCGACGACGCGGAGGAGCTGAAGCATATCAGGAACGATGTGGGAAGCCTGCTGGCAAGCATGGAGTGCGTGCCGCGCCATAACACCATCGACTGCCCGACACTCTACTGGGCGGCCATGCCCGGCAATGCGGCGGACTTCCCTGCGGAGGAGAGTTTCCACACCTTCATCGAGCAGGCGGTGTGCCTCTTCACGGAGGAAACGAACTACCGCAGCTCGCCCTCGCCCTTCGGCATCAAGATGGTGGACAGGCTCACGGGAAAACCGCTGCACCTCGATATTTCCGACCTGCCGATGAAAAAAGGCATCACGACCAACAGAAACAAATTCGTGCTGGGTCCCAGCGGAAGCGGCAAGTCCTTCTTCATGAACCACCTCGTGAGGCAGTATTGGGAGCAGGGCACGCACGTGGTATTGGTGGACACGGGAAACTCCTATCAGGGACTGTGCGAGATGATACGGCGCAAGACGGGCGGCGCGGACGGCGTGTATTTCACCTACACGGAGGAGAAGCCCATCAGCTTCAACCCGTTCTACACTGATGATTACGTGTTCGACGTGGAGAAGAAGGACAGCATCAAGACGCTGCTGCTGACGCTCTGGAAGTCGGAGGACGACAAGGTGACGAAAACGGAGAGCGGTGAACTGGGCAGTGCGGTGAACGCCTACATCGAACGTATCAAGGCAGACCGGAGCATCGTGCCCTCGTTCAACACCTTCTACGAGTATATGCGTGACGACTACCGCAGGGAACTGGCGGAGCGCGAGATAAAGGTGGAGAAGGAGGACTTCAACATCGACAACATGCTCACCACCATGCGGCAGTATTACCGGGGCGGACGCTACGACTTCCTGCTCAACTCCACGGAGAACATCGACCTGCTCGGCAAGCGGTTCATCGTCTTCGAGATAGATTCGATTAAAGAAAACCGCGAACTGTTCCCCGTCGTGACCATCATCATCATGGAAGCCTTCATCAACAAGATGCGGCGGCTGAAAGGCGTGCGGAAACAGCTTATCGTGGAAGAGGCTTGGAAGGCTCTTTCTTCGGCGAACATGGCTGAATATCTGCGCTATATGTACAAGACGGTCAGAAAATATTACGGTGAGGCAATCGTGGTGACGCAGGAGGTGGACGACATCATTTCCTCCCCCGTTGTCAAAGAAAGCATCATCAACAACTCGGACTGCAAGATACTTCTTGACCAAAGAAAGTACATGAACAAGTTCGACCAGATTCAGGCGTTGCTCGGACTGACGGAGAAGGAGAAGTCGCAGATACTCTCCATCAACATGGCGAACAACCCTTCAAGGTTCTACAAGGAGGTGTGGATAGGCTTGGGCGGCACGCAGTCGGCGGTCTATGCCACCGAGGTGAGTGCGGAGGAGTATCTGGCATACACCACTGAGGAAACGGAGAAGGTGGAGGTTTACCGTCTGGCGGAGCAGCTGGGCGGCGACATCGAAGCTGCCATCCGGCAGCTTGCCGAAAGGCGGAGAAACAGACAATAAGCAATCAATAAAACAGATTTATCAACGAGAAAAGAAAAGCGTATGAGTATTTCAAGAATGAAGATGCTGAAAATCAGCGAGTGTTTAATAGGATTGGCAGTCGTGATGCTGCAATCCTGCGATATGGCGGATAACCGCCGCGACCAACTGTGCGGAAACTGGACAAGCATGGAAGGAAAGCCCGACGTGCTCATCTACAAGGAGGGCGAAGCCTACAAGGTGACGGTGTTCAAACGGAGCGGCATCCGCCGCAGGCTGAAGCCGGAAACCTACCTCCTGCAGGAGGAGAACGGCAACCTGTTCATGAACACGGGATTCCGCATCGACGTGTCCTATAACGAGGCTACCGACGTGCTGACCTTCTCTCCGAACGGGGACTATGTGCGTGCAAGCCACGAACCGGAGAACCCGGCAGAAGAATAAGAATATACAACCGCTAAATCCAAAGAATATGAGTATGAAAACAAGAATGGCAATCGCCGTATGCCTGTGCCTGCTTTTCGCGGGCAGGGCTTCCGCCCAATGGGTGGTGAGCGACCCCGGCAATCTGGCGCAGGGCATCATCAACGCCTCGAAGAACATCGTCTACACCTCGAAGACCGCCACCAACATGGTGAACAACTTTCAGGAAACGGTGAAAATCTACCAGCAGGGCAAGAAATATTACGATGCGCTCAAATCGGTGAACAATCTCGTCAAGGATGCCCGCAAGGTACAGCAGACCATCCTGATGGTGGGTGACATCACGGACATCTACGTGAACAACTTCCAGAAGATGCTCCATGACGGGAACTTCACCCCCGAAGAGCTGTCGGCAATCGCCTTCGGCTATACGAAGCTGCTGGAAGAGAGCAACGATGTGCTGACAGATTTGAAGAACGTGGTGAACATCACCACGCTCTCCATGACCGACAAGGAGCGCATGGACGTGGTGGAGCGGTGCTACTCCAAGATGAAGCGTTACCGTAACCGTTGTGGGTTACTAGTACCAACAGAACATCAGCGTGAGTTACCTGCGTGCGAAGAAGAAGAATGACCTTGACCGCATCATGGGATTGTACGGGAACATGGACGAAAGATACTGGTAGCCTATGGAATTTGACAACCTTCATCAGATTTTGCGCTCGCTTTATGACGGGATGATGCCGCTGTGCGGGGACATGGCGGACGTGGCGAGAGGCATCGCCGGACTGGGCGCATTGTTCTACGTTGCCTGCCGGGTATGGCAGTCGCTGGCGCGAGCCGAAGCGATAGACGTGTTCCCCATGCTCCGCCCGTTCGCCGTCGGTCTGTGCATCATGTTCTTTCCGACAGTGGTGCTCGGTACGGTGAACAGCATTCTGTCGCCCATTGTGCAAGGCACGGCGAAACTGCTTGAAACACAGACGCTGGATATGAACGAATACCGCAGGCAGAAAGACAAGCTGGAATACGAGGCAAAAGTGCGCAATCCGGAAACCGCCTACCTTGTGTCCAACGAGGAGTTTGACAAGCAGCTGGAGGAACTGGGCTGGTCTCCCGCCGACATGGTGACGATGGCGGGAATGTATATAGACCGGGGGATGTACAACATGAAGAAGAACATCCGTGACTTCTTCCGCGAGGTACTGGAACTGATGTTCCAAGCCGCCGCCCTCGTGATAGACACCATCCGCACGTTCTTCCTCGTGGTGCTGGCGATACTCGGACCGATAGCCTTCGCCATTTCCGTGTGGGACGGCTTCCAGAGTACGCTTACGCAATGGTTCTGCCGCTATATACAGGTCTATCTGTGGCTTCCGGTGTCGGACATATTCAGCACCATACTGGCGAAGATACAGGTACTGATGCTGCAAAGCGACATCGAGCGTATGCAGGCTGACCCGAATTTCTCACTGGATTCGAGCGACGGGGTGTATATCGTGTTCATGATTATCGGCATCATCGGTTACTTCACGATACCCACTGTTGCGGGCTGGATCATCCAAGCCGGTGGCATGGGCAGTTACGGGCGCGGTGTGACGCAGCTTGCCGGACGCGGAGCGGCCCTTGCAGGGGGTGTCGCCGGTGCTGCGGCAGGAAACGCAGCCGGGCGTGTCGGACGTGCCGGGATAAATATGGGCAAGGCGGCATGGAACCATACCGCCGGACGCCTTCTCAAACGGAAATAACCTATAAAATCAGACAGAATGGAATTCAAGTCACTCAAGAACATCGAAACATCGTTCAGGCAGATACGCCTGTTCGGTATCGTCTTCCTCGCCCTTTGTACCGTGATAACGGTCTGGAGCGTGTGGAGTTCCTACCGCTTTGCGGAGCGGCAGAGGGAAAAAATCTATGTACTGGACAACGGCAAGTCGCTGATGCTGGCACTCTCGCAGGACCTTTCGCAGAACCGTCCGGCAGAGGCACGGGAACACGTGCGCCGCTTCCACGAGCTTTTCTTCACGCTCTCGCCGGAAAAGAGCGCGATTGAGCACAACGTGAAACGTGCCCTGCTGCTGGCGGACAAGAGCGTGTACCACTACTATTCGGACTTTGCCGAGAAGGGGTACTACAACCGCATCATCGCAGGAAACATCAACCAGGTACTGAAGGTGGACAGCGTGGTGTGCGACTTCGACAGCTATCCCTACCGTGCCGTGACCTATGCCACACAGAAGATCATCCGGCAGAGCAACGTCACCGAGCGCAGCCTCGTGACCACGTGCCGGCTGCTCAACTCGTCCCGTTCGGACGACAATCCGAACGGGTTCACCATCGAGGGGTTCACCATTATCGAAAACAAGGATTTGCAGACAATCAAAAGGTAACAGGGTATGAAAGGAAAAAGTATAAGAAAATCACAGTGGAGCGCATACCGGAAACTCCACGACAAGAAGAATATGTGGGTGGCAAGGCTCAAAGGCTATCTGGACGGCTTGCCGCCGAAGACACGCAGGCGCATCGTGCTGGCCATGTTTGCCATTTTCGCCGCGCTTGCCCTCCACACCTTCGGCAAAGCCGTCCATGACATCGGCAGGAATGACGGCGGACGGATGAGGATAGACCATGCCGGGCAGGTGGAGCTGTCCGTGAAGCCTGACAAGAACAATAGTTTTACACCTTATTATAATATGTATGGAACAGACAAAGAACGAAACAAGGATTGAGGGCAATACCGGAAACACGGCTATGCCCGATAACAAGGGAAAACCGAAAAAAGAGCGCAAACCGCTGACCGAAGCACAGAGGCTGCAACGTCAGAAAATGATCGTGCTGCCCGTCATGGTGCTGGTGTTCATCGGGGCGATGTGGCTGATATTCGCCCCGTCCTCCGAGACGGAGCAGGAACCGGGAACGGGAGGTTACAACACCGAGATGCCGGATGCGGACAAGGCAGACCGCCAGATAATCGGCGACAAACAGAAAGCCTACGAGCAGGCGGCGATGGAGGAACGGCTGGAGGAAAGGGACCATGCCGTGCGGCAGCTGGGCGACATGTTCGACCGTGAAACGGGAGATACGGCGGATGGAGGTGGCTTCGACCTCTCCACTCCCGAAGGAAAGGAAGACGGGTCTGCCACACAGACCATCCGGTCTTCCGCAGCCGCCTACCGTGACCTGAACGCCACGCTCGGCAACTTCTATGAAGAACCCGCACGGAACGATGCGGAGATGGAGGAACTGATGGAGCGTATATCCCTGCTGGAGTCGGAACTGGAAAGTGAAAAGGAAAAAGGTTCCACGATGGACGAGCAGGTGGCACTGATGGAGAAGTCCTACGAACTGGCAGCGAAATACATGGGCGGTCAGAACGGCACACAGACGGCAAAGCCCTCTTCCGTTCAGAAAGCAGGGAAGAACAAGGCGGAACCCGTCAGGCAGGTGGAACGTCAGGTGGTATCCTCGCTCGTACAGCCTGCGGGCAATGCGGAGGTTGCCGCCACCTGCCCGCAGGAGCGTAACCGGGGCTTTAATACAGCGGTGGGCGGAACAGCCATATCGGACAAGAACACCTTGTCGGCTTGCGTCTATGGGGCGCAGAGCGTGACGGACGGGCAAGCGGTCAGGCTGCGGCTGCTGGAGCCGATGGCGATAGCGGATAAAATCATTCCCCGTAATGCGGTGGTGGTAGGCACTGCCAAGATACAGGGGGAACGGCTCGAAATCGGAATCAGTTCGCTGGAGTATGACGGCAGCATCATCCCGATAGAGCTGGCAGTCTATGACACGGACGGACAGCCCGGCATCTTCATCCCGAACTCGCTGGAACTGAACGCTGTCAAAGAGGTCGCCGCCAATATGGGAAGCTCACTCGGCAGCAGCATCAACATCTCCACCAATGCCGGGGCGCAGCTTGCCTCCGATTTGGGCAAGGGGCTGATACAGGGCACAAGCCAATACATATCCAAGAAGATGCGTACCGTGAAAGTACATCTGAAATCCGGGTACAGGGTCATGCTCTATCAGGAAGAAAATTAAGAAAACAACCAATCAAAAATTTTATTTACCACTAAATCCAAAGTAATATGAGAAAAGTAATCATGATGTTTGCCCTCGCTATGGGCATCGTAACTGCCCATGCGCAGGAGAACGTAACCGTTGCTGAAGAGAACAACGGAAGTGAGCAACAGACGGACGCACAGCCGGTATTGACCGGAGAGGTCTATCCGCAGAAGGAGGCGGACGGCGACCTGTATCACGGTCTGACGAAGAAACTGACTTTTGACCGCATGATACCCCCTCACGGTCTGGAAGTAACCTACGACAAGACCGTGCATATCATCTTTCCGGCAGAGGTGCGCTATGTAGATTTGGGTTCGCCTGACCTGATAGCCGGAAAAGCGGACGGGGCGGAGAACGTGATCCGTGTGAAGGCTACCGTGAGAAACTTTCCGAACGAGACCAACATGTCAGTAATCACGGAGGACGGAAGTTTCTACACGTTCAACGTGAAGTATGCCGCCGAACCGCTGCTGCTCAACGTGGAGATGTGCGACTTCATCCACGACGGGGAATCGGTGAACCGTCCGAACAATGCGCAGGAAATCTACCTGAAGGAGCTGGGCAGCGAGAGTCCGATGCTGGTGCGCCTTATCATGAAGTCCATACACAAGCAGAACAAGCGTGAGGTGAAGCATATCGGCAGCAAGCGTTTCGGCATCCAGTACCTGCTGAAAGGCATCTACACGCACAACGGTCTTCTCTATTTCCACACGGAAATCAAGAACCAAAGCAACGTGCCTTTCGATGTGGACTACATCACGTGGAAAATCGTGGACAAGAAGGTGGCGAAGCGTACCGCCGTGCAGGAGCAGATAATCCTGCCGCTCCGTGCGCAGAACTACGCCACCTGCGTGCCGGGCAAAAAAAGCGAGCGTACGGTCTTCACGATGGCGAAGTTCACCATTCCCGATGACAAGTGCCTCGTGGTGGAACTGAGCGAGAAGAACGGCGGTCGCCACCAGTCCTTCGTGATTGAAAACGAGGATCTGGTGCGTGCCAACACGATTGACGAACTTCAAGTGCGCTGACTATGAGAAAGTACATCGCAATCATCATCGCGTTGCTTGCCCTTTTCACGGGGCAGGCGCACGCCCAACGATGCCTGCCGAAAATGCAGGGTATCGAAGTCAGGGCGAACATGACGGACGGCTTCAAGCCCGGCGGCAATGACGGAGGGTACAGTTTCGGGGCGGCTTTATCCACCTATACGAAAAGAGGAAACAAGTGGGTGTTCGGCGGCGAATATCTCTTGAAGAACACCCCGTACAAGGACACCGCCATACCTGTGGCGCAGTTCACGGCAGAGGGTGGCTACTTCTTCAAGCTGCTGACCGATGCCCGGAAAATCGTCTTCGTCTATGGGGGCGTTTCGGCTCTCGCCGGATATGAGGCGGTAAATTGGGGGAAGAAGGTGCTCTTTGACGGTTCGACACTGCACGACCGGGACGCTTTCATCTACGGGGGTGCGCTGACGCTTGATGTGGAGTTTTATGTGGCAGACCGTATCGCCCTGCTCGCCAATCTCAGGGAACGCCTGCTGTGGGGTGGCGACACGAAGAAGCTGCACTGCCAATGGGGTGTGGGCATAAAGTTCATCATCAACTGAAAGGTGTGTATGGAACGGACGGACATTGAAAACATGAGGCGGATACCCCTTGCGGACTTCCTCGCACGGTTGGGGCACGAGCCTGTCCGAAGAAGCGGAAACGAACTGTGGTATCGTGCGCCGTACCGCAACGAGCGCACACCCTCGTTCCGTGTGAACGTGGCGAAGCAGCTCTGGTACGACTTCGGCTTGGGCAAGGGCGGCGACATCTTCACGCTTGCCGGGGAGTTTGTCCGAAGCGGTGATTTCATGGTGCAGGCGAGGTTCATATCGGAAGCCGCCCATATGCCGCTAACGGCATTGCCGGCTTTTGAACCGAAGCTCCCGGAGCCGGTCTTTGAGGAAGTGGAAGCCGCCCGGCTTCTCCTCTCTCCGCTGACGGAATATCTGAAAGAGAGGGGTATTCCTTACGCTGTCGCATCGCGTCACTGCTGCCGCCTGAACTACGGTGTGCACGGGAAAAGGTATTTTGCAGTCGGTTTCCCCAATGTGGCGGGCGGTTATGAAATCCGCAGCCGCCATTTCAAGGGTTGCGTGCCGCCGAAGGATGTATCACTGATAAGGACGGAAACCACCGGCACTGACGCCTGCTGCGTGTACGAGGGATTTATGGACTTCCTTTCCGCTGTCACGCTCGGCATAGGCGAAAGGTGCGACCACCTTGTACTGAACTCGGTCGCCAACGTGAAAAAGGCGCTGAGGTATCTGGACGGTTACGGGCGCATCGGCTGTTTCCTTGACCGTGACGATGCGGGACGAAGGACGCTTGAAGCCCTGAAAGAACGGTATGGCGGGCGTGTCGCAGACCGCTCCGCCCTCTATGACGGTTGCAAGGACTTGAACGAGCACCTGCAACGGACAACGAAAAAACAGAATATCAACCATCTAAAAATCAAATGACAATGAATATACCGAACAACAAGAACAAGAGAACATCATTTTTCAAGGCGTTGGCACTTTGCCTGTTCGCCGCCATATCATTCACATCCGTATCGTGCGACGATGACATGGACATCCAGCAGTCCTATCCCTTCACGGTGGAAACGATGCCTGTGCCCAACAAGGTTACGAAGGGTCAGACGGTGGAAATCCGCTGTGAGCTGAAAAAGACGGGCGATTTTGCGAACACGCTCTATACCATCCGCTATTTCCAGTTCGAGGGGGAAGGCTCCCTGAAAATGGATAACGGCATCACGTTCCTTCCCAACGACCGTTACCTGCTCGAAAACGAAAAGTTCCGCCTGTATTACACGGCAGCGGGCGATGAAGCGCATAATTTCATCGTGGTGGTGGAAGATAATTTCGGAAACTCCTTTGAGTTGGAATTTGAGCTTAACAACCGGAATGCGGAAAGGGAAAGCCAGACCGTCATGTATGCCGCCAACTTCAATCCTATGCCAAGATGATGCGTGTGTTCATGGCTATCCTCTGTTCGCTTTGGGCGGTTTGCTCCGTGTCTGCACAGAGCAACCGCCAAGAGGGAACGGACAGGCAGGCGGCTATCTACCGTCTGCCGCTTATGGAACGGGCGTTTCTGTGTACCCGCCAGTTTGAAGGCTGGCATGACCAAAGCTGCTATCCCTATGTGGGTTGGGGGCACCGTTTACAAAAAGGTGAAAGCTACTCGGCACGCACCATGACGAAACGGCAGGCGGACGCACTCCTGCGAGAAGACTTGCGGAAGTTCATCGGCATGTTCCGAAATTTTGGACGTGACAGCGTGCTGCTTGGCACGCTGGCTTTCAATGTCGGTCCGGCGAAGCTCTTGGGGAACGGGCGATACCCCAAAAGCAGGCTGATAAAAAAAACTGGAGGCTGGCGACAGGAACATTTACCATGAGTATGTTGCTTTCTGTCATTATAAAGGTAAACGGCACGCCATGCTGCTTAAACGGAGAAAGGCGGAGTTTGCGTTGCTGTATGTACCATAATTATCAGTATATGTCTGACCAAAGAAAAATCA
>ENA-OQKR01000041-OQKR01000041.1-human-gut-metagenome-genome-assembly--contig:-NODE-41-length-49713-cov-5.198362_pt1 | contig 49713 bp, 36 predicted proteins | sample MGYA00242803_ERZ504806 | MGnify/ENA primary metagenome ERZ504806 (study PRJEB26092, sample SAMD00036399) | human gut metagenome | host: Homo sapiens | study: EMG produced TPA metagenomics assembly of...
GGCTTTCGGGACATCGTAGCCCAGTCTGAGTAGGTCCGTCTGAAGTGCGTGGTCGGTTTGCCTCTGCCTCGCCATCTGACTCACTGCGAGGAATCAGCGTGGTTTTTGATCCCAAGTTTTTTTGACCGCATCCCAAAGAGCGTCATCCCCTGGAGGGATGCTTCCGGCTAAATAGACCGCTTCGACGGTTCTGCCACGAGAGACGAGGCTCAGCAGGCCTTTGAAATAGGTACGATACTTGACCGCGATCGACAGTGGGCTCTTTTATGGGCAGTACACTATTGAGCCCGGCGTAATGAATGTTTGAGTTATCCCAGAAAATGTACATCAAAATTTCTTTCCATTTCGAAAAATCCTGTTATTAAAACGAGGAACAGCGACTACTGAAAGCCGTTCATCTCGCATGCCCCTCAGCACGGTATTCGGGCTTTTGCCCCTAAGGAGCGGATGGTCGCGGTGACGATTCCGGCTCAAAGCTAGAGAAAAAGAGGTGAAGATTTGAGCCCCGGTGGAGGGAGTTGGTGCTTTGCTGGGCATAGCACCACGTTTCTTTCACGGTGTCGCCCGGAACCTTCACCTCTTCGCTTTGTAGCAGTTCGATGAAACCCTTGGGGTCGTTTCGGTATTTCTTGCCAAAAGCCGCGGACAATCGTTTCTTCTCCTCATCGCTGAACTCGCGTGCGGAGCCGTAGAGCGCGTGTTCGAGGTTGCGGGACATGAAGTAGACGCTATAGGGGACTGCGCGCTTTCGATGCTTGAGCTCGCGCGTGCCTGCGAGCTCAAGCATCGCGGCGGACTTTCTCGCGTTTCTGTCTATCACTTCAGAGATGTTTTTGGCAATGATAGAGTCGCACCCATAGGTAAACCCCTCGCAGCGCCCCTCGACGATACGCTCGTTTGGTATGAAGGCGCCGTCCAGGTCGACGATATGGATAATCCGGTCGAGGTCGGTCCATTCGTACTCATGCCGCGTCGCTATGCGATCGATGACGAACTGGCGCACGGTGTCGCGCACTCTTTCTTTGACGGTGAAGGAGGTCTCCCATGTGAATGGCAGTACCGTGGTGACGTCGCAATGAAAGGCGAGCGACCTCGCTTCGTGTGATGCGCCATCTGCGGCGAGGTCGAGTGCAGCCTGCATTGGTTCGAGGAGCGCGTTTTCATCGCTTGGTCCCTCCACGAGAATCAGGACAACACGCTTCTCTCTCGCCATGGTTACTCGCCCCCCATGGAGGACAGGAGGGAGTCGAAATCGAGGTCTTGTGGGCTTCCCGCCTCAAGGAGTGCGGAGCCTATTGCGGAGGTTCTGGTCGGCTCGTAAAGCTGTTCCTTTTGGCCTCCGAGGTTGATGGCTCTCAGGTATTGGTTCCTGAGGTTGTTTGAGGGGGCCATGCCCCGGAACCCGATGTAGCGGTTGTTGGGGTTTGAGGTAGAGAAAACGAGGCATCCGACGGGAAGACACTCGAGCGCGCGAAGATTGTGGGCTGTGAAAATTAACTGGCCCTTTCCCTGCTCTGTTACGACCTCGAGGAGCTCACCGAGCAGGAACTCGAACACTCCGGAGTCGATCTCATCCACGACGAGGCAGGCGCTGTCGTCGTTGTAGACGTTTATCAGCCATCCGAGCATTGACGCGATCTTCTTGATGCCCTCCGATTCGGTTCTGAAAGGGACATGGATTCCCTGTCGGCAGGACAGGAGTTCAACGCGCTCGCCTGGGACGCCATCCTCCATCGTTTCGCGGTGAAGGGTATTCACTTGGATGCTGAGCCCCGGAACGATTGCCCTAAGCGCACAGTTGATGGTCTCGATAGTCTTGCGAACCGATTCACATACCTCCAAGGGAAGGACCGTTGTCTGATCGATGGGGAGCGATACGTCGCGGATGACGGGGGTTTCTTTCGCCTCTTCGGGTGGCCATCCACCTGCGCTGCTGCCCGGGGAGGCGAGCAGGAAGATGTCGAACGCTAACGCAGCGCTTCGACGCGTGCCACAGACCCTCATTTTGTCGTCAGCGAATCTGTTCAGCAGCGTTGTGGAGTCCATGAACGGAACCAATACGCTCTCGTACGCCGTTTTAGCCGCCTCTGATAGGGAGCTATTCTCATGGCGCTCAAGATAGGACTTTCTTGCAGCGACCGCGAAGTTGACCATGGCGTTTGAGAACAGCCTCGATGAAGCCTGCAAGTCGGGAGAGCGCCGTGCCACGGTGAGATCGAGGTCGGCATCCCTTCCAGCGAGGTTCCTGAGCGCCCGCCACCGGATGACGGGCTTCATGTTCTGGGTATCTTCGGTATCGGCCGCATCATAGGCTGCGAGAGTCCTCTTGACGAGCCCATTGGCGCGGACGGAGAGATTCTCGGAGAGGAGGCGTGGCCTGTCGTCAAGTCTGTCGAAGGAGAACGAGTAACAGACCATGAAGGGCTTCCCTGCTGCCACAGTGTCGCCGAGCCCGTCTACGAAGCCAAGAGAGGAGGGAGAGCCCTCTGTCACCTCTGCCTCGATGCTGATTCTGGCACACTTGGCAGAGGGCCCGATCAGATCGACACTTTCGCGGTCGAGTGGGAAGCCGCACATTAAATCCTGGACTCGCGCGAGGGATTCGACGACGGCGGTCTTGCCCGACCCGTTCTGGCCGTATATTCCCATCACGCTGGAACCGAAGGGGCTGTCCTTGAAGCTTATCGAGCCGTTAACAACGTTTTTTACGTTTGAAAGCGCTATAGAGCGAATGCGGATCATGCTATCCTCCTTGAATGCAATCTCTATTACTATATATAGAAAACTTGATATTAAATCAAGATTAGAATGTCTAAAGATGGAAATGAAGTTTATAGAGATTATCGCACTAAACTGATTACCGGCTATTCCAAGATGGTGGGCGGCTGCGGACGATTTCCTGGATCGTTGGATTGCGGTCATTCCTAGCGACGCCTGAAATTCGTACGTTGTTGCCCAGCCGCTGGGCTTGGAAGTGTTCGATCCGGCACCGGGATCTCCGATGAACCCCCTGGGCGACCAGCCGGGCCAGTCCCGCCCGGATGAAGTTGCCAATCAAGGATGTATTGTTCATGGTGAAACAGCCTAGCCATAGTTCCGAATTAGCAATTCCGAATTAGCAAGTAAGACTATTCTATCGGTGAAGCCCCAACCGCCTCTGATACAAGCGAAACATTGGGGCATTTTTTTGGCGATTTTTGGTAAATGCGTTTGCTATTGCCATGATAAGTTAGCGAAACTGCCTTACCGACTTTCTCCAGCCATATTGATTGCTGGTCTTTTGGATTGTAGATATGCGCCCTTGCGTTGCTGTATGGGCTGGCATTATTGATAGATAGGCTGAGCTGGAGCATTTTGATGTCTTCTGCGTGCGCTCATACACTCTCCGTTTGCCGCATACTTAAACGATTTACGTCGACGTTTCCCGCTGCTGCAGGGATTCTATCTGATATGAGTCTGGTCGGGATTTGATCTCAATTCACTGATGAGTACCGCCACTAGGCATTTCCCAATTCTGTTTATTGGCTTGCCATCTAGATCGGCGCAATCATGCCTGTTGTCTTGTTGGACCATCATCGCCGTTGCATCCTACTTGTTGCTCTGGCCTACTTTGTGTTTTGTTGCACGGGCCTTCTTATGCTGTGAGTGCGGAAAGCCTGTTTACAGACAAGGTCACCTACTACGAGTCGGGTGTCTCAGAGGCTGCTGAGCCTGAACCGATGCCGACCATCTGGAATTGGACGGCTTCGCGGTCGAGGCATTTGGCTCGACTGGTACGTTCACCTTTTCTGGGCCAACAGGACCACGAGAGATTGGGCCCGATCACAAAAGTGTTGTGCCACGCGCTGAGGTCCGTGAAAGCCTTTCGCAGCTCAGGGTGGATGGGGTAGCATCTGCTGTCTAAAGCGTTGAAGAATAAAATGATATTAAAAGCACCGCTGCCATCATAGCTCCAGATAAGAATCGAGCTACAGGGTGGAATCTAAAGTTCTTTACCGAGGGTAATAAAAATTCGGCGACAAATAATCCGATTAGCAGTGCTTCAAGTACACTAAGCATATAAGTGAATAAATTGATCGAGGCATAATTGACGGTTGCGTCGGTTTTAACTAATCCCGCAACGGTGTTTAGCATAGATACTAAAATTGCCAGTACGCTGATGATAATACTGAATACGTTTGCGGATTCTTTGTTGGATTTATTCTTATGATCTTCGTCAAATTTTCGAAGAGCCATTCTGCCTTGCAATGTCAGGAAAACTTTTGAGTTTTCATGTCGAATATAGCCAAGGGCCATTAAATCCTTCAGTGATTCACTATGTTTTATCCTTTTCAGTTCGCTATCTGTTAAGGGAGCACCGTTTGATTTGAGGAATGAGTACATTATTTCATCGGCTCCAAAGGGGATTGTGGTGTTTTGATCTTTCAATTTTGATTCGCTCCCCGCATATTCAGCGTTTGCATTGCTACTACTTTACTTTTCTGACCTGATGACTGCATTTGCTCAAATTAATATGATCTTTTAAATACTTTAATTCTCCGAGTGGTTGTAGGTGCCGCCAAGATTCTTTCGATAATTGATTAAGCCAGTCTCGTTCTGCCCAATGCCCTAGCCCTTATTCTTGTCTTCAGTCCGCCCATCTCTTCCGACTTTGTTATTTCCAGATACCTTCTCTTTATCCGCTCGTGCTCAGCGATGCGCACGAACCTTGCTGTGACGAGCATGGGGCCGAGTTTCCATTGATGAAGGTGCTGGCGAACCTCACCCTTTACCTGACCTTGTAGTTCATCCGGTCGATGCCGTTGTTGACTCGGGCGCGGAGTCGGTGCTCGGGCGCGGGGCCCGTGTAGGCGAGTGTGCCTGAATCGGAATCCGTTCTTCGCGGTGAGCTCGCGCATGCTCAGCCGCTTCCTAAATGGTTCTCGTTGAGCGGGGTGACGAGGCACACCGACAGCCATAGGTGCGACGCGTTCGGGGTGCAGTTTCGAACGGAACGCACGAGAGTGCGCGAGATAACTTAGGGTCACATTGCAGCTGTACTGGGGTTACTGGAAGGGGCAGCAATGTCGTCGGATTAACTTTCTTTAGCAGAGACTTTTTTAATTGACGTGCCCATATAAATCTTTTCTGCATACTCGACTGCTTCTGCAGTCTCTGCGACGCTCCGTCATTGGTAAAGCGAACTGACAGAGAGGGGAGTTCGATGTCATAGCTGGTATCATCATCGGAGGATAAGATTGCTTGATAGCTATATGTTTTCATCTCTAGTCATCTCAGGCTATTATAGATATATCCGTTGGCAGCTTTTACGATTTCCGGTACGTTCCAATCGGAATCATTTTTGGTAGTTGATAGACATGGCTTCTGCTTCGTATGTGTATTCAGTTTTTATGCACTGGATAAAATCAACTGCATCTAATTTAGCTAGATCGGGAAGCGACATTGCATGGTACTAAGCTTGACACAGAAAGAAGCATATCGGGAGACACTTGCTAATCTCGTTGCTAAGCAAAACGATGGCGCTTCAATTGTTTCCGCTGAGAAGGAGCTGGAAGATCTATCGACTTCTCTCGTCCCGCGAATGCTTTACCGCTATCGACCTCCAACTGAATACGCTTTTGCCGACCTAGAAAACGCGACTGTTACATTTTCTCATCCAAGGGTTTTCAGTGATCAGCGCGACTCGGTACCGATCTATAACTGGAATGGTATAGATGAAATCGAAAGTTATCTCAATGATGATGAACACGCGTTAGAGATAATAAATCAAATTGATTTTAGACGACTTGCGTTTGTTTCAGGGGTTCTGGGGGTTCCTTTAAATCCAGCAAGAATAGATGAGTTTGAGATACTATCCGATGAGGGGAGAGTTAGCCTTTTTCGCTCGGCTGTTAAAAACTTGCGCTTATTTGTTGGAGGATTTGTTGTTCCAGTTCATCAGAATAGCTGCCGAAATTGTTGTCGCATTTTGTGCCTAACAGACAATCCTAGCGATTCGAATATGTGGAATGTATATTCCGAAAGCCAAGCGGGTTTCGTTCTTGCTTACGACAGAGAAGCTATTCGCAATTGTAATATTGCTAACGGAATGCGTACTGAAGTATTGCCAATTTTATATGATGACAAACCATTTAATTGCGACCCTCAAATTGCTTGGACTGCTGCTAGGATGCTTGGTCTTAATGTGAGCAGTGATGACATGCTTAGTGATCTACGGGCAATTTACAGAAAGGGCAGTGCGTTTGAGTGGGAGAACGAATATCGTGCCCGTCTTGTACCAGAGCCAGATGAGCTTGAGATGAATTATGTACAACGCTCATGCAAGCCGTTGCGAGTTATTCTTGGGAGTAGGATGACTCAAGAGGATAAAGAGCTTTGCATTTGTGCGGCGAATAAACTGGATATTCCTGTAGATGAACAGTGATAGTTATCCGTTAATAGTGCCGTATAGTCATTTGTTTGTCAGCTGAATCGTGTACTAGTAGACTCCTGAGTTGGCGATTGCTATATCTACTGGGGCATTTCGAAAGATAATTTGGGTTGATCCGTGGCTTGGGGCAAACCTATCCTCCGAGAGCGAGTACTTCTCGCTTCGGCGCGAAGCAATCCCAAGATCCGGCATAGTACGCTCAAGAGCCGCGAGTGCGGTGGAAGGTTTAGCCTCGTTATTGGTTTTTGGTGGTGTTATATCTGTTTGAATTTAATTCATAGGGCTGTAGGGCGTCAAAGCTGGCGGCTCTCCCCGATGGATGGATGATTTTCAATAAACCATATCTTTAGTGAAATCTAATGGATATAAATTTTTGGACTTATAGGAGCGGCGTATGGATGAGTTGAGTCGAGCGCATTATGATATGGAATCTATTGTTTCAAATATCGTGACTATTTTGGAAAACTGTAAAAGTATCGGAGATTCATTGGGGCTGCCGATGGATGCAGTAAGCATCGTGTTTGATGAAACGTTGGACGGCATTTCATTCTTCAAGGCCGTCAAAGCGGTGGCTTCAATCCCTGATCAGCTCTTTTTTAATAAGGTTGAACGCTTTCTTGTCGGACTGGATTCCGTCGATGACGAACAGCGTCGTTCGTTCTTTGCTAAGAACGAGAAGAAGTTGATCGAGAATTTTGAAACTACCTTGAATTTGATCAATAAAGTTGAAGACAGACGAAAGGTGGATTATCTAAGTAAGCTGTTCTCGGCCTTCATTGAGGAAAGCATAGGATACAACGAGTATTTGAGGCTTGCTGGTTTGGTTGCAAATACTCCTTCTACTGATTTGCAAGCGCTTTGCTCTTTAGATTTACGTGGTGACATACATCTCAATGATGTCGAGAAAGAATCTCTCGCGCAGAACGGCTGGCTGATATACGCCGGGCAAGAAGTTCTTGAATTTGATTCTTTAAGTGAGAATGACCTTCAGAAATCTGATGATCAGCTATATAAGGCCAGTAAATCTGCTGTCAGTTTTGTGAACCTGATGCGAAGCAAGACTGATAAGGGTCCTATTTAGACGGTTGATTTCCGATCTCAGTCGAACACGTTGAGCGGATAGCCCGTTCCCGCAGCTAGCTGAACGCCCCCGCGGCCCCTCACGGGCCCCGGGGCGCCGTTTTCCAAGTTGAAAGAACAGCGGAGATGTGTTTCGATGGGTCCGGTGGCCATGCTCCGGCCTTCGCCCGGCGCCTCTTCCCAGACTCAGCCGGACGGTCGGCCCGTCTATTCCTTTTTGCCTTTAGGCTAGGCCAGCGGGGCATCGCCCCTCTCTGCGCGCACCCGCTCTATGAGCTCCGGCGTCAGGTCGAGCCCGCCGATGGGCACGTCCTCCACGCCGCAGGCGTGCAGCAGCGCAGCTGCGTCCTCCCCGAGCATCGCCCTGAAGGCACACGCGGGCGTCGAGAAGCCGAGTGCGCCGCGGGGCTCCGAGTTCACGTGCGACATGGCGAGCGCCGGGTTCGGCCGCCGAGAGCCGGTCGAACCTGAGCCCCGCGCCCTTGGGCGGCAGCTTCCTCGGCTCGACGTGGTTTCGCCCGCAGGCGCCCTTCTGGTCGCTGCGGCGGGGGACGCGGTAGAACAGCCTCGTCTCGCCCGGCCCTCGCCGACGAGCGCGGCGATCGCGTCCTCGTCAGAGAACTCCGCGCCGTTGTCGGTGATCGATTATTGACATCACTTCGATTTAACAATGCTTGAAACCGTCTGCGACAAAAAGCATCCATTGGTCCGAAATAATACATATCGAATCTCGTATTTTCGCTACCATCTAATTGGACTGTTACTCATGGAGGGTCGTATATGAAGCGTATTTCATGTCTGCTATCTCTTGCCGTTGCTATTTTCTTTCTTGTATGTACTCCGGCGATTGCTGAAAACTCGACAACAGGAATAGTGAGGCGTGCTGAATCTGTTTCTTATGCTGCATCCTCCGACCCGTCGGCGCCCGCCCCCAGGGCGGAGGCGACCGGCGACGGCGAGGTCACCCTGACCTGGGAGCCCGTCGAGGGCGCCGAGCGCTACGCCGTTGCGGAGGCCTTCTCCAACGGCACCTACGCCACCTTCACCAAGTCCCTCACCGGGACGTCCTACACCGCCACCGACCTGCCCAACGGCTACGACCACGACTTCCTCGTCCAGGCCTACGTGAACGGCCGCTGGTCCTCCTTCGGCCCCGCCAGCCTCGTGCGCTGCAGGCCGGAGGGGACCGTCAAGCCCGCGCCCGCGGCGACCGCCGGCGACGGCAGCGTCGAGCTGTCGTGGGGCCGCGTGCCCGGCGCGAATCAATATGTAGTTTCGTGTTCGAACGGTAAGTCGTATAGATTGAAATCCCATCAAACTAGCGTTGAAATCAAGGGTTTGAAAAACGGTGAAGAATATACGTTCTATGTTAGGGCGAAGATTTACGATCGTTTGACCGCTCTTGAGGATACTGATTACATCACCTGCATGCCGTACTCTCTTGTTTCTCCTAAGGTTAGCGTTTCTGCTGTTGGCGATGGGACGGTGAGCCTTAAGTGGAATCCAGTTGCCGGTGCATTACGATATGCAATTGCATATAAAACAAATAATGGATACAAGACTGTAGCCTATGACTGTCTTAATACCGAATTCACCATTAATGGACTTACCAATGGCCAGATGTATTCATTTATTGTTCAGGCTAATATTGATGGTCGCTGGTCTCCTTTTGGGAGCAAGGACCTTGTTACCGCTATTCCCGAAGATCCTAATGCTCCGAAGCCTCATCTAGAGAAAGCCACGGCGACCTCCTGTGTTCTTTCGTGGAATCAGATTCCTGGAGCAGAGAGGTACGCGGTTGCTCTTAAGACTGGAAATAGCTACAAGACGTATTCTCTTGATGTCAAAGATTCCTCGTATCTGGTTTCCGGCTTGAATCCTGGTAATACTTACCGTTTCCTTGTACAAGCATTTGTAAATGGAAGATGGAGCTCTTCCTCGGACGCATATTTATGTGAAGCCGTTCTTGAGGACGTTCGTTCCCCTCAAAATGTTAAGGCCACTTGTCCTGGCGATGGAAAAATACAGCTTACTTGGGACTTAGTTCCCAATGCAACGCGATACGCGATTGCAGAGTATAAGAATGGCTCATATGTAACGTTCACGACTAATTGTTTGAGCACTAGCTATACGGTTTCCGGCCTTACGAATGGACGCAATCACAGGTTTCTTGTGCAATCTTACGTAGATGGAGCCTGGTCTGCTTACGGTGATGCGCTGCTCGTGGACGCAGTTCCACATGGTGTAATTACTCCTCGTGTAACTGGTAAAGCTGGGAATCTTTGCGCAAATCTATCATGGAGCAAGGTGTCAGGCGCCACGCGTTATGCTATCGCGGTAAAGACGAATAGTGGCTATAAAACTTATACATACAACTGTACTGGCAATTCGTATAGAGTTGAAGGGCTAAACGGTGGACAGACCTATCAGTTTGTCGTTCAGGCTTATCTCGATGGCGTATGGTCGCCTTTTGATGAAGACGACCTGGTTAGTGTAAAGCCGACGGGCACGAATGACACTGTATTTGGCATTCCGCGCATAACCGTTGTTAATTGGCTGACGAGCCATCAATACAATGGCTATTATCTTGGTACTCGATATTCAAGTGGCTTTTCATATCAGACTTGCTTGTATCCTAACGGCGCTCCAGGGCCCGGGGGCTACACCGGTATGAACTGCACTGGTTTTGTTGCCCATGTATTTAAATCTCTCGGCGTAAACGTTGATGCAGTCGCAGCCAACAACAACCATACTCCGTGGGGCGCGGGGCCCGGCGGCGGCGGCTATATCAATGCGTGGCGCTGGTATGGTTATGCAATTGACTCTGGCTGTAAGGTATATCACTTCAATACAGTTGCCGATATGTTGAATAGCGGATTGGCTAAGAAGGGCGATGTAATTTTCTTTAAAACAGATGGTTCTATCGATTGCCATATTGGATTTTTCTGGGGAGATAACTCCCATGACAATAAGATGTGGCACCAAATTCTGCCTGGCAACCTGATTGGCCCTTGTTTTAATAACGCTAATAAAAGCGAAGTTCGTCAGCAGTGCGTGCTCATCAAATAGGCCCGGCGTTCGTTTGATGATTGCCTTCACTATGATTTGACGGTTGGCTTAATCGAATGCATCATGAGTAAGTTATTAAACTCAATCTAAGGCTAGTTATGGATTTCTCTGTTGTAATTCCAGTTTATGGTTGTAAAGAGGCGCTGCCCGAACTGCATAAGCGAATCGTTGATGTTTTTGAAAAGATGGAGGCGTCTTTCGAGCTCGTTCTTGTTGACGACCACGATCCATATGATTCGTGGTCTGTTGTGCAGTCGATATGCGACGCTGATGAACGTGTGTATGGAATCAAGCTTGCTCGTAATTTTGGCCAAATTCGTGCGATCACTGCGGGTCTTGACTGTTGCCATGGTGATTGGGTTGTCGTAATGGATTGCGACCTCCAGGATAGGCCTGAGGCCATTCCCCAGCTCTATAATAAAGCTCTGGAGGGCTTCGATGTCGTTTTTGCAAAAAGGGTAGAGCGAAAAGATAGCGCTTTGACCATGGCGTTGTCTCGAGCTTTTTATAAAGTGTATGAGTATTTTACTGACGGTAGTTATGATCCTTCACTTTGCAACTTCAGTATTGCTCGTCGCGCGGTAATTTCTCAGTATTGTTCAATGCGTGAACATAACCGTGGATACACGATGTTTATTAAGTGGCTTGGGTTTAGGCAAACTGCGATAGAGATAGTTGGCGATGAACGCTTTGCTGGTGAGTCTTCCTATAGTTTTAGGAAAAAGCTTAATATGGCGTTTGAGCTTATTACCGCCCAGTCTAATAAGCCTTTGAAATTTGCGGTTAACGTTGGCTTTGCAATGTCCTTCGTTGCCTTGCTTGTTCTAATTGCAGCGATAGTTCAAAAAATCTGTGTTCCAGGAATTCAAGTTGGATGGACTAGCCTTCTTTGTTCCATCTTTTTTATGGGTGGTCTCATTTTGTCTGCAATTGGAATCGTTGGACTGTACGTCGGCAATATTTTTACTGAGGTTAAAAATAGACCTCTGTATGTGATTGAAAAAGAGTGCAATGGAAAGGATGAGTAAGCTATGGTAATTGTTATTGGAGCAACCAGTTTTATCGGTATGTATACCGTTGACGAGCTTGTCAAATCAGGCAAACAAGTTATTGCTACCGGTAGGAATGAACGACTTCGTCCTTTCCTTGAAGACATGGGTGCCGAGTTTATTAGTCTCGATATTACTAAGCCTGAAGATTTTTCAAAACTCCCTGCTGATAACGTCGAGGGCGTAATTCTTCTAGCTGGTTTGCTTCCTGCCAATGCAACTGCTGATTTGGTTAACGAAGAGAATGCCATCGATTACGTTAGAGTGAATACTATGGGCACAGTGAACGTGCTCGAGTATTGCAGGACGAATGGCATCAAGAAGATAATTTCCGCCACTACTTATGGTGATGTCTCTGGGGCATGGAGAAAGGACTATGCCATTACTGAGGATGAGCCCAGGAATTTCTCCTTTACTGGTGACCACGCTGTCTATACCATCACGAAGAATGCTGCCAACGATTTGATTGAGTATTATTCGCAGCAACATGGTCTTCAGGGGGCAGTGTTCCGTTTTCCTCCGGTTTACGGCGTTGGACCTCATGGCACAATCTTAGTTGATGGTAAGCCGTACAAGTCTGCTATCCAAGTCTGGATCGAAAAGGCCGCGTCCGGACAGAACCTTGAGATATGGGGAGACCCTCATATCTCAAGAGACATTATCTATGTGAAGGATGTTGCTCGGGCATATCGAATGGCTTTGGAAAGCGATTCAACGCATGGGCTTTATAACATGACAAGCGGGGTTCCTTTGGAGCTTGAAGATCAGGCTCGTGCAGTTATCGAGGTATTTGGCGACAGCTCTAAATCGAAAATCGTTTACAGGCCGGAGCTCAAGAACAACACCCCTTCATTTTTGTTCGATATGAGTAAGGCTGAGCGTGATTTCGGTTTTGTTCCAGCTTATAGAGACTATTATTCGATGATGCTCGATTATAAGGCTGAGATGGAAAGCGGCCGCTGGAATGATTTCGAAAAGAACTCTTCGGCCAATTGGGAGAAGTAAAGATGTCGAAAAAGCTCGCTATTATCGGTGCGTCTGATTTTCAAAATCCATTGATTCTTAAGGCCAAACAACTTGGCTTCGAAACGCATGTCTTCGCATGGGAATGCGGCGATATTGGCGAGCGCACTGCTGACTATTTCTATCCTATTAGTATTACCGAAATCGATCAAATTGCTGAGAAGTGTAGCTCTATCGGTATTGACGGCATTTGTTCTATCGGTACGGATCTCGGCAACATTACTGTTTCTAAGGTTGCCGACAAGCTCGGTCTGTGTGCCAATTCAGTTGACTGCATCGACGTATCCACAAATAAGCACTTAATGCGTGAAGCCTTTTTCAAAAATGGAGACCCTTCTCCTAAAAGCTACCAGGTGACCGACCTTACTGATATTGATGGTTTAGATCTCACTTATCCAATAATCGTAAAGCCTGTTGACAGGTCTGGTAGTCGTTGCATCACTAAGCTTCAGTCTTCAGAAGGACTTGAGGATGCCGTCCACGCTGCAATCAATGTTTCCTTTTCTAAGGCATGTGTCGTTGAAGAGTTTTTTACTGGCATTGAATTTAGTGTTGAATTTGTTTCTTGGAAAGGTGAGCATCACTTTCTTGCACTGACGAGGAAATACACAACTGGAGCTCCGCATTTCATTGAAACTGGTCACTTACAGCCTGCACCCGTTTCAGATTCTTTACGTTCCAAAATCATTGAAGTTGTTTCTCACGCCCTAGATTCTTTGGGAGTTGAATTCGGCGCTTCTCATTCAGAGATTTTGGTTAATGAGAATGAGGATATTCGTATTGTCGAAATTGGTAGCCGCATGGGTGGCGACTGTATCGGCAGCGATCTCGTGGAACTCTCAACGGGAGTTGATTTCTTGGGTGCAGTAATTTCTGTTGCTACTGGGCGTGAGCCCGACCTGAGTGTCTCTGAGCATCCTGAATGCGCCATGATTCGATTTATTTTTGATGGCGAAGACTTAGCGATGTTTCGACAAGCAGAATGCGATAGGCATGTGAGAGTCGAGCGAAGTTCTGTGGACAATGACATGGAACATGAAATTGTCGATAGCGGCAGCAGATACGGCTTCTATATCCTGACTTCAGATTCGATTGATAATTTGGAAAAGTACTTGCCGAAGCGAGGCGTATAGAAATTGAAAAATGGACGCGTTTTCTTAGCGCTTCATCTGCTATTGGTTTTGTATTCCTGTAGCGGTATCTTAAGTAAGTTTGCGGCAGGCTATCCTTTTCTATCTTTCGGTTTTTGTGTCTGCTATGCCGGAATTATCATGCTACTTGGCATTTATGCTATTTGCTGGCAACAAATTATTAAACGACTGCCATTAACGACAGCCTATGCCAATCGCGCCGTTACAGTTGTATGGGGCATGGTATGGGGTGTAATTGTCTTTAAGGAGCAGCTTGGCTTTCTTCAGGTTGCCGGAGGCATTATTGTATTAATTGGCGTGGCTTTGTTTGCCTCTTCAGATTCCGATGCTGCTTAGGAGGGAAGTGCTGTGGATTTTCGATATGCCTTGCTTCTTCTCCTCGGTGTTTTTATTAGTGCAATATCTCAAGTAATGCTAAAGAAGGCTGCTCTTAAGACGTATGACAGCAGGGTTCGAGAGTATCTGAACCCTCTAGTGATTTGCGCTTACTTCCTTTTCGTTTGTACGACCTTTCTTTCGATTTTTGCTTATAAAGGGATTCCCCTTTCCATGGGTCCGTTGTTGGAAGCCACCAGCTACATATATGTGACAATATTCGGTATTACGATTTTTCATGAGAAAATGTCTCGACGGAAGTGGATTTCACTGCTTCTTATTTTGCTTGGTATCGGACTATATTCATTTGGAGCTGCTATATGATCAATTTTAATCTCCCGCCTTATGTGGGCACGGAAATGGAATATGTTCGAGAGGCCTGCGCTGTCAATCGTAAGATTTGCGGTGATGGTCCTTTTACCAAAAAATGTAGCGAATGGCTCGAGAACCGTTTTAATTCCAATAAGATCCTGCTAACGACTAGTGGTACGAGCGCGCTTGAGCTTGCAGCAATCTTATGCGACCTACATCCTGGTGATGAGGTGATTCTGCCTAGCTTCACTTTCTCTTCTACTGCTACGGCATTTCAAATGGTCGGCGCCACTTTGGTGTTTGTTGACGTGTGCCCTGACACAATGAATATTGATCCCGATGCCATTGAGAGGGCGATAACTGATAAAACCAAGGTTGTCGTTCCTGTGCATTATGCTGGCGTTGCATGTGATATGGATCGAATCATGGACATCGCTACACGCAACAACTTGTTGGTCGTTGAAGATGCGGCACAGGGTGTTTTGAGTTCTTATAAGGGTGAGGCTCTCGGCACTATTGGTCATTTTGGTTGCTATAGCTTTCATGAAACTAAGAACTATTCGATGGGCGAAGGTGGCGCGCTTTCTATTAACGACTCGCGTTACTGCGATCGTGCTGAAATTATTCGCGAAAAAGGGACTAATCGTCAGCGCTTTTTTAGGGGTCAAGTAGACAAGTACACTTGGGTTGATCGTGGGTCGAGCTACCTGCCTTCTGACATGAATGCGGCTTATCTTTGGGCGCAGCTGGAGCATGCTGATGAAATTAATGAGAATCGACTCTCAACTTGGCATTTTTATCAGGAGTCTTTAAAGCCGCTTGCAGATGCCGGCAAGATTGAGCTTCCCTATATTCCTGAAGGCTGCGAACATAACGCGCATATGTTTTACATCAAGTGTAAAGATCTTAAGGAACGCGGTGATTTTATCTCTTACCTTAAGGACCATGGTGTCCAAGCTGTTTTCCATTACATTCCTTTGCATGATGCGCCTGCAGGAAAGATGTTTGGTCGTTTTGACGGGGAAGACAGGTTTACTACCTCTGAAAGCAATAGGCTTGTCAGGTTGCCTATGTACTATGGTCTAAGCGATGCCGATAGGCATCATGTTGCTGACGCTGTTCTTTCTTTTTACGCCACTCGATAGATATTAAAAGGCGGCTTCTGGCCGCCTTTTTCTTTTAAGGACTGTATATGCAAAAGAGTATCCAGCGCTATTTGTTGACCGCAATCTTTGCTATGTCACTTCTTTCTCTTTTTCTTGGTCATCCCGTTAACGCTTTTGCCGATAGCTCAGATGTAGATAACCTTTCGTTTATTTATATCGAGAAGAGTCACGTTGACCTCGGAGATGCGCAAAGAGTTGCTTTGGGCTTTGACGGGACGCCGTCGGATGAGCCTGTGGCACTGTATTGTGCAAATACTGCGTCTGAAGCCCTTATCCGATTCGATGTCACTTCCAGTGCTGACAACACATATCTTTTCTCTTCGAGCGTCTCTGCCGCTGGCGTTTATTCCTTGCTTAAGGTGGAGTATGCCTCTGGAGCAACTCGTATTTTTCCTGATGAAATTTCTGATCAGATGTTTAGCGCCGGTGAAGTGGCTGCACCGTATCGATTGCTGTCTGATGGCGACTCGGATGATCAGCTTGAGTCCGTGTTTACTGACGACACAGGTGCTTCGTTTGATTCGTTGGAATCTGCCGTTGATGTCATTTCGGAGAACTCTGCACGGGCGCGTAGCTGGGTCTTTGTTTTAGATGCTGGTCATGGCGGTTGGGATTCCGGCGCCATCGGCAATGGTCTTCGTGAGAAGGATCTTACGTTGCAAATTGCACGTTATTGCCGCGATGAACTCCAGAAGTACGCTGGCGTTCGAGTTATTATGACACGTGATTCTGACACTTCCGTTACTGGCGTTGCCAACACTACAAACGAACTTATTGCTCGCGCCCAAATTGCAAGAGACAACAACGCATCTTTGTTCATGAGTTTTCACATCAATTCAGGCGGTGGCACCGGAGCGGAAATTTGGATTCCGAGGCAAGCTAGTTGGTTTTCTTCATTTAATGAACTCGGAGAGTCTCTGGGCCAAGATGTTCTAAACAGGCTTGTATCTGTTGGCCTCGTTAACCGTGGTACAAAAAATGATTATTACGATTTAAACGGTACGCAGCTCTATTATCCTGACGGCAGCAACGCCGATAGTCTTTCTGTCATAAGAAATTGTCGCCAATATGGCATTCCTGCAGTTTTGGTCGAACATGGTTTTATCGACAACAGTTATGATGCCGGACTTTTGGCCAATTCGCTATACCTTCAAAAAATGGGCCAGGCAGATGCTCTGGCTATTGCTAACCAGTTTGGCCTTTCGAAGGAAGCTAAACCTGATCCGGTGGTTTCCGAGATGCATGACGGTAAAATCAAGTTGAGCTGGGATTCAGTCCCCAATGCATCTAAGTATGCAATTGCTCTGCGCAAGAGCGATGGTGGGTTTAATACCTATACGTATGATTGCACAGGAACTTCCTATGAAATCGATGGGCTTGAAAACGGGAAGACATATACATTCCTTGTTCAGGCTTATGCCAACGGTCGTTGGAATAACTTTACGTCTGACGATTATTTAACTTGTAAATTGGTTCCTTCCCCCCAGGCCGCTGCCGAGGCGACCGGCGACGGAGAGGTGACGGTGTCGTGGAAGCCGGTCGCCGGCGCCGAGCGCTACGCCGTCGCCGAGAGGCTCAAGGACGGGTCCTACAGGACCTACACGCTGGACGAGAAGGGCACCTCCTACAGGGTCTCCGACCTCGCCAACGGCGTGACCCACCGCTTCCTGGTCCAGGCCCGGGTCGGCGGCTCCTGGTCGTCGGCCGCCGACGGCCACCTGTGCTCCGCCGCCCCGTCGGGCACCGTCAGGCCCAGGGTCTCCGCGAAGGCCGGCGACAGGTCGGTCGAGCTCTCCTGGGGCCACGTGCCCGGAGCGACCCGCTACGCGGTCGCCGTCCGCCAGGGGTCCGGCTACAAGACCTACACGCTGGGCTGCGAGAAGGAGTCCTACACCGTGACGGGCCTGTCCAACGGCGCGTCCTACAGCTTCCTGGTCCAGGCGTGGAACGGATCGTCCTGGTCGCCCTTCTCCGACGCCGACCTGGTGCCGTGCACAACTTTGGGCACGCCGATTATGGGTAAGTCTGCAGCTTCGGTTTCGAGCATGGTTTCTTTGTACAACTCTACTGGACATACTTATCCGACTATTTATGCCTCGAAGGGTGCAGCAACTATTAATGACTTTTGCCAGATAGTATTAGAGGAAGCGAATGCTGAAGGTGTTAAGGCGGAAATCCTGTTTGCCCAAGCAATGCACGAAACTGGCTGGCTTCAGTTTGGTGGTAGCGTAAAAGCGGAACAATGCAACTTCGGTGGAATCGGCGCCGTGAATGCCACCGCGGGTGGTGCGTCATTTGGGGATGTGCGATCTGGTCTCCGCGCACAGGTTCAACATTTAAAGGCTTACGCTTCGAAAGAGCCATTAAATAATCTTTGCATCGACCCCCGTTTTGAAAAAGTAGAGCGCGGCGTTGCGCCATGCGTCGAGGATTTAAATGGTCGCTGGGCAGTACCCGGCGAAGGGTATGGGCAGCGTATCGCCCATATCGCAACGCAGAGTATTTAATCAGATTGCTAACGTTGTTGAGGTCTAGTATATGAAGCTGCTGCTCCTATTTTTAATGATGTTTGCCGGGTTATGGTTCTTCGCAGAGCTTGTGATGAAAATGGGGCTTATCTCCAAGTGTAGGGATAAAACCAATCGGTTTTATTGGGCATTGCTATTCCTATGCACAACGCTTGTTGTGCTGTTTGTTTACCGCAAGTTCATTTTTGGCGATATCGTCTATGCATTCAACGACATTGGGAGCGATACCACCCAGCAGTACATCCCGTTGTATCTAGATTTGATTCATGATTTTCAAAGAGGGAACGTATCTGTATGGAACCAGAATTACGGACTTGGATGCAGTAGACTTGTTTACCAGTCTCTATACTTCGACCCTTTTAATTTGATACTAATTCCATCGTGTGTATATTTGGGCGATTGGTTTTTACCATATGCGCTGATTTCTATCCAGATTGCTAAGGTTTATATTGCCTCGATAGGTTTCTATATCTTCCTTAGTTTTTATGGCTTTAAGGAGCCAGCTAAAATTGTATCGTCTCTTGTGTATTCGATTAATGGATACCTAGTTCTTTGGGGAAATCACTATTTTCTTGGTAATGCATGCCTCTTTGTTCTTTTAATTCTGGTTGGCATCGAACTGTATTTCGATAATCGATCTCGTCTTGGACGATTGCTTCTTTCGGCTGGCGTGGCGCTCGTCACCCTTCTCAGTGTATATATTTCGTTTATGACATTGGTGCCCTGTGCAATTTATGCATTATTGCGAGGGGTCTATCTGAATGAAAGCTGGTCAAAGGGCTTCAAATCGTTTTCCGATTTTATATTGCCAGTTGTAGGGGGATTGCTCGTTTCAGCAGTCGTTTCAGTTCCCGTCGCATATTTGTTGCTGTTCGATTCCAGCCGAATATCTGGCGGACCGTCTCTTCAGTCAAAGGTGCTGACCGCACTCTCTTCCAATGTTGGATTGGGAGACTTGCGTTTATTTTTACTTCGAGTAATGGGTAATAATTATGCTGGAACCTGGTCTTCAGACTTTGGTTCTTCGAATTACTATGAGCTTCCTCAGATTGGATGCTCTGGCGTTATTTATTCATTTATATTTCTATATCTTGTTTGGCTGCTCTCTTCCAAAAGATCTAGAACGCGCAACATCGTTCTCGGCATTGCCCTTGTGTTGCCCTGCCTATATCTGATTAATACTTTTTTCCCTGCATTTTTAAATGTATTTTCTGAGGTCAAGTATCGGTCATCCTTTTTCATTCCGGTTTGCTGCTGCTTGGTGATAGCAGTTGTGTTTGATCAGCTCCAGAGTGCTCACTTTTATTCAAAACCGAGTATTCTCGTTGCTTTATTAATTAGCTTGGTAATTAGCGTTCTATGTTGTATTGGCAACGAGGGCGACGCAAAGGCGCTTTCGTTATTTTTGATGCTTGTCTGTATTGCGCTTATTGCATGTTTGTTGCTATCGGTAAAGTCCCTTGTTCGATTTGTCTTCATCTTGTCAATATCTGCCGTCTCGCTTTCTATGGCTGATGCTTATGTTTCCGTCACTTGTCGCACGCACTTGAAAAAGGACTCATTTCCTACTTATCAACTCGTCGAGTCTGGAATCTCGGCAAATGCTCTTAATTACGTTATGGATAATGATTCAAGTGTTTACAGGATGGACAAGACATTTTCTGAATGGTCAGTCTTTCAAGATGGCTTAATCCAAAATTATGATGGAGTTACTTCCTATAATTCCACCCGGCCAAAAGAGGAGATTTCTCTACTGGATGCTTTTTGGCAGGGCAATACTGATGGGACCCCTTCACATGTTTATTCCGCATTCTTTTTTGATCAAAACGAAGGGGATGCAGCTGGTTTATTTGGAGTCAAGTACGTTTTATCTGGTGATGAATTAAGCTATGACTGGCTTGATTTGGTTGAAGTAATTGATCATATATACATTTACAAAAATCGTCATTACTCGTTTGGAACGTTTTATTCTAATGTGAGAAAGGAAAATGACTGCATCAATGAAAATCATAATTCCTTATGGGATTGTCTGAATAGCGGCGAGGCCATAGTTGATGACGATAGCTATGCCAAGCTCGACCGAACCTTAAACAACGATCATGATTCCAAGGTGTCGTCAGTCAATGTCACTGAGGTTGATGAAGGACGTTACGATGTATCCGTTTCTTCAGACAACGATGGGCTCGTGATGGTGCCGGTGCTCTCCAGCCCTGGTTGGCGTGCATTTGTTGACGGTTCAGAGGCGGAGTGTATAACAGTAAATTACGGGTTTATTTCTACCGCTGTCTCCAAGGGCGAGCATCACGTTGAATTTGTATACATACCGTATGGTTTAATGTTAGGTATCTTCTTAAGTCTCTTAGGTCTGTTTATTGTTTGTGTGGTTGTCGCTACGCCTTTTCGGCGTGGCTAATGTGTAGGTGATTGTAATGAAGCTAGTGGCTGCTGTCCGCGGCTGCGGAACTGTATATTTCGCTCTTGATGGTGAACTTCCTGCCTCTTATGCTGTCGATGTGGTTTCTAAGTCTGGTAATTTGATCCCGTATTCAAGTCACTTAATTGACTCATTGCTTGTAATTGCAATTCCTTTGCTTGAGGGTGAAGATTTCAATCTATCTGTGTTTTCTAGTAATCAAAAATTGAATCGGTTATTTAGTAAGAACTTCGGATGGGATGAAATTAAGTGGATTTCACGATTCAATTATCGATTTAAGTCATCGTTGTCTTATTTAATTCGCGACTCAGATCGTCAGGTATATTCAAATCAAATTCATGTGAGACCCACTATTCTCTTGAAATCAGCAGATGGCTCTGAGTTAATATGCAAAGGAGTTATTTGTTATCCCCATAGTGAGATTTTAGCTCGACTCGACGTTATTGATTCAGATGGCAGGGCGTTAGCGTATAAACCGGATTTTGGAAGAACCAATACCATTGATATGGGTGGGCTTAAGAGGAAAGAGACCTCTTTTAGCCTTCGTTTGTCGGTCGGTCCGAAGAGCTATTGCCTAGTCGCTAATGTTGAATCAAAGTCCGTCCAGACCGGTTTTCTGTGCTTTGATCCTGCATCTGTTGAGTTTTATTCAGATGTCTGTTCTCCACACTTTTATAAGGCGTCTTCGCCGGGTTTGTATTCTGAATTTTCTGCAAAGCGGCATGACTATTTGGCAATGCTTGATTCGTGTGACTTTGATACGAGTTGTTCGCTGAAATTCAGTATCGTTGTGCCACTGTATAAGACCCCTCTTAAGTTTCTTCATGAGATGATTGATTCCGTTCTCAATCAGATTTATCTAAATTGGGAGCTTATTTTGATTAACTCAACACCTGATTGTGTTGAGCTGTGTTCAGCTTTGGATCAATTGAAAGATGAGCGCATTAAGGTCGTTACTCTAGATTCGAATAATGGTATTTCGGGGAACACTAACTTTGGCATTGCTGAAGCAAAGGGCGATTATGTCGTGTTTTTCGATCACGACGATACACTCGATCCATTTGCTCTTTATAGATACGCAGAGCGAATTCAGGACTGTCCTGATACTGATGCACTGTATTGCGATGAGGACTTCTTAAATGAGGACGGTGAGTATGTGGCCCCTCATTTCAAGTCTGATTTCAATCTGGATTTGCTTCGCGTTCATAACTACATAACTCATCTGCTTTGCGTTCGTGCTTCGTTCGCTAAAGAACTCATGCTACGGAAAAAGTTCGATGGAGCTCAAGACTATGATTTTCTGTTGCGTTTAGTAGAGAGAACTCAGAATATCTATCATGTCCCCGAGGTTCTCTATCATTGGAGAATTAGCGATACGTCAACTGCGAAGAGCGCGGGAAATAAGAACTATGCCGACGATGCTGGCAGAAGGGCACTGCAAGAGCATTTGGATCGTTGCGGTCTGAACGGTACTGCGGAGTTAACTGATTCTGCCTGTTTCTATCACATTGCCTACGCTCTTAATGAAGAACCCTTGGTCAGTATCGTTATCCCCAATAAAGATAGCGTTGAGGTCTTACGCCGCTGCATTGACTCTATTGAGGAAAAAACTGATTACCGCAACTTCGAGATTCTGGTTGTTGAGAATAACAGTACGGAGGACGCGACATTTGAGTATTACCGCACCGTTCCCGAGCAATATGAGAACGTTCGCATTGCAACATGGGATGGTCCGTTTAATTACTCCGCTATCAATAATTATGGCGTTGGACTGACATCCGGCAAATACCTGCTGTTCTTGAATAATGACACTGAGGTTATTGAGGGCTGCTGGCTTTCTTCAATGCTGTCTTTCTGTCAGCGTGAGGACGTTGGGGCCGTCGGTGCAAAATTGTTATATCCGGATGATACGGTACAACATGCGGGCGTAATGATGATTTGCTGTAAAAATGAAGGTGAAATGGGTGGGCCCGTTCACGTATTCAACAACCTTGACCGGGATGATCCAGGTTACATGCGCCGCGCTGTTATTTCACAAGACTTAAGCGCCGTTACTGCTGCCTGCATGATGACAAAGCGCTCTGTATTTGAAGAGCTTAATGGGTTTAATGAAGACTTCGAAGTCGCGTTTAATGACGTTGATTTCTGCCTGAGGGTACGTTCACTCGATAAGTTAGTTGTTTTCGATGCAGATGCGCTTCTGTATCATTATGAATCCTTTAGTCGCGGCTATGAGACCGGTGAGAAGAAAATTCGATTTATGCGCGAGCAGGGTAAATTGCGCACTGCTTGGGCGGAGTACTATGTCAATGGTGACCCGTACCACGGTCCGATGAGCACTATGTAGATTGAAGTAAAGCTCTGGCGACACAATAAGTCGCCAGAGCTTTACTTATGAAATAGTTTTCCGAATATACTGGTCTGCCTTTTATTGATTTGATTGCAGATGCTTATAACATCCAAAAGGTCCAGTTTATTTGCTATGAAGTGGATACTTTTTGCCCCTGATAAGTGATACTGCGGATCGAATGTCAAAAACGTCTCTTGCGCTGTATTTGAGGAAAAACAGTTATTCGAAATGGGCTTGCAATTGCTAATAGTGCACTTGCACGGCTTATTATCGGGATCGAATCTAATGATAATAAGCCCGCTTCTCATTTGCTCTGGGAGGTCTATTTCGACTTCAGTTGAGTACCTATATTTAAACCGATAGCTATTGCACTGCTGGGCTTGTGGGTTGGATTCAGATTCTTTGTCATAAAAGAGCTCGCCTTGGCCAATGCAAGCGTTTTCGTAGCTTGTTGAATAATTCATCGCCTTAAGCCTGTAGAGTTCTTTTGCTTCATCAGAAATTTCATTCTGCACGTGTGGCTTTTTGTCTTTATTAACATTTATAAAGCTCATGACTTGTTCGAATAGATTTTCTAGTTGGAATCTGTTTATGCATAAATCCTTTATCTGGCTTTGCATCCTTTGGGCTTCTGCATAGCTATTGACTAAATCATTTTAGAGTTGTTGCGCTGAGCTCTTTCGTTTCTCTGGTCGTCCAGAAAAATTGAAAAGGGCATTATGTTCGATGTTATTAGGAGTGATATAGCCAGGTCCCCCGAAGTGGTCATAGCAATAGAAGGGTATTCCCATGGGCATACATTCCTGTGCGGTTCTTCCGATGGAAGCTACAGCATCATATTGAGAAAGTAATTCCGGCGTCACTTTGACACTTTGAGATTGATAGCCAAAGACATCGGCCCTTATTCGTCTTTTTTTAATAAATCAAATGCTTCGAGGCATTCTGGAGCGGGATGATTAGATATGCAGCAGATGCTTTTCAGTTCATTATTTCCCTGGTAGTTATAATCGTAAAAAGATTTCGTGCAGTAGTTTGGAAAGACGTGAACGGGGGGCTGAATATTATGCGCCTGAGCACTGTTTTCTATATGACCTTTAACTTCATGGCTGACGGCGATGATTCCGTCTGACAGATTTGTGAAAAAGGGCAAGCCTTCATGTTCATCTGAGAGCCCGAGTACTGAAAAAATGGATGAGAACGTAATTCTTTGAAGTGAATATATGTATTCACTTACTACTCGGTGTTGTGCAATAAATAAATCATACTGATTCTCGAGTTTGGTCTCGTCTCCTAGGGCCAATACTTCGATGCCTTCTTTTTCAAATTCTTTAAGTAAAGGGTAAGCGGCGCATAAGCAAAAGCAGGTGACAACGTAGCCTCTATTTTGCAGTTGTTTGGCGAACTCAAGAGTGTGAAGCTCTGAGCCAGTACGGGAGTTGATGTTCAGGTTGGTAAGCAGAGCCGTTGGCATGTGTTGATCCTCTTCCGAAAGGATTAATGGCAGTCAAATTAATATAGAATTACTTTAGCCTTCTCCACTTTTGTTTTTTCCTTAGAAGGAGTTTTTGATATGAAAGGCATCATCCTCGCCGGCGGGTCCGGCACGCGCCTGTACCCGCTCACGCTCGTGACCTCCAAGCAGCTGCTGCCGGTCTACGACAAGCCCATGATCTACTACCCGCTGTCCACCCTCATGCTGGCGGGCATCCGGGACATCCTGGTCATCTCCACGCCGACGGACCTCCCCAACTTCGAGCGCCTGCTCGGGGACGGCTCTCGCTACGGCGTGAACCTCTCCTACGCCGAGCAGCCGAGCCCCGACGGCCTGGCGCAGGCCTTCACCATCGGCGAGGACTTCATCGCCGGCGAGCCGTGCGCGCTGGTGCTCGGCGACAACATCTTCTACGGAAACGGCCTGTCGCGCCACCTGACGCGCGCCGTCCAGAACGCCGAGTCGGGCCGCGCCACGGTCTTCGGCTACCACGTGGACGACCCCGAGCGCTTCGGCGTCGTGGAGTTCGACGGGGAGGGGAGGGCCGTCTCCATCGAGGAGAAGCCAGCCGAGCCCAAGAGCTCCTACGCCGTCACCGGACTCTACTTCTACCCGGGCGACGTGGCCGCCAAGGCGCATAGGGTGCAGCCCTCCGCGCGCGGCGAGCTGGAGATCACCACGCTCAACCAGATGTACCTGGAGGAGGGGACGCTGTCCGTGGTGACCCTGGGCCGCGGGTACGCGTGGCTCGACACCGGCACCATGGAGAGCCTGCACGAGGCCGCGGAGTTCGTCCGCGCCGTCGAGCACTCCCAGGACCTGCCGGTCTCGGTCCCCGAGGAGATCGCCTGGGAGAACGGCTGGATCACGACCGCCGAGCTGGAGGAGGCCGCCGAGGCCTACGGCAAGTCGGTCTACGGGCAGCACCTGAAGAAGGTCGCCGCCGGCGAGATCGTCAACAGCCCGCGCGAGTACTAGGGTAATTTGGGTAGAATCTGCCTAAACGTTATGGAGAAGGGAGTTATTAATGGCTACATCTAGTATTAAAGCGCCTATTCGGGTTACCTCTGTTGAGGGCGCCAGGGCCTTATGCGAAGCATATGAAAAAGGATTAGCGGTGGATGCCTCGTTTAAATCTCCGAAGCGCTTAACCGGCGGACGGCTATCAGTTGAGAAGCAAAAAGCAATCGATAAATTGTTCGCCAAAATGGGCATTTAGACATGGCTCTTGTCGCATATTCGTTATTTGATCTTTGCGAAGCTCAATCGGAGGAGAAGGTCGAATCGGTCCTCTCCTCCTTTTCGTGCGAGCGGAATTCTGACATTGAGCTTTTCGTGCGTTGTAAGGCTCTTGAATTTAATAAGCGCGGGGCTGCATCTTCATATTTGGTATTTGATGTCGACAGTGCCTCGTTTGTTGGTTTTTATGCACTTGCGCTAAAAGTTGCAAGTATTCCTGCAATCAATGTGAGTCGGTCGTTTCGAAAGAAATTCGAATATTTCGGTGAGTACGACTCGGCTTCTAATTCTATTGAGCTTCCTGTTGTGCTGCTTGCCCAGTTTGGCAAAAATGACCGTTATGCCGATCTCGTGAGTGGCGATCAGTTAATGTCTCTTGCAGAGGATTCTGCGCGCGAGGTTCATCGTCTTGCCGGCGGTAGATTTGTCGTTCTTGACGCTGTTGATGCGCGAGGCCTGTTGACCTTTTATACTAATTTGGGCTTTAGGAAGTACGGTAATCGCGAGAATGGCGAGGACGTTTCTTCTGACAGAGCCTCATTTGTTCAGATGTTTAAGTACGTTCATCCAAACAGGTAGATTTAATTTGGAGCATTTATGTCTGAGATCTTCGAACCCCACAACATCATCGTCACGGGCGGCTGCGGCTTCATCGGCAGCAACTTCGTGCACTACGTGGTGAAGAACCACCCCGAGGTACACGTCACTGTCCTGGACAAGCTGACCTACGCCGGCAACCCTGAGAACATCATGGGGCTGCCCTCCGACCGCGTGGAGCTCGTCGTCGGTGACATCTGCGACGCCGAGCTGCTGGACCGCATCGTCCCGGGCCACGACGCCATCGTGCACTACGCTGCAGAGAGCCACAACGACAACTCCATCGCCGACCCGGAGCCCTTCCTGCGCACCAACGTGGAGGGCACCTTCCGCCTGCTGGAGGCCGTGAGGAAGCACGGCATCCGCTACCACCACGTCTCCACCGACGAGGTCTACGGCGACCTGGCGCTCGACGACCCGGCGAAGTTCACCGAGGAGACGCCCTACAGGCCGAGCTCCCCGTACAGCTCGACCAAGGCCAGCTCCGACATGCTCGTGCGCGCCTGGACCCGCACCTACGGCCTACGGACAACGATCTCCAACTGCTCCAACAACTACGGCCCCTACCAGCACGTGGAGAAGTTCATCCCCAGGCAGATCACGAACATCATCGACGGCGTGCGCCCCAAGCTCTACGGGAAGGGCGAGAACGTCCGCGACTGGATCCACACCGAGGACCACTCCAGCGCCGTCTGGGACATCCTGACCCGCGGCCGCATGGGGGAGACCTACCTCATCGGCGCCGACGGCGAGAAGAACAACATCACCGTCCTGCGCATGATCCTCGAGGCCATGGGCCGCGACCCCGAGGACTTCGACTGGGTCGCCGACCGCCCCGGCCACGACCGCCGGTACGCCATCGACTCCACCAAGCTCCAGCGCGAGCTGGGCTGGACGCCTGCGCACACCGACTTCGCCGAGGGGCTCAAGCAGACGATCGACTGGTACGTGGCCAACGAGTCCTGGTGGCGCCCGGCCAAGGAGGCCACCGAGGCACGCTACCGCGCCCAGGGGCAGTAGGCCGGACCCCGGCGAACCGCACCGCGGGGCGCCCGCGCGGGGCCGCAGGGCATGGGGATGATCCTGCGTCCCCGCGCGGGCGCCCCCGGTTACCCAACCTCTTCGATAGGAGCTTTTCCCACATGGCAGACATCGCATTCGAGAAGGACCTCTCCGTCGCCGAGACGGGCATCGAGGGCCTCAAGGTCGTCGACCTCGCCGTCCACGGCGACTCGCGCGGCTGGTTCAAGGAGAACTGGCAGCGCGCCAAGATGTGCGCCCTGGGCATCCCGGACCTCCGCGTCGTCCAGAACAACATCTCCTACAACGACAAGAAGGGCGTCACGCGCGGCATCCACGCCGAGCCCTGGGACAAGTTCATCTCCGTGGCCCGCGGCTCGGTCTTCGGCGCATGGGTCGACCTGCGCGAGGGCAGCGCCACCTACGGGAAGGTCTACACCTGCACCCTGGACCCGTCCAAGGCCATCTACGTCCCGCGCGGCGTGGGCAACTCCTTCCAGGCCCTGGAGGACGGCACCGCCTACACCTACCTGGTGGACGCCCACTGGTCGCTGGAGCTCAAGAGGACCTACACCTTCGTGAACCTCGCCGACCCGGAGCTCGCCATCGAGTGGCCCATCCCGCTTGCGGAGGCCACCGTATCCGAGGCCGACCTCAACCACCCGATGCTGAAGGACGTCGTCCCGATGGCGCCGAAGCGCACCCTCGTCACCGGCTGCAACGGCCAGCTGGGCCATGCGGTGCGCGCGCTCGCCGAGGAGCGCGGCGTCGCCAAGGACTTCGACTTCTGCGACATCGACACCTTCGACATGTCCGACCCGGACGCCTACTCCAAGTACGACTGGTCGCTCTACGGCACCGTCATCAACTGCGGTGCCTACACCGCGGTCGACAGGGCGGAGACCCCCGAGGGCCGCGTCAACGCCTGGAAGGCCAACGCGACCGGCCCCGCCCTGCTCGCCCGCACCTGCTCCGAGCACGGCATCACCCTGGTCCACGTGTCCTCCGACTACGTCTTCGACGGCACGGCCGAGGTCCACACCGAGGACGAGCCCCTCAGCCCGCTGTCCGTCTACGGCCAGACCAAGGCCGCCGGCGACATCGCCGTGGCCGGGTGCCCCCGCCACTACATCATGCGCAGCTCCTGGGTCATCGGCGAGGGGCACAACTTCGTGAAGACCATGAAGGGGCTGTCCGACCGCGTCGCCGACCCCGAGGACGGGCTCGAGCGGGTCACCGTCGTGGACGACCAGCTGGGACGCCTGACCTTCACGCGCGACATGGCCGAGGCCATCTTCCACGTGCTGGGGACGCACGCCCCCTACGGTACCTATAACTGCACCGGCTCCGGTGCCGTGAAGTCCTGGGCGGACATCGCCCGCGACGTCTTCGAGGCCGTCAACGGCAACGGTGACAAAGTGGTCCCCGTCAGCACCGCCGACTACTACGCGAGCGCCGAGGGCCCTATCGCCCCGCGCCCGGTCCACTCCGCGCTCGACCTGTCCAGGCTCGAGTCGGTTGGCTTCCACACCCCCGACTGGGAGGAAGAGCTGGGGGAGTACCTCAAGACGCTCTAGCCGCTATTAACTTTTCGAGAGTAAAAGCCGCCGTTCTTTAACGGCGGCTTTTCTTATGCCTGGCGTATAGCCCCGCTGCAACAAGGGCGGTGGCGGTCGCCAGACTCACTGCAAGCCCCGTAAAGGCGCCCGGGGTCTTGTAGGTCATCACGATCCTATTCGCGCCTTTCTGTATGTTCAGGGACGACAAGCCCTTATCGGCGGCGGGCGTTAGTTCTGCGGCCGTTCCGTTTACCGTTACGTTCCAGCCCTCATCGTACGGAACGCTCAGCAGCAGGTTGCCGTCATCCTTGGCGGTATACTCGCCTTCGATCCTTCCGTCCTTAAAAACCGTCGAAATAAACTCGCTCGTCTTAAGCTCGCTAATAATCTGCTCGAAAACGTCCAGATTGAGGGCGTAAAAGACCGGCTCATTGTCTTGGGGCATGTCTGTATAGCCCTCTGCGACTCCGATTGCCACCGTATGCTGGCTCGGGGTGTCCGATGCGCCTGCAATCTGTCGGATATTGTTGTCGAATCTCCAAGCCTCGTTTTTGATTGTTCGCTGGTCGATGGTGAGGGCGACGGGCCAATAACTGCCGGCGGTCGCATCTTTGTTGATGTAGAGATACCCGATGGAGCTTGCCGGAACAGTAACGCTCCATTGCTTTAAGCTATCGCTATTCTCCGTGCTCGCGGCCTCGATCTTGGTATAGAGATTGACCTCGCGGCCTAGGATTTTGCTGTAGAGGTCGTTCTGCTTTTCGAAGGGGTTCTCGTTTTTCAGCGTGCTGTTTTGGATATCGCTTGAGGCTGCGACGCCAATGCTGAGCGCATAGGGGTTCTCGTACACCGCGCTTGTGGAGTTGGCCTGATTCATCTTGGCCGAAACGTATCCCGCAGGTGCGTTCTCAGGAATGGCATACTTGACTCCCAGTAGGGCATCGACGGCGAGAATGGGCTCGGCATAACGGGTCGAGAATTCGCCGACGCTGCTGTATCCAAGGGAGTTGAGCAGTGCGATGGCCTGCGGGTTGTTGGCAGACGAATACGAAGACAACTGGTTGTACCCAAGCGCCAGGCCTTCGTTGAGGGCGGCGCTGTCGACGCGTGTGGTTGTGCGGTCAATGCGATAGAACGACGCCGAAGTCTGGTCTTGAATGGTCGTGATAGTGTCGGTTGCGGTGGCGACATAGGCGCTGTTAGCTTTTTCGGAATAGCCTGTGTACAGCTGGTTCCACATAACATGGGCGTTGGCAAACAACTCAATGGCGGTTAGTGCCAGGAGGGGCATGATGACGACGGGACGATAGGCTTGACGCAATTTGGGCTGGTTTTTGAGCGCCTGCAGCGCGTGTCCTGCGGCCCACAGCGCAAAGAAGCTCAGCAAAAAAGCCGTGCGCGAGTAGAAGCCGTTGGGAACGCGCATGCCGCACCAGATGTACTCGAGTGGGCTCAAAGCGGAGCTTGCGACCAGGATTATCGTGACGACGAGTGTTGCGATGCGCGTCTTGATCGAAACCGTGCGGTTAACCAGCAGGCTCACCGCAAGCAGCATCATGACGATGCCGCAATAGAACTGCGGTGTGCTTTCGTTGCTTACCCACATGCAGGGAAGAAAGCCCCTGATGAGCGACTTGAGGTTGGTTTTAAGTAGGGGGCCGAGTGCTAGAACGGGACCGCCCTTGGACATGGCAAGGATGGTCGGCAAAAAGGTCCAGGCGGACAGAAGCAGTCCAAGCACGATAGCCCCGGCGAATCGCAGGGCCCGATCGAGCATGAGCTTCCAGCTAAAACCTTCTTCTGCAACATAATCGACAAATTCGACCAATACGAAGATGCAGAGGAACAGGATGCTGATGTAGGCCGTATACCAGCAGAACATGACATTGAGCGCCGTTGCGATGACGAGGCGGATCATGCGCTGCTTGCGGATGAGCTCGTAGCATCCGTAGGCGCAGATGGGCAGCAGGATGAGGCAATCGATCCAGAGCGGGTTGCGTAGGTTGCTGATGGTCCAGCTGCAAAACGTGAATGAGAGGGAAAGCAGGAATGCTGCGGGCTTGGGTAGGTCAAAGCGCTTTTGCACATACCAAGCGCTGCTGATGTGGATGCAGCCCAGTTTGAGCGCGGAGATAACAAACACGAAGAGCGTCAGCTTGTCTGCGGGAAACAGCGCGCAGAGCAGGTTGAAGGGGCTGGCGAGGTAGTAGCTATAGAGCCCCCATGTGTTCATGCCGAGTCCCTGCGAGAAGGAATAGCGAAGGCTTGCCTCGCCTAAAAGGACGCGCCGGAACCAGGCAAAGAAGTCGATGTATTGGTATTTGAGATCGTTGGTGAGAAACGAGTTGTCGCCAAAGGGGTAGACATGCCCTGCCACTGCAAGTGCGACAAAGAGTGCGACGGAAAATGCGAAGCAGGCGGCGTAGAACGCCACATTCTTGAGCGTGCTGTTATTGGGCCGTGTCATCAGATTCCTCGTTGGATTCTCGAATGATATAGATGGGGCGGCGCTTGGCCTCCAAGTAGGCTTTTGCCAAGTACTCGCCAATGATTCCTAGGCACAGGAGCTGCATGCCACCAAACAGCGTTATGAGGCAGGCGAGCGACGGCCATCCGCCGACGGGATCGCCCCAGACAAGCGTCTTTACTAGGATGACGACGAATCCCAGGATGGCGATGAGACAGAAAAAACGATACCCGTGAGGGCGGCGAGGGAGAGCGGCGCCGTGGAAAACGCGACGATGCCGTCGATGGAATAGAGGAGCAGCGACCAAAAGCTCCATTTGGTCTCGCCGGCCACGCGGTTGACGTTTACGTAGGGGAGCCATTTGGTCTTGAAGCCAACCCAGCCGTAAATGCCCTTGGAGAATCGGTTGTATTCGCCCATAGAGATGATGGCGTTGACCATAGGTCGCTTCATGAGCCTAAAATCGCGTGCTCCGTCGACGATGTCGGCCTTGGAAATGCGGTTGATGATCTTGTAGAACATACGGGCGCAGAACGACCTGATGGGAGGCTCGCCTTCGCGGGTGGTCCTGCGTGTGGCGACGTTATCGTAGTTTTCGGTCTGCAGGATCTCGTACATCTGCGGCAGGAGCGAGGGCGGGTCCTGCATGTCGGCGTCCATGGTGGCGACATAGTCGCCCTTTGCGTGCTGGAGTCCGGCGAGTAGCGCCGCCTCCTTGCCAAAGTTGCGCGAGAAAGAGTGCCAGCGGATGGCGTATGGATGCGCCGCCGCGGCTTCTGCTTTCATGACGGCGAGCGTTTTGTCTGCCGAGCCATCGTCGATGAGGACTGCCTCAAAGGAGATGCCGGGGTCTTGCTGCGTCATGGTACGAACGACGTTGTCGAACTCTTTAAGAAAGATCGGAAGCGATTCTTGCTCGTTGTAGCACGGCACGACAATGGAAATGAGCGGCATGCGACTTACCTCTCGTTTTTATTTGCGCTGGAGGGAATGCTGCAGCCATATGTGTTATACACGTTGACCTCCCACTGTTTACGCTCAACCTTTGCAACGGAATCAAGGATAAGCCCCGTCGCGAGACTCAGGCCACAAAGGAACATGAAAGATGCGGCGAGCATTGCGGTGGGGAAGCGCGGAACGAGGCCGGTCTGGAAATACTCGACAACGATGGGCATGCCCAGGGCGAGGCCGATCACCGCAAACAGAAGCGCGACGAGGCTGAAGAACTTCAGCGGGCGGTAGTCCTTGAACAGCGTGCCGATCATCGCGACGACTTTAATGCCGTCGCTCACGGTATTGAGCTTGGACTCGGAGCCTTCCGGACGGTCGCGGTACTCGATGGGCACATCTTTGATGCGCCAGCGGTGGTCGACGGCGTGGATCGAGAGCTCGGTTTCGATCTGGAAGCCCTCGGAAAGCACAGGGAAGGTTTTAACGAACGGGCGGCTCATGGCGCGGTAGCCGGTCATGACATCATCGAAGCTGTAGCCATAGATCCACTTGATCATGGCGCGGACCAGATTGTTGCCAAAGCCGTGGAAAGCACGCTTGTTTTCCTCGGCGTAGGTGCCGTTGGAAAGGCGGTCGCCTACGGTCATATCGGCCGCGCCGTTGAGGATAGGCTCGCAGAGGGCCTTTGCCGCCTCGGCGGGGTAGGTGTCGTCGCCGTCGACCATCAGGTAGCAATCGGCGTCGATATCGCGAAACATCTGGCGGCACACGTTGCCCTTTCCCTGACGGGGCTCAAAGCGGACCGTGGCGCCGTGCTCGGTGGCGATGCGTGAGGTATCGTCCGACGAGTTGTTGTCATAGACATAGACCGTCGCTTGCGGAAGCTCGCGGTGAAAGTCGTCGATGACTTTTCCGATGGTGATTGCCTCGTTGTAACAGGGGATAATAACGGCAATCGTTTGCTCGGCCATGAAGGTTCCTTTGGTCGCGTACAATCGAATCGTTTGTTTCGTGGTTAGGATGGGCGCATTGATTCGAGAGTTCAGGTTATTAGATGTGACACGTGCTGTTTTGCTGTTTGCAGCAAGCATCACTACGGTGACGTATTGTAGTGGTTCCTTCGACCTGTTTCCATCTGTCTTGGCATGTGTTGCGATAATCGCATCATTGGTTAATTTCAATAAGTTTACGTGCAGGGATTTTGCATTTCCGTCTGTTGTTGGTAGAGCTTGCTGCTTAGTGATTTCCCTTGTATTTTCGTTTGTTCTTGTGCTGGGAGCGCATATTCGCGTGACAGAACCGGTGATTGCCGGCGGGATTTACGAGAACTATATTGAGCCGTATTCCGCGATTGATTGTGTTGCTTTTTGGGTGATGTCGGCGCTGGTCTTTTGGGTCTTGTCGGTGCTTGTTCAGCTGTCTTGTCGTTGCCGCTGCTGTGTTTTCTGCGAAGACTCGCCGCGGGCGAATGATGGTGACTCGTCCATTCGATTCCTATCTGTTGCGGTCCGTGCTCTAGTGATATTTCTTTTATATCTGCCGTTCTTCCTGAGGTATTTTCCTGGCCTGTTTTTTTGGGGATACCTTCTCATCGTTTGCTCAGATTATGGGGTGGAACCCTTTGAGCAACCATCATCCGGTTGTATTCACCATGATGATGGCTGCTTGTATCAAAATTGCAGGCCTCATGGGGATGAGCCCTTCGGTGGGCGTTGCCTTGCTAACGGTGCTTCAGATGGCCTGTGTTGCCAGCGCGTTTGGCTATCTTTCAATTTGGGTGACTTCCCGCTTGGGGGTCTCCTCTCGCTGGTCTTGGCTGCTCGTAGTTTATTTTGGCTTGTCTCGGTATTGCGCTCTATATTCTGTGGCGCTCTGGAAAGATCCGTTGTTTTCCTGCTGTCTTGTCTTGATGGTGACCATGCTTGCCGATGCCGTCATGGGAAAGGATTCCTGGTCGAGCGCGTTGCGTTTGCTCGTTTTTGGGGCCCTGGCGTTGGACGCTATGCTTCTGCGGAATAACGGTTTGTATATTTGCGCCACGCTATTCGTGGTGCTTGCGATAATTGCAGTTTTGGGCCGACTCGGCCGTATTGGCCCGATGGGGTCGGGTTCCCGTTTGGCTATTCCTCTTGGAATTGCAATTGCTGCATGTTTGGCTATTACGGGGCCCGTGTACTCGGCTATGGGCGTTGTTCCATCGGAGGATGTTGAGGCAGTGGGTATTCCGCTTGCTCAGATGGCTCGCGTTGCCGCACTCGATGGAGGTATGTCCGAGTCCGATCGTTCTTATATGAACGAGCTGCTTCCGCTTGATCGTTACAAAGAGGTGTATCTTCCCAGTTGTATCGATTCGCTTAAATGGAATGAAGGCTTTAATGCGGAGCGTCTAAAGGATGAATTTTGGACCCATTGGGCCTCGATGCTTTCGCGTAACCCTTCGATATACTTTGAGGCGTGGGAACTGCAGACGTTTGGTTTTTGGGCCCCAAATGTAAAGGGCGCTGACGGTCTGCCTGAAAACTTTCTCATGGGCGTTCCGTATAACCTTGTGGCCGACGCAAAGGCTTCTACGGGAGTTACATTTCGCAACTTGCTTGCACCTCTCGGCGATGGTGTCGATGTGGCGATTGGACTGAGCGCTTGGTCTATTTCTGGCGCCGTTGTCTTTTGGTTGCTTATGTTTTCGGCAGTTCTTTTGGTATCGCGTGGGCGTTCGCGTTTCGCATTGCCGCTTTTGCCTTTTTTGCTGTTGTACGGAACGCTCTTTATTGCGAGTCCTATTTGGTATTGGCCTCGTTATATCGTGGCTGCTCAATTTGGTCTTCCTGCCGTGCTTGTGGTTGTCGCTCGCGGCATGCTGTCTGGTGAAAGACGTTCCGAAAACGATGTTGTGAGATAGTTCTCCAGTTTCGCAACGCCGCCTTATGGCGTTGAGGGCGGGTCTATACTGTTCGTTTGTCAACGATTACGAGTAAAGGAGTTGCATCCGTGTCGGATCAGACAAAGCAACAAGAAACTCGCAGTCTGCCTGCGACGTTTGCTAAGAACGAATTTGAGAAGGACGCGTTTATCCTTCGTCAGCTGGTTACCAAGGATTTTAAGATCAAGTATCGCCGTAGCGTTCTGGGCGTCGCATGGTCGGTGCTCAACCCGCTGCTGATGATGATCGTCATGGCCATCGTGTTCTCGACGATTTTTGCCCAGGGCCGCAACGGCTCGATTACGCCCGAGATGTACCCGCTGTATTTGATCGTGGGTAACGTCACCTTTGCCGTCATGTCCGAGTCCACGAACCAGGCCCTGACGTCGATCGTGGGTGCGGCTCCGCTGCTCAAGAAGGTTAAGGTGCACCGCTGGGTCTTCCCAGTGCAGAAGGTGCTCTTCTCGTTGGTTAACTTTGCCTTCTCGCTGGTCGCCGTTGCCATCGTTATGCTGTGGTTCCGTGTTATGCCTTCTTGGCACCTGATTCTGCTGCCGGTCTGCCTGCTGCTGCTTATGTGCTTCTGCATGGGCCTGGGTATGATGCTCTCGGCCCTCACGGTCTTTTTCCGCGACGTTATGCATCTGTGGAGTGTTGTCATCACGGCTTGGACCTATATCACGCCTATTTTCTGGACGACCGACTTTGTTGCTCAGATGCCGCATATCGTTCGGATCTTGGTGTATGCGAACCCCATGTACAACTACCTGCAGTTTATGCGTGATATCTTCCTGTTCCAGACTACGCCCTCGCTTTTGACGTTTGGTATGTGCGTCGCTTGGGCGGTCCTTGCGCTTGTTATTGGCTACACCGTGTTCCATAAGTCCGAGCGCAAGTTCATCCTCTACATCTAAGGAGTGCTGTGATGACTGAATCTGTTGTTGATTACAGCGAGCAGCCTCTGGCTGTCGAGGTCGACGATGTCACCATGATCTTTAACATGGCGTCCGAGTCGCTGACCAATCTCAAGGAGTATTTCATCAAGCTTGCCAAGCATGAGCTTTTCTTTGAGGAGTTTAGGGCGCTCAAGCATATCTCGTTCGATATTCATCGCGGCGAGGTCGTGGGTCTGGTCGGCACCAATGGTTCCGGTAAGTCTACGATGCTCAAGATTATCGCTGGCGTGCTTGAGCCTAGCGAGGGCAGCGTTAAGGTCCATGGCAACATCGCACCGCTGATTGAGCTCGGCGCCGGCTTTGACCCCGAGCTGACCGCCCGCGAGAACATCTATCTGAACGGTGCCCTGCTCGGCTATACCAAGGAGTTCATCGACGCCAACTTTGACGGCATTATCGAGTTCGCTGAGCTGCAGAACTTTGTCGATATGCCGCTTAAGAACTTCTCCTCGGGCATGGTGGCGCGTATCGCCTTTGCAATCGCGACGATTACCGAGCCCGATATTCTGATCGTTGACGAGACGCTGTCCGTCGGTGATGTGTTCTTCCAGCAGAAGTGCGAGGCCCGCATCCAGCACTTTATCCAGAGCGGTGACGTGACGGTTCTGTTCGTTTCGCACTCCATGGAGCAGGTTGAGCGCATCTGCCAGCGTGCCGTTTGGATCGAGAAGGGTGACCTTCGCATGGACGGCCCGGTCGATGAGGTCTGCAAGGCATATCGCGAGCAGTTCAACTAGGTTATAATTACTTGCGCCTGACAGGCTTGCGCTTGCTTGGGCGTGCGGTTATTTGCTCCATTAGCTCAGTTGGATAGAGCAGGGGACTTCTAATCCCAAGGTCGACGGTTCGAATCCGCCATGGAGCACCATCGTTTATTAAGCCCGGACCGCTAGGTGGTCTGGGCTTTTTTCATCTTGTGTGCTGCGGTTTTGAAGGGTTCGCAATGGGAAGCAAAAGGCTCGACTGGATTGATATTGCAAAGGGGATCGCAATTATTCTGGTCATTGTGGGGCACACCGTTCCAAATCCCTCTCCCTTGCGGCACGCGATCTTCTCGTTTCACATGCCGGTGTTCTTTATTCTTGCCGGGTATACGTTTAGGCCGAAGCCGTGGCGCGAGCTGCTGAGTGGTTCGGTGTCGCGCCTGCTGGTGCCGTATGTGGTTCTTGCACTGGCGTGGCAGGTGCCGACGTTCTTAATGAGCGGCGCTCCTTTGACAAGCGGTACGCTGGTTGCGGGGCTTAAGCGCTTGTGTTTGCCTCGGGCGTTGATGTGCCTGGGTTTGGCGTTACCGCCGTTGGCATGGCATGGTTTTTGGCGGTCGCTGTTTACGTCGCGCCTGCTGTTTAATGCGCTCGTGCGGCTGTTTGATCGCCGCAGGATTGGGGGTTGTTTGGCAGGGCGTTGTCTGTGCCGCGATTGCCTTTTGCGGTTTGAGCGTGTCTCGCTATTTTGGTGCTTACCTGCCGCTCGATTTGGATTTGAGCTGCTATATCGTCTTGCTGATGTGGATTGGTTATACGGCGCGTCAAAGGGGGCTGGAGCCGAGCGTGAGCAAGCCTCTGCTGTTTATTGGAGCCGGTGTTGCTTGGCTCGTCCTTGCCGCGCTGAGTGGGCTTGAGCTTTCGAGCCGCCGCGTGGATGGATTTGTTGTTGCGACGGTTGCTGCTGTTGCGGGTAGCTACTGCGTCTGTTGGGTTTCGATGGCGTTGGAGAAGTTGAAAGACGTGCCGGTTTTGGGGTCCTTTGAGCGAGGACTCGTGTTTTGCGGACAAGCCAGTCTGGCGATCTTTGCAATCCACGCGGTCGATTGGTTTATCCCCTGGCAGACCATGCCTCTACTTATGACGCTGCCAACATCGTGGCTCTTTGCATCAATCGTGCGTTGCGCCTGCGATATCGGCCTGGCATACGTGATCAGGAAGGCGTAATTAAAAGTGTGGAGGATCAAGTTGGTCCTCCCCACTGCCATTATGCCTTCAGACACTCGGGCAAGACGCTTGCAACTGCATCCATCGCCTGCGGCTTTAGGTACTGCTCGTTGAGCCGTGCCTTTCTGTAGACGTAGCGAGTGTCTGCCGAGTACTTGATCAATACGTCGGTGAAGAACCGCTCCCAGCTCAGGTAGTCGCGGCTTTCGATATAGCTTGAGGGATCCTCGAGGATCTTGGGAATGTCGCTGCTGGGTATGAGCCCGGAGCGCAGGAGTGTCCACTCGAACGATTCGGGGAGGAACAAGCGAACGTTCTTGTAAACGCGCTGCCCGAGAGCCTTTTCGATGTAGGGACCAAACGCTGCGCCGTCTCCTATGGCAAGAATGTTTTGCTCGGGGCACTCGTGAATTGTTCGTTTTAGATTCGCAACGCCGGTGGCGGTATAGCAGGAAATCCCGAGTCGGTTGCAAAGAGCGTTGTAGAATTGATAGCCAGATTTGCTATCCTCGACAACTACGGCGTCGGGTACCTCGAATCCAACGTTTAGATCCTGATACAGCATGCTTGCCGTGTGGTCATATAGCGGCTTGGTCATCGAGTAGAAGCGTCTGTCGCTCTTGCGGCCATTAATCGTCTTGCTTGTGGTGTTGACTAGCTTTAGGATCTCGTCGACGCTGTAGGGGAGTTCGTTGGCGTCGCGATGAGATATCAGAACAAAATAGTTGGACGATCCGTTGATGGCTTTGGCGAAGTCCTTTGAGTAGATAAACTCGTTGCCCTCATCTAGAAAGACGATCGAATCTTCGATGATCGACAGCTCGCGCTCCCAACGCCTGCCAGATAGCGTTTCACAGGGAACGTCACAACTGAGCGTGACGCCGCTCTCCGGTCCACGATCGTTGTAGTCGCGGATCATCGAGATGAGTGTCGTTTTGCCCGTGCCGCTGTTGCCGCGGATGAAGGAAATATTGCGCTTAAACGTGAGTGTGTATTTGACCTTTGCGCGCTCTACGACAACGGTGTGCGTTCCCTTCATTACTCATCAACATCCAAAAAGTCATTCGTGGCGCCGACAAACTCCTGCATGTTTCTGACGATGCGGTCATCGTTATTGATGCGAATCTCAAAACGCTTCCAGGGGAACTTCATGATGTGGTAAAGGGTTACCAGTACATCCTGCTCTTTGCCAATTTTGAGCAGCCAGCGGGCGCAGTTATCTCCGCAAGTGGATGCATTGAACACCATGTTTGGGAGATTGCGCACCAGCAGCAGCGTCTTAACGCCGCCGGACAGTTCGAGTGGAGTGATTGAGCCCAGCTGCTTGCTTACGATGTTGTGGGGGCCGATGAGCTCTGAACCGTCAACACTTTTAATCATCTGCGCTGCCAGGGGGTCCTCGAACCAGGAATCCAGGTACGAGTTCCTAAAATAGGTTTCGGTATCGTAGATGGAACCGGGGTAATCCCCCAGATGGATGCTTAACATGCGCGTCTCCAGACGTAGTGTGACTGCAACGATTATATGCCAGTAATAAAATTCCGGCAGCAGCGAGGTCACTGCTGCCGGCGCTGGAGTTTTGTTCGTGTGAATCGGTGTTAATGAATTGATCCGCGAGGCTACTTTTCGAGATGCTTTTTCAGCAGCTCCAGCGCGTGGGCGTAGCCCATCAGGCCTTCGCCGGTGATGGTGGCGAAGCAGGCTAGGCGTGCATAGCTCACCTGGCGGAAGTCCTCGCGGGTCTCGACGGCGCTGATGTGGACCTCGACGGCAGGGATGGCGACGGCCTTGAGGGCATCGAGGATCGCGACGCTCGTGTGCGTGTAGGCCGCCGGGTTGATGACGATGCCGTCGACCTTGCCGTAGGCCTCCTGGATCTTGTCGACGATGCTGCCCTCGTGGTTGGATTGGAAGACCTCGACCTCGTTAAAGCCCTGCGTGGCGCCTGCCTCCTGGCAGATCTGGACCAAACGGTCGTAGTTATCGCTTCCGTAGATGCCCGGCTCGCGAATGCCGAGCATGTTGAGGTTGGGGCCGTTGATGACGAGTGCCTTCATGGTTGCTTCCTTTGCAGTTGGTTGGCGTGGCTGGTCTTGCGATCTTCGGCGTTTGCCCAGATAAAACCTGCCAAAATAAACCTGTACCTTTTTGGCAGGTTAGAGGGTCTCGACGATGGCGGCCGCGGTTTTGGCGGCGCAGTCGCGTGAGTCGATGATGTAGTCGGCCCAGGCGCGGTAGCGCGGCATGCGCTGCTCGGCGAGCTTATCGATGCCATCGCGGGCGGTGATGGGGCGACCCTTATGGGCGAGTTCGTCGAGCTTGCGGTTGAGCATCACGATCTGGCTGTTCTGGTGCAGCAGCGGGTAGTTCTCGTCGCGTGTGACCACGCCGCCGCCCGTGGAAAGCACCAGGCCGCTGCGCTTGGAGATGTCGGCCAGCTCCGCCGTCTCCTGCTCGCGGAAGGCTGCCTCGCCGCGTTCGACGATAAAGTCGGCGCAGGGCATGCCAAGGCGTTCCTCGAGGGTGCGATCGAGGTCGATATGCTCGCGTCCCGTGAGCAGGGCAATCTGCTCACCCACGCGGGTCTTGCCCGAGCCCGGCATGCCGATCAGCGCGATGTTCTGTTCGCGGTGGGACAGGTGCTCCGTTACGTCCAGGATGCGCTCGCGCGGGGTGACCTTGCCGGTATAGCGCTCGACGGCCTGTGCCGCTTGGGCCACGAGCATCAGCAGGCCGCCGATGCAGGGGATGCCGCGGCGCTCGGCCTCGAGCATCAGACCCGTACGGGCGGGGTTGTAGACGATGTCGATGACGCCCTCGAGCGCATCGAGTCCTTCGAGTGTGCAGGGAGCGCCGGGGCAGTGGGGGAACATGCCGGCGGGCGTGCAGTTGACGAGCAGCGCGGCATCGGACTGCTGCGCGATGTTGTCGTAATTGACCTCGCTCGTGCGACCCACGGGTACGACGATGGCGCCCAGGTCGTCGAGCACCATGCTGGCCGTGGTGCCGGCACCGCCGGTGGCGCCGAGCACGAGGGCCTTCTTACCGGCAACCTCTACGCCTAGCTCCTCGACCAGGCATTGGAAGCCAAAGTAGTCGGTGTTGTCGCCGCGCAGGCGGCCGTCGGGCAGGCGCGTGATGGTGTTGACGTTGCCCATGCGCTCGGCGAGCGGACTCAACTCGTCCAGGTATTCCATGACGGCGCGCTTGTAGGGGATGGTCACGTTGGTGCCCTCCCACTCGTCACCCGTCATAAAAGCCTCAAGATCCTCGGGCTCGCGCTCAAAACGCGCGTACTCCAGGCCTGCGAGCTCCTTGTAGATGGTCGGGGTGTAGCTGTGGCCCAGCACGCGGCCCAGCACGCCGTAGGGACGGGTTGCGGCGGTATCGGTCATCTAGAGCACCTCCGTGTAGCTGCCAAAGTAGGTGAAACTCTCGCATACGTCGTCGATCGAGTCGAGCAGGTCGTCGAGGGCCTTGCTGCCAAAGGGGCAGTCCAAGTCAAAGTAGAACATAAACTCAAAGTCGTGGCCGGGGATGGGGCGGCTCTCAAGTTTGATGAGGTTGATGTTGAGCGCGTAGAATCGCTCGAGCACGCGGTAGAGGGCGCCCGGCTCGTTGGCCGTGGTGATCATGAGCGAGGTGCGGTTGGCGCCGGGGTATACGCGCGGCTCGCGGCTGATGACGACAAAGCGCGTGTAGTTGTTGTCCGAGTCCTGGATGTTGGGCTCCAGCACCTCCAAGCCGTAGAGTGCCGCACAGCTGCGCGAGGCGATAGCGGCGACGTCGGTGCGTTCGGAGTTGGCGACCATCTCGGCCGACATGGCCGTGTTGGGATACTTGGTGGCATGCAGGCCGTGGCCCTCGATAAAGCCGGCGCACTGGGCAATGGCTTGGCCGTGGCTGTAGACCTCGCGCACGTCGGCGAGCTTGGTGCCGGGTTTGACGAGCAGGTTGTGATCGATCTTGAGGCGCAGCGAGCGCACGATATGGAAGTCGAACTGTGCGAGCAAATCGTAGACGGCATTGACCGAGCCGGCGGTGGAGTTTTCGATGGGCAACACGCCAAACTCGCAGAAGCCGTCGCGCACGGCGCGCATGACGCCCTCGAAGGTATCAAAGAAGGCAATATCGGGCACGTCGAAGAGCTTGCATGCGGCGATCTGGCTGTAGGCGCCCTCAACGCCCTGGCAGGCGACGGTAGCCGTCTGGGGGAAGGGCGTGTCAAAGGCTGCGGCCGTGGCATGGGCCTTTTGCGACACCGTGGTGCCCTTGAGCTCGTTGATGTAGCGCTGCTGCTCGGCCTTGCTCATGCTCATGAGGAGGCGGAACAGTGTGATGGTCTGGGCCTCGTAGCGCTCGGGTGCGCGGCTGGCGAGATTGTTGAGCTTGGAGCGTTCGCGGGCGGGGTCAAAGACGGCCTTGCCCATCTCGATCTTGGATTTGGCGACTTCGGTGGCAATGTCCATACGCTCGACAAAGCTGTTGAGCAGGGTGGTGTCGATGCCATCGATGGCCTGGCGAATATCGGCAAGGTCCATGGAGGCCCCTTTCACGTGTTGGTGATTTTTCTGGGACGGGCGTGGGGGCCGGAGTTGGCCCCCCGGAGATTTTTAGCGCTGGGCGGCGTCTTCGAGGAGGGCGTCCCAGATGGCAAGGGCGGCGGCTGCCTCGGCCACGGGGACAGCTCGGGGGGCGATGCAGGGATCGTGGCGGCCGTGGACCGAGAGCTCGGCATTTTCCATAGCGTCCATGTCCACCGTCTGCTGCTCGCGGCCAATGGAGGGCGTCGGCTTTACGGCCATGCGCCACATGACGGGCGCGCCGGTCGAAATACCGCCCAGGATGCCGCCGGCGTTGTTGGACTCGACCTCGATCTCGCCGGTCTCGGCATCGATGCGATACGGATCATTGTTCTCGCTGCCGCGCATGGCGGCCACGGCAAAGCCCATGCCAAACTCCACGCCCTTTACGGCGGGAATGCCAAACGCGATCTGCGCGATGCGGTTCTCGATGCCGTCGAACATGGGGTCGCCGATGCCTGCGGGAAGCCCGTAAATGCCGCACTCCACGATGCCGCCGATGCTGTCGAGTTCGTCGCGCGCGGCTAGGATCTCCTCACGCATGCGGCCGGCTGCGGCGGCGTCAATGCAAGGAAGATCGTTCGTTAGGATCGCCTTGCGGTCGGCCTCGCGATAGACCATATCGTCCATCGGCAGGTCGGAGATGCCGCCGATCTGCGCGACGTGCGCCATCACGTTAATGCCGCGGGCCTCGAGTGCCTGCAGCGCAATGCCGCCGGCGATACACAGGGGTGCCGTCAGGCGGCCGGAGAAATGCCCGCCACCAGCGACATCGTGCATGTTGTGATACTTCATGCGCGCCGGAAAATCCGCGTGTCCGGGGCGGGGCTTGCGGCGCAGCTCGGAATAGTCCTTTGAGCGCGTGTTGGTGTTCTCGATAATCGCGGCGATGGGCGCGCCGGTGGTGTGCCCATCGACCACGCCGGCAATGATATGCGCGGCATCGGCCTCGCGGCGCTTGGTCGCGGTCTCGTCGCGGCCGGGGGCGCGACGGTCCAAAAAGGCCTGCAGCTGCTCCTGATCAACGGCAATGCCCGCCGGGACGCCATCGAGCGAGCAACCGATGGCGGGGGAGTGCGACTGGCCGAAGATGCTTAAGTGCAAGACGTTGCCAAAGGTCGAGGACATGCTATTCCTCCTCGAGCGTGACCTTGCCGCCCAGCAGACGGTAGTGGTCGAAGAAATCGGGATAGGACTTGTTGACGGCCTCGGCGCCGTGGATCACGACCTCGCCGGTGGCGCGGCTCGCGGCGATAGCGGCCATCATGGCGATGCGATGGTCGTTGTGCGAATCGACCTCGCCGCCGGTGAAGGCATCGACGCCCTTGATGATGAGGTCATCGCCGGCAATGCGCACCTGCGCGCCCAGCGCGGTGAGCTCGCGGGTGGTCGTGACCAGGCGGTCGGATTCCTTGATGCGCAGACGGGCGCAATCGCGGATAAAGGTGCGGCCCTGCGCCAGCGAGGCTACGGCCGAGATGACGGGCACCAGGTCGGGAATGTCGTGGGCGCTCATCTCAAAGCCGGCGAGCTTGTCGGACTGCACGGTGGCGGCGTTGGTGGAGCGCACGATGCGAGCGCCAAAGCGCGAAAGCGCGGCGAGCACGTTTCGGTCGCCCTGCGCGGAGCTCAGGGATACGCCCTCGACGGTGATGGGGTCGGTGCCGATGGCACCGGCGCACAGCCAAAAGGCGGCGTTGGACCAGTCGCCCTCGACGGCTACGCTGCCGGGCGTGCGGTACGAGCCACTGCTCACGCGGAAGTTCGTGACCTCGGGCTGGCCGTCCTTGGCCGGAATGCGCTCGACGTTGACCTCGACGCCAAAGGCCTTCATGGCCTGGATCGTCAGGTTGATGTAGGGGCGGCTCTCGATGAGGCCGGTTACCTGCACGCAGGAGGGCTGGGCCAGCAGCGGGGCTGCCAGCAGCAGGCCGGAGATATACTGCGAGCTCACGTTGCCCGGAAGCACAAAAGTGCCCGGGCGCATGCGTCCGCTCGTCTTGAGCGGAAAACCGCCCAGACCCTGCAGGTCGCAGCCGGCGGCGATGATCTCGTCCGAGAGCGGGGAGAGCGGGCGGGCGCCCAAGCGCCCCTGACCCACAAAAGTTGCTTCTGCGCCCAGCGCGCAGGCGACGGGCAACATAAAGCGGAGCGTGGAGCCGCTTTCACCGCAGTCAAGCGTGCCGCCGGCAAGGGCCTTGAGCAGGCCAAACTCAACACTCTTCATGGTGGGGTGGACCTGGAAGCCGTCCTCGACGGTCTCGATGCGGGCACCGAGTGCCGTAAGGCAACGCACCGTAGCCTCGATGTCGGCGCAGGTGGTATTGCAGGTGACGTGTGTCGCGCCGTTGGCAAGCGCAGCGCAGATGATCAGGCGATGCGCCATCGACTTGGACGCGATGGCGGGAACGGTGCCCTTGAGCGGGGACGGGGTGATGCGAGCTAGCATGCGGATGCGTCTCCCTTCTGGCCGAGGCCCTCGGCAATGAGTTCGTGGAAAGTGGAAAGCGGCGTGCGGTCGATGCTGCAGCGGCCAATGCCGTGCGGAATCACCAGGTCGATAGTGTCGCCCGCGCGCTTCTTGTCGTGGAGCGCCTCGGCAAAGACGGCATCGGCATCTAGGTCGCAGCGGGTCTTGAGGCCATGGCGGGCGCAGAGTTCCTCAATACGATCGGGCAGTGCAGCATCGCAGACGCCATGCAGGGCTGCGGCGCGCGTGATGATGCCCATGCCAATCGACACGCAGTTGCCGTGGCCGAGCTCAAAGTGCTCGCAGGCCTCGACAGCGTGTCCGGCGCTGTGTCCAAAGTTGAGGAGCTTGCGCTGGTTGGTCTCGCATTCATCGGCGACAACCACGGCGCGTTTAATGTCGATATTGCGGGCGATGATGAGCGCCACGCGGGCCACGTCCCGGTTGAGGAGCTCCAGCGTGAGCGGGGTCTTCTCCAGCTCGGTGAAAAGCTCGGGATCGGCGATCACGGCGTGTTTGACGACCTCTCCACAGCCGTCGGCGAACTGCTCGGGCGTGAGGGTGGCCAGGCACCCCACGTCGGCGATAACTACGCTCGGCTGCCAAAAGGCGCCGGCCAGGTTTTTGCCGGCAGCTAGGTCGATGGCCGTCTTGCCGCCCACCGACGAGTCCACCATGGCGAGCAGGCTCGTGGGGATCTGCACAAACTTGCAGCCGCGCATGTAGGTGGCGGCTACAAAGCCAGCCACGTCGCCCACAACGCCGCCACCGAGTGCCACGATCACGTCGGAGCGTGAAAGCTCATGCTCGGCCACAAACTCCAGGATGTTGATGTAGGTCTCTGCGCGCTTGTGTGCCTCGCCGGCCTCGAAGGTGCAGATGCTCACCTCATAGCCTGACGCCTCCAGGCTCTGCTTAACGGGCATCTGGTAGAGCGGGCCCACGTTGGTGTCCGTCACGATGACGGCGCGCGAGCCGCCGGCGGTGGCGCGTACGAGCGGGCCAGCCTGCTCCAGCAAAAAGGTGCCTACGTGCACCTGGTAGGGGCGTGCGGTGTCGATATCGATGGTAATCGCCATAAGCTATGGTCCTTTCGACCTGGCGTGATGGGTGGTCTAGTGGGAGGCCTCGTCGTCGAGTGCGCGCTTAATTCGGTCGCCCTCGGCAAGGAGATTCTCCAGATAGCGCTGGTCGCGGTCTTTAAGGGCGCGGCTGTAGGCGCCGAGCGATTCGATCAGATGGTCGATCTCGAAGGCGAGCGCATTGGCGTCGTCGATCATGAGCTCGGACCACATCTGGGGGTTGAGGTGCGCCACGCGGGTGAGATCGCGGTAGCTACCGGCCGAAAAGCCGTGGTGGACCTGGGCAGTGGGGCTTTTTTGACGTAGGCGTTGGATACCACGTGCGCAAGCTGGCTCGTAAAGGCGATGACGCGGTCGTGCTCGGCGGCGCTGGTCACGCTGAACTTGCCAAAGCCCAAGGGGCGCACCATCTCGCGCACCTGGCCCAAGAGCTCGAGCTTAAGGGCATCGTCTACCGCGGGTGGAACGAGCACCAGGGGAGCGCCCTGGAACAGGTCGGCGCGGGAGTGAGCGTAGCCCGAGAACTGGGTGCCCGCCATGGGATGCGCGCCCACAAAGTAAAAGCCGTGCTCGCGGGCAAGCTCAAAGGCGCGCTCGCATACGATGTCCTTGACGCCCACCGTGTCGATCACCACGGGGCCCATGATGGCCTCGGTATCGGTGGCGTCGGCGAGCGCCTGGACGTGCGCCTCGAGCCACTCGATGCAGGCCTCGGGGTAGCAAGCCAAGACGATGATGTCGCATTCGCCGAGCGTCTCGTCGTTGAGCTCGCCGGCAACGGTGCCCATGCTGGCGGCCGTCATGACATCGTCATCGGGATCCCAGGCCAGCACGCGGACGCCCGCCTGCGCATAGCCGCGGGCAAAGCTGCCGCCGATGAGGCCAAGGCCGACGATGCCGGCGCACTTGGGGCCGCCCTGGTTAACGCGCGCGTTTCTCACTGTACCCATGGGCTACTCCATGGTCTCTTGGCAGACAACCTCGCGGATGGCTCGGATGCGGCGCATGGTGTCGTCGAACTGATCGGGGGTGAGGGCCTGAGCGCCGTCGGACCATGCGCGGCTGGGCTCGTCGTGGACCTCGATCTCCAGGCCGTTGGCACCGCAGGCGGTCGCGGCGAGCGCCATGGGCTCAACGTAGCGGGTGTAGCCGGTGGCGTGGCTGGGGTCGGCGACGACGGGCAGGTGCGACAGGTGGTGCAGCACCGGCACGGCATTGAGGTCGAAGGTGTTGCGGGTGCGGGTCTCGAAGGTGCGGATGCCGCGCTCGCACAGGATGACGTTGTCGTTGCCCTCGCTCATGATGTACTCGGCGGCCATGAGCAGCTCATCGATCGTGCCGGACATGCCGCGCTTAAGCAAGATCGGAGTCTTGGTCTTGCCGACCTCTTTGAGCAGAGGGAAGTTCTGGGCGTTGCGGGCGCCGATCTGCATGACGTCGATCTTCTTGTCCAGGAAGACCTGCACGTCGCGCGGGTCCATGATCTCGGTGACGATCGGCATGTCGAGCTCGGCAGACGCCTCGCACAGCAGGTCCAAACCAGCGGGGCCCATGCCCTGGTAGGCGTACGGGGAAGTGCGGGGCTTGTAGGCACCGCCGCGCAGCATCGTGGCACCGGCGGCCTTCACGCGGCGGGCGATGCGGATGAGGTTCTCGCCCTCGACGGAGCACGGGCCGGCGATGACCTGGAACTGATCGCCGCCGATCTTGACGCCGTGGCCGCAGTCGATGACGGAGTCCTCGGGGTGGAACTTGCGGTTGGCGCGCTTGAACGGCTCGGAGACGCGCTGCACGCGCTCGACGACATCCATGGACTCGAGCAGGAACGGGTCGATCTTGGTCGTATCGCCCACCAGGCCGATGATCGTCTCATTCTCGCCGCGCGAGACATCGGTTTTCAGGCCCTTTTTCTCAATCCAGCTGACGATATGGCTGACGGCCTCGTCGCTGGCGCTCTCTTTTAAAATTGCAATCATGGTGTGCCTCTCACCTCGATGGATAACCCTTGCAAAAACGGCCCGCATCGCGAGCCGTGTACATATGGTGCATGAGAGTTTATACTATCTGACTCGCTTTTGCCTTCTAAAGTGGGCCGTTGAGCCGCGTCTTCCTCGGAATTGCAAAGCTTTTTCTTTATTTTGATAGCCCGTGGTGCACTTGGGTATAATGCCATACGTTGGCCCTATTAGCTCAGGGGATTAGAGCGTCTGCCTCCGGAGCAGAAGGCCGTTGGTTCGAATCCAACATGGGGCACCATCGAACGTGAGACCGTCCGAACCTCGCATGGTCCGGACGGTTTTTCTTATACCGACGCGACGTGATGGGACGTGGTATGGCAGCAACGGATATCGAGCGCGGACTCTCGACCGCCGAGGTCGAGGAGCGCATCGCCGCCGGTAAGATCAACCGCAACATGGAGCTCAAGACCAAGTCGGTCAAAGAGCTCATCATCGAGAACCTCTGCACGCTGTTCAATTTGATCAACGTGATCTTGGCGTTCCTGGTCATTTTGACCGGTTCGTTTAAGAATCTGACGTTCCTGTTCGTGGTGTTCCTCATAGTTTTTCCACCCTACTTACTCTAACGACAACACCTTTAAGTTTATCTGATGCAGTTGAATCACTTTTAAAACCTCTTACTGTTTTCAGAGTGCCAGCACATGAAATTGGTTTAATGCTATCTTTGAGTCTACGTTTTGTACCAACTTTGATGGATGATACGACTCGTATTATGAATGCTCAAAAGGCGCGTGGTGTTGACTTTGGTGAAGGAAATATTATTCAGAAGGTACGGTCAATAATACCTATTTTAATTCCTTTGTTTGCATCAAGCTTTAAACGAGCAGATGCTCTGGCGATTGCTATGGAAGCACGAGGCTATCAAGGTGGTGAAGGAAGAACAAAATATCGTCGACTTTCATGGAATGGTCGAGATACCTTATCAATTATTGCTATTTTAGCTTTAGGATTAATGCTTTTTTATCTTAAGAGTTAATTCGTTGAGATAAATAAAAACTAGGTCTTAAGACCTAGAAGTTTTAGATGGACGCCCACGTAGGCGTTCTTTTTTCGTCTAATCCCAACCTACTTGTAATATTTTTAATATCCCTAACAAGGGGATGTTATATTTCCAAGGTATCATAGATACATGGTTATAGTTCTTCAGCTTAGTCTGGATTGAGGAATCCCTATATAGAGTAAGCCAGTTGATTTACCTATTAGTCATAAACAATAAAATAACTTAATATCTTTGACTAATATGGATTGGACTATAAATAGATAAAGGAGCATCATCATGCAAAAAAAGAATACATCTAACACTAAAAAATTAGGTCTTTTTGGACTTGTTACAGTAGCAACACTTGGGACAACAGCTTTAGCTAATGCAGAAACTTACACAGTTCAAAAAGGCGATACACTTTCAGCTATTGCTAAGAAAAATGGTACGACCGTAGATGAAATCGTTTCAAAAAACGGTAT
>ENA-OQKR01000042-OQKR01000042.1-human-gut-metagenome-genome-assembly--contig:-NODE-42-length-49325-cov-4.882861_pt1 | contig 49325 bp, 33 predicted proteins | sample MGYA00242803_ERZ504806 | MGnify/ENA primary metagenome ERZ504806 (study PRJEB26092, sample SAMD00036399) | human gut metagenome | host: Homo sapiens | study: EMG produced TPA metagenomics assembly of...
CATTTTACGTTTTTCTTGGCTGTTGAAGTGGCCTTGGTTGTCGCTGCCTTCGTCGCCTTACTGGTTTTCGTGTTGACTTGGCTGTGGGCTTGGTTACCTTTGCAGTCCGTTTCGACTTGCCCGTCTCCTTGTCGCTTTGCAGTTTCACAATCTCCAGACAAGCCTGAAGGCTTAGGTCTTGAGGGATGATGTCTTTAGGAATCTTGTAGTTGCTGCCTTTATAAGCGATGTAAGGGCCATAGCGTCCATTCAGGATTTCCAGTTCCGGTTCTTCCTCAAACTTCTTGATATGTTTCTGGGCTTCTGCTTCTTGTTTCTTTTGCAAAAGTTCAATAGCTTCTTCCAGCGTAACGGTCATCGGGTCCATTGTCTTGGGTAATGAGGCATACAAGCCGTTGTTCTGGATATAAGGTCCGAAACGTCCCGCACCTACGACTACATTCTTGCCTTCGTACTCTCCGAGAGTACGGGGAAGTTTGAACAGCTCCAGCGCTTCTTCCAGCGTAATGGTCTCGATGGACATTTCTTTTTTTACCTGGGCGAAACGGGGCTTTTCCTCATCTTCGGCAGTACCTATCTGTGCTACTGGGCCGAAACGTCCGATTTTTACAGACACTTGTTTTCCGCTGACGGGGTCTGTTCCTAGAATCCGTTCGCCTGCCTTGTGGGCGGTTTTCGCGGCAAGCGTGTTCTCACCGAAGGATGGAATTTCTATAGAATGTTTTCAGAATGGCGGTCCATTGCTTGTCACCTTCGGCTATTTCGTCGAATTGCTTTTCGACGCTCGCAGTGAAGTTGTAGTCAAGGATGTCCGGGAAGTACTCTATCAGGAAGTCATTGACCACAATACCGGTGTCTGTCGGCATCAGTTTTGACTTTTCAGCTCCGGTGATTTCTGTATGGTTGTTGTCCGTTATTTCATTACCCTGCAGGTTAAGCACATTGTAGGTGCGTTCTTCACCTGCTTTTTCTCCTTTTATCACGTATTCGCGTTGCTGGATGGTGGAAATGGTCGGAGCATAGGTAGACGGACGTCCGATACCCAGTTCCTCCAATTTGCGCACAAGGCTTGCTTCCGTGTAGCGGGGAGGGTGTTGGGTGAAACGTTCGGTAGCGGTGATACCTTCATGTTCGAGCTTCTGTCCTTTTTTCAGAGGGGGCAGTAGGCGTGCCTCATCTTCCTGGGTTTCTACGTCATCATCGTATGATTCGCGGTAGACACGGAGGAAACCGTCGAATTTCACCACTTCGCCGGTTGCAGTGAAAGTCTCCGTCTCGTTGCTGATAGCAATGGTTACGGTTGTCTTTTCCACTTCGGCGTCTGCCATCTGCGAGGCGATGGTACGTTTCCAGATGAGGTCGTACAGCTTTCTTTCCTGCGGGGTACCTTCTATCTTGGCATTCTCCATATAGGTGGGGCGGATAGCTTCGTGGGCTTCTTGCGCTCCTTTGGTCTTGGTGGCGAAGTGGCGGTTGTGTACGTAACGTTCGCCCATCAGGTTGGAGATGGTTTCACGGCTGGCGTTGACGGCAAGTTCGGAAAGGTTGACGGAGTCGGTACGCATGTAGGTTATCAATCCGGATTCGTACAGACGTTGCGCCACCATCATGGTCTGTGCCACGGTGAATCCCAGTTTGCGGGCAGCCTCCTGCTGCAAGGTAGAGGTGGTGAACGGGGCGGCGGGAGTTTTCTTCAGCGGACGGGTAGTGATGTCGCTGATGGTAAACGTAGCTGCTTTACAGCTCTCCAGCAATTTCCGGGCTTCTGCCTTTGTCTTGAGCCGATGCGCCAGTTCGGCTTTCATTTCCACTGTTTTGCCGTCAGTGTCCGGAACGAGGAATACGGCGGTAACACGGTAGGATGCTTCGGTTTGGAATGCATGTATCTCGCGTTCGCGCTCTACAATGAGACGGACGGCTACGGACTGTACACGGCCTGCAGAAAGGGCAGGTTTCACTTTCTTCCACAATACCGGTGAAAGTTCAAAACCTACGATACGGTCCAGGATACGTCGGGCTTGCTGGGCATCGACCAGGTTGATGTCAATGTCACGGGGATTTTCTATCGCTTTCAGGATGGCACCTTTGGTGATTTCATGGAAGACGATACGTCTGGTGTGTTCCGGTTTCAGTTTCAGCACTTCGTACAAGTGCCATGCGATGGCTTCCCCTTCGCGGTCCTCATCGGAAGCCAGCCATACGGTTTCTGCCTGCTCGGCTTCTTCTTTCAGCTGGGTTACGAGTTTCTTTTATCCGCCGGTATCTCGTAATGCGGTTTGAAGTCTTTGTCTACGTCAATACTGAATTCTTTTTTCTTCAAATCACGTATATGGCCGTAGCTGGAAAGGACTTTGAAATCTTTTCCAAGGAATTTCTCGATGGTTTTTGCTTTCGCCGGAGACTCGACTATGACAAGGTTTTTCTGCATAAATTTCTGTTTTTTAGTGACTCCCGCCACTGAATTCGCCCGCAAAAGTAGGAAAAAAAGATTCTTCCCACCTTATAATATAAGGAGAATTTAGCAAAAATGACCTTTTTTGTTCAAATTAGAGCTCCGGCTTGTGCTGCCTCTATTAAAAGAGGAAGCTTACTCCGCCTAAGAAACTGAGACCTTCTGAAGGGTATCCCCAGTAGTATTGGTAATCTTTGTTCAGCAAGTTGTTCACGCGCGCATACACGGAGATACCTTTGAAGAGTTCGTAACTGCCGTTTAGATAGAGATTGCTGACAGGGTCTGCCTTGTTGCCCTCCACGCCCTGGCGTGAGATGTGCTGATAGCCGATGCCGACAAGCAGTGGGGAGATGGGGCGTACCTTGAGATTGAGATTGCCTTCTACGGCCGGTTTGAAGCTTACTACGACATCAGAACCGTCTGAGTCCGTTGTCCAATGGCGATAGACGGCATTGGCGGCGAGATAGAAAACATCCTTGTAGTTGTAGTTCAGGTCAGCTCCTGCGTAGAGGTTCTTGGTATCTTCTGTGAGGTAAACATTGCTTATCCCGTCGGACTTGACAGTCGGAGTGTCAATCAGGTCGTTTTTCAAATCTTGATACCCGCCGTATAGGTTGAACCACAATCCGCTGACCGGGCTTGCCTTGAAGCCGATGGCTGCGTTGAGCTGTTCGTAGGTATTGTCAAGCTGCTGGTTTGTAATGCCATAAGGCGTAATGGTTTCCAGACGGCGGAAATCGTTCTGTAGCCGTCCTCCCTTACCTTGTGCGTAGAGGATGTAGCTGTCCGAGAAGATGTATTGTATTTCTACGTCGGGAGCGGCGCGGAACTTCTTGCCGAAGCCGAAAGCCAGGTCGACGTGTGCGCCGAGACGTATTTTCCAGTCGTCATTCTGAAAGAGATAGTATGGATTGAAGTCTACGTCGGTGTGATTCTCGAAACGTCCGTCGCTGTAGAATGTATTGTCCATGGCAAAAGCCATGCCGATGGTCTGCTCATCGGAGATGGAACCGGTGACATCGGCTTTGGTACGCACGATATTTTCTTTGATATTGCTCACCATGAGGTCGTGTTGGCGCTGGTAGACCAACAAATTGGTTTCGGCACGGAATTGGAGAGGCATATCGTCGCTCGTGGAACTTACCCCGAAATGTACATCACCCGAAACGAATTTCTGCTTGTTGCTGACGAAGTCGGGCAGGAAGTTGAAATTGCTTTGGTTGAACTTTCCGGCAATATTCAAATCGACTTTGCTGAAAGCATGTACATAATCCATGGCAGCATGGGTACGGTAGTAGAATGAATTCCACTTCCCGCCATTATCCGGCAAGTCCAGTTTGCCATCCATGCCATCCATTGTGAATGTTAGGTTGAGGCGGTCTTTGGGGGATAAGGAGAAGAGGTAGTTGGCGCGTACATCGAGGTTACCGTAGTTACCGTATCCCAAGCGTACATATCCGGGCAGCGCTTTCGCCTGCGTCTCTTTTCCGGTATAGGCTTGCATGATACCTGCCGGGATATGGGTTGCCGGCATCAGGGTGGCGTCATATTCCACCGCCTTTTTGCTGACGGTAGGAGGTTCCACCCTGGGAAGCACGTTCACTTTGGAGGCGTCCATGATGTCCGGATTATATTCTTGTTCCACGACTACCGTACGGTTCATGGTGGTGTCTTGGGATTGTGTCTGGGCTTGTGCTCCCAAAGAGAGGGAGACAAGCATAGTTCCTGCGAGGATATATTGTTTCTTTTTCATAATGTGCTATATTTCTTACTTCAATTTCTCCAGTCTTTCGTTAATCATGCTTGCTATATCGTCGTCGGCCTGGTAGTTCTGCTGCAGGCTCAATAGGTATTGGCGTGCATCGAGCTTCTTGTCCATGGCTACATATACATCAGACAGAAGGATGAAACTGCGTGCCAGCCAGTAGGCATGCGGTGTGCTCTGGTCGATGAAATTAAGGATTTCCTTTTCTGCAGAGGCATAATTACCGGCGTTGTACCATTGTAATGCCACCAGATATTTGGCTTCGGCTCCATAAAGGGTACGGGTGTCTTTGGCCAGCAGCTGAAGGTCATCCATTGCCTTCTTGTCGGCTTTCTGGTTCGAGGTATGCCTTGGCACGGTAGTACAATGCCTCGTTCCGGAGCTCCGGAGACAGCTTGGCTTCGGCAAGCAAGGCTGTGGCGGCGTTGATGACTTCCGCATCATCATGCATCAGTGCTCCACAGCGCAGTACACCGATAGCGCCAAGCTGGCGGCGCTCTGCCGTGGTGGCTTTGGCCTGCAATTTCTTGTAGTCGGCCAATGCCAGGTCATATTGCTGGCGGTTGAACAGAATTTCTCCATGCATCAGCAAAGCCTCTTCAGAATATGGGTTATCGGGGTATTCCAGCAGTTTTCCGGCATGTTCCAATACCGCCTCGTCATCTTTCTGCTCTTTGCCTATGACGCAGAGGTAGTAGTGTGCATTCAGGCTGAAAGCGCCTCCCGGATAACTTTGCAGATAGCGGGTGAAGCTCTCTTTGGCAGGTGCGGCTTCGCCTTTCATATATACTTTTTCGGCAGCGATGTAAGTCAGCGAGTCTTGCTCACTGGGTTCGAAGCGGATTTCTCCCGGCATTTGGGCGGCAAGGGCGGCAAACTCATCCACGCGGTTGGCATCTACGTAGATGGACTTTAAGTCGCGCATGGCAAGGCGGGCTTCCTCGCTTCCGGGATATTGGGTGACTACATGTTTGTAGGCTTCTATGGCACGGTCATAGTCGTCGTTCTGGTAGTAAAGCAGGCCGATTTCTGCAGCTGCTTTACGGCTGACGGGACTCTCGGGATACTTGCCGAGCAATTCGCGGAAGGCGGCGATAGCTTGGGGGCTGTTGTTGCTCTGTACGTAGGAGCGCCCTTTTTCGTAAAGGGCATTGATGGCATAAGGCGAATTGGGATATTTGACGGCAAGGCGGTCCAGTAAAGTAACCTTTCCGGAATAGTCTTTTTGCAGGCCGGCTACAAGGGCCAGCTGATAGTAGGAGTAGTCGCCGGCAGGTGTTCCCAGGCTTTCTGCTTTTGTATAGTATTGCTTGGCTTCGTCGAAGCGGCGGACGTGCAGGTTGCAGTCACCGATACGGTTGTAGGCATCTGCCAATGCGGTCGGATTTTCACCTTTCTCCAGTTGGACAAAGTTGCGGAAACGGTTCTCTGCCGTCGAATAGTCTTTCTGGTGGAAAGCGATGTAGCCCAGGTTATAGTAGGCAAGGGCGAACATCTCCGTATCCCTCTGCCGGGTGAGTGACAGATATTCGTTGAAATTGCGGGCGGCTTCTCTCATCCGGTTCAGGCGGTAATAAGACTCGCCGAGCCAGTAGAGGGCGTCTGCCTTGGTCTGGAGGTTGTATTGCCCCAACGTGACGCTTTGGTTGAAGTAACCGATGGCTTGTTCGAACTGCGTGTTGGCAAAAGACTGGGTCCCGAGTTGGAACAGAATCTTTTGTTTGGCTTCCAGAATGGCTTTGCTGGGATGGGAGATACGGTCGATGGACTTGAGTGCGGCATCATAGCTGCGTGTATTCATGTATACTTCCACCAGGTAGTTGCTGACTTTCTCGGCATAAGGAGAGTTTGGAAATTCGTTCAGGAATTTCTCAAAGACGGTCACCGATTCGCCGAAAGCGGAATAGGAGGTCTCGTGAATGCATAAGGCGTAGTTATAGGCGGCTTGTTCCTTGATTTTCGGGTCGGCATTGGAAGCGGCAGCCTGCTCGAAGGCCATACGTGCCTTGGTCTTGTCGGCCAGTTGCAGGTAAGCCAGTCCCATGTGCAGGTAGGCATTTTGGGAGAAAGCGTCGTTCTCTGCAGTCACTTCGCCAAGGATGGCAGGAACTTGAGAATACACGCCGCATTGATAATAGGACATACCCAGCATGTAGAGGGCATCTCTTCTATGAGTGGCAGATTCGGCATTGTGCTCCAGGTATTGTTCGAAGGACTTTATGGCTTCGTGATATTTCCCGAAATGGTATTCGGCTGTACCGAGGATGCGGTTCAGCTCCGCCGTGTGCGTGTAGCTCAGACCGTCGGGGTGGGCCGACAAGGCATTTTGCGCTACAATTTCTGCCTTGTCGTACTGTTTCTTCAGCAAGTAGATTTCGGCGATGTAATAGGGGACCAGGTTCTTGTACTTGGCATTGTCCTGCAGAGGCAGGAAACCGCTGAGCGCTTCGTCATACCGTCCTTGGGTATATCGGATATAAGAGATGTAGTAAGCACAGTCCGCTGCATATTTCCTGCTGGTGCTGCGCAGGGTCTCGAACCAGATGGCTGCTTCCTTTACATTGCCCGTCTTCAGATAGCAGGTGGCAAGGCGGTAGGTCATGTCGTCACGCTCCTCGGTACCCAGAAGGTCGAGGCGGGCGGAGTTGAACATGGCGAGGGCATCGTCATAATTGCCTTCGAAGAAATAGGAGGAGGCGATTAATGCATAGATGCGGTTGGCATGGGGAGTATCAGGATATTCGTCCAGGAAGGCGCGGAGCAAGTCTATGCTTTTGGGGTCTCTGAGCTCGTATGCGGCGCATACCAGCATGTATTCCGCTTCTTGCCGCTCGCCGGTATCGGGCAGAGGCTTGCCGTCTGCATTCATCTGGCGTACATAGGCTTGCAACGGAGAGATGGCGGCAGCATAGGCCTTTTGCTGGAACAGCGTTTGTCCTTCCTGGTAGAGTCGCTTGGGAGAAGTACTCTTCTCGCTTGTTTGTGCTGAGGCGAGTAAAGGTGCGCAACAGAGTGTTGTGCACAATATTCGGGAGATTTTATGTTTCATCTTCTTTTGTTAGAATAGGTATTTTACAAAAATACGGGTTTTACCCCGGAAATGTTACACTTGTTTGGCTTTTTTAGGATATATACCATAATAGGAACGAATAATCATTCGCTTTTGTTCTTCCGCATGTCTTCCAGGAAGATACCCACTCCTTTGCGGATGGAGCCGAGCCCGAACTCTTTCGTACGGATATCTTTTAAGGGGAGGAAGAAGAGGTCTGCCGCGTCGTCCATCGCCTTGAAGTGCAAGGTGTCCTCCACCGTACAACGGAAAAACATATCCAGCGTGTGTACGGGGAAGCCGGAATAGATGTAAATATTGGGCAGGGAGAAGAGATATTCGGCCTTTGCCACCTTCATGCCGGTTTCTTCTCTTACTTCGCGGGCAACGCCTTCCTCGCCGGTCTCGGTCATGTCGATGAAGCCTCCGGGGAGGTCCAGCGTCCCTTTGGCAGGCTCTTTGGCGCGGCGGCACACCAGCAGCTCGTCGCGCTCGTTCAGTATCAAGGCGACGGTGGCGGAAGAGGGGTTGAAGTAGTAGACGAAACCGCAGTCGGCGCACTGCTTTGACTTCTCGTTATGAACTTCGAAATGGGCTGAACCGCATTTCGGACAATATTTGAATTGCGAAAGTGGATGTTCCATGATATTTTAGCCTTTGTCCGGGGGACAAAGATAATGGAAACCAGGTGTAGAATGAAAGGAACAGAGTGAATTTTTCGTATCTTTGGCGACTATAAAACCATATCGGATGAAAGATTTTGCTGCCATTGATTTTGAAACGGCCAACGAACAGCGTACCAGCGTTTGTAGTGTAGGAGTGGTTATCGTACGTGATGGAGAGATTGTGGACCATTATTATAGCCTCATCCGTCCCGAACCGGAGTATTATACTTATTGGAATACCCGCGTGCATGGTCTGACGTTGGCAGATACCCAGGATGCTCCTATCTTTCCCGTTGTGTGGCAGGAAATAGCTCCACGCATTGAAGGCTTGCCATTGGTAGCGCACAACAAGGCCTTTGATGAAAGCTGCCTGAAAGCTGTTTTCCGTACTTACTGCATGGATTATCCGGATTATGAGTTTTATTGTACTTTGCAGGCATCACGTCGTGCTATAAAGGGATTGCCTAACTATCAGTTGCATACAGTGGCTGTTTGCTGTGGCTATCAGTTGGAACATCATCATCATGCGTTGGCTGATGCTGAGGCTTGTGCATGGATAGCGAAACAGGTCATATAAATAAACAGAGGAGACTTGTCATGAAGCCTCCTCTGTGGAATTGTTTGTTTCCTTGATAAAACTCTATCAGTTTATCCTAATGGATTTTCACCTTGGTCACCATCATTGCCGCCGCCTCCGCTTTCGTTTCCTCCGGGATTTTCTTCATTGTCCGGCACGATTTCAGAGCCGGTTACCAACCGTGTGATGCCCGATTGTTTCATCATGTTCTTCAAACGTTGTCCCGGCACGAAAATCAGTTTCTGGCGGTAAACGACATCAGCCGTTACAGACTTTGCATCCTCCTGGCTTTTGCCGTTCAATCCCGGTCGGAGGCTTCCGAAGTCTCCCAGCCGTACGGTTGCACCGATGCTGGCATAGGTGCAGAGCGCGTCAATCATACCGTCCAATACGGCTTTTACGATACCTCTTGGCACCATCCCTTGACTGGTCACCTGGTCGCATAATCTATCAAAGTCAATATTTGCTACGGAATAAGAAGCAGCTACATACTTCTCGGTTTTGGTACCAATGCCTACCATTCTCTTTTTTACTACATAACGAAATGCCATAATGTTTTTTGTTTTTAATGGTTGTTACTTGCGGTTTCGTTCACTCGTCAGTTAGCGAGACCTGTTTCTTTGTGACCACGGTGCGAAGTTACAACACTTAAAAACGGCATGGTGCTTTAACGGGACTGAACGACTTTTTTTAACGTTGTATTTAGCCATTTGACGACATGGAAAGTCTTATGCTATAACCTATTGCCTATATTTAAAAAAAATGAGTGATTACATAAAATAATAATTTTGTGATTCTCCATCTGTAATCAAGTACAATCCATTGTCTGTAAACTTGATGATTTTGGGTTTGAATGTGAGTTTCTTCAATGCCTCTGCCAAATTGGATGGAATGTTTTTGTAATATACTCCGTTTTTGCAGCAAGCTATCATCCCGTAATTGGTAATATAGGCATAGTAAACCTCTTCGTATAGTTCTTCGGCTTTCAGTATGAAATTTTTGATGGTTTCATTTGAATAGCTGTAATGCTTGTCCGTGATAACTACCCATTCTCCTCTATCATTGAAGCAGGCCGAAAGAATATTGTCGTCTCTTAAATCTCCTGTACGATATTGTTCCAGTTTTTTGAGGAATGCATCCGGATAACCAAGAGTCCAATACCCTGAACCGCCTAAGATAATTACATAGTTGCCATTTTCAGTGATGTTGATGTCTGTTATTTCAGCATTGCTGCTGTTGGCTTCTTCTATACGTTTCTTAAGCTTGCTGGGAGTACTGCCGGTGTAGGCATATCCACTATTCCCATACACTCCTACTCCTGCTCCATACATAGTGATTGCTCCGGTACGGCATTTCCCCCATTTGTTGATGGCTTCTGTGATGTATGACATGTATGAGCTGGTCGGTAAATTTATATAGCGAACAGTACCGCTATAGGAAAATGGTTTTGAAACGGTTCTGGTTCTGGCTGGAAGAACCGGTTCCGCTTTTTCTTTACAGATATAAGAAGTACCGGCTATCAATTCATTTCCAATCCATTTTCCTGACTGAATGGTGTGTGCCGTAATATCAAAGTAAGCGCCGTATCCATTTCTTTCACCATCCTTCCAAGGGCCGAACCACATATTCCCATTTTCCCAGATATGAATGCCGTATCCGTGGCGTTGTCCATTATAGGTTTCTCCCCAATATTTATTCCCGTTTGTGTAGTTTGTCCGTTCAAATATTTGTCCGGGATATTCTTTGGCTTCTATTTCATAACTGTAGGGGCGGAGCAGCATATACGGTTTTCCGGTGTTTCGGTTGTATTCTACACCATTTTCAGAGCCATTTTTAACTATTATGTCATCTTCTTGAATATAGATGAATAAAGTGAATTCTGAGTTTTTAGTAAAGCCAATTTTAATATTATCTTCTTTGAATTCTACCCTGAATCCATTTATTTCATCATTTTGGGTTTGTCCTAGAGAAGCCTCTCCTTCTATTGTTTTTCCCCACTCTACCGTGCTATTGCGAACAGATTCATGCATGCTTTTCTGTTCACTTTCCGAAGGTGCAGTGTAGAATGGTTTATAGTCCGGTATCATTTTGAGGAGAGTATTCTGTCCGTTGAATCCCGCTTCTTCCAATCTTTCTATGGCAGCTTCTGCTATAGACTTCTGGAGTTCTCCAATGTCTTTGTTGAGAGCAGCCTTTTTGTACCAATATAACGCTGAATTCCCATCTTTTCTCAAGATGTTGTCTATGCCGTATTCATAAGAGATTGCAAGCGAAATCTGTCCGCTTGCATTCCCGTTTTTAGCTGCTCGTTTTGTCCATGCCATTCCGGCGGGGTAATTCTTTGTGACTCCTAACCCGTTTTTCAGTAAATAGGCTAAGCGGCTTTGTGCATAATAAGATTCCGGGCTATTATTGTGTTCGGCGGCTTTTTTATACCAGATAAAAGCCTCTTCATAGTTTTCTTTGTCTTCATATATGCGTCCAAGGTTCTTTTGTGGAAAAGCCCCATTTTTTTCAGCTGCTTTTTTATACCAATAGATGGCCGTTTCTTTATTTTGAGTTAAATTCCCCCAGCCATTACTATAGGCTGCACCCATATTGTTTTGTGCAGCAGGATTTCCTTGCTCAGCCGACTTTCGCCACCAATAAACGGCTTGTATGGTATCAGGTTTTATACCCCATCCCCTAAAGTAGCTCTGTCCGAGATAGAATTGTGCAATCGCGTTTCCATTTATTGCATCTGTCCTATAGTCCGCAGCATTCTTGTGGTTTTGCCCATAAATACTGATGGTAAATACTGCAAGGAATATGCTACAATAAGTAATTTTTCATGTTTTTTCATAAATTAAGAGTTAATCAATTGCATCCAATAAAATGAATGCAGCCCTAGTAAAAGGGATCCTTATATTTTTTTATTTTCTTGAACTCTTTGGGCATAGGCTTTTTGCTCTGTTTTCTTTTTGCCTGGCTTCTGACTGCCAGCGCTTGTCGGGAGTTGTTTCAATTTCAACTTCGTAGTCACGTACATACTTCTGGGCCTCGCGCAAAGATTCAAATTTGCTCTTCCTGCGAGCAGATTCTTGTAAAACTGTGTCATCAAGAGTTGAGTAGCATTATCGTCCACTTTCCAGAGACTCATTAATAATGTGTTGGCTCCCGCTTTTTTGAAACCGCGTTGCAAGCCGAATACTCCGTCACCGGTTATTTCTCCCAGTCCGGTTTGGCAGGCAGAAAGTACTACCAGGTCTAACCCTCGTAAATCTAAACCGGCAAGCTCTTTGGCGGTGAGTATGCCGTCTTCTAATCCTTCCGGCAAAGGATTTCCTTTCAGTGCAATATTTGCTCCTGACAATAGCAGTCCTGATCGAGTCAATGCTTTGTCTTCTACGTAGCGTGATTGGTTATTGTCTCCCATCATCAAGAAATCAAGATCCTTTGTCTGTCTGGCTTCTGTTTCTGTCCAATAGAAACCATGAGTGGCGATATGTAGCATACTGATATTCTTACCTGATAAAGCTTTAAAAGATTCTTCTGTACCTCGTAAATCCATATATAAGGCTGGCTGAAGTCTCGTATTCTCTAGTGCTTGTTTAATTTGTTCAGCTTCTATCTTAGTGGCGGGAAGGTATTTGGCTCCGTCACGCAGGTTTAGGGAATCCGGATAGAAGGTATGTTGAATATTCAAGTCTCGAGGAATATCAGTATATTTTTTGTTTTCGACTACTAAAGCTGTTGTATCAGCATCATATTTAAGACCTCCATAGAGAACAGCTTCTTTAATATGGCTTTTGTCTTTTATCATAACCAATTGTCGCGTAGACGACAACCGATAGAAATTTATTTGTTCCGCTATAAAAGTAGAGTCGCTGCTTGGAAGGTGTTCTATGGCGATGTTATGGAGTTGCCCAGCAGGAGCAAAATAAACATTCTTTCTTTGTTTGGAACGGCAACTTTTTATTCTCAACTTTGCTCATTTAAGAGTCTGTTTAAAAACCACTTGAATAAAAGCTTTTATTACGCCTAATGTAACCTATTATTTAGAGTCGATTTTTTCCCCTTTTTTAATCCCTATTCCCTTTTATTATACTTTTGGGCGTTGTTTTTAATCGTTTAGACAGATGTCTTCTTCCGTTAGACAATTGTTGTCTTTCGTAAGATGGACGTTTAACGAAACAGCAACAATTGTCTAACGATTAAACTCGGTGCATCAGGACTTGTTCTTGCAGCATTGAATGAATAATATTGCCCAACTGATATTCTAAATTATATGAGTGCTTATTACGATTTATACCAGACCCCCAATCCTTCTCCGGAGGACGGTGAAGAAAAGCTGCTTCACGCCCGTATTCTTCCCAAAGGAACCATTCCTGCCGATAAATTCCGCGAACTGGTTCACAAGGCTACCGGTTTCAGCCCTGCCATTCTCGATGGCACGTTGCAGGCTATAACGGATGAGTTGCACAGTTGGCTGGCAGACGGATGGATAGTTGAAGTGGGTGAATTGGGATTCTTTTCGTTGTCATTGAAGTGCGACAAGGCCGTGGCGAATAAAAAGGATATTCGCTCTCCGTCCGTACATTTTCAGAATGTGAACTTACGTATCAGCAGTAGATTCCGCAACCGCTTTCAGACAATGGAGCTGGAACGGAAAGCATCTCCCTATATCTCTCATTCCAAATTGACATTGGAGGAGCGGAGAAAAAAACTGTTGCAGCATTTGAATAAGTATGGCTGCATTACGCGTACTGATTATGAACAGCTGACCGGAAAGGCGAAACATCAGGCGGTGGCCGATTTGAACCTATTTCTGGAAGAAGGTATTATTCGCAAATATGGTAGTGGAAAAACAGTGGTATATCTCAAGCCATGACAAGCAAGAGAGTTAGAGGAGTTATCACTTTGCTCCGCTAGGGGTTACAGCCGATACTCTTGTGTATGTATTCACAGAACTATCGGCTTTAACTCCTAAGCCGACTTGCCGGCTGATGACTCCTTCTGACTCCCGATAACTCCTTTAAACGAAAGAGCCGTGCGTATAAAAAGGGAAGAAACTTTTAGTACTGCCGATTTGTTTTTAACTTTGTCAATTGAAAACTAATAAAAACAAGCGTATGAATATGAAGGTTGTATCTATGTGCCTGATATGTGCCGGAGCTTTGTTGACCGGTTGTGGAAACGGCGGTAAAAAGGAAGCGGAAACTTCGGAGAGAAAGGAAAAAGAGGCCGTGGTTGGTAGTGATAAAGACGAACATGGTTGTATTGCTTCTGCCGGATATACGTGGAGCGAGGTGCAGAAAGATTGCATCCGTTTGTGGGAGAAAGGTGTCCGCATGAATGCAGTGGATGATGCCGGGAAGACTTTGTTCTTGGTGTTCAGTCCGGACTCTACGCAAGTGGAGTTGTTTTTCTCGGAGGAAGGTGTTTCGAACGAAATTCTGGACCGTCGAGGTCTGCCTGCCGGTGGATATGCCTGGAATGTGGAAGATGATGATACGAAAAACGTACGTCTGGAAGACGGTGAGTGGACGGTCAGCCAACGGGGGAGGCTCATTTATCAGGAAGATGCGAATGGTAAATAATATAAGAATATGGAAAATTTGAAGGCGTTGACAGAGGCTGTCTGCTGTGTAGCCCGTGAAGCCGGGCATTTTTTGAAGGAAGAGCGGAAAAGTTTCCGTCGGGAGGTGGTGCAGGAAAAACATGCGCACGATTATGTATCTTATGTGGACAAGGCTTCCGAGAAAAAGGTTGTATCTGCCCTTAGGAAATTGCTTCCCGAAGCCGGATTCATTGCCGAAGAAGGGTCTGCTGCCTATAGTGACGAAACGTATTGCTGGGTAGTGGATCCTTTGGATGGGACAACGAACTATATTCACGACAATGCTCCCTATTGTGTAAGTATTGCCTTGCGTGACAAGCAGTCGCTTTTGCTGGGTGTGGTTTATGAACCCTGCCGAGACGAGTGTTTTTATGCTTGGAAAGGAGGAGGAGCCTATGTGAACGGAGAACGGTTGCGTGTTTCGCTTGTCAGTGAACCGAAAGACGCTTTTGTGGTGACAGAGTTACCCTACAATTTCGAGCAGTATGCCCGTACGGGCGAACATTTGATACACGAACTTTACGGTAAGGTTGCAGGCATTCGCATGAATGGTTCGGCGGCGCTTGCCCTCTGCTATGTGGCTGCCGGACGTTTTGACGCTTGGCTGGAAGCTTTTATCGGTAAGTGGGATTTCTCTGCGGCTGCACTCATGGTGTTGGAAGCCGGCGGTAAGGTAACAGACTTTTTGGGAAACGAGAACTTTATAGAAGGGCATCATATCATAGCCACCAACGGGCCGCTGCATCCGTGTTTTTGCGGTTGGTACGGGAGGCGCTGCCATTCTGATACGGTTCTTATTGCCTTATTACACTTTTTTATGGAAAACACATTTAAAGCCTGGTTCTTGTCCTTTGTCCATCTCTTCTTCCCGCGTCAGTGTGCTGTATGCGGGAGCTCTTTGCAAGAGGGAGAAGAGGGCATTTGCATCAGGTGTAATATGAATATGCCACGGACAAACTATCATCTTCGCGAAGACAACTCCGTGGAGCGTATGTTTTGGGGGAAGATACCTCTGGAACGCGGCACTTCCTTCTTTTATTATCACAAAGGAAGTGATTTCCGCCACATCCTGCATCAACTGAAGTATGGAGGCCGGAAAGATTTGGGAGAAATAATGGGGCGTTTTATGGCAGCGGAGCTGGCGGCTACCGGTTTTTTCCGTGGTATAGACGTAATTATCCCCGTTCCTCTACATCCCCGCAAACAAAAGTTGCGCGGATACAATCAGAGTGAATGTATAGCGCGCGGCGTTTCTGCCGTAACGGGTATTCCTATTGATGTGTCCTCCGTGCTGCGCAGAAGACATACGGAAACGCAGACCCGAAAGTCTGCTTACGAGCGTTGGGAAAATGTAGACGGTATTTTCCTTCTCCGCTATCCGGAACGCTTTGTGGGGAAACATATCCTTATTGTGGATGATGTACTGACCACCGGAGCCACTACAACTGCATGTGCCGATGCGCTTAAAGATGTGGGAGGCGTACATGTTAGTATCCTGACGCTGGCAGTGGCGGGTTCGTGAATCAGAAGCGGAAACGTCCGCCTGCCACGATTGTTCCCGTATATCCTACGCCGAATTCGGTGAAGAAGGCAAACTGATTTCCATATTCGATACCCAGAAAACTGAACTGATAGGCAAATTCCTTTTTGTGATAAGTGTCTCCTCCAAAGCTGTTCCGGAGGAAATAGGCGCCGAGCCCTGCAGAGGAATATAGGGAGAATTGGGGGCGGGTGAACCAATGCCACCGGAAGGTGGGGAGGATATACAGATAGCGCCGGTCATCGTTCTTATTCTCATCCAAAACTTCATAAAGGCTACTGGCCGTCCCTCTATTACCGGTTATTCCTCCGGTTACGCCTAGGCTGATTTTACGGTTGATTCTATAAATATAACTGATATTCAGAGCGCCGTAATAGCTGGTCTTCTCGCGTGTATAGATTCCAAAACTTGCTGTCGGAGCAATAAACTCTTCGGCTATACTATTGGCGTCGGTAATGGGGAGGAAGCCGTAACTGACGGATATTTCATGGTGGCGGAATTTTTCTCGCGTAGAAACAAGAGAGGTTTGTGCTTTACCAGCGGTACATAGGCTGAATCCTATGACTAAAAAGAATAAAAGAGTTTTCATTGTAGTTTGGTGTTTGGATTAAAATATGTTTTTCTAATAAATAAAGACAGGTGCTTTTATGAAACTCCTTACTTTACATTTGGCAAATGTATGTTAAATCTTTGAATATGAAATAGAAATGTTTGTCTTTTGTGTGGGATAATGTGGGAAAACAAAAAAGGTTCGCCTAATTGACGAACCTTTTCGCTCTTCCTCTTGGACTTGAACCAAGGACCCTCTGATTAACAGTCAGATGCTCTAACCGACTGAGCTAAGGAAGAATATGCATTCAAGTTTTTTCGCTCTTCCTCTTGGACTTGAACCAAGGACCCTCTGATTAACAGTCAGATGCTCTAACCGACTGAGCTAAGGAGAATGTGTTTTTTCTCAAATGCGCTGCAAAAGTAATAGGATATTTTGAAATATGCAATATCTTTAGCAAAAAAAATATCGAAGATGGATAAAATAATTGGGTTGGGCAATGCTTTGGTCGATGCGCTGGCAATCATTGAAGATGATAATATTTTGACGGAGATGCAGCTTCCGAAAGGAAGCATGACGCTGATTGATGAAGATAAGTTCTTGAAAATTAGTGAGTATTTCAGCCGGATGAAGACGCACCTGGCTAACGGAGGTTCTGCCGGAAACGCAATTCGGGCAATGGCATGCCTTGGTGCGGGTACGGGATTCATCGGAAAAGTAAGCAATGACTTTTACGGTAACTTTTTCCGGGATAGCCTGCTGGAACGTGGGACAGAGGCGAATTTATTGCTTTCCACTACCCTTCCGTCCGGTGTAGCCTCTACTTTCATTTCTCCTGATGGAGAGCGCACTTTCGGCACTTATTTGGGGGCGGCTTCTACATTGAAGGCGGAAGATCTTTCGCTGGATATGTTCAAAGGATATGCTTACCTATTTATAGAGGGGTATCTGGTGCAAGACCATGATATGATTCTCCGTGCCATTGAGCTGGCTAAAGAGGCCGGCTTACAAGTATGTTTGGACATGGCGAGCTACAATATAGTAGAAGGAGACCTTGAATTTTTCTCTCTGTTGGTCAACAAATATGTGGATATTGTTTTTGCCAATGAGGAAGAGGCAAAGGCTTTTACGGGTAAGGAACCGGAGGAAGCATTGGATATCATTGCCAAAATGTGTAGCATAGCCATTGTAAAGGTGGGTGCCCGTGGTTCTCTGATTCGTAAAGGTACAGAGATGGTGCAGGTACAAGCGGCTCCGGTAGAGAAAGTGGTGGACACTACAGGAGCGGGCGACTATTTTGCAGCAGGTTTCTTGTATGGACTGACGTGTGGCTATTCGCTGGAGAAATGTGGCAAGATAGGCTCCCTTCTCTCCAAAGATGTGATACAAGTGGTGGGTACGGAGCTTCAGGCAGCACAATGGGAAAAAATCAAGGAAGAAATTTTATTAATTAATTAATGTGCTGATGTGCCAATGTGCTAATTGGCTGCGCAATATTTGTTTCGCTATTACGCTGCAGGTTATTAGCACATTGGCACATTGGCATATTAGCACATTATCATAATTATGAGAAGAATTTTAAAGATACGCTGGATGGTTGCCTTGCTGATTGTAGCGGGAGCCGTTTGTTTTTGGGGGTTTAAGAGTGGTGATAGCCGTAGTTTCCAAATAGCAAAGAATCTGGATATATTCAATTCCATTGTGAAAGAGTTGGATATGTTTTACGTGGATACGATTGATCCGAACAAGACTATCCGTGAAGGCATTGATGCCATGCTCTACTCGCTGGACCCCTACACGGAGTATTATCCGGAAGATGACCAAAGCGAACTGGAGCAGATGCTGAAGAATTCCTATGGTGGTATAGGTTCTGTGATTACTTGGAACCCGAAACTGAAACGTTCCATGATATCTGAGCCATACGAGAATATGCCCGCTGCCGATGTAGGCCTGAAAGCCGGAGATATTTTGATGGAGATTGACGGAAAAGACCTTGCCGGAAAGAATAACCAGGAAGTCAGCGAGATGCTCCGCGGACAAGTGGGTACCAGCTTCAAGCTGAAAGTGCAGCGTCCCGGTACAGAGAAACCGTTGGATTTCGACATTGTGCGCCGTTCCATCCAATTGCCGTTCATACCTTATTATACGGTGCTGGATAATAATATAGGTTATATCAATCTCAGCACCTTCTCGGGGAATCCTTCCAAGGAGTTCAAGCAGGCTTTTCTGGACTTGAAGAAGCGGGGGATGACTTCGTTGGTGATTGACCTGCGGAATAATGGAGGCGGCTTGCTGGATGAGTCTATAGAGATAGCCAACTTCTTTCTGCCTCGCGGAAAAACACTTGTGACGACAAAGGGTAAGATTAAGCAAGCCAGCAATACCTACAAGACATTGCGTGAACCGTTGGATCTGGAAATTCCTTTGGCTGTTCTGGTCAATGGCGGAACGGCTTCTTCGTCAGAAATCCTTGCGGGCTCTTTGCAGGACCTTGACCGTGCGGTCATTATCGGTAACCGTACTTTCGGTAAGGGATTGGTGCAGACCACCCGTCCGTTACCATACGGTGGTACCATGAAGCTGACGACTTCCAAATATTATATTCCCAGCGGCCGTTGTGTGCAGGCTATCGACTACAAGCACCGGAATGAGGACGGCAGTGTGGGACGTATTCCGGACAGCCTTACTACCGTGTTCCATACGGCTGCCGGACGTGAAGTGCGGGATGGTGGAGGCGTGACTCCGGACATTGCGGTGAAGCAGGAGAAGCTGCCCAACATTCTGTTCTATCTTGTCAATGACAATCTTATTTTCAATTATGCCACGGACTATTGCCTGAAACATCCTACCATCCCTTCAGCAGAGAAGTTTGAAATTACAGATGCCGATTATGCGGACTTCAAGACGATGGTGAAAAAGGCGGACTTCAAATACGACCAGCAGACAGAGAAGATGCTGAAGAACCTGAAGGAGATGGCCGAATTTGAGGGCTATCTGACTGATGCTTCGAAAGAGTTTGAAGCGCTGGAGAAAAAATTGTCGCATAATCTGGACCGTGACCTTGACCATTTCTCCAAGGACATCAAGAGCATGATTGCGGTAGAAATCATCAAACGTTATTATTTCCAGCGTGGAAGCATTATCCAGCAGTTGAAAGATGATGATGATTTGAAAGAGGCTGTAAAGATACTCACTGCTCCGGAAAAATATAAGGAAATGTTGAGTGCTCCGGCAGTGACGTCAATGTCTCTGCAACAAAGAAAGGAGACAGCCCCGGTTTTTCTGAGTACCGCTACGAGAGCAAATGAACATGTTTATGATGAAATAGTATAAGGACACTCTTAAGAGGATTCTTTTATTTGCTCCTTAATTTATACCGGATAGTCTCTGTATAAGCCTTTTATACACGACTATCCGGTTAAGTTGTTTGTAGGGTATTAACTTGTTTTATATTTTTGCAGGTGATAATGAAAATATTGACAAGGTTATGAAACAATTGAATTCTCTGAAAGTATGGCTGTCTGTGGTATTGTTGCTTTGCTTCTCTCTTTCCGGACAAGCCCAGTTCCTGCGCACTTCCTACTTTATGGAAGGAAGTAACCAGCGTATGCAGCTCAATCCGGCCTTGATGCCGGGACGCGGTTATCTGAATATTCCCGTGATAGGTTCGTTGAATGCTACCGTCAACTCCAGTTCCCTGGGGTATAGGGATATTATGGACATTATTGAGAACAGTGATGATAGCGACTATTTCATGAGCAATGACTTTATGAACCGACTGGATGCTACCAATAACTTGAATGTGAATTTGAGTACCGACATTCTGTCTGCCGGGTGGTATAAAGGAAAGAACTTCTGGTCAGTCAATGTGGGGTTGCGTAATGATATCGGTGCCGCCATACCGAAAACCATGTTCCAGTTTATGAATAACATGAGCAGCCGGGAGTTCGGTGACAATATTTCTGACTATTTGGGTATTAACGAAACCATTAATGGACAGAAGCTTGAGATAAATTCCTATGCGGAAGTCGGCCTTGGCTTTGCAAGGAATATCACAGACCGACTGGCTGTAGGTGGTAAGGTGAAGATGCTGCTGGGTATCGGTAACTTAAAGCTGAACATCAACCAGATTCATGTGGAAACTCCTTCTGTCGGCTCTTCAGGAGTGACGAGTAAAGCTTCCATTCAAGTGGATGCAACTTTGGAGAACTCGTCAAAGCTGTTAGAACTTCCCGAGAATGAGAATGGTGATTATATCGATGAAATCGATTTTGGCAGTTTTGGTTTTGCCGGATATGGTGGGGCTATTGATTTGGGAGTATCTTACAAGTTACTGGATAAATTGACACTTTCTGCTTCAGTTCTTGATTTGGGCTTTATCAAATGGTCTAAATCGAATACCAGTATAGCGCGAGCCAATGCAGAGCAGACTTATGATCTTCTTGACCCGGCCTCGCAGCAGGAGTTCATGAATATTGTGAACAGCGGCGAGATTCTTAACTATGACATGTTGAAGCTCAAGACGGAGGAGGCTTCTGAGAAGAGCCGTACCCGTGGATTGACTTCTACAATGGTTCTTGGCGCTGAATATGCCTTATTGAATGATTGGCTGGTAGTGGGTGCCTTGTATACCGGTCGTTTTGCCAAACCGAAAACTTTGAATGAGTTGACTTTCTCTGCCTGCATCCGTCCGACGAATGCTTTCAATGTAGCTGCCAGCTATTCCGTACTTCAAGGAGCCGGTAAAACCTTCGGTCTGGCACTGAAACTGGGTCCTTTCTTTGCGGGAACAGACTATATGTTCTTTGGCAAGAATACGAAGAATGTCAATGCTTACTTGGGGGTTTCTATTCCTTTGGGAAAACAGAAAACGGCTGAAAATTAATAAAGTGAGTTATCAGTTGTCGCGGGTTATCTTTCTATAAAAGAGGATAATCTGCGATTTTGTTTTTACGAAAACGCAAAAAGCTTTATCTTTGCTGGTAAATACCTATAAACAGTACTCATGAGAATTGCAATAACGTTTCTCTTGTTTTTGGTTTTCAGTAGTTTGCTGCAAGCTTCACCCATACCTTTTTCTCCTATAGTGAGGAACTATTCGGTGTCGGATTATAATGCCGGTATTCAGAATTGGGCCATTGCTCAAGACGAAAGAGGAGTGATGTATTTCGGTAATAACAGTGGGCTGTTGGAATTTGATGGAAGTGCTTGGCGGCTGTATGAATTACCGACAAAAGGAATTGTGCGTGCTATATATATCAGTGAAGATGGAAGAATTTATGTAGGCTCTTACGAAGAATTCGGTTATTTTGTCCGTACTCCTTATGACACTCTTGAATATCATTCATTGAAAAATAAGGTGAAAGATTTTGCGTTTCATAATGACGAAATCTGGGATATTGCTTGCGTTCAAGGAGAAATTGTATTTCAATCATTCGGTTCTCTCTTTTTTTATAATGGAAATTCGGTAGAAGGTATTCGAATGAAGAACCTTCCACTGAATTTGTTCCAGGTTGGAAATACTTTTTATTCTCAAAGAATAAACGGTGGACTTTATGTCTTTGCCGGTAGGGAAATGAAAGAACTTATTCCCAGAAAAGCATTTGGAGATAGTGATGTCCTGGCCGGGCTCCCTTATGATGATGCGGTTTTAATGTTTACCCGTAATCAGGGAGGTTTCCTGTATCGAGATGGGAGGGTAGAAAAATGGGAAACTGAATGTGATGATATATTCAAGAAGCATACCATTAATCGTGCGGTGATGACCAAAGATAGTTGCTACGTTGTTGGCACAATATCCGATGGCATATATGCGTTGGATAAAAAGGGAAAGCTGATTTGGAAGGTCAATACGGATAATAAACTACAGAACAATACTGTTTTGAGATTGTATTGTGATGATGACAACAATATATGGACAGCTTTGGATGAAGGTATTGCCTATATACACAACAATTCTTTAATCTATTATTATGAACCTCCATTTCGTAAAATAGGCATGGTATATGATGTTTTGGTAAGGGAAAATGAAGCTTATATTGCTTCTAATCAAGGACTTTATTGGCTTAGGGATGGAAAGACTGAATTAGTTCCGGGTTTGGAAGAACAAGCGTGGTTCGTCGATGAATGGGGAAAACAGATTTTCTGCGGGCACAACAAGGGAACTTTCCTTATATCAGGACTGAAATCAAAGCTGGCATCTGATGTAAAAGGAGGGATGTGTATGGAAAAAATTGAATTGAAGGAACAATCTTTTTTGTTGGAGGGAGCTTATGCGCTTCTGAATTTATATACGGAGACTGCTTCGGGAGAGTATTGCTTTACTCGGTCCTTACGTGGGTTCAGTCACATGATTCGTCATATAGAAGTGGACCATCAAGGGAATATTTGGGCGAAACATTTAAGGAATGGTTTGTATCGCTTTCGGATTGATTCGGATATGAAGCAGGTAAAGGATGTGCGGAAGTATGAGAGTTTGGGAGAAGTGAAAGGTGGGAGTTTTACTTTGTTCAAAATCAATGGTCGGGTAGTTTTTTCTAATGGGGAATATTTCTATACTTACGAAGATATGACTGATTCGATTGTTCCCTATGAAACAATGAATGAACAATTGATGGAATTGAAGGGAATCAAGACTGTGAGTCATGCGAACGGAGATTACTATTGGTTTGTGGGCGACAGGACTGTGTATTTGGTGAAGTGTGCGATAAATACTTTCAATATCGAACTTCGGATTCCATATTCTTTGTTTGACGGTCTGGCTGTGGAAGAACGAGGAAGCGTGGTTTATGACAAGAGAAATAATCATTCCTATCTTTGCTTGAATAATGCTATTGCCCGTATTGAAACAGATAGTTCCTCGTTATATAAATCTCAGACTAGGCGTTCTTTATGGATTTCAGAGATGCAGGTTACTGAGGAATTCAGTGATAAACGGAAAACATTGGTCGTGCAGTCGGGAGTCAAGGTCGAACATGAGTTTAATACAGTGAGTTTTACATTGTGCTATCCGGTTTATAACGATTATACTTATAAAGTAAGATACCGGTTGGAAGGGTATTCTGATCAGTGGATACCCGATGGACGCAATTTGCAGAAAAAGTATGCCCGTCTTCCTTATGGAAGTTATGTTTTTCGGGCGGAGATATATGATACTGGTAGAGTTTTGGCATCGGTAGAGTTTCCCTTTGAGATTTTGTCTCCGTGGTATTTGTCTTATTGGGCTGTGGGAAGCTACATTCTGATAGGGTTGTGCCTGCTGGCCTTGCTGCAATATATTGTTTATCGTTTTGTGAAGAAAAAGAAGGATCGTGTGATTGAGCAGCAGCGTGTAGCCCATCAGGCAGAGCTTGAACGGCAAGAGAAGAAGATTATCGAGTTGGAAAAGGAACAGCTTGAGGCCGATTTGCGTTTTAAAAGCAAAGAATTGTCCAGCGTGGTAATGATGAATATCGCTCATCAGGAGTTTTTGAATTCATTGAAAGAGGAGATACAGAAGCAAAAGTTGTCCGGACAGCATAGTCGTAAGAATTTGGATAAGCTTCTCGCTTTGGTTAACAATAATATAGTGTCTGATGAAGAGAGCTGGATAATGTTTCAAGCTAATTTTGACCGTATACATGAAAATTTCTTCCGGAATCTGAAACTTCAATATACTGATTTGACTTCAGGAGATTTACGCTTTTGTGCATTGCTCCGCTTGAATATGCCGACAAAGGAGATAGCGAAGTTGCTCAACATTTCTACACGTGGGGTTGATGCTGCGAGATACCGGTTACGTAAGAAATTCAATTTGCTTCCGGAAGAAAGTTTGACTGATTTCCTTATAAATTTTAAATGACTGTTTTACAGTAAAATATTAATGGAGGAAGTACTAATATTGTACTTCCTCTTTTGTTTTTTAGTGATGGGTGTACTTTTGTTGTAGTGCGGGATGTGGAGGTTGTCGCATGCTTTTCTTTTATTTGCAGCAAAATAATATTTCTATAAATTAAAAGCATGAAAGACATGAAGCATTTACTTTTCAAGTTACAATCATTTTTAGTCTTGTTGGTGTTTACTGCCGCTAGTGCGTATGCGCAGAAATCTCCGGTCGATATGAATCGTTTCATCGACGATTTAATGAAGAAGATGACCCTGGAAGAGAAAATAGGTCAGTTGAATCTGCCGGTTACCGGTGAGATTACGACCGGTCAGGCTAAAAGTAGTAATGTGGCCAAACGTATTCGTGCCGGTGAAGTGGGCGGGCTTTTCAATCTGAAAGGCGTGGAACGTATCCGCGATGTACAGAAGCAGGCGGTTGAAGAAAGTCGTTTGGGTATTCCTCTCTTATTTGGTATGGATGTTATTCATGGATATGAAACGGTGTTTCCCATTCCTTTGGGATTGTCGTGTACATGGGATATGAAGGCGGTTGAAGAATCGGCACGTATTGCAGCCATTGAGTCCAGCGCCGACGGTATTTGCTGGACATTCAGTCCGATGGTGGATATTTGCCGTGATGCCCGTTGGGGGCGTGTGTCCGAGGGCAACGGTGAAGACCCGTTTCTGGGAGCAGCCATTGCGCAGGCCATGGTACGTGGTTATCAGGGAAAGGATATGAGCCGTAATGATGAAATCATGGCTTGTGTAAAGCATTTTGCCTTGTATGGTGCCGGTGAGGCAGGACGTGACTATAATACAGTAGATATGAGTCATCAGCGCATGTTCAATGAATACATGTTGCCCTATCAGGCGGCGGTTGATGCCGGTGTGGGCAGTGCGATGGCCTCTTTCAATGAGGTCGATGGCATTCCTGCCACTGGAAACAAGTGGTTGATGACGGATATACTGCGTAAGCAGTGGGGATTTGACGGCTTTGTGGTGACAGACTATACTGGAATTGCTGAGATGACCGACCACGGTATGGGCGATACGCAGACTGTTGCCGCCTTGGCACTGAATGCAGGTGTGGATATGGATATGGTGAGCGATGCATTTGTAGGTACGCTCAAGAAGTCATTGACAGAAGGAAAAGTGACAGAAGAAGCAATTAATGCGGCTTGTCGCCGTATTTTGGAAGCTAAGTACAAGTTGGGCTTGTTCGATAATCCTTATAAATACTGTGATGTGAAGCGTGCCAAGAAGCAAATCTTTACCAAAGAGCATCGTGCTGTTGCGCGTAAGATTGCTTCGGAGAGCTTGGTGTTGTTGAAGAACGAGGGTAATGTGCTTCCGCTGGCCAAAAAAGGCACTATTGCTGTGGTAGGTCCGTTGGCAGACAGCCGCAGTAATATGCCGGGTACTTGGAGTGTGGCTGCCGTATTGAAGAATGCAACTTCTTTGGCTGAAGGTTTGAAGGCGGTAGCAGGCGATAAAGCCGAAATATTGACTGCGAAAGGCTGTAATTTGATGAGTGATGCCGAATATGAGAAACGTGCCACTATGTTCGGACGTTCTTTACACCGTGACAATCGTTCGGACAAGGAGTTGCTGGACGAGGCTCTTGCCGTGGCTGCCAAATCGGATGTTATTGTGGCTGCGCTCGGTGAGTCTTCGGAAATGAGTGGAGAGAGCAGTTGCCGCACGAATCTTGAAATGACCGACACCCAACGCATGCTGTTACAAGAATTATTGAAAACAGGAAAACCAGTGGTACTGGTACTGTTTACCGGTCGTCCACTGGTACTGAACTGGGAGCAGGCAAACGTGCCGGCCATTCTGAATGTATGGTTTGCGGGCAGTGAGGCAGGTTTTGCCATCGGTGATGTACTGTTTGGTGATGTGAATCCGAGTGGGAAGCTGACTACGACTTTCCCGAAGAGCGTGGGACAGATTCCTTTGTTCTACAACCACAAGAACACGGGCCGCCCTCTTGCCGACGGTGCATGGTTCCAGAAATTCCGCAGCAACTATATAGACATAGACAATGAACCGCTTTATCCTTTTGGTTTCGGCTTGAGCTATACCACATTCTCTTATAGCGACGTGTCTTTGGACAAGACTAGCATGACGGATAAGGGCGAACTGACTGCTACCGTGACTGTGACCAATACCGGCAAGAGAGACGGTGCAGAAGTGGTTCAACTTTATATTCGTGACCTTGTGGGAAGTGTAACCCGTCCGGTGAAAGAGTTGAAAGGCTTTGAGAAGATTTTCCTGAAAGCCGGTGAATCTAAAAAAGTATCTTTCAAGATTACTCCCGAATTGCTGAAGTTCTACAACTACAATCTTGATTTTGTATGCGAGTCCGGTGACTTTGAGGTGATGATTGGCAGAAATAGCCAGGACGTAAAGAAAGCAGCGTTCAAGTTACTCTAACTGATTCTCAAGACGGCAATATGCAGCATTCGAGCCACTGCGTTGAGATGGCATTGTTGCTGCATATTGTCTACATCTTCACTGCAAACGTTTTGCAGTATTTGCTTGGTATATAATCTATCGTATAATGGCAATCGGTTATGGAAATCTTATGGTCGGCTTTGAGGCAGTGAAAGGTATGACGTTCTTGAATATGGGATAAAAAACTTCAGAATAGGATAAAAGCCCCCTTTGCTTTTCTATCTTCTTGCTCTATATATATGAATAGTACCTAAATATTTATTGTACTTTTATATTCCTTATAATCTGTCGTTTATGTTATACAGTAGTAGTAATGATGTACCCCTCCGGTGAACTGTGGTACTCTTGTGGTAGCTTGTTTTTTGACATATATCAACTTCTCCGGTATGTTTGCAAAAGAATTTTAAATCAATACAAAATGAAGAAAAATCTACTAATTACATGTGTGATGTTATTGTTTGCCATTACTTCGATGGCACAGAACAAAATTACGATTTCGGGTGTCGTTACGGACAAGACAGGCGAAACTGTTATCGGTGCTTCTGTTCGTGTAAAAGGGCAGGAGAGTAAAGGTAGTATTACTGATATAAATGGTAAATATCAGATTGTTGATGTGGCATCTAATGCTACCTTGATTTTTAGTTATATAGGTATGCGTGAGCAGGAGATTGCCGTAAATGGGCGTTCAACTATCAATGTGAAGATGGAAGAGGACAGCCAGCTCATTGATGAGGTGGTTGTAGTTGGTTATGGTAGTGCCAAGAAACGCGACTTGACCGGTTCTATCGTTACTGTGAAAGCGGACGAGATTGCCTCTAAGCCTTCTACCAATCCACTGGCATCCATACAGGGTAAGGTTGCCGGTGTACAGGTGGTGAATACGGGTCGTGCAGGACAAGACCCTGAAATCCGTGTTCGCGGTACGAACTCCATTAACGGTTTCAAACCCCTTTATGTGGTAGATGGACTGTTCACGGACAATATCAATTATCTGAACACTGCGGATATTGAATCTATGGAAATCTTGAAAGACCCTTCTTCTTTGGCTATTTTCGGTGTGCGTGGTGCCAATGGTGTAATCATCATTACTACTAAAAGGGCAAAAATAGGGAAGACGATGGTCAACATCAACTCTTCAGTGGGTTGGAAGGTTATTTATGACCGTGTAGGTGTGACGAATGCCGAAGAGTTTAAGATGCTGTACAACGAGCAGTTGATATCTCAAGGAAGCGACCCTTATGATTATACTCAATGGACTGGTAATACTGATTGGCAGAATGAGATATTCCAGACAGGTTTTCTGACCAATAACAATGTGAGCATTACGGGTGCAACGGATAAGAGTAAGTTTTATTTGGGTTTGGGTTACGTCATGGAAGAAGGTTCCATTAAAACGGAAAAGCTCAATAAGTTTACCGTAAACTTGAACAGTGAATATAGCGTAACCGATTTCCTGCGTTTTGGTTTCCAGCTTAATGGAGTTCGTGCCAAGTATCCTGATGCAAAGGGTGTGGATGGTGCTTTGAAGGCTGCTCCTATTGCTCCTACTCATGACCTTGAATCGGGACTGATACATACGCTGCCCGACTTCCAGCGTGCACAAGTGTGGAATCCTCTTATTGAAACAGAGCTGCGCGGTGCTCACAACAAGTCTGAAAACTATCGCGTGGCAGGTAATGTGTTCGGAGAGATAGATATTCTGAAGAACCTTACGTTCAAAGCAACTTTCTCTATGGACTATGCTTCCAGTCAGGGACGTTCATATTCTCCGCTGATTTATGTTTATAATCCCGATGTGGAGGGGGGGGAAGAACGGTTGACTGAAAGAGAAAGTGTGAACCAAAGCAAGTCTACCTCTCTTGCTGCACAGTCTGACTATGTGTTGACTTATCTCGGACAGTTTGGCAATCATGGATTGACATTGACTGCCGGTCTTACAACCAATTACAATGAGTCTTCCAGTTTGAGTGGTGGACGCAGCCAGCTTGCGGGCTACGGCATTTTGGTGGGCGACGACCCGGACAGATGGTGGCTCTCTACCATCGACGATGTATCTACGGCAACTAATGGCGGTTCTCAGAGTGACAGATTTACCATGTCTTATTTGTTCAGAGCATTGTATAACTACAAGAATCGTTATTTACTTAATGCTTCTTTCCGTAGGGACGGTTCATCTGTTTTCTATAAGACAGGTAATACTTGGGACAACTTTTACTCTTTCGGTGCCGGTTGGGTAATGACCGAAGAGAAGTTTATGCAGAACCAGAATGTAATTAACTTCTTGAAGTTGAAAGGCTCTTGGGGTGTGTTGGGTAGCCAGAATACTGGTTCCAGTTATCCGGCATATGCCACCATTGTTAGTTCGGGTTCAGCTGTGTTCGGTGACAATATCATTGCGGGTAAAGGCCCCAACAAACTGATTTCACCTACTTTGGGATGGGAACGTAATTATTCATGGGAAGTAGGTTTTGACATGCATATGTTCAATGATCGTTTGCAGCTTTCTCCGGTTTATTATAACAAAACAACAAAAGATATGTTGACTTCCATTCCGGGTATTGCAGGTACTGTTCCCGGATTACAGAATGTGGGTGAGATTCGCAATCGCGGTTTTGAACTTAGTGCTTCTTGGAACGACAAGATTGGGGAAGATTGGAGATATGGATTAGGTGCTAATTTGAGCACTATTGATAACAAGGTGCTTTCACTGGTAAACAAAGACTATAATATTATCAGTGGTCCCTCACGTGTTTCCGAAGGTTATCCGATTGGCTATTTCTATGGTTACAAGGTTGAGGGTGTATATCAGAACGAAGACGACATCCGTTTCTCTCCGATTAACTCGGTTGGCTCGGTAACACCGGGTGACTTGAAATTTGCTGATGTTGACGGTAATGGCAAAATTACTGATAATGACCGTACAATGATAGGTAATCCAACTCCTGATTTTACTTACGGTTTTAATGTTAATTTGGGATGGAAGAATCTGGACCTGACTGTTGACATGATGGGTGTTTATGGAAATGAAATTTACCGTAATTGGGGAAGCAGTAGCTATGCACAACTGAATTATCGCACAGAGCAATTGAATCGTTGGCATGGAGAGGGCACTTCCAATTGGGAGCCCTTGCTCGACCCTTCACACAAAATAAATCAGGAGGCTTCCACGTATTTCATCGAAGATGGCAGTTTCTTCAGAATCCGTAATATCGAATTGGGGTATAACTTTGACAAACGACTGTTGAATCGTATCAAGGTACAGTCACTGCGTCTTTATACCAATGTGCAGAATCCCAAGACCTGGAGCCGTAATGGAGGATATACTCCGGAAGTGGGCGGAAGTGCTATTTCGTTTGGTATTGATGGTGGAGGCTATCCTATGCCTACAGTTTATACGATTGGTTTTAATTTGACTTTCTAAAATTATATAGAGACAGACTATGAAGAAGATATTTTATTATATAGCATTTTTAGCAGTAAGCTTTGCACTAACTTCGTGTGAGGATATGTTTGATAGAAAACCGCTTGGACAACAGACAGAGGATGATTTGACTGGTGGTACTTATGAAACACAGGTTTTTAATATGTATGCCAAGTTGCGCGGTTTTCATTTGACAAGCGGCAATACTGCATTGGCAATCCACGGTATGCGTTCTGAGGACGCAGAGAAAGGAAGTACATTGTCCGATGGAGCAGCTACCGGCAAGATGTTCGATGACTTTGAATATTTGGCAAGTAATGGGATGATTAAGAGTTATTGGAATGATAACTATTCATTGATACATAAGGTAAATGATTTGCTTGATGAGATGAGCCAAAATCCGTCATTGACAGAAGGTGACCTCGTCAATAAGGGGGAAGCTTTGTTTGTACGTGCTTTCTGTTATTTCAACCTTGTACGCGCTTTTGGTGAAGTGCCTTTGATTGACTTTAAAGTTTATGATGCAGCTGAGGCAAATGTTCCAAAGTCTTCTGTGGCAAAGATATATGAATTAATAGATTCTGACCTTACGGAAGCCGAAAACAGTCTGCCCAGAACGTGGGAGCAACTTTATGTAGGTCGTCTCACTTGGGGAGCTGCTCGTTCTCTTCATGCACGCACATACATGATGCGTAATGACTGGGGGAATATGAAGGCTGCCGCTGAAGAAGTGATTAACTCCGGTTTATATAATCTGAAAACACCTTATGAAGACATATTCCGAGAAAAAGGTGAAAACTGTAGTGAATCTGTTTTTGAATTGCAATGTACGGCAACAGAATCACAACCAGGTTCTAATGACATAGGAAGCCAGTTTGCTTCCGTTCAGGGTGTACGTGGCGCAGGCGAGTGGAATCTCGGTTGGGGGCAACACACCGCTACTCAAGAATTGGCAGATGCTTTTGAAGAGGGAGATCCGAGAAAAGACGAAACTTTGCTTTATTTTATACGCAACGGCAAGGACGATCCAGAGTCCATACCTGCTAACAAGCCTTATGGTGAGAAACCTATTTCGAATGCTGATGTTATAGCTAAATACTTTAACAAGAAGGCATATACGGACCCGGCGATGCGTTTGAAATTCACAAAGGGAGGATATTGGGTAAATATTCGTCTGATACGTTATGCTGATGTGGTATTAATGGCTTCCGAAGCTGCTTGTGAATTGGGTGATTTATCTTCTGCCCGTAACTATTTGGAGATGGTGCGCGCTCGTGCTCGTGGCAATAATATCGGAATTCTACCGGAAGTGACGACCAACAACCAGAATGAACTGCGTGAGGCCATTCGTCATGAAAGACGTGTTGAGTTAGGTATGGAGTTCGACCGTTTCTACGACTTGGTTCGTTGGGGTATTGCTAAAGAGGTACTTCATGCGGCAGGCAAGACCGGTTATCAAGACAGACATGCTTTGTTGCCCATTCCGCAAGACGAAATTGACAAGTCGAATGGTGTATTGGTTCAAAATCCCAATTATTAATCTATAAATGTACTAACTACTTATGAAAAAATATATAGTATCTGTGGCTTCTTGCCTGTTTGCATTGTGTATGCAGTCTTGTTTTCAGGATATGGATCATCCTGCTTTCGACTACCCTGAGAGTACAGGTGAAGTACCTACTACCCCTTTGAAGATGTATCTTCCTTTTGATGAAGAGGACATTCGGGATAAAGGTGAATGGGGATTTTTGGTAGCAGATAACGGTAATGCCAAGTTTGCGGAAGACGGAATCGCTGGCATGGCCTATCAAGGTGCTGAGAATGCTTACATTTTGGCCAAGACTCCTTCTATATTGGAAAATAACATGCCCACTATCGGTGATTTGACTGTAGCTTTCTGGATGAGAACCACTAAGAATACTTCTGCGCAAGGTTTGTTCTCTATCCCTAACTCTATTAAATTCTGGGGCAACTTCGACATCTTCTTGGAGAATAATAATAGCGAGACTCAGGCATTTTTCAAGGTTCATATCTTCAATCAGACAGCAAAAGAGAATGATGAAAGATGGGTTGAGGCAAAAATAGATGATATTTTTGGTAGCGAATGGGTGCATCTGGCTTTTGTGTATGATGGCAATACTTCTACCATTACTGTTTATCGTAATGGTGAGGGTGTCTTTACCAAAGAATTGCCAGATTGTGGGAAATTGAAGTTTAATAATGTAGGCGCTTCTTTGGCTGTTGGTGCATTTCAGTTCAGCACTACTCCGAGTCTTACTTCGGGTGCAGGAGCACAAACCTGGGCAAAGAACTTTCCCGGTCAGCTTGATCAGTTCCGCTTATATGACAAGGTGTTGACGGCAACCGAAATTCAGAGTATTTACTCTGGAAAAGAATGAAGCTACACTTTAATCTGATGATAGGATGAAAGTATTATATTTCATAGTATGTCTTTTGTTGGTTGCGTGCAGTGGTGATAATCAACCTGAAGTGAATCAGCCTTTCGAGTTGAAGAATATCATTGTGGGTGACCAACAAAACCAACAGACATTTGAGAATGTTGCTCCCAATGTAGCCATTGTTTTGGAGTTCTCGGATGCTGTAGATGAGGCTTCAGCCCGTAACAATATTGCTTTGAAACATGAGGAGCTTCCTGTAAGCTGCGATTATGAGTTCCTGCAAGAGAAAAAAGTATCGGTGACTCCTAAGGGAGGCTTTAAAGTCTTGTCATCGTATAAATTGATTGTCAATCCGGGGGTGAAATCCACTTCCGGGACACTGCTTTCCAATGGCAAGGTTTGTATGATTAAGACTGGAATGGATGATACAGACAAGTTTGAGCGTATCCCTGATGAGGACTTGTTGACATTGGTACAGAAGCAGACCTTTAAGTACTTCTGGGACTTTGGGCATGAATATTCCGGAATGGCGCGCGAACGTACTACTTCGGGCGATGTCGTTACTACCGGTGGTACCGGCTTTGGCGTGATGGCCATGCTGGTAGCTGCTGAACGGGGCTTTATTACCCGTCAGCAAGCTGTTGAACGAGTGCAGAAGATAGTTACTTTTCTTGATAAGGAATGTACGGCTTATCATGGTGCTTATGCACATTGGATAAATGGCGCAACGGGAGCAACCAAACCTTTCAGTGAGAAAGACAACGGTGCCGATTTGGTTGAGACATCCTTGTTATTTCAAGGTTTGCTTGCCGCTCGAGCCTATTTCAAGGAAAATACGGAAGTAGAAAGCAGGTTGCGTGCCGACATAACCCGTCTTTGGGAAGCTATTGACTGGACCTGGTTCCGGAAAAATGGTGAAGATGTACTATATTGGCATTGGAGTCCCGATTACGGTTTTGAGAAGAACCTGGCAATAAGAGGATGGAATGAGTGTCTGATTACTTATATACTTGCTGCTTCGTCTCCAACACATGCTATCGATAAAGTTGTATATGAAGCGGGCTGGGCTAAAAATGGAGGAATCAGGAATGGAAAATCTTATTATGGCATCACTCTTCCTTTAGGTTCGGATAAAGGGGGACCGCTGTTCTTATCTCAATATTCTTTTCTAGGCATTAACCCACAAGGACTGGAAGACCAATATGCCGATTACTGGATGCAAAATCGCAATCATACGTTGATTAATTACAATTATTGTAAGGAAAATCCTAAAGGATATACGGGTTATAGCGCTTCTTGTTGGGGGTTGACGGCAAGTGACGGCGATACGGGATATTCAGCTCATTCACCTACTAATGATAAAGGGGTCATTGCTCCAACAGCTGCTTTGTCTGCATTTCCTTATACTCCGGAGGAGTCAATGGAAGCGCTGCATTTCTTCTATTATAAGATGGGAGACAAACTTTGGAAAGATTATGGTTTTATAGATGCCTTTAATTTGACGGCAGATTGGTACGATACTCAGTACATAGCCATTGACCAAGGGCCGATAATCTGTATGATAGAGAATTATAGAACAGGTCTCCTTTGGAATTTATTTATGTCTATACCGGAAATCCAACAAGGACTGAAGAAGCTTGGCTTTCAGAGTCCGTGCTTAAACTAAAAGAATGATTATGATGAGAATATTAATATATTTGATACTTTTGCTATACCCTTTTAATTTGATTTCGGGACAGAAAAAGCAGAAGCGGCTTTCTGACGACGAACTTATGACCCTCGTTCAGAAGCAAACTTTCCGTTACTTTTGGGATTTTGCCCATCCTGAATCCGGATTGGCGCATGAACGGAGTAACGGTGGTGCCGAGACAGCTACCATTGGTGGGTCGGGATTCGGAGTGATGGCTATCATTGTCGGCATAGAACGCGGGTTTATCACCCGTGAACAAGGTGCTGAACGTATACTGAAGATTGTTCGTTTCTTGAGCGACAAGAATACCGACAGTTATCACGGCATGTGGGCACATTGGATGAACGGTAAAACCGGTAAGACCATTCCTTTCAGCCGTAAGGATGATGGAGCCGATATTGTAGAATCCGCTTTCATGTTCGAAGGTTTGTTGGCTGCCCATCAGTATTTTATAAAGGATAATCCGACGGAAAACCGTATCCGGGGAATGATTAATAATCTGTGGCGCCAAGCAGAGTGGAATTTTTTCACTCAGGGGCAAGATGTGATGTATTGGCATTGGTCACCCTATAACGGGTGGGCGATGAACCATCAGATTAAAGGTCATAACGAGTGCCACATTATTTATATTTTAGGTGCGTCTTCTCCTACTTATCCGATTGCCGAGAGTGTTTATCATAAAGGCTGGGTCAATGCGAATACTTTTCTGAATGGTCGGGAGTATTATGGCATCAGGCTTCCTCTCGGAAACGATAACGGTAAGGGCGGTCCTTTGTTCTTTACTCATTACTCTTACATGGGGCTTGATCCGCATGGCTTGAAGGACCGCTATGCTGACTACGAGGAACAAATGAAGGCCCATACCTTGATTAACCGTGCCTATTGTATCGACAATCCGAAGGGATATAAGGGTTACGGTGAGAAATGCTGGGGATTGACAGCCAGTGACGGTGATAAAGGCTATTCGGCCCATAGCCCCGGAAATGATCGCGGCGTGATTACGCCTACTGCGGCCCTTTCATCCATCCCTTATACACCGGAATATTCTTTGGAGGCCATGCGCTATTTCTATGAAGAACTGGGTGACCGTCTTTGGGGTGAATATGGGTTCAAAGATGCATTTAATCTGACTGAGGATTGGTTTGCGCCTTCGTATCTTGCCATTGACCAGGGACCGATTATTGTGATGATAGAGAACTATCGCACCGGTTTAATTTGGAAGCTTTTCATGAGTCATCCCGATGTACAGAAGGGATTGAAGAGATTAGGCTTTACGTCTCCTTATTTGAATAAGGCTGATTAGGTTTGGCAGGATTTGATTTTGGTAAATTTTATATAGATTAAAAAGGATTATAACCATGAAAAACGTGCTTTTCAATAGTGTATTGGTTGCTTTCGTATTGCTTGTCGCCTCGTGCGGCAAGCAACCGGAAGCTAAGGTGGAGGTGATGTCGTTTAATATCCGTCTGGATCATGTAGCGGACAGTATGAATAACTGGAAATACCGTAAGGATAATGCAGCACAGATGATTGCTTATTATGCTCCGGACATTGTGGGCATGCAGGAGGTGGTAAAGAATCAACTCAATGACTTGAAGGAGCGTCTTCCTCAATATACTGCCCTTGGCGTAGGTCGTGCAGATGGAAAAGAGAAAGGCGAATATTGCTCCCTTTTTTATAAGACAGAGCGTTTTGAGCTTTTAAAGAACGGAGATTTCGGACTGAGTGAGACTCCCGATTCCATCGGAAAGAAAGGCTGGGATGCGGCATGCGAGCGTATCGTGACTTGGGCTGTGTTGAAAGACAAGGTGAGTGGCAGGAAAGTAGCTGCTTTCAACACCCACTTTGACCATGTAGGTGAGGTGGCACGTCGAGAAAGCGCTAAGTTAATACTCGAGAAGATAAAGCAAATAGCGGGAGAGCTTCCGGTAATTATCACTGGAGACTTTAATGGAACGGTAGACTCCGAGCCGGTCACTATATTGACGGAAGGTGGAATGAGGAACGCTTGTTCCACGGCAAAGGTCGTTTACGGACCGACATGGAGCTTTCATGACTTCGGACGTATTCCGGTGGAGAAGCGCAGGCTGATAGATTTTATATTCGTAAATGCTTCTGTAGAGGTGGAGCGTTACCGCACAGTTGGCGATAAGCCGGACAATGGCTATCTTTCCGACCATGCTCCCGTATTGGTTACTTTGAAACTGTAAAGAGGCACTCGTCTAATTCTATTCTGCATTATTTACAAATCATAAGGGCTCAAGAAACACTTGTATACTGAACCTGATTCAGTCGTATAGTGAATGCCATTCAGTCGTATACTGAATATGGTTCAGTCGTATACTGAATGCACTGTATTCTAACTGTACTGATAATCAGTAAATTATAAAACGGTGTTACGCCTTTGATAAATTACAACAAATAATGAATACATGAAAAATAAACTATCCTGGGGAATTGCCTTGTTGCCCTTTGTTCCTTCGGTTTGGATGCAAGGACAAGAACAGAAACAAGGAATAGGAAACAGGCGTCCTAACATTATTTTTATCATGAGTGATGACCATGCCCGACAAGCAATGAGTATATATGGACATCCCATAGGTAAAATAGCTCCTACTCCCCATATTGACCGTATTGGGCATGAAGGGGCGGTATTTCAGAATAATTACTGTTGCAATTCCATTTCCGGTCCCAGTCGTGCAGCCATACTGACTGGTAAGCATAGTCATAAGAATGGTTTTATGAGGAATGGAAATAAAGGATTTGACGGTTCGCAGCAGACACTGCCGAAGATATTGCAAGCAAACGGTTATGAAACAGCCATTATCGGCAAGTGGCATCTTGTTTCAAAGCCTACCGGGTTTGACCATTGGATGATTTTGAATGATCAGGGAGATTATTATAATCCGTATTTTATTACCGAGGGAGATACCACTCGGCATAAAGGATATGTAACTGACCTCATCACTCAATATTGTGAAGACTGGATGAGTGGGCGCGAGGATAAGAATAAACCTTTTTTCTTGATGATGCATCACAAAGCCATTCACCGTAATTGGGTGCCTGCCGAACGGCATTATCATTTGTACGAACACACGCAGTTCCCTTTACCCGACAATTATTATGATGCATACGAAGGACGTTATGCGGCACAAATGCAGAAGATGAATATATACCGTGATATGTACGAAGGTCACGACTTGAAGATGGTTGCGGGTATGAATAGCGACAGTCTGCTATTCGACCCGTGGCCTCATGCTTTTCTTGGTACGATGGAGCCGGATGAGCGCCGCCGTTTTATGGATGCCTATCGTGAACGGAACAATGAATTTTATTCGAAACAGCGTACTTTCAAAGAGGTGGCAGAATGGAAATATCAGCGTTATTTGCAGGATTATATGGCTTGTGTGGCAAGCGTGGACGAGAGTGTAGGAGAAATATTGGATTATTTGAAGCGTACCGGATTGGATAAAAATACGATTGTCGTTTATACTACAGACCAGGGGTTCTATCTGGGCGAGCACGGTTGGTTTGATAAACGTTTTATGTACGAGGAGTCTTTCGGTATGCCGATGGTAATGAGCTGGCCGGGACATATTAAGCCTGGAACGCAGGTAACAGGATTAACTCAAAATATTGATTTCGCTCCCACTTTTCTCGATATGTGTGGAATTGAGATTCCTGAAGACATGCAGGGAGTGTCATTTCGTCGGTTGGTAGAGGGAGAAAATACTCCACGAAACTGGAGGAAGTCACTTTACTATCACTATTATGAATTCCCCGGTTTTCATAGTGTCCGTGCACATTACGGTGTCAAGATGGAGCGCTATAAATTGATGCATTTTTATGTGGATGACAAGTGGGAACTTTATGATTTGAAGGAGGACCCGGCAGAAATGCATAATTTGTATGGTGAAAAAGGGATGGAGAAGGTTGCTGCAGAATTGAAAGCGGAACTTGCCCGCCTGCAGGAAGAATATGATGTTCCTGAATCTCTGTGCAAATAATAGTGCATATTTCGTGATGTATAAATGAATATTTAGAAATATAAATGTGGATAATATGATGAAAAGATTAAGTGGTCTGGTGCTGCTGTTGTGTTTGGCGAATTTCCTTTCTGCACAGGACATGCGTATGGATACTTATTGTAATCCTTTGAATATCGATTACACGTATATGATTTATAATTCGGATAAGAGTATCTCCTACCGTTCCGGTGCCGATCCTGCCGTGGTGGAGTTTCGGGGTGAATATTATATGTTTGTCACCCGTTCACACGGTTATTGGCGTTCCAGGGATTTGCTGAACTGGGAGTTTGTACGTCCGGGCAGGAACTGGTATCCGCAAGGGTGTAATGCTCCGGCGGCACATAATTACAAAGATTCGGTACTTTATGTGACCGGTGATCCTTCCGGTTCCATGAGTATCCTTTATACGGATAATCCGGCTTCAGGAAACTGGGAAGCTGTTCCGGCAATTTTGCATAATCTGCAAGATCCCGATTTGTTTATTGACGATGACGGTAAAGCGTATATGTTCTGGGGTTCTTCCAATGTGTATCCTATCAGGGGAATGGAACTGGACAAGAACCGGCGTTTCATCAAGAAGGGAGAAACGAAAGAACTCTTCAATTTGGATATGCCTAAACATGGCTGGGAACGTTTCGGTGAAAACCATACGGATACTGTATTGGGCGGATATATTGAGGGGCCTTGGCTGACGAAGCATAATGGGAAATACTATATGCAATACGGTGCTCCGGGAACGGAATTCAATGTCTATGCCGATGGTGTTTATGTGGCCGATTATCCGATGGGGCCTTATACTTACCAAAAGCATAATCCGGTGTCCTACAAGCCGGGTGGTTATATGAACGGTGCCGGACATGGAAGTACCGTGCTTGGTCCTGGGGGGCAGTATTGGCATTTTGCTTCGATGTCACTCTCTATCAATGTGAATTGGGAACGTCGCCTTTGTATGTTTCCGGCAGGGTTTGATAAAGATGGCATTATGTATGTAGATACCCGTTTCGGAGACTATCCCCGTTATGCACCTGCCGTACCGGGCAAGGCTGGACAGTTCCGTGGCTGGATGTTGCTCTCGTATGGCAAGCCGGTGACGGCTTTTACTACAAAAGACGAATTTAAGGCAGATGCCCTAACGGATGAACTGACTAAAACTTTTTGGCTTGCCGAGGCTAATGACGAACGGCAGTGGGTGATGATTGATTTAGAGAAACCTGCTGATGTGTATGCTGTTCAGATAAACTATCACGATTATCAAAGTAATATGTACGGTCGCTACGAAGGACTCCATCACCGTTATCTCATCGAAGGTTCTCTTGATGGTGAGAATTGGGATATATTGGTGGACCGTAAGGAAAGTTATAGGGATACTCCGAATGATTATGTTGAACTGGCATTACCCAAGTCTGCCCGTTATATCCGTTATAAAAATATAGATATACCGACACCGAATCTGGCTATATCTGAACTTCGCGTCTTTGGATTGGGTACGGGGAAGGCACCGCAACAACCCAAAAAGTTGGTACTTGACCGCCAAGCAGACCGTCGTGACATCTCCATCCGTTGGGAGGCTGTGAAAGGTGCACAAGGTTACAACATACTTTGGGGCATTGCACCGGACAAACTTTACAGCTCTTGGATGGTCTATGATAAGACTGATTTATTGATGAAAACCCTTACTGCTGATCAGGATTATTATTTTTGTGTGGAGGCTTTCAATGAAAATGGTGTATCTTTACGTTCGGAAGTTAAACATGTAAAATAAATAATAAGATGAAACGTATAATCGGCATCCTTTGTGGATTATTCTTTTTCTTGTTTTCGTTTGCACAAGAAACCTTTCAAAAGGAAACTTATATCTCTTCCCGTGGAGATACATTGTTGTATCGTTTGTTGCGTCCAGAGGTGATGAAACCTGATGAAAAGTATCCTTTGGTGCTTTTCCTGCATGGTGCCGGAGAGCGTGGCAATGATAATGAGAAACAATTGGTTCATGGTGGGCAGATGTGGCTTAATCCTGTAAACCGCGAAAAGTATCCGGCGTTTATTTTGGCTCCGCAGTGTCCTGAAACCGGATATTGGGCATATACGGAGCGCCCTTCATCTTTTGCTCCGGCAGATATGCCGTTGGAAGTGCCTGTTTCTCCTATTTTCCGTACGTTGAAAGAGTTGTTGGATTTCTATCTGGCCATGCCGCAGATAGACAAAGACCGTATCTATGTTATGGGACTTTCTATGGGAGGAATGGGTACATTTGACATGGCTGTCCGCTATCCGGAGATTTTTGCGGCAGCAATACCTATTTGTGGAACAGTGAATCCGGCACGGTTGAAGGCTGGCAAATCGGTCAAGTTCCGTATTTTTCATGGAGATGCGGATAATGTAGTAACTCCTGAAGGATCGCGTGCAGCATATCGGGCCTTGAAAGCTATTGGTGCCGATGTGGAATATATTGAATTTCCTGGTTGTAATCATGGTAGTTGGAATCCGGCTTTCAACTATCCTGATTTTATGGAGTGGCTGTTTAATCAGAAGAAAAAATGATGAGAATATTGTCTGTTATCGGAGCGCTCTTTTTAGGGGGCGCTTTTTTAACTTCTTGCACCACTTCCGGTCGGGTAAGTACTTTTGTGGTATTGCCGGATACGCAGACTTATCTGGAGCAATGTCCGGAGGTCTTCGATTCGCAAGTGGACTGGTTGGTTGCCAACCGTAAGAAAATAGATGCCGTGTTCCAAGTGGGAGATTTGACACAAGATAATTCTCCGGTGGAATGGGCATATATGCAGAAAGCTTTTCATCGTGTCAGCCAAGCAGGAATACCTTATTCTGTCGTATGGGGAAATCACGATATTGGCAGTAAGCCCGGTAAGTTTTCGGACGTGCATAACACTGCAATGGCCAACAAGTATTTCCCTCTTTCTGACTATAAGCAGAAGAGTTATTGGGGAGGCAGTGCGGATGGAAAGACATTGGATAACTATTACATAAACCTTAGGTCGGGCGATACCGATTGGCTGGTCTTGAATCTGGAATTCGGGCCTTCTGATGAGGCTCTGCAATGGGCCGATTCCATAGTGGGTATTCATCCGGATAAGCTTGTCATATTGAATACACACGCCTATTTGTATTGTGACAGTACGTTGCATGACGGGAAAGACTGGTGGCGCCCTCAAGGATATGGCATCGGCAAAGAGTCTGGGCGCACAGTGAACGATGGTGCTGGAATCTGGGAGAAATTGCTTCTCAAACATCGCAATGTGATAGCTGTCTTTTGTGGGCATGTCTTGAAAAGCGGAGTCGGCACGCTGGTCTCTATAGGGAAAGAGGGAAATAAAGTGTATCAGATGCTGGCAAACTATCAGCGTGGTGTGGAAGGCAGTAGATTGGGAGGTGAGGGCTACTTACGCATTGTAACTTTTAACCGGAAGACAAGGGAGATAGATGTGAAGACCTATTCGACTTGGAATAAAGCCTACCACCCCTCCGAACATCATAACTTTAAGTTCAAAGAGGTGGACTTTGATAAATATCTACGCTGAAATTTTTCAGAAAATAGATTCCTGTGTCTGTGTGGTCAGCAGTTCCAAAGCCTTGATGCCCATAACGGAATTCCCTTTCTGGTTCAGTCTTGGGCTCCATACTGCGACTGAATAACGCAGTGGATAAACTGCAGCTATGCCGCCTCCTACACCACTTTTTCCAGGAAGGCCTACTAGATAAGAGAACTCTCCGGCTTCGTCATAAAAACCACATGTTTGCATGATGGCATTGATCCTTTTTACCTGAGAGGAGGTCAGAGTGATGTTTTCGAACGCAAAGGCTTGTTTATGGTTGGCGAAAGGTAAAAATGCCTTAGACAAATCATAACAGCTCATCTCTATGGAGCATTGCAGGAAATAGAAGCGGAGTACGCGTTCTATGTCATTGTTTATGTTATGATGATATTTCAACAGATTGGTAATTGCCGCATTCAGGTAGCCGTTTTCGCGTTCGGATAGGGCTACTTCTTCATTATAATCAATCTGGTTGTTTCTGCTGAGTGAACGGACAAAACGGATATATTCCTCTTTTGGATGCTTTAAATGGCTCAATAGAATGTCGGTCATCACAATGGCGCCGGCATTGATAAATGGATTTCGGGGAATACCTTTTTCTACCTCTAGTTGCACTAGCGAGTTGAAAGCAGTGCCCGAGGGTTCTTTACCCACTCTTTTCCATAGATTGTCTCCTTCAAGGCTTAGGCACATGGCAAGGGAAAATACTTTCGAAATACTTTGTATGGAGAAGCCGGTAGTAGCTTCTCCATGCATGAAGGTTTCGCCTTGTATGGTGTGAATGCACATTCCGAACTGGTCCGGATTGATTTTGGCGAGTGCCGGAATGTAATCAGCTTGCTTGCCAATAGTGGCATAAGGCTCTATTTCCTGATGAATACCTTTCAGTATTTTCTGATAATCCATATTATAGTTCTTTTATTTCTCTATATAGTCGCCATTGTCCCTAATGAGTTCTATCAGCTTTTCCACCGCCTCTTCTTCGGGAATGTTCTTTTCGATACATTCCTTCTTCTTGTAGAGGCTGATTTTGCCTCGTCCGGCGCCTACATAGCCATAATCAGCATCGGCCATTTCTCCGGGGCCGTTGACAATGCATCCCATGATTCCTATCTTGAGTCCTTTCAGATGGCCGGTGGCTGCCTTGATACGGGCAATGGTACTTTCCAGGTCGTAGAGGGTGCGTCCGCAGCCGGGACAAGAGATGTATTCGGTCTTGCTGGTACGTACACGTCCGGCTTGCAGGATACCGAAAGCAGTGGCATCCACTACTTTGCCGCTTATGGTTTCTCCTTGGTTGAAGAGAAGGATACCGTCACACAGACCGTCGAAGATGAGTGCTCCCATGTCTGCAGCCGCTTTGATTTGCAGATTCTCTAATTCATTTTCTGCGTAGTGTTCAAAGAAGACTACCGGATTTTTCAGGCCCTCCTTCATCATCTGGTGTACCAGAGCGCGTTGTTCTCCCAATCGGTTGGGGTGATTGCTTTGTGAAACTAATACGACTTCCGGATGATACTTCAGGCAGGCGATGGCTTCGTCATTCAGCCCCATGTACGTGATGAAGAGGAATTTCAAGGAAGCGCCGCAGCTGCTTAGGAAAGGAAGCTGGTCTCCTTTAAAGGCGGGCCAGGCATTGTCCGGTTTTGTCTCGCTGTTGCTTTGTTCCATCCAGACATCGGCATCGATGATGCATTGCATGCCTTCCGGAAGTTGTTCAGGGATGGAACGTCCCGTATAGATATAGTCCGGCATGAATTGCGGATTGAAGTCCATGTCCCCGTTTAAGCGTGCGGCAATGACCACGGGCAGATTGTCTCCACCGATATTGTGTACGGCGGCAGTCTCGCGGCGGGTGGGAGAGAGATAATTGAATTCCGGCACATCTGCTCCGGGGATATAAGGATGGTCGTGGCGCTGCACGATATAGTCCACCAATTTGCGGGCTACGGGGATTTCCGCCTCCGGAGCTTCGCTCAGGGAAACCCGGATGGTGTCACCCAAGCCGTCTGCCAGCAGGGCGCCGATGCCCAAGGCCGATTTGATGCGTCCGTCTTCTCCGTCTCCGGCTTCCGTTACACCGAGATGCAGCGGGAATCGCATACCTTCCTGCTCCATGACGGCTGCCAGCAAGCGTACTGTCTTTACCATGACCACTGTATTGGATGCCTTGATGGAAATGACCACATCCGTGAAATTCTCTTGTACGCAGATGCGCAGAAACTCCATACAAGATTCCACCATGCCTTCCGGTGTATCGCCATAGCGCGACATGATGCGGTCGGATAATGAACCGTGGTTTACGCCGATGCGGATGGCAGTATGGTTCTCCTTGCAGATATTAAGGAAGGGTACAAAGCGGTCGTGTATCTTCTGCAACTCCTGGGCATACTCTTCATCGGTATACTCCAAATGTTTGAAAGTACGTGCTGCATCCACATAGTTTCCCGGATTGATGCGGACTTTTTCTACATACTGTGCTGCTACGTCCGCTACCTTCGGATTGAAGTGAATGTCGGCGACAAGCGGCACCATATATCCGTCCTGGCGTAGGCCTATGTTGATATTCATCAGGTTTTCAGCCTCTTTGATGCCTTGGGCCGTGAGGCGTACATACTCTCCTCCGGCGTCGACAATACGTTTGGTTTGCGCCACACTGGCTTCTGTGTCCTGCGTAGCGGTGTTCGTCATACTTTGTATGCGGATAGGATTGGAGCCGCCCATAGGGGTGGCTCCGATGTTTACTTCTGACGTTTCCCGTCGGGAATAGTTAAATAAATCCACGATGATATTTACAGTTAAAGGATTAAAAGATTTACGATTGGACGATTTACGATTGGACGATTTACGATGTACGATTGAAATTACTTCTTGGTATCTTCAATCGTACATCGTAAATCGTCCAATCGTAAATCAATTGGTTTTGTATTCGTACTTCACCTCCTTCAAGTCCTCATTTGCCTTGACTATTTTCTTTTTCAGCCCTTCTTTATAGGCGGCGAATGTTTCAGCCAATGAGGAATCGCTCAGTGCCAGCATCTGTACGGCAAGGATGGCAGCGTTCATGGCACCATTAATGGCAACGGTGGCTACTGGTATGCCCGGAGGCATCTGGATGATGGAGTAAAGGGCGTCTACGCCATCGAGTACGGACCCTTTTACGGGAACCCCGATTACCGGCAGTGTGGTATTGGCAGCAATGACGCCGGGCAGGGCGGCAGCCATACCGGCAGCGGCAATAATCACTTTAATGCCGCGTTGGCGGGCATTCTTGGCAAATTCCTCCACTGCTTCCGGTGTGCGGTGAGCAGAGAGAGCGTTCATTTCGAACGGTACATGCAGGTCATTGAGCAATTGCGCGGCCTTCTCCATAACGGGGAGGTCGGAAGTGCTGCCCATGATGATGCTAACGATTGGAGACATGAATCATTAAATTATTAAAGGGTTAATTTTATAGGGGCTAGGGATTAACGATTAGGGGTTAGGGACTGCGCTATCATTCCATCTGGTGCTAATCGCTAACCCCTAATCCTTTCATTTCATTCGTTTATCAGCGCTTTGTAGGCTTCGGCATCCAGCAGGCTGTCGAAGTCGGCATCAGCAGCGGGTTTGATTTTGATGAGCCAGCCTTCGCCGTACGGGTCCTGGTTTACCAGTTCCGGCTGGTCGGCAAGGGCTTCGTTTTGCTCCAGAATCTCACCGGCTACGGGCAGGAAGAGGTCTGATATGGTTTTTACACTTCGATGGTACCGAACACTTCGTCGGCAGCCAATGTTTCACCTTCGGTCGGGATGTCGACAACACAATGTCACCCAGTTGCTCTTGTGCATAATCGGTAATACCTACATAGGCTACATCACCTTCCAGGCGAATCCATTCGTGTTCTTTGGTGTACTTTACATTAGTCGGGAAGTTCATGATCATTAGTTTTAAGGGTTGATACTATGTAAATTAAAAGTTGAAAATTAAAATTAAACAAGGCTCTTAAAAAGAGGTAAGATTCGGAAACTGTAATGTTGCTCAGCGGTGGAGTACCAGCAGCGTAGCAGATAAGCCCTAGGCAAAGCCTCCATAACTTGCCCCAGGTGTGGTGTCGCAGGATGATGCGGGCGGTGCCCAACACGCCAGCCACCAGTATAAAGAGGCATAGCCACCATACGGGATTGTAGCTGAACAAGGCGCTGAAAGCTACCAGTCCACCAATTACGGCTCCGGCGCCTGCCATGTGTTCGCTCAGTTTCCATTTTAAGTTGACAATGACGCAGATTATCATCACTACCAGGGCGGAGAGTATGATACCGGTCATGTACCACGGGATATTGAGCCGGTGCATCATGAGCAGGCAGAATACATAAGAAGTGATGGTCAGAATAAAGGGAATGTATCTCCTTTTTCGTTCCACCAGTTCTTCCGGACTGAAACCGTTGATTTTGCGGAAGATGAAGATAGTCAGTGTAGGCATCAGGATGGTGAAGCAATACACCACGCCCAATACTATCAACTTGTACTGCAACGGCATGATGCGCAGGTACGAGAATATAAACAGAACCAGAAATGCCAGGAAAGGGATGGAGAACGGTGTGAATACCGCCGAAATCACTTTCGCTGTTCTGATTAAAGTTTTATCTGCTATAATATGCTCTTCCACAACCTAATTTTATTTACGATTTGACTATTTACAATTTACTATTTGAATGCACTAATCTTTAAACCTTAATCCCTAATCGCTCATCCTTTTCTCTCATCTTCTCAGTCTTGCCACGGGGATATTCATCTGTTGGCGATACTTTGCCACCGTGCGGCGGGCTATGGGATAGCCTTTCTCCTTCAGCAGCTCGGTCAGTTCGTCATCGGTCAGAGGCTTTTTCTTGTCCTCGTTGTCAATGCACTCTTTGAGTATCTTGCGTATTTCGCGTACAGACATCTCTTCGCCGTCTTCGGTTGTGTAGCCGTCGTTGAAGAAGAATTTCAGCGGGTAGATGCCGTAGTTGGTCTGTACATACTTGCTGTTGCTCACACGGGAGATGGTCGAGATGTCCAACCCGGTACGTTCGGCAACATCTTTCAGAATCATGGGGCGGAGCAATGACTCGTCTCCTTCGAGGAAGAAAGGACGTTGCAGGTCTATGATGGCCTGCATGGTGGTCATCAGCGTATTCTGGCGTTGCTTCACGGCATCGATGAAACCTTGTGCGGCATCCATTTTTTGTTTGAGGAACATCATGGCTTCGCGGGATTCCTTAGACTGGTTGGCCCGGTTCTTGGTGTGTTCTTCCACCATCTCGGTGAAGTCGCGGCTCATGCGCAGTTCCGGCACGTTGCGGTTGTTCAGTGTCACGTTGATGGTACCGTCGTCATAAGTGTCTACCAAGAAGTCGGGCACAATCTGCTGCATGTTCTTGCCGATGGCTTCGCCGAGCGAGGCGCCGGGACGGGGATTCAGTTTGCAGATTTCCTTAACGGCTTGTTGCAGAGTCTCTTCGCTGATTCCTAATTTCTGCATAATCTTGTCCCAATGCTTACGGGTGAACTCTTCGTAACACTGGGTAAGAATATCTTCTTCTATATAGTATTGTGGAGGCGAGGGCATGGGCCGTTGCGCTTCCTTGCGTCGAATCTGGATGAGCAGGCACTCTTGCAGGGTGCGGGCGCCCAGACCGGCGGGGTCAAAGTCTTGTATAATCTTCAATACTTCTTCCAGCTCTTCGGGAGAAGCGTCGATACCGGCGTAGATGGCGAGTTCGTCGCTGATACTGTCCAGCGATTTGCGCAGCAGGCCATCGTCGTCCAGCGAGCCGATGAGATATTCGGCCAGTTCGCGCTGGTGCGGAGTCAAGTCCTGCTCGCCGAGCTGCTGGCGCAAGGTTTCATAGAAGGAGGTGGCGTCGGAGAAAGGAATTTCTTCTGCCTGCTCCCCTTTGCTGCGGTTGTTCTCCTGCAGCTTGTAGTCGGGGATATCGTCTTCGTTCAGATAATCGCTTAAAGAATCATAGCTGGTGTCTCCACCGTCTTCTGAGCCGGTTCCCGCATCGGGTGTGTCGGGGTATTCGTCGCCAGGAGTATCCTCCTTACCCTCTTCCAGTGCCGGATTTTCCAGAAGTTCGGCACGTACGCGGTCCTCTAGTTCCACGGCGGGAAGTTCCAGCAGCTTTACCACCAGAATTTGTTGCGGCGACAGCGTTTGTATCTGCTGTTGCGCTTGGGTCTGTACTTGTCGGGAGCCTTGTGCCATATTTTTATAAATTATTCAATGCACTCATTGTGCATCTTCTTTCAGATATTTACCGCAAAAATAGTGAATAGTTCGATAACACGAAACCTCTCTGATGATATTTAACAAGAAAAGAGAAAACAAGCTTTTGCCAATAGCTTGGCAAACTTTTGCCATGCCTATGGCAAGACTTTGCCAACGCGGTGGCAAAACTTTGCCAAAGGCTTGAAAAACGTTGGCAAAATAGTCTTCTGATTATGAACTATATAGATTAATCTCCTTTTTGTATTATCTTCTTTCAAAGATTATCTATATCTTTGTCCTATAACTACTAAAACAAGGAATGTTATGTTTGCTAAAGAAACGTATGTGCAGCGCAGGGCCCAGCTGAAAAAAACGATAGGCTCCGGAGTGTTACTGTTTTTGGGTAACGATGAACAAGGTTTGAACTATGAGGACAATACTTTCCGTTACCGCCAGGATTCCACTTTTCTCTACTATTTTGGCTTGTCGTTTGCCGGGCTGTCAGCTCTCATCGACATAGATGAAGATAAAGAAATTATTTTTGGCGATGAGCTGACCATCGACCATATTGTCTGGATGGGTACCCAGCCCACCCTTCACGAAAAGGCTTCTGCTGTGGGAATTTCCGAAACCCGTCCTTTTGCCGACATCGTCGGTTATCTGCACAAGGCTGTACAGAAGGGACAGACCATCCATTATTTGCCCCCTTATCGTGCCGAGCATAAGTTGAAACTGATGGACTGGCTGGGTGTTCCTCCGGCACGTCAGGAAGGGTCTGTGCCGTTTATCCGTGCGGTGGTGGCACAGCGCAACTACAAGTCGGCAGAAGAAATAGCGGAAATAGAAAAGGCATGCGACGTGACTGCTGACATGCACATCACCGCAATGAAGGTGCTTCGTCCGGGCATGTACGAATACGAGGTTGTGGCCGAAATGAACCGTATCGCCGAGATGAACAACTGCGAGCTGTCTTTTGCCACGATTGCTACTGTCAACGGCCAGACCCTGCATAACCACTATCACGGCAACCGGGTGCAACCGGGAGACCTCTTCTTGATTGATGCCGGCGCCGAGCTGCCTTCGGGTTACTGTGGTGACATGTCGTCTACCGTGCCGGCGGACAAGACTTTTACTCCACGCCAGCGTGCCGTTTACGAAATCCAGAACGCCATGCATCTGGAGTCTGTTAAAGCGCTTCGCCCGGGCATTCCCTATATGAAGGTGTACGAGCTTTCCGCCCAAGTGATGGTGGAGGGGCTGAAAGAGCTGGGGTTGATGAAGGGCAATGCCGAAGATGCCGTGCGCGAAGGGGCGCATGCCTTGTTTATCCCCATGGACTGGGCCATATGATGGGTTGGATGTGCACGATATGGAGAACCTGGGTGAGCTCTGGGTAGGCTATGACGGTCAGCCCAAGAGTACGCAGTTCGGCCGCAAGAGCCAGCGTCTTGCCATCCCTCTGGAACCGGGCTTTGTGCATA
>ENA-OQKR01000048-OQKR01000048.1-human-gut-metagenome-genome-assembly--contig:-NODE-48-length-46660-cov-6.108762_pt1 | contig 46660 bp, 38 predicted proteins | sample MGYA00242803_ERZ504806 | MGnify/ENA primary metagenome ERZ504806 (study PRJEB26092, sample SAMD00036399) | human gut metagenome | host: Homo sapiens | study: EMG produced TPA metagenomics assembly of...
ATTACCACGAGTCCGCATCCGTGGCTCTGCGCAAACGCCGCCACGGCAGCAGGATCGCAGTCGTCGAGAACAACGTTCTCGCCACAGTTCGCGGTGCCGCCGTTACCCGGCGCGATGTAGAGCTTGCCGGCGCGCGGTGATGCTGCGAGCTTCGCTGCCAAAGCATGCTCACGGCCGCCGCTGCCCAACAACAGGATGTCGATGGTTTGAGTGTCCGCCTTCAAGGGTGCCTCCTCTATGGATTAACGGCCCGCTCCGCGCGAGCCCCTTGCAAGCAAATATACCCCTCGGCCGCCCGCTTGGGCTGCAAAGGGGTATATCGCAATAACCAAATGGTCCCGATTACTTCCAGAATCGGTTGATGATCTGCTCGCGACCGGCGCCGACGCCGATGAACGTCACGCGGGTGTGTGCCAGATCCTCGATAAATGCCACGTAGTCCTGAGCCTCCTGCGGCAGCTCATCAAAGCTGCGGCAGCCGGTGATGTCGCACTTCCAGCCAGGGAGCTCCTCGTAGATGGGCTTGGCATGCTCAAAACGCACCTGGTGCTCGGGCACGCTCGTGTAGCGCTCGCCGTCGACGTCATAAGCAACGCACACCTTAATGGTGTCGAAGGCCGAAAGCACGTCGAGCTTGGTCACGGCGATGTCGGTGAGGCCGTTGACGCGCGAGGCATAGTTGGCGATAGGGCCGTCAAACCAGCCGCAGCGACGACGGCGACCGGTGGTCACGCCGTACTCGTAGCCCTCCTCGGTCAGCGTGTGGCCGGCCTCGGACTCATAGGAAAGCTCGGTGGGCATGGGGCCCGAACCGACGCGGGTGATATAGGCCTTCATGACGCCCAGCACGCGGTCGACGTTCTTCATGCCGACGCCGGAACCGGTAATGGCGCCGCCGGCGGTGCAGTTAGAAGACGTCACGTACGGATAGGTGCCGTGATCGATGTCGAGCAGCGTCGCCTGGGCGCCCTCAAACAGCAAATCCTTGCCCTCATCGATCATGTTGTTGAGCAGCAGGCTCGTCTCGGTGATGTAGGGGCGCAGGCGCTCGGCCATGGGCAGGTACTCATCGCAAATCTGATCCACGGTGTAGGTGGGCAGGTTGTAGATGAGCTCTAGCTCGGGGTTCACGCGGGCAAGAGCGGTCTCCAGCTTATCGCGGAACAGCGCCTCATCCAGCATGTCCTGCATACGCAGGCCAATACGGGCCATCTTGTCCTGGTAGCACGGACCGATGCCGCGCTTAGTGGTACCGATGTTCTTCTTGCCGAGCTTCTGCTCAAAGGCGCCATCCAAATCGATGTGGTACGGCATGATGACATGCGCGTTGCCGCTGATCTTGAGATTCTTGGTGGTGATGCCGTCGGCCTCGAACATGTCGATCTCCTCAAGGACGACCTTGGGGTTGACGACGCAGCCGTTACCGATCACCGACACGTGGTCGGAATACATGATGCCGGAGGGCACCTGGTGCAGGCCGTACTTCTTGCCGTTGACGACGATGGTGTGGCCGGCGTTGTTGCCGCCCGAATAGCGCACGACGGCATCAAAGTCGCCGGCGACCAGGTCGCAGATCTTACCCTTGCCCTCATCGCCCCACTGGGCACCGACCAAAACGGTTGACGGCATGTTTACTCCTCACATTCATGGACTGTCCGCACACCGCAAGTGCGCAGAAGCACAAAACATTCCCAGTATACCCGTGCAACGGGCGCCTGTCCTACTCCTCGGTATGCGCCCCATCAAGCTCATAGAACTTGGTGGATGCCGGCAGGAACATCAGGTCGACGTCGCCAATCGGGCCCGAACGGTTCTTGGCCACGACGATACGCGTAACGCCCTCGTCGGGTCGGTCGTCGCGCGAGGCCTCGGCCTCGTCGGCGGATCGGTCCAAGAACATGACGATATCGGCGTCCTGCTCGATGGAGCCCGATTCACGAAGGTCGGACAGCTGCGGGCGCTTGCCGGTACGGGATTCGACCTGACGCGAGAGCTGCGAGAGCGCGATCAGCGGGATCTTGAGCTCCTTGGCCATAATCTTCAGGCCACGCGACATCTCCGAGACCTCGACGGTACGGCTCTCGGAACGACGTCCCGGCGGGGGACTCACCAGCTGCAAATAGTCCAGGATGATGATGGCCTTCTCCTTGTTATGGAGCATGCGGCGGCTCTTGGCGCGAATCTCGGTCACCGTGGTGCCGGGCGTATCGTCAATCAGAATATCGAGCTTGGACAGCGTCTGCGTGGCCTCATTGATGTTGGCCCACTGCTCGGGGCTAATGCGGCCCATGCGGAAGTCACTGATCGAGATCATGGCGTAGGCGCAAATCAGACGCTGGGCAATTTCCTTGCCCGACATCTCCAGCGAGAAGAAACCGACGGTGTAGCCAGCAGCAGCGGCATTGAGCGCCAGGTTCAAGGCGAACGACGTCTTACCCACGGCAGGACGGGCGCCGATAATGATGAGCTGACCCTCGCGAAAACCCATGAGCATGCGGTCGAGCGACGGGAAGCCCGTGGGCACGCCCGCAGCCTGACCACCGGCCTGGCACACTTCCTCGGCCTCGTTATAGGCCTCGACCATAAACTCGGTCAGCGTCTTGTAGCTCGACTTGACCTCGCGCGCCGTGACCTTGAGCAGCTTGCTCTCGGCCAGCTCCACGACCTCTTTGGTGTCGGTGGGGGCGTTGTAGGCCAGCGCGTTGATCTCGTTGGTGGCGCCAATCAGCTCACGCAGCATCGAGTCGCGGCGAACGATGGCGGCATGGTGCTGCCAGTTGACGAGCGACAGAGTCTGTCCCATCAGCTCCAAAATGTACGCCTCGCCGCCCACGGCATCGAGCTTGTTGATGCTTCGCAGGTAATCGATCAGCGAGATGGAGTCGATGGGGATGCGGCTGTTGTACATATCGACCATCGCGGTATAGATGGTCTTATGAATGGGCCGGTAGAAGTCATCGGGCTGCAGCTCGACCTGGGCCTCTTCGACCACCTCGGGCGATAGCAGCATAGCGGCCAGTACGTTGGCCTCTGCATCTTGGTTTTGGGGGAGACCCAACTTGGAGCCACGGTCCTCGACCGTCAGCCCCGTCTCCCTATCGTCATATGCCATGAGCATCCTCATTCATATCGCTTGCGAGCATCCATAGTATCAGTCACAGTCCCAAAACGGGCCGCGCCCCGGCAATCATCACCGGACGAAACGGATGAACGGTCCTGTATATAGGACTTCGACGCAACGTTCACCATGACACTCACTCAGCGCAAAAAACAAAAGGGCGCCCTGGTTTCCCAGAGCGCCCTTCTTAGAACAAGATTGTTGCGTTGCAGCAAATGCTACTCGGCAGCAGCCTCAGTCTCGACCTCGGCGGTCTCGGCCTCGGCGACCTCAGCGGCCTCCTCGACCTCAGCCTCGGCAGCGAGCTCCTCGGCGGTAACGCCGACGAGAACGACAACCTCGGCCTTGATCTCGCGGTACAGCGAGATGGCAACGGTGTGGGCACCGGCAACCTTGATGGGCTTACCGAGCTCGACGCGCTTGCGGTCGATGTCCATGCCGAGCTGAGCCTTGATGGCGTCAGCGATCATAGCGGCGGTAACGGAGCCAAAGAGGATGCCCTCGTCGCCGACCTTGACGTCAACGGTGACCGTCTTGCCCTCGAAGGCAGCCTTGGTCTCGTTGGCGGTAGCCAGACGGACGGCCTCGCGCTTGGCGATGTTGTTGCGACGCTCGTCAAGCTGCTTGAGGTTGCCCTTGGTGGCGGCAACAGCGAGCTTCTTGGGGAACAGGAAGTTCTCAGCGTAACCCTGAGCGACCTCTACGACGTCACCCTCGCCGCCCTTGCCCTTGATCTCATCGAGAAGAATAACCTTCATGATGCGTCTCCCTTCTTAGCCGCGGTCGCGGTTGCCACGAGAGGAAACCACGGGGACGGTGTACGGCAGGAGAGCCATCTCGCGGGCGCGCTTGATGGCGTTGGCGATGTCATGCTGATGCTGCGTGCAAGCGCCAGTGACGCGACGGGGCTTGATCTTGCCACGGTCGGTCATGTACTTACGGAGAAGCTGAGTGTCCTTATAGTCGATGAACTCAGTGTTCTCCTTGCAGAACTGGCAGTACTTACGACGCGGCTGACGTGCAGAAAAATCATTAGCCATGTCAAAATACCTTTCATTTGGCAACTTCGGCGAACCGAAGCCGCCTCTCACTCAAAAATAGGTGAACAACCCTTAGAACGGGATGTCCTCATCGTAGACGTCGACCGCGGGCGGCGTGGCCACCGGTGCGGCAGGACGTGCTGCGGGCGCGGGAGCTGCGGGGGCGTAACCGCCCTGATCGTAGCCACCCTGGCCACCACGGGAGCTCATAAACTCGATCTCATCGACGATGACTTCAAGCTTGCTCCGGCGCTGGCCGTCGCGCTCCCAAGAGCTGTAGCGCAGCTTGCCCTCGATCGCGACCTTGTTTCCCTTTGCCAGGAAACGGCTCACGGCCTCGGCGCGGGTGCCGAACATAGTGCAGTCGACAAAGTTGGGATAGTCCTCCCACTCGCCAGTCTGCGCGTTGCGGCGACGATCGTTCACGGCGACGCCAAAGGACAGAACCTGGGTTCCGCCGGCAGTGGCGCGCAGCTCGGGATCGCGGGTGAGGTTACCGGTGATGTTCACTCGATTGATGCTCATAACTCACTACTTCCTCTTGGGGCACAAGCCCAGTCCAAAACGACAGTCTTACTCCTGGTCGTCGCGACGGACGATCATGTGGCGGACCACAGCGTCGGTGATGCGCAGGACGCGATCAAGCTCGGCGATCTGGGTAGGATCTGCGTGGAAGTTGATGAGGGTGTAGTCACCATCGGTGAGGTCGTTGATCTCGTAGGCGAGCTTGCGCTTGCCCCACTCGTCAACGGAGTCGACCTTGCCAGCGCCCTCAGCGATCGTGGTATCGATACGCTTCATAACAGCGAGACGAGTCTCGGGGTCGAGCGACGGGTCAACAAAGAACAGCAGTTCATAAGCCTTCATATTGTCACCTCCTCTGGGCAAATGTGGCTTCAGGTCGTGAAGGTGCGCCTGAAGCAGGAAAAGACTTGGTAATAATATCTTTCAACCTCCCAGGCTGCAAGAATATGCAGCTACAACCTCATGACCTCCACATATGCCCATACTCACACGACGTTTCATGCGCATTCCAACCAAATGCTGACCAAAAGCTTGACGGATCTGTTGACAAGATACGGTGCCGTGGGGACAAGCTGAGCCAAGCCGCAGGTCAACGGGCACAAGGCTGTGGTCGCAAAATGCATACCAGTGGCCCACAGCACCACCCAAAGATTTTTAAATTCATTGCCAAGTCGCTTATGAATACCCTTTTTTGAACAATTGAGTTGATCAACCACGCTGGTCGGAAGCCGTTTTTTGGCACCTCAAGCCCCACTGCAGCGCCAAGCACGGCCAAGCGTTTTAAAAAAATGCCAACTTTTCTGTTTGCACTTTGCGATTCCTCGTGTATACTGACTTTCGCATTTAACGGAGAGTTGTCCGAGTGGCCGAAGGAGCACGATTGGAAATCGTGTAGGCGTCAAAAGCGTCTCCAGGGTTCAAATCCCTGACTCTCCGCCAGTTAATTCCAAAGCAGGCCTTCGAGCCTGCTTTGTTTTTACCCCACGCGGAGGGGTGGCAGAGTGGTTGAATGCGGCGGTCTCGAAAACCGTTTGGCCTGTATAAGGTCACGAGGGTTCGAATCCCTCCTCCTCCGCCATTTTGGTTGAAAAAGCTCCCGAAAACGGGGGCTTTTTTGTTTAGAGTCCCTTACAAGCAAATACGGCGGAGGAGGAGGGATTCGAACCCGCCAGGGCGCGGAGCGTAAAGAAAACGCGCCAGTGGCGCGTTTTTAGCGCAGCGCGGTCGGCGTAAGCCGACCGGATAAATTTTGAGCGCTGCTCAAAATTTAGACATCCCTCCTATTCAACCCACATCCTCATCGCGTTCAATCCCAACCCAACATCCCAAACATGTACATCACCCTCCAAAGATGTCAAAAAATGTCGTTTTTGGAGGGTGGTGTACACGTTTGTATATGACACACGCCGTGCATGAGTCGACTTACTCGCATCCGGTATATTTCCCCACCTCAACGGACATAAGAGTTGGGTATCGACTCAGAGCGAGAGGTCCCCAATGGATACCCCTGTTCTCATTTCGCATAAAACTGCATGGCTCGTCCATCACGCGCCACAAGGCCTGGTTCAAGCGGTCGCGCAACACGACTACCAGATAGGCGCAAGAGGTCTCTCCACCCAGCAACGCATCGCGCGCATACGACAGGCCCTCACCGACTGCGGCATTCCGCCCGATATGTTCAAGACTATCGATATCTCCGTGGTGTTTGCTTTCGAGCGAATTCGCACTAACGGTGTCGCTTGCCATGTTCTCGGCCAAAGCCTACCCTATGGCCATATTGACGAGCTTACGCCCGGCATCTTTATCACCGACGAAGCCTTCACCTTCGTGCTCGCCGCCGAGTGGATGGATAGAATCGAATACCTCGAGTATGGCTACGAAGTTTGCGGCGACTATCGCATGGGCCTTAATCCCTCTGACCCTTATACCGAGCAACCAGCAACCACCTCCAAGGACGAAATTGTCGAGCTGCTCGATCAACACCCCGGCAAACCCGGTGCCACACGCGCGCGACTCGCGCTCAGACATGTCTACGACCACTCGGTCTCGCCTATGGAGGCCGCATCGGCAATCGCACTTTCACTTCCAACAAGCGAAGGCGGCGTTGGCATTCGAGGCATCGAGCTCAACCAACCGCTCGAGATCCCTCAACGTCTTTGGCATTGCACCAAAGCCCGAACACTCAAAATCGATGCCCTCATTACCTATAAGCGCAGAGAGCTCGGCATCGAATATAAGGGTGGCTTTCACGACGAGACTGGCCGTAAGGGAGCAGATGCGGAACGCGAAGCTGTGCTCGCCCAAATGGGTTATCGCATCGTCACGCTCACCTCAGCGCAATTTGCCAGTCAACTCGCTTTTCACCGTGCCATGAACAATATCCGCGAAGCACTCGGTATGCCCCGCTGCACCGATGCCGAGTATCAGCGAAAGCAAAATGAACTGCGCAAGGCACTTATCCGCAATTGGAAGGGCACGAAGGACATAGAGACGCCCTCCGAGTAACGTCACCCGCTCGGTGCGCGCCAAAACATGTACACCATCCTCCAAAAACGACATTTTTCGATATCTTTGGAGGCTGGTGTACATGTTTGGTACCTACGCCCCCACCCAATCCCGACCGTTTACCGAGCAATAGGGTCGCCACACCCGCCGACCATGTACTATGTACGGGCATTGTCTAAACTCGCAATCAGAAGGACCCCATCTTGCCCGTCGTCGCCGCTATGACCGTTACTTCACACGCTTCGGATGCCATGGTCGCTATCCCATTTTGGCTCGAGATGTTCGCCGTTGTCGCGGCGTCGATCTCGGGCGTGCTGGTCGCGCGCGAGCACAAGCTCGACCTGGTGGGCGCGGTCGCGCTCGCGGTGGTCTGCGGTCTGGGCGGCGGTCTTTTGCGCGATATGACACTCCAGGTGGGCAACGTCTACATCCTCAATCAACCAATGGCGTTACCGCTCTCCATCGCCACGGCGGCCATCATCTACATTTTCCCGGCAATCGTCGACAAGCCCGAAAAACTCATTCCCCTGCTCGATATCATCTCGGTGGGTATTTATGCGGCAACCGGCGCAGACAAGGCGCTGGTCTACGGCTTTGCGCCCGCCGTGTGCATCATGATGGGTTTCTTCACCGCGGTAGGCGGCGGCATGCTGCGCGACGGCTTTATGGGCGTGGTACCGGGCATTTTCCAACGTACGAACTTTTATGCCATCGCGGCCATTGCCGGATCGACAAGCTATGTCTGCCTCGTCATGAGCGGCCTCGTGAGCAATGTCGCCGCGCTGGTCGCATGCGTCGTCGTGACCATGGGGCTGCGTTGGCTATCACTGCGCTTTGACATCAAAAGCCCCACCGAGGAAGATATCGCGCGCTTTTTGCACCGTAAAAAGTAGATAGCACGGCACAACCCTTCGAAATGCAACCGAGAGGTTCTTTTAGAGCGCCCGCGCGTTGGGTACCCTGTTAGATACATGTCGAGTATCTAACGAAGGATTCACTATGCCCCGCAATCAATTCCCGTCGACCCAGCGCCGTAAAGCGTGGGGCCGCATCACCATGCTATTTGCGCTCATCGCGCTGGCGCTCATCGCACTTCCCGTGGCGTCGTTCGCCGGCACGGACACCGCAGGAAACGTACTTGCGACTGACGGTGACGCCAATCCGTCCGGCGTCGAGGGCGACCTGTACTGGGCCGGTCAGGCCCTCAACTTGGATGATGCCTCCATCGACCGCGATATCATCGCGGCGGGCGAGACCCTCTCGATTCGCGACTGCACCGTGGGTGGCGCCGTCCGACTGGCGGCGCGCACCATCGACATCGCCAAGACCACGGTTGATGGCAGCGTGACGGTGGCAGGCCAGCACGTCGTGCTCAACACCGATAGCACCGCCAACTGTTTTTACGCGGCAGGCGAGACGGTCGCCCTGCGCGGCTCCGTCAAATCGGCGGCGCTTGCGGGCGACACGGTGACCATCGATGGCACCGTCGAGGGCGATGTCGAGGTTTGGGCCGATAAGCTCATCCTGGGCAAGAACGCCCACATCACCGGCACCGTGAACGCGCACGTCTCCGAGGACCCCGAGCGCGCCGCGGAAGCCGAGGTCGGCGCGCTCAAGATCGACCGCACCGAGAACGAGAACACCTCTACGGTTAACGACACCATCGGCGGCATCGTGGCCGCAGCCCTGTCGACTTGCTTTATCGCCCTGTTGCTCGAGCTCGTCTTTCCGCGTGCGACCGCCAGTGCCGCCGGAATGCTCCACCAGCATCCCACGCCCCTGTGGGTGAGCGGTCTTTTGGGCACGATTGCTATCGTCCCCGCCGTCCTGCTGCTGATTATCTCTATCGCCGGCCTGTCGCTTGCCGGAGCCCTCATGTGCGCCGTGATCGGCGTCGCGCTGGTCTCCACCGCTTTTGCTGGCTGCGCGATCGCCCGCATGGTCGGACACAACCAGAACCGCTACGCCATGGCAGCCGTCGGCGGTGTGGCCGCAGGCGCCCTCACAGGACTTCCCCTCATCGGCGACTTCATCAGCGGCGTGGCCTTCGTCTTTACACTCGGCTACGTTATCCAGATCATCTGGCACAACGCCCACCTCAAGCCGCAGCAGCCGGCTAATACGCCGGAACTCCCCACCGCTTAGCCGCCAACCACCACAAAGGGGACAGGCACCTTTATGGTGGTGCAAAGGGGTCAGGTTACTTTGCACCAATAAACGAAGCGGGGCACCCGATCGCATCGACCGGGTGCCCCCGCTTTTTCATGCTCGTGTTGATATTCGAGGCGAACGATTACTCCTCAGAACCCTCGTCGCGCTTACGACTACGGATGAGATGCACCACGCCAATGCATAGCACCGCGCCGCCGGCGATCCAAGTGAAGGTCACGCCGTTAAGGCCGGTGAGGGGGAGGTTGGAGCCCTTCTTATCGGTGACGGTGAGGTGCACCATGCCGATGGTAGATTCTTTCCTCTCCACGAGACTCATATTGGCAGCGCTAACAATATTGCAGTCGGGCTTCACCGCTTCCGTATTATTTGCCGGAAGCGCATTTCGGCTGATTGTAAAATGAATACCATCGCTATGCGAGTTGTTGTAGCCGGGCGCAGCAGCTTTCTCGGTAAGAATATATGTACCTTGATCGATACCGAAGACGTTTATTTTGCCTTTGGCATCAGTCTTAAGGACTGCCTCATCGGCATTGTCTGTCGTGGTGCCGTTTGCCTTTATGTACTTACCGGACCCCTCTTCCTTCAGCAAAAACTCAACGTTCGCCAGACCATCATTCGGTTTGTCGGAGCCGACCTTGGTAACATCGATGCCATAAGTGTAGTCATAAGCAGAATGTTCGACCGTACTGCCGATACCTTCGCCATTCGGGTTGTTGGAGTACTCCAGTTTGACCGTGTTCTCCTGAGGCGCGCCGAGGATATCCTCGTACTCTTGCTTGATCGTGCCATCATTCTTATTGCAGATAATACCGGGATCAAGCATGGCCTCATACTCAACAGTCACCCTAGAATCAGCTGACACACCAATCGTTTGGCCATTGGCATCCTTGCAGTTCTTGAGGTCACCGAAGTGAACCGTGAGCACATGGTCCCGGTAATCAACCGAGCAGCCATCCACGACAGACTCGCCGTTAATTTTGACCGTAACATCCAGAGCGCCACTGCCTTCACTACCCTTGTATTTCGGCGACATGGTCTCAGGCAGTTTATCCTTAAAGGTGTACTCATAGAAACCATATGTATCGATATTGCTCGCAACGGTGCCAACGAGCTGATATTTAACGTACTGGCCAATAGAGGAGTCGGCGCCCTTGTTGGGAGAAGTGAGAATATCGCTGCCACTAAGTGTCCACATTTTATCTTCATCGTCGTAGATAGCCTTGTTGACGGTGGGAATACTGGTCTTCTCGGTAACGGACACGGGACTGCCGCCGATAACAGCGAAAATCGGAGAGGTGCCGGTATCCGGCTTTTTAGTCTCATCATCCGATTTGCTGAGCCTGTTGCCGTCGGTCAGAATGAGATAGTACCCAGATTCACTGAAAGAAAACGGCTGGTTCGCTGGAAACGACGGTTCCGTAAGCCCAATTGGTGTAGCAGGATTAACGCTCTTCTGAACTTTCTTGGCAAGCGTATTGAACAAATCATTCTTGCCGACGATGGTCTTATCGTCATAAGTACTGAAATTGTCCTTCAGCCAATTTGCGACATCCTGCGCGCTGGGGCTAACCTTGAGCGAGTCGGAGCCATTATCATCAACTTTTTGAATGGCGTCGATGATTTCAGTCTGAGCTGAATCATTAACGGCCCACTCGACATTTGAAACGACCTTGCTCGAACCGTCGTTTCCATCTACAACATCGGCCTTGAAAATCTGGTAGGCCTTGTACGTCACATCGCCATTCTGTGCGTTCTTATTGATCTTGATGCTATTGGTCGTAGTAGTCGCATCCTCAGCGAACGCCATCGCGACCGGGGCCATAACGCCGCCGAAGCTCAGCGCTGCTGTGAGGCCGGCGGTTACTGCCAGGCGGGCGATGTTCTTGGTTGTCTTCATGTTTGGTCCTCTTTCTTGGAGGGTTCTCTAGTAACTTTTCAAAACCAATGATCATCAGGTCGGTAGGCCTGCGCGTCACTCGCTACGGAGGCAGTACGCAATTGAGCAAGGGGGGGGGACAATTATTTTTCACGGCGATCTCCTCCCCACTTGATGACGAGCGCGGCAACAATAGCCGCCGCTCCGATGGCAGCCAAAGCCGCCACCAGCACCAACGTTCTATCTCCCGTCGAGGGCATAAAGCCTCGACTTGCTTCTTTGCTTGGGGTGTTGAGCACCGACAGCTCAATCGAACCCGTCCCGGCATCGGCGGTATCAACCCGCAGGGGGCTTTCGGCCGACACGGTCACTTTGGGCTTCGCGACTGCCACCTGCTTAACGTCCAGGCCCTCGGCCGTAACCGTCACCATACGTTTGCCCTCAAAGGCGGTGTAGCCCTTGGGTGCCGCGATTTCCTCGACGGTGTAGACGCCCGCGTCCACACCGGTCAATTCCACATGGCCGTCCGAGCCCGTGGTGACGCACGCGTCGGCATCCGTCGACCACGAGCCGTCAGTCGTTAGAATGCGCCCGCGGTCATCGATGATGCGCAGCTTGGCGCCCGCGAGCGGCTTATCGTCCGAGCTTGAGCGCTTGATCAGACTGAGTCCCCAGGTGTAGGCGCACGCATCATCGCTCGGCGTACGGGTGAAGCCGGCGTCGCCGGACTGGTCGGCGAGAGGAGAGCGCGGATAGCGCAGGTAGACCTCGTTGGGATTGCCCTTGGTGGCGCCTCGATTGCAGTTGGCCCCCAACGGCGCATTGTAGACAGCAACCACGCGGGCGCCCGCGGCGAAGGCGTCAACCCCGCCGAGCGCGGCGATCAGGTCGCCGGTGCGCACGGTGAAGGCATTGCCCTCGACCGAGACCCTGCACTGTGAAGTAATGTCTGTCCACCCTTTAGCCGGCGTCGAGTTGGCGTTGCCGCCCTCACATGCGACGGCGTCAAAGCCGCCGTCCGCGCCCGCCGCCACGTACACGCGCACGCTCGCGGCCACCTTGGAGGGGTCGAGCCCCGCGCTCATGGTGTCGACGAACCGTACCGTATAGGTGTCGTAGGCCGCGAGGCCCGCCGGGACCGTGGCAGAGAGGCGCCAGTACAGGTCGTCGGCAACCGTGGCGTCGGCGGCCTTGCCCCAGGCGGCGGTGCTGTCCTCCAGCACGTGCTTAGCCACCTTGGGAGTGGCGGCCTTGGGCTTGACGGTGACGGCGCTGCCGCCGACCAGGGCCATGATCGGCGCGGTGCCGGCCTCGTTCTGGGCGATGGCGTCGTCGTCGGCGACGATGAGCCAGTAGCCACAGGGCAGCTCGGCCGTCGTGCCCGCGGTAAGGAAAACGGGCACGGCGCCTGCTTTGACAATTGCGTGGGCAAGTTTTGCCGTCAGCGCCGTCGTCATGCGTCCGTCGGCATTCATCCATTCGGCTGCCTCTTGCGCCGTCGAGACCGTGCTGTCGAGCCCCGCATCATGAAGCATCGGAAGAACAGCTTGACGAACCGTGTCATTCGCCCACGTTACGTCAGTTGCAATTTTTTGGTCAGTATCGGCGTCGCCGACAACGGTCGCCGAAAAGAGCTGGTACGCGTCATACCGCGTCGCAACCGTACCGCTCACCGTAATGGCACCGGTATCGGTAGCATGAGCCGTCCCAGGGGCAATCGCGAAAGACAGAATAGCGACCATGATTATCGTCGCGGCAGCCAACAAGCGGCGACAAAGCCTACTCACGGCGACCACCTCGATCTTGATCGCGATGGCGACGAGCATGCATCCATGTCGCAGCAAAACACAGCAGCGATGCACCAGCCAGATACGTCATAGTCAAGCCAGCCCCGCCCGCCTCGGGAAGCGTGGTCGAATACTTGTTGGTAAAGGTCGGCGGGGTCGAAGAGCCGTTGTCGTAGGTGACCTCGGTGTTTAGCTTTCTTTCTCCATTAGTCACGACAACCTTAACCTCATGTTTGGTCGTGTCGTAGGTGATGTGGTCCTTGACGTTGTTCTCAGCGCCCGCGGGAATGACCTCGGAGATGGCGTACTCATAGATCCCCGTCTTGGTGTAATCCAAGACAAAGTTGATATCACCATCCGCACCGTTCCTGATGGTCCGGAGAACCTTACCGGTCTTCTTGTCCTTGAGCACAAACCCGAACTGGCTTTCTTGCAAGGTCGAGCCTTCGAGCATCTTGGTGGCAGAAATTGTAGCTTGACCGCTATAGGGCGCATCATAGACCGTGATGTCGGTACTCACCGTTGGGGTGTCAATGTCGACACCCTTTGCCCTCAGCTCTTCTGCCTTAGTAAGGGCCTTCTGATAGTCGTCCTCATTGTTGCCTTTGAGCAGAATCCACACCGGTTTAGAGGCAATATTGTATCCGCCGGGCGCCTTGGTCTCCTCAAGGCAATACAACTTGTAGGCTTCCATCTTTTGCGTAGGAGTGCCGAACGTTACCATGCCCTCTTCGTCTGTTTCATCACTCCGAATCAGCGTTTTCGCAGAATCGAGGCCGAACTCTAATGCCTTGTCCATATCAACCTCGTAGAGCGTGAACTCAGCACCGGGCAGTTTCTTTGTGATATCGCTCGCATCGACCTTGGTCACCGTAACACCGTAGCCGCTGCCACCCGCCGAACCGGACACCCGCTGAATAACCCAGTTGTTTGAATGCTCCACATCACCGTCGCAAACGCCCGTAAGCGATGCTTTATTAGTCAGAGAAACCGTATCCCCCTCGTTGCCAGCAGGAATCACCTTATACTCGACCTTGAGATATTCCTTATCGGGCACCCTGAGCGTCATCTTTGTACGCGCAGCACCGTTTTCGTCCATAATGCTTTCGGCGCCGGCGGTGTATTTATCCGAGCCAAGCAAGTCCCAGCCCGTCCCATTGTATTGGTACACCTTGACCGAATCAGTAACTAACGTGCACTTCGCGTCCATCGTGTCGAGGAGCTCGAGATAATCGCTGTCCTTCTTAAGGTCAACCGCCGATTCGTTAACAAAGATGGTGTACTTGATGCGGTTGCTGTTAGAGACTTGATCGCCGGTCTTTTGCAGTACGTTGTTCTTAATGGTGACGGTTCCACTACCGGAGTCGAACGTCTTGCTCCCCGACTCGGCACTGGCCGAGTTGGTGAACTTCCCTTCATTCTTGGAGGTATCGAGCTCACCGCGCTTGACCGCCGTCTAGTACGTGAGCTTTGCGAAGCCGGCATAGTTGCCGAGCGCCGTCGTGGGGATGGAGAAGGTAACGGTGCCTTTGTCATCACTGACGTTCGCAAGGGGTAGGCTGTCGGCGACGGTCTTCTCTCGCTGGGCGGTACCGTTATACGCTTTCTGGTCATACGGATTCTGAATCAGCGAGTATTTAGCAGACCCCGGCACATAGCTCATACCGCTCGGTAGTGTGTCCACAACGTTCAGCGGTTGGTTATCAAGCTTGCCGGCGCCGTAACACTCTCCGCTTGGCGTCTTGCCTCTGTTGGCATAAACCGTCCAGTCAACGATCCATGCGCCCTTTTCCTTAGATCCGTCGATTTTGCTCCAGTCGAAATCCCCCTTCCAAGAAACTGCAGTCTTCGACGAAGGCTTCTCGACCCCAGGAGTTGAGTTTGCATCGACGTAGTAATAGATAAAGTCCGTGAAATACTTAGTACCGCTTACTTCCACTGATGCAAAATTGGAGTACCAGCCAGGAAGCGCATCGGATTTTGTCTTATAACTAATTACCGCATCCGGGTTATCTTTGAGCGCACCCTTCACCCTATCGCTTATCCGAATGAACAGGTTGAAGTTTTTCTTGGTTCCAAACGACGTTGAATCACTGCCGCCTTCGAACCACCAATCGACGCCTTTTTCCAAAGGGACATCGCCGATTTTAATAGAATAGCTGTCGACGTCTGGGCCGATATTTTGGTTCCAGGCCGTCTGAAACGTATCGTAAACCTTGACCTCTGATGGATTCATTGTATTAACAATGGAACCCAGTGCTATCCGAAGCTCCCAGGTTGCCTGACCTGTTGTCGCCGCATCAGAGTCATTCACAAGTCTCTTTTTAATCTGCGTCCCCACCAACTTCGGCGCAAACGTGCCGCTGTCCGTGCCGGAAACGGAATTGTCACGCGAGATATTCGCACTATTGCTCACCGTGTCATACGAGTCCTGATCTTTCATTTGAGTGTGATAGACAATGCGATAGGGCTTGTACTTATCTGTGTCAGATAGACCTGAGAACTTATAGCTAAACGTTTTACCAGTGGAGCTATCGAGATCGCCGCGGGCGATCTCGTCTTCCCCGTAGAGTCCCCTATAAACGATATAATTACCCGTATACGTCTGCTTGTCGTCCACCGTGTCGGTGAATGTATAGCCATTCATGTCGACCTTGATATCGCCGTTGTTGAGCGTAACGGTCCATTTAATATCGGACGGCGTTCCTTCGCCGCCAGCCTTCTTGATCATGTCATAGCGGAAATCATTTGCTGAGACTGGATTCTCTAATTTGCCGCCACGGTTTTGGTCCCATGTCCAGGAGGCATTGTTTTTTGAACCGTCGAGGCGATTGATCCACTCTTTGTCGCCCACAGATACGTTCGGATTCAACACCGAATCATAGGTAATCGTATATGTCCCCTTGGACAAGTTACCCAGGCTCAAAGTCGCGGTCTGCTCCTGAATGCTCGGCTGTTGCTTGAGCGTCTCGCCGTTCAACTTAAACGACCAAGGCACAAACGAAAAATTCTCACCAAGCACATCAGTGAGTTGGACATTGTGAGCATAGGACTGGACCTCGAGATTGAAGGTCCATGTTACTTTTCCCTCGCCGCCGGATTGAGAGAACTTTCCTTCCTTCGTTCCCGCCACGTCTCCGTCTTTGGTCGCAATGTCAATTCCGGCCGTTCCAGGAAATTCGATTTTCGTTTTATCGCCGGAGCCAACGTTCTCATTTGCCAGCTTGAATGAAAAATCGGCACCGACATGAACATCGGATGGATGTGTCTTAATCCATGACTCATTAAAATAAAAATCAGCTTATTGTTCTCGCATCTCCAGCTACCGGCCTCTTTGGTACCGTCCATAAGACTACCGCCGGTATTGTCAAATGCTTTAATACCGTCTGGAAGAGAGTACTCCGCAACGTTTTGTACCTCGCTCGGTTTATGGTTTGCCTCAAAGTTCGCACGAAACGAACCATAGAGCGAAGCGGTCGAAAGCACGGCGGTATTACTCAAAGGCGTTTTACGACCCTCATCGGTAAACAGCTCAACCGTAACGGCCGCCGTCGTCTCATCAATCACAATCGGCGTTGGTGTCGTCGCATCCTCGGCGCGCACGGGGGCTGCACCGTGAAAAACTGCGGCGGTGAGGCTAATTAAAATGAAGATCAGGGCCGCCATACCCAGCGACCGTGAGCGGTGTGCGTCCATAGTTGTCCCCTAATTCCTACAACACGTTGTGGAATACGGCGAATCGTCGGATCGAACACAAACCCCAACATCAACGAGAACCTACCTAGCGCATTGCAAGAACCCATCGGGGAGCAACTTCTAAGACGGTTCGTCTATGCCACAATGCATAAAATACAATATAGATACCAGTCATGTAAACCGCAGGTAAATAGGTCTTTTAATTTAATACCAGTTGATATTTACCTGTTACCGTTTATGCATTAAAGCGGTTGTATTTCAATGATTCATGTATATGTTTAAACAACTTAACTTTGCTTGAAAAGCCGCTCGGGGGGATAACCTCCTCCGCCGTGGTGCAAACGAACCCGTCCCCTTGCACCAAAAAGGGCGCCGACCATCGCGGTCGGCGCCCTTTCTTGTTAGTCGCTATAAAGCCCAGCGCTTATTTGTTGACCTGGCCGGCGCGGACGGCGGCCTTCTTGCGGTCGGTGGCATTGAGCAGACGCTTGCGCAGGCGGATGTTCTTGGGAGTGATCTCGACCAGCTCGTCGTCGGCGATGTACTCCAGCGCTTCCTCCAGCGAGAAGGTGCGGGGCGGCACCAGCTGGACGGAGATATCGGAGGTCGAGGAACGCTGGTTGCCCAGGTTCTTGGTACGGGCGATGTTGACGACCATGTCGCCGGCCTTGCTGCGCTCGCCCACGATCATGCCCTCGTAGCACTCGGTGCCCGGCTCAACAAACAGCTGGCCGCGCTCCTGCAGCGTACCCAGAGCGTAGGCGACGGCCTTCTCGGTGGTCATGGAGATCATGGCGCCGTTCTGACGGTTGCCGATCTCGCCGGCGTAGGGGCCATACTCCAAGAAGGTGTGGTAGAACACGCCCTCGCCGTGGGTGACGTTCATGATGCGGTTCTTAAGGCCCATGATGCCGCGGGTCGGGATCTTAAACTCGAGGTGCGTCACGATGCCCGAGGTATCCATGCTCGTCATGATGCCGCCGGAGGTACCGAAGACCTCAACGACCTTGCCCGAGTACTCGTCCGGGCACTCGACGACGGCCTGCTCGACGGGCTCCATCTTGTTGCCGTTCTCGTCCTTCTTAAACAGAACGCGGGGACGGCCAACCTGGAACTCAAAGCCCTCGCGACGCATGGACTCCATCAGAACGGACAGGTGCAGGATGCCGCGACCCGAGACCTCGACGCCGCTCTTGTCCTCGAGCTCCTCGATCTTCATGGTCACGTTGTTCTCGGCCTCGTTGAACAGGCGCTCCTTGAGCTGACGGGCGCCCACGATGTCGCCGTCGCGACCGACGAGCGGGAGGTCGAAGCCTCAAAGCGATGGACAGGGTCGGCGGGTCGATCTCGATGGGCTCGAGCTCAACGGGGTTCTCGGGATCGGTGTAGACATCGCCGATATCGGTGCGGTCGATGCCCACGACGGCAGCGATGTCGCCGGCGCCGACTTCCTGGCACTCGGTGCGGCCCAGGTAGTCGAAGGTAAAGAGCTGCTTGACGGTAGCGGTGGCGCTGGAGCCGTCGTTCTTGACAACCAAGATCTGGTCGCCCTGGTGGATGGTGCCGGAGTACACACGGCCGATGCCGATACGGCCAACGAAGTTGGAGTGGTCGATGGTCACGCACTGCATGGCCAGCGGGGCGTTCTCGTCAACCTCGGGCGCGGGCATGTCGTCGATGATCATGTCGAGCAGCGGATACATGTCCATGTTGCCGTCGTTGGGGTCAAGGCGGGCAAAGCCATTCATGGCGCTGGCGTAGACCACGTGCTCCATGGCGAACTCGAGCTGGTCGTCGGTGGCACCCAGGTCGGCCATGAGGTCCAGGCAGTCGTTGTAGGCCTTCTCGGGGTTGGCGCCCGGACGATCGATCTTGTTGATGACGATCATGATCTTAAGACCGGTGTCGATAGCGTGACGCAGCACGAAGCGGGTCTGGGGCATGGGGCCCTCAAAAGCGTCAACCAGCAGCAGGGCGCCGTCGGCCATACGCAGCACACGCTCGACCTCGCCGCCAAAGTCGGCGTGGCCCGGGGTGTCGATGACGTTGATCTTGACGTCCTTGTACTCGATAGAGATGTTCTTGGCGAGAATCGTGATGCCGCGCTCGCGCTCCTGGTCGTTAGAGTCCAGGACGCGGTCCTCGACCTGCTGGTTGGCACGGAAGGCGTCCGTGGCACGCAGGAGCTTGTCGACCATCGTCGTCTTGCCGTGGTCGACGTGGGCGATGATGGCGATGTTCCTCAGATTGTCTACGCGCATGTAGTTCCCCTATCTTCTATCCATATACAAACGGCACGCGTATGCGGCCCGCCCAGCGACACAACGCTCAGCGGGAATATTGAGCCTTTTACCGAAAACTCGTTTATTTTAGCGATTTTAGATGAGAGGGGTTTCCTCACCTGCAGGTTCAGGGTCGCTCCACATAAAACCATCGCCGGCACCCATGCCCTCATACAGCACGTATGCCGAAAAACCGCTCTCGAGCGTGGTTTCGAAGAAGCTCACGAGCAGGGCGTCGTGATAGCCGCCGTCAATTTCGACACAACCGGTGTAGCCGATGGCATAGCGGGCGATGCGGCCCAGCCCCTCGTCCTTAAGACCCATCTTGTGCTCGGAGATAAAGTTGGTGGCAGCCTCGAGGCATGCCTCCTCGCCATCTTCGTCGAGCGCCGCCAGATATCGGTTGGAAGCAGCGTCCTCGATCGCCACAACTACGCCCGGATTCTCGCCGACGGCAAGGTCGTCCAAGAACGCGCCGATCAGATCGCACACCATGGCGTCGAGCTCGGCGGAGACGTTACCGGCGTCCTGCATATCCTGTGCCATCTTTAGACCTTCCCATCGAGTCTCGCGTCGTTACAGTTCCTGTGCCTCGGCAGCGATCTTGGCGGCAGCGTCGCGGGCGCGCATCATATCCATCGCGCGCTTGTCGAGTACCTTGATCTGGTTGGTCAGCATGACCGCATCGACCACACCCCAGATTACCAAGCCTGTTGAAATCGAAAACCCAAGCGCACCAACTGTACCACGAAGGCGCGAGCAGATTGCCGCGACAAGGGCGGAGACGACAACCATCTTGATAAACGAGCCGCGGCGCTCGCGAAGCGTGCGGGCCTGCGTCACATAGGCAATGCGAGCCGCCTCAGAAGCCTCCGAGCGCATCTGGGCCTCGCGTGCAATGGCCGCCGCCTCAACCGACATACCGCTGGCCATCAGCGAACACTCCGCAACCCTGCCGCCCCGCATTTAGAAGTCATCGGGGGAGAGCGTATGGACGAACTCGTCGAACTTCTCGAACTCCTGCTCGTCGTCGGCTTCCTCGGCGTGGGTAGAAACAGTGCCCAGGCGATTCATGATGTCGTCCTCCACAAACATGGGAGCATTGCTGCGCACGGCAAGGGCAATGGCATCACTGGGGCGGGCGTCGATCTTGCGCTCCTCGCCATCGACCCAGTACGACGATCGTCGCGTAGAACACCGGCGGCTCGGCGCGAACGATCTCGATGCGCTCGAGCTTGGCGCCCAGGGCGTCGACGGTGTCGAGCAGCAGGTCATGGGTAATCGGGCGCTCGGCGCGGCCGCTATCGATGCCGCGGCTGATGGCAGCAGCTTCAAACGAACCAGTCTGAATGGAAAGGGAACGCAGCGGCGCGGGCGAGTCCGATTTGCTGCTGCGCTCACGAAGTACGATAAGCGATGGCACGGGACCGGCGGCCATGACGATGGTCTCTATGTCGACACGAACCATGGAACACCTCCGGTACGTAGCGGTTAACACGCGGCAGCCCGCCGCATTGAATAGCTATACTACCCAAACTTTCGCACAGCACACAAAATCAAAGTAGTTAATTTGGGGCGGGGCTTTTTTGACTACTTTCAGTAGGTAAGAAAAAAGCCCCGAGGCAACGCCCCAGGGCTCTTCACAGTTTTGATGGTGGACCTGACAAGATTCGAACTTGTGACCTCCCGGTTATCAGCCGGACGCTCTAACCAACTGAGCTACAGGTCCATCGCGCAAGGGATATATTAGACGAGTCGTTACGCGCGCGTCAACAACTTTTTTGAAAATCTTTGAGGGGTGTCGGCCCCGGCTTCCCGGCGGCATGCGAAGTCGCCTGCTCGGACAGTCCTGCTCGCATGGAGAGCACATTAAGTGCTCTCCGGCTCGTGCGGAACTCGCGATCGACTTCGCATGCCGCCGGGCAGCCGGGGCCGACGCGAGGTTCAAGATTGTCAAAAAAGCGGTCGGCGCGCAGTGCGCCGACCGCCGATATATGGGGTCTGATATTTTCTACCAGCTAGGGCCTCTTACTCGTCTAGGAGATCCTCTGGCATGTCGTTGCCGTCGCCTAGATCGACAGGGGTTTCTTCGGGGGCAGAGCCGTCTTCTGTGGCTTCGCCTTCGGGCTTCTCCTTGGCGGCCGTCATGCGGGCTACGGCGCAGATGCGGTCGTTGTCGTCAACGGTCATCATCTTGACGCCCTGGGTAGCGCGGCCAGTCTGGCTAATCTCATCGGTCTTGACGCGAATGACCGTCGCGCCCTCCGTCACGATGAACAACTCGTGCTGCGGGCCCACCGTCTTCATGGCCGCGAGGTTGCCCTTACGCTCGGTCATTTGGATGGTGTAGACGCCCTGGCCGCCGCGATTCTGCTCCGGGTAGTCCGCGACCGGCGTGCGCTTGCCGTAGCCGCGCTCGGTGATGACGAATAGATCGCCGTTGCCGTTAGTGACTTCCATGCCCAGAACGCTCACGCCGTCCTTCATACCGATACCGCGAACGCCGCTAGTATCGCGGCCGGTGGCGCGCACCTGCTCCTCGGAGAACATGATCGCCTTGCCCGCGGTGGTGGCCAGGATAATCTTGTCGCCCTCGCGCACGCGGCGCACGTTCAGCAGCGCGTCGTCGTCACGCAGGTTGATAGCGATCAGGCCGTCGCGGCGGCTGCGGTCATATGCGCTCATTACGGTCTTCTTGACCATGCCGCTCTTGGTGGCAAACATCAGGTACTCGTCGGCAGGGAACTCGCGGCAGCTGATGACGCTCGCGATCTTCTCGCCCTCCTCGAAGGGCAGCAGGTTGACGATTGCGGTACCGCGCGCCTGACGCGTACCCACCGGCAGCTCGTGCACCTTCAGGCGATAGACCTTACCCTTGCTCGAGAAGAACAGCACGTACTCGTGCGTGGACGCGATGAACATCTCGTCGATGACGTCGTCCTCTTTGAGGTTGACGCCCGAGACGCCCTTGCCGCCGCGCTTCTGGGCGCGGTAGGCGGCCACCGGGATGCGCTTGACATAGCCGGTGTGGGTGATGGTCACGACCATGTCCTCGTCGGCAATGAGGTCCTCGACGTCCAGGTCCTTCTCGACATGGCTGATCTCGGTGCGGCGCTTATCGCCGAACTTCTTGGAGATCTCGCGCATCTCTTCCTTAATGACGCCCAGGATCTTCCCCTCGTGCGCCAGCAGGTCCTCGTAGTAGGCGATGGCGCGGCGCAGGCCGCCCAGCTCTTCCTGAATCTTGTCGCGCTCCAGGCCGGTCAGGCGGCGCAGCTTCATCTCGAGGATGGCCGTGGTCTGCTCGGGCGTAAAGCCAAAGCGCTCGATCAGGCGGCTGCTGGCCTCGGAGTCGGTCTGCGAGGAACGGATGATGCTGATGACCTCGTCAATATGGTCGAGAGCCATCAGGTAGCCCTCAAGGATATGCGCGCGGGCCTGGGCCTTCTTAAGGTCGAAGCGGGTGCGGCGGGTGACGACGTCGACCTGGTGGTCGATGTAGTGCTGCAGCATCTCGCGCAGGCTCAGGCATTTGGGAACGCCGTTGACAAGCGCCAGGTTGTTGGCGCCAAAGGTCGTCTGCAGCGAGGTGTACTTGTACAGGTTGTTGAGCACGACCTGCGGGATGACGCCCTTCTTGAGTTCGATGACCAGACGGATACCCTTCTGGTTGGACTCATCGCGCATATCCGAGATGCCCTCGATGCGCTTGTCGTTGACGAGCTGGGCGATCTTCTCCTGCAGGGCGCCCTTGTTGACCATGTAGGGAATCTCGGTAAAGACCAGGCGGCTGCGGCCGGTCTTGGTGGACTCCACGTGGGCCTTGGCGCGCACGGTAATGGAGCCGCGGCCGGTCTCGTAGCTCTGCTTAATACCGGCACTGCCCATGATGATGGCGCCGGTGGGGAAGTCCGGACCGGGCATGATCTGCATGAGCTCGTCGACAGTGGCGTCGGGATTATCGATCAGGTAGCAGGTTGCCTCGATCGCCTCGGTGAGGTTGTGCGGGGCGATATTGGTGGCCATGCCGACGGCGATGCCCTGGCTGCCGTTGACCAGCAGGTTGGGGAAGCGCGCAGGCAGCGCCTGAGGCTCGGCGAGCGATTCGTCGTAGTTGGGCTGCCAGTCGACGGTATCCTTCTGCAGGTCACGCAGCAGCTCCATGGCGGGCTTTGCCAGGCGGCTCTCGGTGTAACGCATGGCTGCCGCGCCGTCGCCGTCGATGTTGCCGAAGTTGCCGTGACCGTCGATGAGCGGCGTGCGCATGGAGAACCACTGCGCCAGGCGAACCATGGCCTCGTAGACCGCGAAGTCGCCATGCGGGTGGTACTTACCGATAACTTCGCCGACCGTCCAGGCCGACTTCTTGTGTGGGCGGTTGGGGTAGATGCCGCTCTCGTTCATTGCGTACAGGATGCGGCGGTGCACCGGCTTTAAGCCGTCGCGCACGTCCGGCAGGGCGCGGGCCGTAATGACCGACATCGAATACTCGATGAACGACTGCTTCATCTCGCGGCCAAACTCCGAAATCTGGAGCTGGCCGCCGTTGATATCCTCACCGGCCGAGGCACCACGGTCGACTTCGCCAAAGCTCTCCTCGAGCTCGGCGTCGTCGTCCTCTTCCTCATCATCATCGGCATCGGGGTTATAGGCGTCCGGGTCGCCGTCCTCGCCCTGCTCAGCACGGGCAAGCAGGCGCTTCAGATCATCGGGCATACCGGCGTCGCCGGCCTCGTCCATACCCTCGTTATTGTTGATATCGTCTGCCACGTTACCTCCTCATGGTTTGCGTGGTCCATTAGTTCCCTACCACGGAGACGAATTACCGGGAACACCGGATAACCCTCCTAGGTTTTCCAGGTGCCCCAGGTTGCCCTGAAGGATGAGGGCGCGCGCCTTGCGTGCGGCGCCCGAAATCCTGAAGGGCAAGATGGGGTGCCTGGGAAAGCTAGGCGTCTAAGAAGCGCGCGTCGTGCGCATGTTTCTCGATGTACTCGCGGCGATAGCCGACCTCGGAACCCATCAGCTCGCGCACGGCGCGGTCCGCCACCACGGCGTCCTCGATCGACACGCGCTGCAGGATGCGGGTCTTGGGGTCCATCGTCGTCGAGGCGAGCTGCTTGGGATCCATCTCGCCCAGACCCTTGTAGCGCTGGACGGTATAGCCCTTGCGCTTCTTGGTGATCTTGCCATCCTTGGCCTTGCCGTCTTCGTCGTTATCGTCGGGGTTCAGGCCCAGACTCTGGATGGTGTCGCGCAGGATCTCGTCTTCGGGCTGGCGGCCATTGGGATACACGTAGTGGATCTTGTTGCGCACCTTAATGCCAAAGATGGGCGGGCAGGCGACATAGACGTAGCCGGCATCGATCAGCGGACGCATGTACTTGTAGAAGAACGTCAGCAGCAGGATGCGGATGTGCGCACCGTCGACGTCTGCATCGGTCATGATGATGATCTTGTGGTAGCGCGCCTTGGTGATATCGAAGTCGCCGCCGTCGCCGGCACTCGTCGTGACGCCACAGCCGATCGCGGTAATCAGCGACTGGATGGTGTCACTCGAGAACGCGCGATGGTCACCAACGCGCTCGACGTTCAGAATCTTGCCGCGCAGGGGCAGAATCGCCTGGATGTCTCGGCGACGGCCGTCCTTGGCCGAACCGCCTGCCGAGTCGCCCTCTACGATGAAGAGCTCGGTCAGCTCGGCATCGCGCACCGAGCAGTCAGCGAGCTTACCGGGCAGGGATGCCGTCTCGAGCAGGCTCTTGCGGCGGGTCGCCTCGCGCGCCTTGCGGGCGGCGTTGCGCGCCTTGCAGGCCTGTTGCGCCTTCTTGACGATCTCGCGGGCGGGCTTGGGATGCTCCTCCAAGTAATCGGCGAGGCCGTCGGTCACGATCTTGAGCGTGAGCGCGCGCATATAGGAGCTACCGAGCTTGGCCTTGGTCTGCCCCTCAAACTGCGGATCGGGCAGCTTGACCGAGATAACGGCCGAAAGGCCCTCGCGCACATCGTCGCCGGTCAGGTTGGCGTCTTTTTCCTTGAGCAGGTTCTGTTTGCGCGCGTAGTCGTTGATCACGCGGGTGAGCGCGGTGCGGAAGCCCTCAAGGTGCATGCCGCCCTCGGGGGTGTAGATGTCGTTGGCAAACGACATGACGTTCTCGCCGTAGCCGCTATTCCACTGCAGGGAAACCTCGACCTCGCCCATCTTGGCCACGGGAGCGTCCGGGTCCGATTTGCCCTCGATGTAGATGGGCTCCTTAAAGGCCTCGGGGACGTCCTTGCCCTCGTTGAGGAACTTGACGAAGTCGAGGATGCCGCCCTCGTAGCAAAACTCCTCCACGTGGGGAGTCGCCTCGCGCTCGTCGGTCAGCACGATCTTGAGGTTCTTATTGAGGAACGCCGTCTCCTGCAGACGGTTGTGCAGCGTATCGAAATCGTAGATGCAGGTCTCGAAGATCTCGTCGTCGGGCCAGAAGGTGACGGTGGTGCCCGTCGAATCCGAGGTGCCCACGACCTCCATCTTCTTGACGGTCTTGCCGCGCGAGAACTCCATCTCGTAGGTGTTGCCATCGCGACGAACCTGAACGACCACGCGCTTGGACAGTGCGTTGACGACGGAGATGCCTACGCCGTGCAGGCCGCCCGAGACCTTATAGGCCGAGTTATCGAACTTACCGCCGGCGTGCAAGATCGTCATAACGACCTCGAGCGTCGGGATCTTTTTAACAGGGTGCTCGTCGACGGGGATGCCGCGCCCGTTGTCGACGACCGTGATGGAGTTGTCGGCGTGGACCGTCACCTGGATCTCGGTGCAGAAACCGGCCATGGCCTCGTCGACGGAGTTGTCAACGATCTCCCACACCAGGTGATGCAGACCGCTGGCGCTCGTCGAGCCGATATACATGCCCGGGCGCTTACGAACGGCCTCGAGACCTTCGAGAATCTTAATCTCGCCGCCATCGTAATCGTTTTCGTTTGCCACACGTCCTCCTTCAGTCAAGAAAATGTGTACAGCCTTACTAGTTTATCGTAAAAAAATACCCTCGGGAACGAGGGTATTTGGCTCTACAAGGCCACCAGATGCGATTTAAGGCTCTTTTTTGCTTTGCACGCCCTTGGCCCACTCGGCACTGGCTCTCATGGCATTCTCGAGGGCCTCGCGCAGTTTTTGGTCTTCGATGGGCGCCACTTGGCGCTCGATCTCGGTACGCTCGGCCTCACTTAGGTCGGCGTGCGGGGCCGGCGGTCGCTCGGTCGTCGCCGGGCGCAGGCGCTCCTTGGCGGCGGGCGGCGTGTGACCGGGCGCGGTGGTTTTGAACACCAGGCCGTCCACATGCGCACCGGCGCGCTCCATGCGCGCGCGGATGATCTCGCGCAACAGCGTCATTTCCTGCGTCCACGAGGGCGAGTCGAGATACACCAGCAGCTCATTGGACTCGGGCAGGTAGCGCAGTCCCGTCACATGCCGTCCCTCGCGCGTGCCCGAGCACACCGCGTTCCATGCGCGATAGACCGCGCGCGACTCCTCGGCGGCCTCCATCTGCGCACGGCGCTCGGGGGTCGCGGACGCCAGGATGCGCTGGCGCTCTGCGTTCAAAAACCCGCTGAAGGCGACCGTCTCGCTCTCGCGCTCGTAATTAGCACGTCTCACCCATGCTCACCACCTTGGCTCGATCAAGCAGGTCATCGGTAAAGTACCCCAGGTTGGTCGTAGTTATGACCGTCTGGATATCATCGCCGATCAGCCGCAGGAAAGCGCCGCGACGCTCGCCGTCGAGCTCGCTCATCACGTCGTCCAGAAGCAGCAGCGGGGCAGTGCCCAGGACATCGCGAGCCACGGCGACCTCGGCCACCTTCCAGGACAGCACCAGCGTGCGCTGCTGTCCTTGGCTGGCAAATGAACGGGCGGAGCGACCCGCCACGGTGAACTCAATCTCGTCGCGATGCGGTCCCACCAACGTCACGCCGCGGCGAATTTCCTCGTCGGCATGCTCGTCAAGGGCAGCCAGCATGCGCTCGTACGCCCAACCCTTCAGCTCTTCGCGATCCTCGACCTGGGGCAAATCCCCCAGCGTGGACGCATAGGTCACGTTGGCGGCCTCACCTGACGCCACTTGCCCGTAGGCAGTGTGCACATGGCCCGCCAGCCGGTCGAGCAGGGCCAACCGGTGCACGAGCAGGGCCGAGCCCGCGCGGGCAATCGAATCGTTCCACGCGCCGAGCATCTCGCGGCAGCACCAGGTCTCCTTGAGCAAGGCGTTACGCTGGGTCACGCAGCGCCCATAGGTGCTCGCAAGATCGGCATAGCGTGCGCTCAGCTGCATGCCAAAGTCATCGAGGGCGGCGCGGCGCACACTGGCGCCTCGCTTAACCATGTCCAGATGGTCGGGGCAAAACAGCACACTCGGCAGAACCCCGCGCACACCAGCGGCAGAGCATCTCTTGCCGTTGCGGCTAAACGAGCGCCTACCGTCCTCCGCGCTCAATCCCATATCAAGCACGCGGCCGTCGCCCTCGAGCCTCAGCTCGATCTTGCACGAGCCCACGCCGTCATGGACGAGCTCGGCTGCGGTCGGATGCCTAAACGAGGCGCCGCTCGTCAGCAGCTGCAGCGCCTCTATGAGATTGGTCTTTCCCGCCGCGTTGGGTCCCGCAAGTATCGTCACGCCCTCGTCCAGGGCAAGGCGATAGCTATCGAAGCTGCGGTAGTGCGCGACGGAAAGATCGCGGGCGAACATGGTCATGGCGCAGCGCTAGATGCGGACCGGCATGACCAGGTACAGGTAGTTAATCCTGTCGTAGGACTTAAAGATGCCCGCCTGCGAGTAGCTCTTGAGCTCCAGCGTGATCTCCTTCTCCTTGGACAGGGCATTGAGGCAGCCGAAGATGTAGTGGTAGTTGAAGGCGATGGTGCCCGACTCGCCCTCGGCCTCGACATCGATCGTCTCCTGCGCAAGGTCCTGGTCATTGGAAATGGAGGACAGGCCCATCTGACCGTTCTCGACATCGATCTCGAACTTGACGGCGGGGTTGGCGCTCGCGATAACGGCCACGCGCTTGAGGGCGGCGTTAAAGGCGGCGACGTCGATCTTGACGCTCGTCACGCACGAATCGGGGATGAGCTGCTTGTAGTTGGGGTACACGCCCTCGATACGACGCGACACGTAGGTGGTGTTGCCGGCCTCGAAGACGACCTGGGTGTCGGTAGCCCCGATCATGATGGTCGCCTGGCTGGCCATGATGTTCAGCGCGTCGTTAAAGGCGTCAGCCGGAACGTTGAGTTCAAAGGAGCCCTCGAGGGTCGAGGTCTCGACCTGCGTATCGCACACGGCCAAGCGGAAGGAATCGGTCGCCACCAAGCGTACGGTGTTGTTCTCGACCTTCATGTGCACGCCGCCCAGGATGGGGCGAGCCTTGTCGGTCGAGGTGACGCGCCACACGCGGCCGACCATTTCGGACAAGATATCGGTCGGCAGCTCCACGGCACTCTCGATGGCATAGGCCGGAAACTCGGGGAAGTCATTGGCATCGAGCGTGTTCAGCCTAAAAGAGCTCTTCTCGCAACCAATCAGCACCTGGCGCTCGGACAGCTCAAAGGTGACCGGGGCATCGGGGAGGGTCTTGGTGATATTGGAGAGCATCTTACAGGGGATAACCATCTCGCCCTCTTCTTCGACATGCGCCGCGATGCGATGACGGATCGAGATGGTGTAGTTAGAGGTCTGGAATTCCAAGATGCCGTCTTGGGCCTTAACGAGCACGCCCGACAGGATGGGAAGGGTGGATGCCGAAGCGACACCCTTCATAACGACGCCGATGGCTTGTGTAAGCGAGCTCTGGCTGACGGTGAACTTCATCTTTTAATACCTTTCTATAGATATAAATATCTTAATAATAGTAATAGCACTGACGAAACTGTTGATTACTCCCAAAGACGCAGGTCAGACCCAGAAAGAGAATCGACAGCAACCTGTGTGCAACAGGGGTGGTTTTCCACGTTCAAAACCTGCGCAAAACTTTTCATCACCGCGGGTTGGGTTTTAGACACCTTATGCCCGTGGTTTCGACAAGTTTTCAACAGGTGTCTCTATTTCCCTACGAGCGCAGTGTAATTTTATCGCGCAGCGACTTGAGGTCTTCGGTGACGGTGCGGTCTTCCTGGATCATCTTCTGGACCTTTTTGTAACTCGTGCTGACGGTCGAGTGGTTGCGGTTGCCAAATTCGGCGCCCACCGCCGTGGTCGTCATCTCGCACATCTCGATGGCCAGGTAGATAGCGATATGGCGTGCTTTGGCGATATTGGCGTTGCGACGCGGGCCGATGAGCTCCTCGTGCGTCACGCCGTACTGCTCTTCGATGACGGACTGAACCGTCTGGACGTTGATCTTTTTGGCCGATGTGTCGAAGTACTGGCTGGCGATGGCGTCGATATCGTCAAAGGTGAGCTCCCCGCCCTCGCGCTCGCGGTCGCCCGCCTCGCCGGCGCAGCGCTCGCAAAAGCTCTCGAGTTCGCGGATGTTGGTGCCCGAGACCTCGGCCATGTGTTTAAAGTGCTCGTCGGTCAGGTGCCCGCTGTCGCCCCCATAGGCCGCCAGCAGCGAGTCGTCGCCTGCCTCGGGAGCGGCGACGATGGTGTTCTCGTAATAGCGCTGCAAGATCTTGTATTTCATCTCGTAGCTGGGCTCTGCGACCAGGCAGAGCATGCCGGCGTTGAAGCGGCTGGTCAGACGCTCGTCCATGCTCAGGTCCTTGGGGGCGCGGTCTGCCGCGATGACGACCTTCTTGTTGTTGCGGATGAACTCGTCCATGAGCTGGAAAAAGTAGTCCACGCTCGCGCGCTTGCCGATGATGTTTTGGATGTCATCGATGATGAGCACGTCCACGCCGTGGTACGCCTGCATGATGGGGGCGTTGCTCTTCTTTTGGCGGTCGAACTCGGTCATCAGGTCGTCCAGATATGCCTGGGAGTTGGCATACTTGACCTTGATCTCGGGCGACTTCTCGGCGAGCTCGTTTTTGATGGCAAGCAGCAGGTGCGTCTTGCCCAGGCCCGATTTGCCGTAGATGAACAGTGATGTGCACGTGCCGCGCTCGTCCGCGAGGGCGGCAAACTTGAGTGCCGAGCGATAGGCATGGCTGTTCTCGGGGCCGTAGACAAAGTTCTCAAAGGTAAATTTTGAGTTCGCGGCGAGTGGGGCTCCATCCGTATTCTGCTCGGCCGGCACGGTCGGTGCTGGCATGGGTGAAGCGGGGGTCGCGGCTTGCGTGGACTTAGTCGGCGCTCCGCCCTTCATCTGGTTCATCATGCGACGAAAATCATCGGCCGAGAGCGTGTTCTTGATTGCAATGCCCGAATCCGCGCCCGCCGCTGCGTCATGAGCGATGGGCATGTGCGTGACGGGTGCGTTCGTTGACGTCGCAGCGGCGGTCGGCAACGGTGCCATGGTTTCACGGGAAACATTGCTGTGCTGGTGCTCGATTGTCGGCACGTCGCCTGCGGAGGCTGGCGCCGCAGGGGAAGCAGCGGGAGCCGTGGCGGGCACCGTCGCGGCAGCAGATTCGGCCGTTGCGCCTTGCGGTGCCACGATGTCGAGCGCGATCGGAGCAAAGGCGATTTCTTCCAGATAGGCCTCAATAGTCGGCTGATGCTTTTTGAGCTGCGCGATGGCAAAGCGCGAGGGGGCCTCGATCGTGAGCGTATCTTCGGTCAGGCTTATGGCGCGCGATTGCCCCAGCATGTTGATGAGGCGTGCATCTTGGCCGTCGCGCTGGCAAAAGGCGATGGCATCCCCCAGGATGATGCTTGCTTCCTCGTCCACTGTCTCTCCCGTTCTTTAGCTCTGAGCTCGCACACGAGCGGCGCCGAGTTCGGTCAGATGGTATTTCTGGCCATGCTTGATGACCAAGCCGGCCTGCGCCAAGTCATTGAGCGTGCGTGACCAAGTGGGGGCCGAGTTTCCAAACGCCCTCGCCAGATCGGTTGCACCGCACGCTTGATTTTGCGCCAGATAGCCCAGCGCGGCGTTGCCGCGATCGCTTACGAACACGTCCGGCTGTGGCTGCGCATACTGATTTGCTGCATTAGGATACATCATTTGAGCTGCTGATTGTTGAGAACTCTGCATCGGCGGCATTTGCTGTTGAAAACTTTGAGGCCACTGTTGGTAAGGCTGCGGAGTCATCTGCTGGGCCCAGGGGTTGTACTGCTGCTGCGGCATCTGCTGGTACGGCTGCTGATATCCCTGCTGGTACTGCTGTGGGAACTGCTGGCCATACCCCAGTGGCGGCATCTGCTGATATGGATATCCCTGTTGGTACGGCTGATATCCCATTTGCTGGCCACCCAGTGCCCCCGTCGCCTGCTGCATTGCTGCTGCATCCTGATCCGCCAGTGGCATGGCCTCTGGCACGTTTGGCGGCATCGACATCGACGCCGCCTGGGACTCTTGTGTAGGAAGCATTCCGGGCTGCTGCATCTGTCCCACGCGGGGCTGCATCTGTTGCGTTGCCATGGGCTGCTGCGCAAAAGCTCCCGGCAGGGGATATGCGGGCTGCTCCGTCTCGGGCCGCACGGCAGCACCGCGCCCGCCGGCGCGTTCGATTTCCTGCACGCGTTTAGGATCCAGGCTTACCGTAACCACGGTGCCGTTGCCCATGTTGTCCTCGATGGACACGGCCCCGGCGGCGTTTTCCAAATACTCCTGCACCATGGGAAACCCTGCTCCGGTTCCACGGATATAGCGCTTCATCTTGCTGTTTGCGCTGGTAACGCCAAAGTCGAAAGCGCGCTCCTTGTCGTCGATGCCGGGTCCTTGATCAGCAAAGCGGATGGTGTCTCCGCCGTCCAGAATCGAGATGATGGGCTCGGCAAAGTGCGCGTGGATAAAGTTTTCGACAATCTCGCGGATGACCATGAGCGAGATATGGCCACCTTGTTCTTTCATGCACTGGTAGACGGTGTTGGTCGTCTCTTCCAAATACGTGCGGACATCTTGCGGATCAATGACGATCACACGCGGTGTCGACAGCATGTCGTCATAGACGGCGATGCGCGCGGCGTACATGGCTTTTGGCGCCTGCGTGGTCGTCTGCTCGCCTTCCTCACGCTCTTCGCGCACGCCGGTGATGTGCTCGTTGTCGGGTGCCGGGTCTCCGGAATCGACCATGGTGTAAAAGTCGTCAGACATGCCGCTCGCAATCTTTCAAAAGGTTTCGAACAAATAGTAGCTCACCGTGCAATGTTTCTCATCTTTCGACAACTTTTCAAAACCTGTTGAAAACTTTGGAAAACGGACGAAAAGTTCTCAACATTGCCAACATGACCTGTTGAAAACCCGATGAAATATCGTGAAAAGTTGCCATGCACCGCTAAATCGAGCTCGGCTTATGGGGGAACCGTGTGAACTGCGCAACCTTTTACCTTTGATTTCTTGACATTTGAACATTGATTTCCCTACAATCTTCAAGCTCACGTGTCTATATCTGCGTCCGCGCCCCCGCGGACACTCGAAATGCAGCAGGAGGAACTTAAGATGAAGCGTACGTATCAGCCTAATAAGCGTAAGCGTGCCAAGACCCATGGCTTCCGTGCCCGTATGGCCACTAAGGGTGGTCGTGCCGTGCTCGCCCGTCGTCGCGCCAAGGGCCGCAAGCGTCTCACTGTCTAGCAGCGATACACACATCTCGCATGAAGACTATTAAGTCTCGGCAAGATTTCGAGCATGTGTTCAGTCAGGGGCGTCGTTTCAATCACCCTCTGATTCGAATGACCATATGTGAATCGGTTGGCGAAGGCGACTCCGGAAGGGTCGCCTTCGTTGGTGCTAAACGGCTCGGTTGTGCTGTCGTGCGCAACCGTTCTAAGCGTGTGATGCGCGAGGCCGCCCGCAGCTGTGGATTTCCCGTTGCGGGTTATGACATCATCTTGTTCGCAACTCCCAAGACGAGGGTTTCTTCGCCTCAGGAGATGGACAATGCATTGCGTTCGCTTATGAAACGCGCCGGCGTTGCCGGGGAGGAGCGATGAGCAATCACGTTTTGCGACGTGTTGCCATCGCTCCTATTCGCATATATCAACAGGTTATTTCGCCCTTATTGCCTGACGCCTGCATTTATTACCCAACGTGCTCGCAATACGCCGTCCAGGCGATTGAGAAGTACGGTGTTTTGAGAGGCTGCTGGCTTGCCGTGAGGCGCATCGCTCGCTGCAATCCCCTGCACGTCGGCGGTTATGACCCTGTGCCCTAGCGGGCACTCGCTATCGGAGGAAAACTTACATGTGGGATTGGATCGTTAACATCCTTTTCGAGCTGCTCAAGCTCATCCAGACCTTTGCGGTCGACTGGGGCCTGTCCATCATCATCCTGGTGGTCATCATCCGTCTGCTACTGACGCCGCTTATGCTCAAGTCGACTAAGTCGACGGCACGCATGCAGGTGCTGCAGCCCAAGATGCTCGAGATCCAGGAGCGCTATGCCGACGATCCCCAGCGTCAGGCCGAGGAAATGCAGAAGTTCTACAGCGAGAACAAGTTCAACCCGATGGCTGGTTGTCTGCCGCTGTTGATTCAGATGCCTGTCCTGTTCGCCCTATTTACGCTGCTGCGTAACCTGCCGGACTACTTTAACGACGGCGCGTTCTCGTTCTTTAATATTCTGCCCGACCTGACCACCACGCCGAGTGCCTCCTTTGCCGATGGCTTTATGGTCGCGCTGCCTGCGCTGGTCTGCCTGATCCTGTTCGCTGTCCTGACCCTGATTCCGCAGCTCTATATGTCGCGCAACCAGACCGGCCAGCAGGCTCAGAGCATGCGTATGATGGCCGTTGTCATGACGGTCATGATGCTTTGGATGGGCTGGAGCCTTCCCGTTGGTGTTCTGCTGTACTACGACGTCTCGTCTGCTTGGCAGGTTATCCAGCAGATTTTTGTGACGCAGAAGGTCATCGACAAGGCGAAGGCCGATGAGGAGGAGCGCCTTAAGAACGCGCCGCTGCAGGTTGAGGTCACTCGTCGCGAGAAGAAGCCGCGCCCGCACAAGAAGAAGTAGCGGGATATCAATCTTATTTAGGTACCTAACTTTTGGAGTACGTTATGTCTGAAGAGATCATCGAGGATATGCTTGAGGAGGTTGCCCCGCAGGTCGCGGACGATTATCCCGAGATTGCACAGCGCTACAAGGCCGGTGAAGAGCTGACCGACGAGGAGCTCGACACCATTGCCGATGTCGCGATTTCCATCCTGCGTTCCATCCTTTCGCACTTCGATGCCGCCAACTCTCCTATCGATGAGTATGAGGGCGACGAGGGTGAGCTGATTCTGGATGTAACGGCTCCCGACCTTGCTGTTCTCATTGGCCGTCATGGTCGCACCCTTGATGCCCTTCAGGTTATGTTCTCTTTGCTAGTGAGCCGCAAGCTTGGCTTTAGGTATCCGGTTGTAGTGGACGTCGAGGGATACAAGAGCCGCCGTCAGGACAAGGTTGCCTCCATGGCTCAGTCTGCAGCCGAGCGTGCCATCCGCACTCATAAGAGTGTTTCGCTTCCGCCCATGAATGCCTACGAGCGCCGACTGGTTCATATTGCACTTCGTGGCAATGACGCCGTCGATACTCATTCTGAGGGTTCTGACCCTGATCGCCATGTGGTGATTGTTGCTCGATAATCTACTCGAGCTTATGCTAAGGGGACGTGGTTTCCACGTCCCCTTTTTTTGTCAAAAGTTCTCGATACACTGATTTTTGTCAGAAAGGAGCTTTCGTTGTTAGTACTTACTGATCAGCAAGCTGACGAGATGTTGACTCGTCTAACTTCCTATTGCAAAGAGTATTCCTTGAGCGTATCTGATGTTGAGATGAGGAATTGTATTCAGCATTTGGATTTGGTTCTGGAAACAAATAAGACAACTAATCTCACCCGTATTCTTAACGTTGAAGATGCTGCGGTACTTCATATCCTCGACTCACTTGTTTTGCTCCCCTATATCAATAAGGCTCCTGAGGGAGCTTTGCTCGATATGGGGACAGGTGCGGGCTTCCCTGGTATTCCGTTAACCATAACCACGCATCGTAAAGCTACTTATATTGACTCTGTTGGTAAGAAGGTTGATGCCGTCAATTCTTTTGTTCATGCTCTTGGGTTGAAACATGCTCATGCGGTCCATGATCGTCTTGAAGAATATGCTCGAAGCCATAAGAAGCAGTTCTCTGTCGTAACTGCCCGCGCACTGGCTCCTCTACCGATTCTTGTTGAGTATGCAGCTCCGTTCCTCAAGGATGGAGGGCTATTTGTTATCACCAAGGGCAATCCTTCGGATGAGGAGCTTGCTTCTGGCATGTCAGCAGCTAAGATTTGTGGCTTCACTTTGCTTCTGAATGACGCAATCGATTTGCCTGAGGGCTTGGGCCACAGGGAGTTCATTGTTCTTAAGAAGAGTCATCCAGCATCTGTTTCATTGCCTCGTGCAAATGGCATGGCAAAGAAGAATCCGCTTGCCTAGATGTTTCACGTGAAACATAATGGATACTAACAACTTGCAGTGTTTCACGTGAAACATGGCAGCTGATATCGAATCGGAATGTTTCACGTGAAACATCCTCCGTTTGACAGCTTTAATACACACCAGGAGGGACCGTGGGATTTCGCGACGTTAAGCGTTCTAAGAACGCAAAAGACACGCGTATCATTGCAATCATCAATCAAAAAGGCGGCGTCGGTAAGTCAACAACGGCAGTAAACCTTGCAGCAGCACTGGGTGAGCAGGGTCGTAAGACACTGATTGTCGATTTTGATCCGCAGGGAAACAGTACCAGTGGATTTGGAATTGAAAAAGAAGACCTTGATCACTGCATCTATGATGCATTGTTGAATGATGTGCCGGCAGAATCGCTTGTTCTTGATACAAATTGCAAAAAGGTATTCGTAATTCCAGCTACGATTCAGCTTGCAGGTGCTGAAATTGAGCTCGTAAGCGCAATTGCTCGTGAAACCCGCCTCAAAGACTTGCTTGAGCCGATTCAGGACGAGTTCGATTTTATTTTCATTGACTGTCCTCCTTCGCTCGGCCTGCTTACAATCAATGCCTTGACCGCAGCAGATAGCGTTTTGATTCCAATCCAGTGTGAGTATTACGCACTCGAGGGCGTTACGAAGCTGCTTGAGTCAATGAAGATGGTCAAATCACGTCTGAACAAGGGCTTAGACACCTATGGCGTGCTTATGACCATGTATGACTCACGTACTTCTTTGTCGAATCAGGTTGTTGAGGAAGTTCAATCGTACTTTGGTGATAAGGCGTTTAAGACGCTGATTCCCCGTACTGTTAAAATCTCTGAAGCTCCGTCTTTTGGAGAACCGGTAATTACCTATGCACCTCAAAATAAGGGTGCAAAAGCGTATATGAACCTTGCAAAAGAGGTGATCAAGCGTGCCTAGTGCAAAGAAACGCGGTGGATTGGGACGCGGACTCAATGCTTTGGTCTCAGAGGCTGAGTATGAGACCGGTGGTTCTGCTGCATCTGCTTCAAATACAGCATCTGAAACAAAACTACCGGTTGAGGATATCGTTCCCAACCCTAATCAACCGCGAATTCACTTTAATGAAACTGAACTTCGCGAGTTGAGCGAGTCAATCCAAGAACATGGCGTTTTGCAGCCGCTTTTGGTTCGCAAGCATGGAAACGGCTATGAGATCATCGCTGGTGAGCGTCGTTACCAGGCGTCAAAGCTTGCTGGTCTTGAGGAGCTGCCTGTCATCATTAAAGATGTTAATGATGAAGAGATGCTGGCTCTTGCTCTTATCGAAAACCTTCAGCGTTCTGATCTGAATCCCGTCGAAGAGGCTAAGGGCTATCGCCAGCTCATTGATGCCAGCGGTATGACCCAGGAGGCATTGTCGAAGGCAGTAAGCAAATCACGCTCTGCAATTACAAATTCGCTGCGCCTTCTCGATCTCCCCGAAGTAGTTCAGCAGATGATTTTTGAGGGTAAACTTACTGCTGGTCACGCACGTGCGATTCTTGCAGTTCCCTATGAGGATGCTCGAATTCGACTTGCAGAGAAGGTTGTTGCGGAGGGCCTTTCCGTAAGAGCGACAGAAAATCTTGCTCCATTGTTTTCTGCCGGAGAGACACCTAAGACGCCGCGGCCTGCAACGCCTCAGTCTTTTAAAAAGGCTGCGCGTGTACTTCGTCAGGTATTTAATACCAATGTGCGCGTGAAAAGCTCGCGTGGAAAGAATAAGATTGAGATTGAGTTTAAAGACGAGGAAGAGCTCTCTCGTATTCTTGGTGAAATGATTCAGTTTGATCAAGGAGGCCAAGATGAGGAATAAGATTTTAACTGCGATTGCATTGGTGACGACTGTCGCGGCCGGTGCCTTTGCTGGCTATAAGATCGCGACAGACGATGAACTTCGAGGTCGTTTGCTTCGTGGTGCGCAAGATATTGTCGATTCTTCCAAGAAGAAAATGGATGTTATGACAGAAGATGTTGCCATGCGCACTGCTCAGGTAACAAAAAATCCTAAGATTAATCAAGGTTGGGTTAGCAACCAATGGGAAAATGTAGGCTATTAGGTACCTAACAATTACCCTGCATATTTTGAGCGGCCCTTGTCTGATTCATGAGACAAGGGCCGCTTATTTTGTCCGTAAACAATGGGGAAGCTAGCAGCGGTCCAAAATTGAGGTCAATAAATGAAACGGCCCCTGTTGCATATCCTGCAACAGGGGCCGTCCGATGTTTCACATGAAACGTTTTGGAGTGCGACTCCCCTATGCGTTCTTCTGAACTTTGAAGCGCTGTTTCAGCTGTCCGCAAGCGGCGTCAATATCGTTACCACGGGAGTTACGAATCGTGGTCTCGATGCCACGGGACTCAAGACGACGCTGAAGATCCTCAACCTTATGAATCGGCGACGGCTTGAGCGGACTGCCCTCGATGTCGTTAAGTTGAATCAGGTTAACGTGGCACAGCGTTCCCTCGCAGAAGTCGCAGAGTGCCTGCATCTCGGGATTCGTATCGTTGACGCCTTCGATCATGGCATACTCATAGGTCGGGCGGCGGCCAGTCTTCTCGGTGTAGAGCTGAAGCGCTTCGTGAAGGCGAAGCAGCGTGTATTTCTTAACACCGGGCATGAGCTTATTGCGCGTCGACTGGATGGCGGAATGCAGGGAAACGGCAAGCGTGAACTGCTCGGGGATATCGGCAAATTTGCGAATACCGGGAATAACGCCGCTGGTAGAGACGGTGAGGTGACGAGCGCCGATACCGATGCCATCGGGGTCGTTGAGGATACGCAGTGCCTTGAGAACCTCGTCGTAGTTGGCAAACGGCTCGCCCTGGCCCATGAAGACAACGCTTGTGGCACGCTCGCTAAAGTCGTTGGATACATGAAGCACCTGGTCGACGATCTCTTGAGCGGTCAGAGAGCGCTTGAGGCCGTTGAGACCGGTAGCGCAAAAGGCACAGCCCATGCCGCAGCCTGCCTGGGTGGAAACGCAGACGGAAAGCTTGTTACGACGGGGCATGCCAACAGTCTCGACGGAAATGCCATCGTGGTACTCGAGCAGATACTTGCGCGAGCCATCTTTGGAAACCTGCTTGGTGAGTTCAGTCGGCGTATCAAAGGCAAAAGCCTCTTTAAGCTGCTCACGGAAAGCCTTGGGGAGGTTGGTCATATCGTCAAACGAACAAACGTTCTTCTCAAAGACCCATTCGATGAGCTGCTTCGCGCGGAAGGCAGGCTGGCCAAGTTCGGCCACGAGCTCGCGAATATCGTTTTGGCTCAAGTCGCGAATGTCCTGAGATTTAGTCCTGGGATTCATGGAAGCCTTTCGATTTTGGGGAAACGTAGAGGGTATCGCTACAATATGGTATCAGCTGCAGAAATTATAGAGGAGGAGTCTGCCCATGCCGGGTAAAAGCCTAGAGAACATGCACGTAGCGGTCTTGGCGGGCGGTCATTCCGCCGAGCGCGAGATCTCGCTCGATTCGGGAAAGAACGTTGTGGTGGCGCTGAAGGAAGCCGGCTACACCTCGGTGGAGCTGCTTGACACGGCCGCTGATGACTTTATGGTAACCATGGCGACCGGCGGATTCGATGTGGCATTTATCGCCATGCACGGCGCCGGCGGTGAGGATGGCGCCATGCAGGGTGCCATGGAGACCCTGGGTATCCCCTACACGGCCTCGGGCGTACTTGCCAGCGCCTGCGGTGCCGACAAGGAGGTCTCTAAGCTCCTATACGCCAAAGCGGGCATTCCCATTGCCCCCGGCCTTGCGCTCGAGGTGGGCGACGAAGTCGATATCGATCATATCGTCGAGGTTTGTGGCGAGCGCTGCTTTGTGAAGCCGGCCGTCAACGGTTCCAGCTATGGCATTTCCCTGGTCCATGAGCCCTCCGAGCTGCCCGCGGCAATCGCCAAGGCGTTTGAGTACGGCGACAAAGTGCTGGTCGAGAAGTGCATCGAGGGTACCGAGATCACCGTCGGCGTATACGGCGAAGATGACGTGCGCGCCCTGCCGATTGTCGAGATTCGTAAGCCCGAGGACTGCGAGTTCTACGATCTGGACGTGAAGTATGTCGACCCTACGGATATCCATCGCATTCCGGCGCAGATTTCACCCGAGAATTACGCTCGCGCTCAGGAACTTGCCTGTGCCGCTCACAAGGCCCTCGGTTGCCTGGGTATCTCGCGCAGCGACTTTATTGTGAGCGAAGACGGTCCCATTATCCTCGAGACCAATACCATTCCCGGCATGACCGATACGTCGCTGTATCCGGATGAGATCCGCCACACCGACGACATGACGTTCCCGCAGGTCTGTGACAGCCTGATCCGTATGGGCCTTCGTCGAGCGGGCATTGCATGCTAATCGAGGACGCGGTTTCGTCAGGAACGCCGCAGTTTGTCATCGACTCCTATGCCACGCTTGCCGACCGCGCCAAAACGCAGTCCTTCGGCCTTATCGAGGAAGATGTGATTGTCCTCGATACCGAGACCACGGGTCTTTCGGTGCAGGACAACGAGCTGATCGAGATCTCGGCGGCCCGTCTTTCGGGCCGCGAGGTCATCGACCGCTTCGATACCTTCGTGCATCCCAAACAGCTGATTCCCGCCGAGATTACCGAGCTCACGAGCATTACAAATGCCGATGTGGCAGATGCCCCGTCGGCGGTTGAGGCCGTCGCCGCTCTCGCCGATTTTGTCGGTGGCTGCCCGGTGATCGCACACAACGCCACGTTCGACCGCTCGTTTATCGAGTCGGTCAAAGGCGGCGTCAACGTGAGCGATATTTGGATCGATTCGCTGGCGCTGTCGCGCATCGCGCTTCCGCGCCTGGCCTCGCACAAGCTGTCTTTTATGGCCGATCTGTTTGGCTGCGACTCGGTATCACACCGTGCCAATGCCGACGTCGACGCCCTGTGTGGCGTATGGCGCGTGTTGCTCGTGGCGCTCACCGACTTGCCCCAGGGCCTCATGGCGCGCCTAGCCGACATGCATCCGGACGTGCCTTGGTCCTATCGCCCTATCTTCTCGTTCTTGGCAGGGCAGAACCCTGGTTCTATCTTCTCCCTCAGCGCCGCTCGTGCTGACGTTCTCAAGGCCGATCGCGCCGACGATCGGGTGGACGCCGACGAACTGCCGGTCCTCAAGATGCCGAGTCGTGAGGAGATTGAGGCGGACTATGCGCCAGGTGGCCTGGTCAATCGCATGTATCCCACCTACGAGCCGCGTGATGAGCAGATCGCGATGGCGCTCGAGGTCCACGATGCGCTGGTCACGGGTACTCATCGTGTAATTGAGGCGGGCACAGGCGTCGGCAAATCGATGGCCTATCTGGTGCCTTTTGCCGAGGCAGCACGCCGTAACAACATCACGGTTGGTATTGCGACCAAATCGAACAATCTTGCCGACCAGCTCATGTACCATGAGCTGCCAAAACTTGCCGAGCAACTGAACGGTGGTCTGTCATTTTGCGCTCTCAAGGGGTATGACCACTATCCGTGCCTGCGCAAGCTCGAGCGCATGAGCCGCGGCCAGGTCGAGATCACCACCAAGCGCGATCCGGCGGACACGCTCACGGCGGTCGCGGTCATTATGGCGTACGTCTGCCAATCAGCCGATGGCGACCTCGACTCGCTCGGCATTCGGTGGCGCAGCGTCAACCGTCCCGACTTTACGACGGCCTCGCGCGAGTGTGCTCGTCGCCTCTGCCCGTTTTTCCCTGATAAATGTTTGGTCCACGGTGCTCGCCGTCGTGCGGCGCATGCCGATGTGGTGGTCACCAACCATTCCCTGCTGTTCCGTAACGTCGCGGCCGAGGGCAGGATTTTGCCTCCGATTCGTCATTGGGTAATCGACGAGGCCCATTCCATCGAGCGCGAGGCGCGCCGTCAGTGGGCGCGCGTGGTGTCGGCGGACGAATCACGCGTCCTGTTCGAGCGCCTGGGTGGCTCGAGCACCGGCGCACTAAGCCAGGTTTCCCGTGATTTGGCAACCTCCGAGGGCTCTACGCTCTATCTGGGCCTTACTGCCAAGGCGACGTCGACGGTTGCCCGCGCGAGCATGGCAATCGCCGACGTGTTCGATGGCGTTCGCGAGCTCGGCCGCCGTGCGCGTGGGGGTTATGACAATGCCAATCTATGGATTGGCCCCGAGCTGCGCGAATCAGACGACTGGCATGATTTCTTACAGTCGGCCTACACTGGCATCGACGCATTGGAACAAGCTGACAAGAGCGTCGACGCGCTGGTGCAAGCCGTCGCCGCCGACAAGCCCGAGGTTGTTGTCGACCTGGGTGATATCTCGCGCCGCCTGCACGAGCTGGCCGAGAACCTCAAACTCATCATTGATGGCACCGATGAACACTACGTGTACTCGCTGCAGGTCAATCGCAGACTTCGTGCCGGCGGAGAGTCGATGACCGCAGAGCGCATCGACATTGGCGAGGCTTTGGCAACCGAGTGGCTACCCGAGGTTCACACGGCTATCTTTGCCTCGGCGACCATGACGGTGTCCAAAAGCTTTGAGCACTTTAACCATGCGGTCGGCCTTGATCGCATCGGTGCTTCAACGTCGTCATCGCTGCACTTGGATTCGAGCTACGACTTCGATTCGAACATGGCTGTAGTCGTTGCGGGCGATATCCCCGATCCGCGCGATCGTGAGAGCTATCTTACGGCGCTCGAGCGCGTACTGGTCGACGCCCATCTTGCCATGGGCGGATCGGTGCTCACGTTGTTCACCAATCGGCGCGACATGGAGGACCTATACGCCCGCGTTGAGCCCAAGATGGCCCGTGCGGGTCTGGAGCTCAACTGCCAGCAGCGCAACTCATCTCCTCGTCGCCTGCGCGACCGGTTTATCAACGAACCGGCCTCGTCGCTTTTTGCGCTCAAGGCCTTCTGGGAGGGGTTTGATGCCAGCGGCGAGACGCTGCGCTGCGTCATCATTCCCAAGTTGCCGTTCTCGAGCCCCACGGACCCGCTCTCGTGCGAGCGCAACCTGCGCGAAGACCGCGCATGGGCGCGCTATTCGCTGCCCGAGGCGGTGCTCGAGGTTAAGCAGGCCGCGGGGCGTTTGATTCGCTCGTCGACCGATAGCGGTGTGCTGATCTTGGCGGATCCTCGCCTGGTGACGAAGGGCTATGGCAAGAAGTTCTTAACGTCGCTGCCCACGAGCTCCTACCAGCGCATCGAATCGGCGCAGATCGGGCACTATCTGCAACTGTGGCGCGCACGCCACGAGCGGCGGCGCTAAAGCGGACAGACGAGAGTTTTTGCCATATCGCACAGACGCTTTGACAGGGTGGGGTTATCCAAGATGCGGATGGCTCCGCCCGCTGCGATTATCTGGCTCAGTAGCCAACGCTCGGAGCCGTAATGCACGGTTACCGTTGCCATGTCTGCCCCGCTGCGCTCGATGAGGGTGATGCCGGCCCAGTCCAGATGCTCCGCCATATCGAATGGCATCAAGAGCTTTGCGCTACGCTGCGTCCGGGCAAGGGAATCGTGGAGGGATGCGACGTCCGGTGCGTGAGGCACGACGGAGTCTTCCGTCAAGGTGAGTCCCTCGATTTTATCCATGCGATAGGTGCGCTGCTCATCGACCGCGATGTCCCAGGCAATCAGGTATGTTTGGTCGCCGTTTGCCGTAATGCGCAAGGGGTCGACCAGACGCTCGCGTGGCCGTGCATCGTCCATCGAGCGATACGAGATGAGGCAGCGAACGCCGTCCTGAATGGCGCAGCTCAGCTGCTGCCAGTGCGACCCGTGGTTGACGGTGTCAAAGACGCGCTGGTTATAGCCGAGCTCTTCGGGTAGAAGAGCGTGTCGAATCCGAGCTGCCGTCTGCGGCTCGATCCCCAACGATTCAAGTTCGTGGTTGAGCACAGCGCCCTCGGCGGTACTCAAGCGCAGCGGTAGCACACGTCCGGCGTCACCGGTGAGGACCACACGCTCGCCGTGGCATTCGCAGATGATGCGCGCACCCGATTCTCGGTCCGCGAGCGTCGAGACGATCTCGAGAATCTCGTCGAGCGACACTCCCGTGATGTCAAAGCGACTGCAAATCTCAGTTCGTGTCATGCCGCTCTCGCCGGCGGCGTAGAGGGCCTCCATGATGTCGATGGCGCGCCAGAGCCTCTGCTCGCTGGTGAGTTTACGCACGGGCATGCTCGTGCACCGTCCTTTCAATGAGGTGGTTCCACGCCTGCTTGAGCGATTTGGGGGCCATGGGCCTCATGCCGTCCATGGCGTGGGCCATGCAAAATGAGGCGGCGGCTTCAAGATCGCGCACGTCAACGGTCCAAGTCCATCCCGAATCGGTGTGTGCGAGCTCACCTCGCCCGCGCGTGAGGCCGTTGATCATATCGATCTGCGTCTGCGGGGCGAACGAGAACGTAGCCGCAACGGGCGGGCGGTCGGCAAAATCGAATTCAAAGAACAGGTAGTCGCTGAGGTTGAAGTCCGCAGGGATAGCGTAGGCCTTTGAGGGGCGCCAAGCGCGAACGATACGGTCGCAGCGGAATGTCCTGATGTCGTCGGTGGCATTGTCGAGGCCGCAGAAGTACGCAACGCCCTCGCGCTCGAACATGCCGTAGACGCAGACGGTACGCTCTTTCTGCTCACCGCGTCCGTTCTGATATAAAAATCGCAGCGCGCATCGCTCGGCAAAGGCGCTCCATACCGCATCGACGGTGGGAGAGCGGCGGATCGGTGCTTCGTCCGCCGTCGTCCTGCCGGTGAGGTAGGCAATCTTGGAACGAATATCGGCAAGCGGCGCGGCAAAAGTGGATGAGCCGGCCGCTATTGTCTGGTCGATAGCGTTGAGCAGGATATCGGCGTCGTCTGCGGTGATGAGGCCGCCTGCCGCAAACGTGTGCTCGCGGTCGATTGTCCACGAGCTTTCCTCGGTCTCCTGCGCACCGGCGGGGCGAACCTCCTTGATTAAGATGCCACGCTCGAGCAGTTTGTCACGATCGCGCCGAAACTTGCGCTTATCCGAGTCGATGTTGCCCGAGCCATATCCCAGGTCAGAATCCAAGACGATCTGCTCGGTCGTCAGCGGTTCGGGGGAGCTGTTGAGCACAAAGAAAAGATTGAGGATGCGCTGGGCCGTTTTATCGAAACTGGGCTCCGAATTCCCCTTTTTAATTGTCTCGGTCGTGTCGCTTGCCGTCATAGAGTCCTCGCATGAGAAGGTGGTTTGCTGCCATGATTTTAGTCCGATATGGAGATTAGGCTATATCCTTGTCCGCTCGGGGCGTTAAGATGGCCCGAATTCGGTCGTTTGCGCTCGCTCGGGGTATACTTTCGACTATATACGGTTCTAATGTGCATGCATTGGGCCTATTTGTCGGATTATGGATGTGGAGCGCACATGGCGAACACCCAGAACTATATTAACCACCTGCTGCAGAACACCGGCATTACGCCGGCATGCAGCGAAGAAGAGCGCTTGGCTGCCGAAGATATCGCTCAGATCTTCCGCAACCACGGCTTTGACCCCGAGGTTCAGGAGTTCAATGCCCCGGCGCCCAGTAGGTTGGCATTTGCCGTTACCGGTATTCTTGCGTTTGCCGGCGCCCTGCTGATGGGCATCGGCGGCGGTATCGGCTTGGTCGGCACCTTGCTGGCCATTGTCGGCGCCGTTCTTTACGTGCTCGAGCGCACGGGCCACCCCGTGGTTTCGCGCCTGGGCAAGACGGGCGTGAGCCAAAATGTCATCGCCTACCACAAGGCCTCGGGCCCGCTCGCGTCCCCGCGTAACCGCCCGGTGGTCGTTGTCGCACACTACGACTCTCCCCGTGCTGAGCTGCTCGCCCGCGAGCCTTATGCTTCGTATCGTGCGCTCATCGCCAAGCTGTTGCCCGTTGCCACGGTTGCCCCCGCTGCCGTTGCCATCCTGCGTATTCTGCCGCTCCTCGGCGCGCTCAAGGTTCTACTGTGGATTGTCGCGATCCTCGCTTCCCTCGTTGCACTCGCCAACGCGGTAAACATCATCTCTAACCGCCACATTCTTCCCTATACGTCTGGCGCGGTGTGCAACAAGTCTTCTGTCGCCGCTATGCTCGGCGTTATGGACAACGTTGCTCCCTTCCAGGGCGAAAACGAGTTTCCCGACGATGTTCCGTTCGATACCTATTTTGGGGAGCAGAAGCGTCGTGCCGAGGAAATGGCGCGCGCGGCGGCGGAATATGCCGCGGCCCAGCAGCAAAACGACTACGGCAACACCATCGAGTATGAAGAGCCTACCTACGCCGAGGACGAATTCGGTCAGCCGATTGCTCCCGACGCTCAGACCGAGCCCGAACAGGGTGAGGCTTTCGACGAGCAAATCGAGGGCTTTGAGGGTGCGTCTGCCGACGAGACGCTGATCGGCGCTATCGTGCCCGAGGATCAGAATCAGGCTGCCCAAGCCGAAGAGTTCAATGACGAGGTTCCCGCTGCCGAGCCGGCGGAGGAGTCTGCCGAGCCCGAGCCCAAGCTCTATCGCAACGCCGCCGGCAACATCCGCTTTGGTTCGGATGCCATCCGTGCGCTCGGAATGCTTCCCGAGTCCTGCACGCTCGATTACGAGGAGGGCGAGGAGCCAACGTTTGAGCCCGAGCCTGCCCCCGTCGTGGCTGCGCCTGCGCCCGTTGTCGCTGCGGATGATGAGTCTGCCGCGGTTACCGCTGCCGTTGCCGATCCCGAGGCGGTGTCCGCGTTCGATCCCGCGGCAGGACTGGACATTTTGGCTCCCGCCGCGCCGGCGCAAGACGTTGCGGACGAGTCTGACGACGATTACGTTGAACAGCCGAGGCGCGTGTCTTACGAGAGCGATACTGATTTCTCGGCCGAGATTCCCGCGGCAACGCCGCATGCCGACATTGCATCCGCGTTCTCGTCGATTGGCGCCAGCGCTTCCAACTTCTTTAAGGGTGCGTTTGCAAAGGGCAAGAAATTTGTCGACGATTTCGAGGAGAAGCGCGCTGCCGCACGCGAGGCTGCCGAGCAGGAGGCTATCGCTCAGCAGCAGGCAGCCGAGGCGGCACGTGAGCTCGCGGCGCAAGAGTTCGAGCAGAACGAGGCTATGCAGTCCGCGCCCGTCGAAGCCGCCGAAGCTACAACGTCCTTTGAGTCCCAGCAACCGGCGTCCGCGGATGTTGTTGAAGC
>ENA-OQKR01000051-OQKR01000051.1-human-gut-metagenome-genome-assembly--contig:-NODE-51-length-46167-cov-4.682298_pt1 | contig 46167 bp, 31 predicted proteins | sample MGYA00242803_ERZ504806 | MGnify/ENA primary metagenome ERZ504806 (study PRJEB26092, sample SAMD00036399) | human gut metagenome | host: Homo sapiens | study: EMG produced TPA metagenomics assembly of...
TAGAACAGGACTACCTCGATTCTCTGTCAAACGAGAAAGTGTGGTTCGGCAATTGGACGCTGAAACAATGTCGTGAAATGGAGATCAGTTTAGGTTTGGACTTGAAGGGTGGTATGAACGTCATCCTTGAAGTTTCCGTACCCGATGTCATCAAAGTATTGGCTGACAACAAGACTGACGAAGCATTCAACCAAGCATTGGCCACTGCCGCCAAACAAGCTACCACAAGCCAGGATGACGTAATCACCCTATTCATCAGAGAGTATCACAAGCTTGCTCCGGGTGCTCCGCTGTCACAACTGTTCGCAACCCAGCAATTAAAAGACAAAGTGACTCAGAAGTCTACCGACGCAGAAGTCGAGAAAGTATTGCGCGAAGAGGTAAAGGCAGCCGTTGAGAATTCCTATAATGTACTCCGTACCCGTATCGACCGTTTCGGTGTAGTTCAGCCTAATATCCAAAGCCTGGAAGACAAGATGGGGCGTATCATGGTGGAACTTCCGGGTATCAAAGAGCCCGAACGTGTAAGAAAATTATTACAAGGTTCTGCCAATCTGGAATTCTGGGAAACATACACAGCCAAAGACGTTACTCCTTATCTGCAAGCTGCCGACACCAAGTTGCGTGCCATCGTTGCAAGCGAAACTCCGGCAGAAGAGGCAGACAGCGCAGCTACCGAAGCTCCTGCCGTAGCCCAAGCTACCAGCACAGCCGACAGTCTTGCTGCCGCTTTAAAGGGTGAAAACAAGACACAAACCGCTGACCTTGCACAAATAAAGAAAGAACACCCGCTGTTCGCAATCTTGCAAGTCAACCCCAGCGGACAAGGTCCTGTTGTAGCCTATGCCAACTACAAGGATACAGCTGAAATCAACAGATACCTTTCTATGCCGGAAATTCAGGCCGAAATGCCGAAAGACCTGCGTTTGAAATGGGGCGTGTCTCCTTATGAATACGATCCGAAGGCTCAGACTTTCGAACTTTATGCCATCCGTTCCACAGAACGTAACGGCAAGGCGCCTCTGGAAGGTGATGTAGTGGTTAGCGCCAAAGACGAATACGACCATTACGGTAAACCTGCCGTAAGTATGTCTATGAACACTGACGGTGCACGTCGCTGGGCTCAGCTCACCAAACAGAATATCGGCAAGAGCATCGCTATCGTGTTGGATGGTTATGTTTATTCCGCACCGAACGTAAACAATGAAATCACTGGCGGTAACTCACAAATTACCGGTCACTTTACTCCGGAACAAGCAAAAGACTTGGCAAACGTGTTAAGATCAGGTAAGATGCCAGCTCCTGCGCACATCGTACAAGAAGATATCGTAGGTCCTTCACTGGGACAAGCTTCCATCAATGCCGGTATCATGTCATTCATCGTAGCATTGATTCTGCTGATGGTTTACATGTGCTCTATGTACGGATTCATTCCGGGTATGGTTGCCAACGGCGCTCTGGTGCTGAACTTGTTCTTCACGTTGGGTATCCTTTCTTCTTTCCAGGCAGCATTGACGATGTCCGGTATTGCCGGTATGGTGTTGGCGCTGGGTATGGCTGTGGATGCCAACGTATTGATTTACGAGCGTACCAAAGAAGAACTCCGTGCAGGCAAGGGTGTGAAGAAAGCATTGGCTGACGGTTACTCCAACGCCTTCTCTGCTATCTTCGACTCCAACTTGACGTCTATCATCACCGGTATCATCCTGTTCAACTTCGGTACAGGTCCTATCCGCGGTTTTGCCACTACACTGATTATCGGTATCTTGATTTCGTTCTTTACTGCCGTGTTCATGACACGTCTGTTCTATGATTATTTCATGGGCAAAGACAAATTGCTGAACCTGACATTCTCTTCCAAGATTTCCAAGAACCTGATGGCGAACGTACACTTCGACTTCATGGGCAGAAACAAGCTGTGGTTGACCATCACCGGAGCTGCCGTAGTTGTATGTATCGCTTTCCTCGCTACCCGTGGACTGAGCCAGAGCATCGACTTCACCGGTGGACGTAACTTCAAGGTACAGTTTGAGAACAAAGTGGAACCGGAACAGATTCGTGAACTTATCTCCAGCAAGTTCGGCGATGCCAATGTCAGCGTTATCGCTATCGGTACAGACGGCAAGACTGTACGTATCAGCACGAACTACCGCATTGAAGAAGAAGGTAACAACATCGACTCTGAAATCGAAGCATATCTGTATGAGACTCTGAAGCCGGTATTGACTCAGAACATCACTTTGGAAACCTTCATCGACCGCGAAAACCATACGGGCGGAAGTATCATCAGTTCCCAGAAGGTAGGTCCGAGTATCGCAGACGACATCAAGGTTTCAGCCATCTGGTCTGTTGTACTTGCATTGATTGCCATCGGTATCTATATCCTGATCCGTTTCCGCAATATTGCATACAGTATCGGTTCAGTAGCCGCATTGGCTTGTGATACCATCATCATCCTGGGTGCCTACTCCATCTGTTGGGGCTGGATGCCGTTCTCTCTAGAAATCGACCAGACCTTTATCGGTGCCATCCTGACAGCTATCGGTTACTCTATCAATGACAAGGTGGTAATCTTCGACCGTGTACGTGAATTCTTCGGTCTCTATCCGAAGCGTGACAAGTTCCAGTTGTTCAATGACTCATTGAATACAACTTTGGCACGCACCATCAATACTTCACTGAGTACCTTGATTGTATTGCTGTGTATCTTCATCCTCGGTGGTGACTCTATCCGCAGCTTCGCATTCGCTATGATTCTGGGTGTTGTATTCGGAACATTGTCTTCTTTGTTCGTAGCATCTCCTATCGCATATCTGTTAATGAAAAACAAGAAGAGCAGTGAGCTTGGTGAAGCCTCAAAATAAAGAAGCTTTCCTTTATAATTACTTTAAGGGGTTGTCCATTTTTGGGCAACCCCTTAATGTTTATTACAATTTAAAAGCCCCATTTACTTACCTCTTACAAGTAGAATCCAAACATATATATGAATATAAATGAAGGAATGAAAAGAAAAAAGGGAGAAATAATTCTTATCTACTGAGGCTTGTTCATATATTCCTTGGGAGACATGCCATATTTTTCTCTGAAAGAGTTAGAAAAATGCGACAAATTAGTATATCCCACGGCATAAGCGACTTCTGATATTGTCATTTTCTTATTCTGATCCAACAAAGATGCTGCTTGCGACAAACGAATATTCTTTATAAAATCGCGTGTAGACAGATTAGTAAGTTCCTTCAATTTGCGGTGTACATGTACCCTACTAAGCCCTACCTCCGAAGCAAGCATTTCAACATTGAGTTCCGGATCATCCAAATGTTTGTTCACCACCTTCATAATCCTATCCATCAATATCTCATCATTCGATTTCATTGAAATTTTCTCTATTTTATCTTGTTGTTGCTGGGCTCCGCTAAACTTATTGCGCAACAATCTTCTATTCGTTATCAGATTGGCAATAGTACTCTTCAGATATTCCGTATTGAAAGGTTTCACAATATAGGCATCGGCACCTGTATCCATTCCTTCCAACGTATCCTCTACCCTTGATTTTGCAGTCAGCAATACAATAGGAATATGATTTATATTAGTATTCTGTTTCAGTTTATGGCACAATTCCAAACCATCCATTTCAGGCATCATTATATCACTGATTACCAAGTCGGGCATTTCTTTCAGAATGTAATCATATGCCTCCTTACCATTACAGCAAATTGCCACTTTATATTCATCAGACAGTTCCTGCTTCAGATAAGTCCTGATTTCCTCTTCATCTTCGACCACCAACACCCTTTGACGGGTTTTAGGCTTGCCGGCTTGCTTCTCGTCAACATCGTCCATATACTCTTCTTTAGAGTTCGGCACTTGGGGGCAAACGGCAAAAGATGCAGCCTCCACCATTTCATCGGCTCTTAAATGTCCGGAACCCAACGGCATGCGAATAATGAAACGACTGCCTGAAGCATCCTCTCTATTTTCAGCATGAATATTTCCATGATGCAACCGGACCAGCAAGCGGGACAAATGCAGACCGATGCCGGTTCCGAAATTCGACTTTGTCACATCATTGTCTATTTGATAGAAACGTTCAAAAATACGTTCTATTTTATCTTTATCAATGCCAATGCCACTGTCTGTAACCACAATTTCAAAAAAATTCTGCAATGCATCTTTGCAAGAGACATCTCTGCCTATAGAAAGACTGACTTGTATCTTCCCACCTTCCGGAGTATATTTAAAAGCGTTGGAAAGTACATTCATCAAAACTTTATCGAAATTATTCAAATCAATCCATGCTTTTAGCTGAGGCATATCATGTATAAAAGCAAAGTCTATATTCTTTTTATGTGCCATATATTCAAACGGCTGCATCACATCAATAATAAAGCCGATCATATCCGTTTCCTGAAATTTCATGAACATCTGTCCTTTGTCTAATTTCCTTATATCCATCAGCTGATTAATCAACCGAAGAATGCGTTGGGCATTACGGTATATCATCAGATATGTCTTATGTAATTCCCCCTTGTTTTCTCCTGCCAACAGTTTTTCCAATGGATTGATGATTAAAGTCATCGGAGTACGAATCTCATGGGATATATTTATAAAAAACTGCAATTTTGCTTCATTCAACTGCTCGTCATGTTCACGCTTCATTATTTCACGACGATACCGCACACGTGACATCACATTGTTTACAATTCCCCACACAAGCAATGCTGCCAGTCCAATATAAATGCAATACGCCCACCAGGTTTTATACCAAGGCGAAGCAATCAATATTTTGATAGTACGCACCTCTGAATAATTACCATGATTAAGAGCACGTACGCGGAAAGTATATTTACCGGGAAACAAATTATTATATGTAACACGATTCACTCCAGGTTCCGTTACAGCCCATTGGTTGCTAAGCTCATCTATTTTATACTGATAGGCTATCTGCTCAGGATTATTATATTGCAAAGTTGAGAAAGCAATACTGAATGTATTGTCACGATATGAAAGTTGAAAAATATTAGCATCCTGTACCGAAGAAAAAATAATAGGAGTTCCATCCGAAAGAGTATTTTTATGCACGGGATCGCTATACACATAAAAATCTGTAATATAAACCTTTAGTTCTTTTGCATCAGTATTTATCTTCCTAGGGGAAAAACTGGTTATGCCATTTATCCCACCAAAATAAATTTTGCCATCCTCGTCTTTATAGTATGCACCATGCGTAAACTCATTCCCCTGCAAGCCATCTCCGGAATAATAATTCACGAAAAAATCCTTTTTTACATCATATTTGCTGATGCCTTTATATGTACTGACCCAGATATTCCCGTCTTCATCTTCACAAATGCCACAAATCACATTATTAGGCAATCCGTTACAAATTGTGAATTGTCTCAGTTCGCCTGTTTTCTTCGAGAAACAATAAAGACCATTTGTAGTTCCTGCCCAAATGTTTCCAGCATGGTCCTCGGCAAATGCATATCCTATGCAATCGGTTATTAATGTATTCGTTTGTTTATAGTTCAAGAAGCTCTTCGTTTCCGGATTAAAGCAACTCACTCCTTTATAATGTCCTAACCAAACAAGTCCTTCACTGTCGCAAAAAATATAGTTTATCCAGTCGTTTACCAATTCGTCACATTTCAAGTCGCCTTTTTCATCTTTGGAGGATTCATAATGCTCCAGTTTTCGAGACTGCAGGTTATACTGATAAAAACCGGAACCAAATACTCCAAAAAACAGATTCTTTTTCTTATCTTCAGCAATGGAATACACAATAGGGTTGTTTATCTGTTGGAAATGCTCACATTTCCCTGTAGCTTTATCCAGTTTAGCCAGTCCTTGGCCATAAGAGCCTATCCACAAATTATAGTCCGTATCTTCATATATACACATAACAACATTAGGCACAGAATTCTCCGAATAGTCAGGATGATAATGACGTAAACGCCTGCCATCTATCCCCAATTCATAAAGGCCCTCATTATCAGCACTGATCCACAGATGCCGGTTACTATCCTGGAAAACAGACATTACACATCCTTGTCCGATAGGATTATAATAAATAGACTTGCTACCATAATACTCGAATGGATTTTCTTGCTTTGGAACCAGAACAATACCTTTCTGAAACAGGCCAATCCACAAATTGCCATCCCTGTCTTCCATGATGGAATGCACCTTCCCTTTCGAAAAATCCACCGATGCAGAATTTATCCGATAATCTTCCAATTGATCTTTCAAGGGATTATAGATTTTCACTCCTTGTCCATCAGTTCCTACCCAAAGCTGTCCGTCCACTATAGCCATGCAATATACAGATAGCTGCCCATCATATCCACTATAAGAAACAGATACCATCTCTCCCGTTTCATTATCATATCGTGATACTCCTTGTTTTTGTGTACCTACGAAAATATTCCCCAAATGGTCTTCTATAATGGAAGTTACATTGTTATCGCCAAATGCGGGATACTTGAAAAACTGCAGTTGCTTTGACTTCGGAATATAACGGGCCAGCCCATTTCCCTCCGTTCCTATCCAGATTTCCGAACGGGAATCAATGCAGAATTTAGATTGATAAGTACAATTTATCTGCTGAAACAGACCGTCAACAGATACAGCCCGATTCAGCAGACTGTCCAGACGAAACAAGCCCTGCCCGCTGGTGCTCAACCATATTTCACCGCTACGGACTTCTTGCAAGTGCGTGACATGTGGAGTAACCCGCTTGCCTGCACGTATCATAGGAATTTCCCGGAAAGTATCCGTTTCCCGGTTGTACACCATCAAACCATTGATACAACCTATCAACAAGTTTTGACGACTATCTTCAAAAAGAGTACGTACATAATCACTCGTCAAGGAAACGGAATCATTGGGTACATGTCGATAATTGGAAAAATTAAGCCCGTCAAAACAATTCAATCCATATTCTGTAGCCACCCATATAAATCCACGGCTATCCTGGAAAAGCTGGTTTATCAAACTGCTGGACAGCCCGTTTTCTGTAGAATAAAAATTCCTTGTTTGAGCCATCAAAAGAGAATATGGTACAAACATTACAAGTGCCATGGAACAAGCACATATATACCGGACAAGTGTTTTCATATTAGTACTCGATATTACGGTAAGATTAAGCAAAGGTAAGAAACTTCTTCATTTTATTGAAACAAATGTATTCTTAAAGACACTTCAAGTCCAAAATGTACGATAAACAAAAGTTTATGTAACATACACAAAAGCACATGTTACCTATATAATGTTTTGTGCAACATTCCTTAGCCTGTTTTAAAGGACAGAGCACTATCTTTGCATTCATAACTAATGCTGTGGATTGATGAAAAGAATCTTTTTACTTTTAATATTAAACCTATTGATAGCCGGATATGGCCGTGCCCAGAAAAGCCGTTTGCAGAGACAAGGGAATGCCACCCAACTTATCATTAATGATACTCCCTATCTTATTCTTGGCGGAGAACTGGGAAATTCATCGGCAGCAAGCACGCAAGACATTGAACGCATTTTTCCCAAACTACAGAAAATGGGACTAAATACTGTTTTAGTTCCTGCATACTGGGATTTGCTGGAACCCGTAGAAGGACATTTCGATTTCACATTGACCGATAAAGTCTTGGAACAAGCACGCAAGTACAATCTAAAAGTTGTCTTTTTATGGTTCGGTACATGGAAAAATTCCATGAGTTGCTATGCGCCGCTTTGGTTCAAAGAAAATGACAAAAAATACCCTCGGGCGCATACCGGAAGCGGTAAGCCCCTTGAAATAGCCAGTGCTTTCTCCGATAAAGTGCTGCAAGCCGACCAACGCGCCTTTACCCAATGGCTGCAACACATTGCTGCCGCCGACAGAGATGAAGGTACAGTCATCATGATACAAATAGAAAATGAAATCGGCATGCTGGAGGACGCGCGCGATTATTCACCGGAAGCCAACAGCGCTTTTTGCGCCCCGATACCTCAAGAACTGGCATCTTACCTGCAAAAGCACAAAAAAGACCTTCATCCCCGGTTGCTGAAAAAATGGGAAGCACAAGGCTGCAAGAGAGAAGGGAACTGGCAAGAGGTATTCGGCGCAGACATCTATACCGATGAAATCTTCATGGCCTGGAATTATGCCAAGTATGTAGGGAAACTGGCACAAAGCGCTCGCTCCATCTACAATGTGCCACTCTATGTCAATGCAGCCATGAACAGCAGAGGACGCAAACCCGGGGAATACCCTTCGGCCGGACCGTTAGCACATTTTGATTGATATATGGCATTGCGGAGCACCCGATATTGATATTCTGGCCCCCGACTTAGTATGACAATGATTTCACGAACTGGGTATCTCAATATCATCTGCACAACAACCCTTTATTCATCCCTGAAATCCGGTTGACAGACAATAACGGGGTAAGGGCTTTCTATGTGTTCGGCGAACATGACGCAATAGGTTTCAGTCCTTTCTCCATCGAAGACAGTCCTGAGTCAGCAGACGCGCCATTGGTACAAAGCTATGGGAAATTAAAGGAATTGATGCCATTGCTTACCGGATATCAAGGCAAAGGAGTGATGAAAGGATTGCTTTTCGACCAAGAGAACAAGGAGCGCATCATTACAGAAGATGATTTGACCATAACCTGCCGCCACTATTTCACACTGCCGTGGGATGCTCGTGCCACAGGCGGCAATGTATGGCCGGAGGGAGGAGGAATCTTGCTAAGAATGTCGAAAAACGAATATATAATAGCCGGTAGCGGAATCGTCATCGAGTTTGCTAAAAACACAGAAAAAGCAACTGCCGGAACACACAAGGTGTTAGGCGAAGACGGCTTCGTAAGAAAAGGAAATGAAAACAATAAAACCGGAAGTGGCAAGACGGCATGGCATGGCAAGCGTTGCGGTATCGGATTTGTAGACGAAGTGAAGGTGAATGCAGACGGAAGCCTCGGATATATCCGCCGGATGAACGGTGACCAGAGTCACCAGGGACGGCATGTCAGAATTCCGACAGGACATTTCAGCATTCTACACGTAGTGCTATATGATTACAAATAAATATAAGAGGATTAAGATATGATGTTTAATGGTTATAATAAAGTTAGGTTAGGAATGGCAGTGTTACTTTGCCTTTGTGGCACCGTGATGGTGAGAGCAAAGGTAAAGTTGCCTGCCTTGATTTCAGACGGAATGGTATTGCAGCGCGAACAAACCATAAAAGTATGGGGAACGGCAGATGCAGGAGAAAGCATTCAAGTAAAATTTACCAAAGATACTTTTCCGACTTCCACAACAAATAAAAACTAAAAGACATCTACACTGCCACAGCAAATGCCGACGGGCAGTGGAGTATAACCCTCCCCTCCATGAAAGCCGGTGGCCCTTACTCCATGCTGATAAACGACATTGAAATCAGAAACATACTGGTGGGCGACGTATGGCTCTGCTCAGGCCAGTCGAATATGGAATTGCCCATAAGCCGCGTAACAGATATGTTTGCCGATGAGATAGCCGGCTATAACAATGAAAAGATACGCCATATCATTATTCCAAAGGTCTATAATTTCCATGCGCCACAAGAAGATATGCCGCAAACAAGCTGGAAAGCACTGACACAAGACAATGTGATGGATTTCTCCGCCTTGGCCTATTTTTTCGCCAAAGCAATGTATGAAAAGACAAACATTCCGATAGGGATCATCAATGCCAGTTGGGGGGGGACTCCTGTAGAAGCATGGGTCAGCGAGGAAGGCCTGAGGCAATTCCCGTTATACATCAATGACAAACGGCAATATGAAGACGACAAGTTCTGCACACATATCAAGCAAGTAGAAAATGAGAAATTCCGTCATTGGAACGAATCTCTGTACCGTGGAGATGCAGGGTTGCATGAAGCGACGCCATGGTATAGCGAAAACTATGACGACCATACGTGGCAAGAGGTTGACATGTTCTCAGCCGACTGGGGAAACAATGGCCTGAATCCGATAGGTGGTTCCCACTGGTTCCGCCAGGATGTTACCATAACCGACATTGCGCCGGGAAGTGACGCCATCCTCCGCTTGGGATGCATCGTTGATGCAGACTCTGTATATGTAAATGGAATATTTATAGGCAATACAACTTACCAGTATCCACCACGTATTTACAGAATCCCGGCTGGTGTACTCAAAACCGGACAAAACAATATTACTGTACGCCTCATCAGCAATGGTGGCCAACCAAGTTTTGTCAAAGAAAAGCCCTATAAAATAATTTATCAGGCAACAGATAGGGAACAAGCCAAAGAGCTCAATCTCAAACCGACATGGAAGTATCGTTTGGGAGCCCCGATGCCCGATGCTCCGGAGATGATGTTCTTTTGTTACAAACCGGTTTGTCTGTACAACGCCATGATTGCACCGCTCAAGAATTATGGCATATGCGGCGCATTGTGGTATCAAGGCGAGTCCAACGTTTCACGCCGCAACGAATACGCAGCATTATTGTCGGCCATGATTAGCGACTGGCGGCGCACCTTCAATTCGGAGCAGTTACCTTTCTACATTGTCGAGTTGGCAGATTTCCTTGCAAAGAATGACATCCAGGGACGTAAAGCCTGGGCAGAAATGCGACACGAACAAGCCAGGGCAGCCCAAATGAACACCAATACCTACCTCATCAAGAACAGCGATCTGGGAGAGTGGAACGACATACATCCACTGGACAAGAAGACGTTGGGGCAACGTGCAGCAGAAACTGCGCTAAAATACAATAAGGAGGTTAAGCTACAACAGTAATTGACTTACAACAGATTAATACCATAATGAACAACATGAACCAGAAAATTTCAATCTCGGAGAAAATAGGTTATAGCCTCGGAGATTGCTCTGCGAACTTAGTGTTCCAGATGATGATGATTTATCAAACCAAGTTCTATACTGACGTATTCGGCTTGGAGGGTGCCATTGCCGGCAGTGTCATGCTGATAGCCCGTATTGTCGATGCCTTTGTAGACCCGACCGTGGGAATCTTATCCGATAAGACGCAAACCCGTTGGGGTAAATACCGCCCTTGGATATTATGGACGGCTTTACCGTTCATGGTATTCTATGTATTGGCTTTCTATAATCCCGGCATTGAAGACAAAAGCCTGGTTGCAGTGTATGCCACCATTTCGTACACCCTGCTAATGACACTCTATTCATTCAACAATACCCCTTATGCCTCATTAGGCGGTGTCATGACGAGTGATATAAAAGAGCGTAACAGCATTACCAGCATTCGCTTTGTAGCCGCTACCATAGCACAATTTATTGTGCAAGGCTTAACGCTGCCCCTTGTAGGTAAATTTGCCGGCGCAAATGGTGACAAAGGACACGGATGGCTTTGCACAATCTCTCTGTTTGCAGTAATCGGTTTTATATTCTTTATCATTACTTTTTTTTCTGCACGAGAACGTATAACCCCACCCGCCAGCCAAAAGACCGATACCCGGAAAGATATAAGAGATGTGTTCCACAGTATTCCCTGGCGAGCCATGTTCATCCTCACCCTATTCCTTTTCACCACCTTAGCCATGTGGGGAAGTGCCATGAACTACTACTTTGAGAACTATGTAGATGCCAATGCCCTATATACTTTCCTCGACAAATTGGGACTGGTAGCCGTAGAAGCAAATGCAAGTTTTAGCTACAATATACTAAATGCTTTCGGATTGATAGTCAATAGTCCGGAGAAAGCGTACGAAGTAGGCTTTGGAGTTTTCAACATGGTCGGTGCACTGGTACAATTCTTCGGAGTGATCCTATTATCCAGTTTCCTAGCCAACCGTTATGGAAAGAAGCGTGTGTTTATCTTCTGTCTGACACTGACAGCTATCTTTACCGCACTGTTCTATTTCCCCAATGAAACGGATATAGAAACCATGTTTGTCCTAAATTTCCTGAAAAGTCTTGCTTACGCCCCAACGGTACCCTTACTTTGGGCTATGATTGCCGATGTAGCAGACCATTCGGAATATGTAAATTACCGTCGTGCCACAGGATTCGTTTTCGCAGGGGTAGTTTTCGCATTAAAAGCCGGCCTTGGAATCGGTGGAGCTATTCTGGGATTCCTGCTTTCCGGTTTTGGCTATGTCAGCGGAGCAGGCACAGCACAAACAGAATCGGCCATCCACGGCATAATACTTTCTTCAAGTCTGATACCGGCTGCCACATTCTTCATAGGAGTCATTGCATTATACTTCTACCCCATCACGAAAGCCTACAATGAGGAAATGCAGGCTGAACTGACTGAACGGAGAAAACAAACGGATTATTAACTCAAGTTTCGCAAGCTCAACTTTCGCAGTTGACAAGGTAACAAGGGACAAGGTGACAAGGAAGAGTGTCGGGTTTATTAAAGAAGATAGGATGCGTGAGAATCATTTTCAAGGGTTTTCCACTCGTCAACTGACACCTTGTTTACTAATAAGTTGAACAACATACGAAACTGAAATAAGAGAAAACATGAAACTGAAACAAGCACTACTTCCCCTTGTCATTGCCGGACTCGTTACGGCTTGCATCGGCGGAAAACGCACCACGCCTTCGGAAGAATCTTCTTCACTGAAAGCAGCCTTCGGCAATAAATTTCTCATCGGTGCGGCGTTGAACCAACGGCAAGTCTCCGGCGAAGACACTGCTGCCATTGCCATTGCCAAACATCACTTCAACTCTATCGTCGCGGAGAACTGCATGAAGTGCGAGGTCATCCATCCGGAGGAAAACCGGTATAACTTTACACCGGCAGACTCCCTGGTAGACTTCGGTGAAGAGAATGGCATGGCCGTCATTGGTCACTGCCTTGTCTGGCACTCACAGTTAGCTCCCTGGTTCTGCGTCGATTCAGCAGGAAGAATGTCTCACCTGAGGTTCTGAAGCAACGCATGAAGGAACATATATCTACCATTGTCGGCAGATACAAAGGCCGCATACACGGATGGGATGTGGTAAACGAAGCTATTATGGAAGACGGTTCATACCGCAAAACCAAATTCTATGAGATATTGGGCAAAGAGTATATCCCCTATGCTTTCCAATGCGCCCATGAAGCCGACCCTGAAGCAGAACTTTACTATAATGACTATGGCATGAATGTCCCGGGCCGCCGTGACTCAGTGGCCGCCCTTGTGCGCTCATTGAAAGAAAAGGGCATCCGCATCGATGCCGTCGGCATGCAGGGACATATGGGCATGGACTATCCCACGGTGGAAGACTTTGAGAAGAGCCTGCTCGCCTTTGCAGCCACCGGTGCCAAAGTAATGATTACAGAATGGGACATGAGCGCCCTTCCCACAGTCAGCCACACGGCAAACATATCGGACACCGCAGCATACCGGAAAGCGTTGAATCCTTATCCGGAAACATTGCCCGACAGTGTCAGCCGCATCTGGAATGCACGCATGAAGTCCTTCTTCGACCTCTTCCTGAAACATGCAGATGTAATCACGCGCGTCACTGCATGGGGAATATCTGACGGCGACTCATGGAAAAACGACTTTCCCATGCGCGGCCGCCGGGAATACCCGCTACTGTTCGACCGCAATTACCAGCCCAAACCATTCGTACGCGAACTGTTGCAAACACCCTAAAACATAATACACCATGAAGGAAGAAATGAGATATTTGGTTCCGGAAGACTATATGGCAGACCCGGCAGTGCATGTATTCAACGGCAAAGTCTATATTTATCCCAGCCATGACTGGGAGAGCGGCATACCGGAAAACGACAACGGCGACCACTTCAACATGAAGGACTATCACGTCTTCTCTACCGACGACGTGATGCACGGTGAAATCAAAGACCACGGAGTGGTGCTCGCCACCGAAGACATTCCTTGGGCAGGCCGCCAGTTATGGGACTGTGACGTTGCCTTGAAAGACGGCAAATACTACATGTACTTTCCATTGAAAGACCAAAATGACATCTTCCGCATCGGCGTTGCCGTCAGCGACTCTCCCGAAGGGCCTTTCATACCCCAGGCAGACCCGATAAGAGGCAGCTACAGCATCGACCCCGCCATACTGGATGACGGAAACGGCTGCTACTACATGTACTTTGGCGGACTGTGGGGCGGCCAACTGCAACGCTACCGCGACAACAAGGCACTGGAAAGCGCCGCCTTCCCCCCGGACAACGAACCGTCCATACCGGGACGCGTGGCAAAACTGAGCGACGACATGCTGCAATTTGCCGAAGAGCCGAAGCCGGTAGTCATTCTGGATGAAAACGGCAAGCCCCTGACAGCCGGCGACAACGAACGGCGCTTCTTCGAGGCCAGCTGGATGCACAAGTACAACGGAAAATACTACTTCTCCTACTCCACCGGCAACACACACCGCTTATGCTATGCCATCGGCGACAATCCTTACGGACCTTTTGTCTATCAAGGAGTCATCCTCACCCCAGTTGTGGGATGGACAACGCACCATGCCATCACGGAATACAAGGGGAAATGGTATCTTTTCCACCACGACTGCGTACCTTCCAACGGAAAAACATGGCTTCGCAGCCTCAAGGTCTGCGAACTGGAATATGACTCCGAAGGAAAAATCATCACCATAGAAGGAAATCCTGAATAAACAACAGTAGACAATATATCATGAAATACAGATTCTTCTCTCTTATCTGCATCGTTTTCTTCTTTACAAACCAAATGGCTGCCGAAGATGGCAGCCTTTTGTGGTTAAGACAGAGTCAAGGGGCAAATGCCTCCGTCGAGGTATCGGCCCAATGCACATCCGCAACCTTGAATCTGGCCGCCGAAGAGTTGCGGCAGTCCTGGAAAGGAAATCCGGTCACTCTGCTGATAGAGAAAGACAAGCAACTTGCCCCGGACGGTTTCCGCATACAATGCACGGAGAAGAAGCTCGTCTTGAGCTCCCCCTCTGCAACCGGCCTGCTATATGGAGCCTTTCACCTGCTCCGCCTGCAAGAAAGCGGACTGCCCATCCGTCCCTCCACGGAGAATCCGGCCTACAGCCTTCGCATCCTCAACCATTGGGACAACATGGACCGAACCGTAGAGCGAGGCTATGCCGGACAGTCGCTCTGGGATTGGGAGAAGCTGCCCGACACATCCTCCGGCAGATATGAAGCGTATGCCCGTGCCAATGCCTCCATCGGTATCAACGGTACTGTATTGAACAATGTAAATGCTTCTCCCCAAATTCTTTCTACGGCATATCTGGAAAAGGTAAAGACGTTGGCAGACACCTTCCGCCCTTATGGAATACGGGTATATCTTTCCGTCAACTTTGCCAGCCCGATTATACTCGGCAAGTTGCATACAGCCGACCCACTTGACAAACAAGTCATTCGCTGGTGGAAAGACAAAACTCGCGAAATCTACCGACTTATACCGGATTTCGGAGGTTTCCTTGTGAAGGCAAACAGTGAAGGACAACCCGGTCCATGCGACTTCGGACGCACCCATGCCGAAGGCGCCAATATGCTGGCCGATGCCCTCAAACCTTACAAAGGTATCGTCATGTGGCGCGCCTTCGTCTATAATCCATCGGATACCGACCGCGCAAAACAAGCATACACCGAGTTTAAACCATTGGACGGCAAATTCCGTTCAAACGTCATCTTGCAAGTAAAGAACGGTCCAATAGACTTTCAGCCACGTGAGCCTTACAACCCACTCTTCGGAGCCATGCACGAGACTCCACTCATGGCAGAATTTCAAATTACCCAAGAATACTTAGGACATTCCAACCACCTTGCCTATCTGGCACCCATGTGGAAAGAGTTCCTCCGCTTTGTGGCACCTTCTTCGTTAAGAGCCGTTGCAGGTGTTGCCAATATAGGTACAGACAAAAACTGGTGCGGACATCCCTTTGCACAAGCCAACTGGTATGCTTTCGGACGCCTGGCCTGGAACCCGGCAATCTCTTCCGAAGAAATAGCAGACGAATGGTTAAGGCAGACTTTCAGCAATGACAAAAATTTTGTTGGGCCGGCAAGCCAGATGATGCTCGAAAGTCGTGAAGCGGTTGTTAACTACATGATGCCATTAGGACTACACCATATTTTTGCCTGGGGACATCACTACGGTCCCGAACCTTGGTGCGACATTCCCGACGCACGACCCGACTGGATGCCGTCCTATTATCATAATGCCGATAGTACGGGAATCGGATTCAACCGCAGTCACACCGGCAGTAATGCCACTGCACAATATCCTGACTCACTCTGCAGGCTCTACGACGACTTGACCACGTGCCCCGAAAAGTATCTTCTCTGGTTCCACCACGTGCCTTGGACGTTCCGGATGAAAAGCGGAAATTCCCTATGGGAGGAACTTTGCCGCCACTACGACAACGGCGTACGGCAAGTAAGGGAGTTCCAGAAAATATGGGATAAGGTAGAGGAATACGTTGACGGCGAACGATTCAAAGATATACAATCACGCTTGAAGACACAAGTACGCGATGCTGTCTGGTGGAAAGATGCTTGCCTGCTCTATTTTCAGGAATACTCCCAGTTACCCATTCCTCCGTCGATGGAACGTCCCATACACGAATTGGAGGATTTGAAAAGAGTCAAACTGATTATCAGCAACTATGAATGTCCTACAAAGGAATTGTTGAATAAAAACAGATGAAAGCCTATTTTCCGGAAAAGATATTCTGCAGGCGCGAATAGCACGGAATCTCCCGAATTTGTTTTTACTATAAATCCAAGTTCCGTGTAATTCGCACCTGAGAAAAACTATATTCAATCTACAGAGAGAGAAGCAGGTAATCAATGAGCTTTAAAATTCCATTTGGAATTATCGCTATCTTTATCAAACTTGGCAAGAGTAGGCGTACTGTCACCAATAGATATCAGTGCCAGCTTCTCCGTCGAACCGGGAATCTCCTTCGGCATAATCCGGTACGTACCATCCGTCAATTGATCAATCCGCCACAACTGCTCGGGTACACCGGTAAATGCAGGAACCGTTACAACTTCCGCTTCAGCGGTTGCCGCCAACGCACGCTCCGTCCCTTCTATCACAATTTTATAATAAGGCGCTCCCAAATAACCTCCTGCATCGCGAACAGCCGTAATTGTCCACCGCTGATGCGGACGGAACATATAGTCACCTGCCCTCACTCCGATATTTCCTGTCGGCCAGGTGTCTATAACATCCGCCAAAGTTTGCGAAGCCATCGGTTCTATAGGTCCGGTATGTTCAAACCAGCGCATGCCTCCCGGCATTCTTACAAAATCCACAGCCAGTTCCAAGGCATATCCTCTTCTTTCTGATTCTATTTCATAAGTACCTTCTTTGAAATTGTCACCGGCAACGGGCCAACCATTCTTCCATAACAACGGACGAATACCCAGTACGCTTATTCCACTTCGGTCCAAGTCCGCTTCATAATGGCATGACATTTTCTGTATTCCGTCACCAAGGTCAAAAAGCCCGAAATGTCCCGGTCCCACCACTCTTCCTCCGGCAGCGACCACCATGCGGCCGCCTCCTTCAAGCATACTTCTCCCTACATTGTCCATGTAAGGACCGGTCACCTTGCGCGAACGGCCCACCACAATGTTGTAAGTGGAATTCGGTCCGTCACAACAAGTCCCGTGCGTACCCAAAAGGTAATACCACCCATCACGATAAATCAAATCCGTAGCTTCGCAGTCAATGGCAATATCCACCGGCTGATTTCCTTCCATACGTTTTCCCGTCTTCGGGTCAAGTTCCACAAGACGGATAAAGCCAAAATAAGTGCCATAAGACATCCACAGCCGTCCATCGGTAGGATCCAGCAGAAGCCCGGGGTCTATGGCATCATTATCTTCGATGCCATCCGACGAAGCAACTGCCACCGGCTCCGAATATCCGAAATCAGGAGACTGCGGATCAAGGGTTTTGTTCCACATCGTATAAATCACGCCATTGTGTCCGCCACCCAATCCGCCACCGGTGGCACCATAAGCCACCAGATAACGGTCACCAATCCTTACCACATCGGGAGCAGCTCCTCCCCCGGGTCTCACCGCGCCACTGTTCCAAGTCCATCCGTCTTCGGAAATCAGCCCGCCTCCTCCCGTACCGAATGTATAATACTTTCCTTCACACTCCACAATGGTCGAAGGATCATGAATAAACGGCTTTCCAACTTGTGCAACAACTGTATCCACAAAAAATGCCGACATAAAGGCTACAGCCCCTATCCATTTGTTTCTTACTATCATAATGATTTCAATATTTAAATACTCGTTTCGGAATTGAATAGACAGCACCTGGAAGTGCATACTCTGTAGTGCCACTGCATATTCCGGACAGAGCCATGAACTGCCCCTTATTTACAACTGACAGAAATATTTCTTACGGGTTGTCCTTTTTCATCCAAAAAACGAACGCAAAAATCACTCATCCCAGGACCGTTGATTACCGCTCCCCGGACGATATTCTTTCCCTTTTTCAATGTCAACCGGGGTGATACACAATCATCCTTCACCATGCGCCTGTCTCCGGAAAGTACTATGGCTTCCTCTCCATTCAGCCACCACATGGATGCAGAATTGGAGCCTACCGCCATCCTTACATTATTAATGTCTTCCGCACAATTGACCACTGTCACAGCCCAAAACAGAACGCCATATACATTCTTATCCAGTCCATGGGCAAAGCGGAATAGTTTAACATTGAAGTTCTTGCTGTCCAAAGCATGCCATGTCAGTTTCTGATTGCCCACCCTGACCTTCGCTCCCACTTCGGGAAGAACCGTAAACTGATTCGGAAAGTATTCCGTTGTAAATGCTTTCCTTATATAGCTGTCTGTAAAAACCGCATTACTACGATTCGGCTTGGCAATCGGCTCCAACAGCAGCCAGCGTCTTATAAATCCTTCGGCATCAGGCTGCGCCCCTCCCGCCCGAATCGGCGAAAAATAGGCACTGATGCCACTGTATACCACATCCCGACAGGTATCCGCAGGCTGCATGCTGTCTTCTATCCTGAAATAGTCAAAATCTGCATAACCACCTATTTCTTTCGCAGCATAGTTGAACAAGGCGAAACGATAACCCATGAAATGCGGCAAGGTATATTCCATCTTCAACGGGCTACCTAACGGCTTCCACTCCTTTCCGTTCAGGCTATAGTAGAAATAGCCGATATCCTTCCGGTCTCTAAAGTCACATTCAGCCTTGAAATAAACCCTATTCCTGCTTAACGGGATTTTCTCTACCTCCACCGGTTCTTCCAGTTCTCCATTCACCATCACAATGCACTTCTCTCCGTTCACTATCTTCACACCCACCTGCCCGTACTTGTGCTGGAAGAGCGAAAGCCCGGCGAAGTCTCCATCCTTCATGCCCGATGCGTCCATGCAGACAGAACCGGAACAAACCGGTCCGATGGTACGCTGCGTCAATGTCCCTTTTGCCTGCATAAAAGAAGATTCCAAACGACCGGTGGTCAATCGCAAATAACCCTTACGTGCCGATACAGACCAGAGGGCATTGTCCGGATTATGGTTCCACTGCCACACAAGCGGCAGGTCGGCCTCGCCTGCCTTGCGCACGAACTCGTCGGAGCAGACAATTCCCGGAATCAGTCCCTTGCCTGCCGGAAGCTCCAACTTGTCGGGAGCCACGCCATTCACCCCCAATACCGGCCAGCCGTCTTCCCACTGCACCGGTACCAGATAGGGAATGCGCCCCACTGCACCGCAATCCTGAAACAGATAGGCAAACCACCGTCCGTCCGGCGTATCCACCAGTCCGCCTTGGGCAATACCACGGTCCTGAAAGACAACGCGTCCCTCGTAAGGTCCCGTTATCTTATCGGCACGGTGCACCACCACTGTACGCATACCGTTCCTTGGCCAAGTGATGTTGAACAGATAATACCTGCCATCTACCTTGAACAGTTGCGAGCCTTCTGCCCCCAACATAATATCACCGCCTGCCGGAGCACTGGCATTCTCCAACAGCACCCGTTCCGTACCGGTTTTCAAGCCGGACAAATCTGCCTCCAGTTCCGCAATAAACAACTTGCCATTGCCATAAATCAGATAATTCCGGCCATCTTCATCAAAGAAGAAAGTATGGTCATGACAAGACGGTGCGAACTCCACACGCTTCCACGGTCCTTTCTCAATATCGCGTGTCATGAAAAAATAAGTCTTACCGGTGGTTTGTGCAAAAGTGGAAACATAATACATCCCTTTGTGATAGCGGATACAGCTTGCCCACGAGCCACGTCCGTAGGTATTCTGCCCGTCATCCAGATTCATGGCAGGAACATCGTCGGTCAACCTATCATACGCATAGCTCACCAGTTCCCAGTTCACCAAATCCTTTGATTTCATAATAGGTACCCCCGGCACCATGTGCATCGTGGTACTGCTCATATAATAGGTATCATCCACCCGCACCATCGACATATCCGGTACATCGGCATAAATCAGCGGATTGACGGCAGTCTGTTGTGCCGGCAATCCTAAGGCATAGCCGACCAAGTTGCATAAAAGTAAAAAAAATCTCCGTATGTTCATTTCTCTGTTTGAATATTTGCCCCAAATCAGCACAGCGACCGGATATATTGATACGACACTCTGCATCATGCCAGTCCCGGACTGTTTCGGGAGATTCATTGTATAACACAAAATTACTTCTGCTTCCCTCTAAACAGATGTGGGATGAATTCATTCAGGCACCGGCGCCAAGTCAGCCATTCGTGTGCCGTTCCTTGCGATTCGTAGAAGTCCACACGGATATTCATGTCACGGAGGCTCTCGACCAGTTGTTTGGTGCCCATGTTCTCTTCCGTGCCGCAACCCAAGAAGAGATAATGCACCTTTTTGTTGAAACTGTCTGCATCGGCAAACACCCCATTGAAAGCATCCTTTACATCCAGTCCGAAGATGGCTCCACTGAAGCCGCCTATGTATGAAAACTTGTCAAGGTTGGTCAGCGTGATGTCAAAAGTCTGCTTTCCTCCCCATGACAGTCCGGCCATAGCACGGTGTTCCCGGTCCGTATAAGTACGGAAAGTTTCGTCTATCATGGGAATAAGGTCATTTATCATCAGCGTAGCAAACGCAGAGCCATACAGATTACGTTCCGCATCCACATCCTTTCCAGGACGAGGACGGAAACCTACTTCAATATCCCCGCTTTCCATCACCACAATCATAGGCACACACTTTCCTTCCGCTATCTGATTATCAAGTATGTTATACATAAAGCCTTGAGTGCTCCAGCCCGTCTCGTCCTCTCCCATACCATGCTGCAGATAAAGTACCGGATAGCGTTTCTTGGCGTTCTTTTCATATTCGGCCGGGGTGTAGACTACGCAACGACGGAAACGCTGCTGGCTTTCGGCATAGTAAGTGCAGGTACGCACTTGCCCATGAGGCACATTCTGCACACGATAATAATCACCCTCTTTTCCTTCGGGCACTTCAATGCCGCTTGCCATACGGCTGCATCCGAAGAAAGTGCAACTCATCGGGTCTATGACCGAGAAACCGTCCACCAGCAAGAAGTAATAGTGGAAACCTACCACTAACGGATCGGTCTTTACTGTCCACCAGCCGTTTTCATCCTTGTTCATTTCATATTTTTTACCGCATATGTCTACCTGCAAGCGTTTTACGTCCGGCGAATAGAGACGGAAATAAGCCCGGTTCTCCTTGTCTAAGCGTGGGAAATCACAACCGTGCATATTGGAAGAGGCAGCGACCGTATTTTTCAGCACCTCTTCTGCGGTCAAGTCTGGGTCTTGGGCAAAAGCTGCCACATTCAGCAGCAGCAAACCAGACAATATCAATCCTAAAGAAAGAGAATTTTTCATACAGTTCTATTATTTATGTCATTAATTACCTTTTGTTTGTTCTACATACTGCATAGTCCCGTCTTCATTGTAATGCAACTCGTCCACACAGACTGAACGACGGCCTATCGCACCTGCACGGCCGTCCAATGTGAGTGCGGCATTGTGGTAGAAGAGGTACCACTTCCCTTTGAATTCCACGATGGCCGGATGGATGGTGAAACTGTTCTCCGCCATGCCGGTCAGTTCGCCGCGGTACGTCCAAGGCCCTTCCATACCGGAAGCCGTGGCATAAGCGATATTTTCCCTTCCCTCTCCCATCGAGGCATAAGTGAGATAATAGATGCCATTCCGTACATGCAGCCACGGACCTTCCACGTATTCGGGCAAATCCACCACTGCGATGTCGCCATCCAGCTCCGTCATATTCGGTTTCAGCCTTGCCAGAAAGCAAGTGCCGTTTCCCCAGCACAGCCATGCCTGGCCATCCTCCTCAACCAACACGGTGGGGTCTATATCATTCCACCACCCCCGGGCACCGTTGGAAGTCATGTCGTCCGTCACCAGCGGTCGGCCGATAGCATCTGTGAACGGCCCTGTGGGACTGTCGCTTACCGCCACTCCAATGGCTTTGCCCACACAAGGTTCGCCTGCCTGCACCGTGGTATAATAATAGAACTTTCCATCTCTTTCTATCACCTGAGAAGCCCACGCTTCTCCCACTGCCCATTTAAAGTCGGCAGGGCTCAATACAGCGCCATGCTCTGTCCAGTTCTTCATATCAGTCGTCGAGTAACACAGCCATTCGGTAATATTGAACTCCCTGCCTCCCGAAGCCGTATCTTGTCCGGCATAATACTCATCGTGTCCGACATACAGATACAACCTATCGCCATGTACCAATGCGGCAGGATCGGCCGTAAAGTTGTTTCTTACCAGAGGATTTCCCTCATAAACAAATGTTTTCTGATTCTCTTTCGGGCTACAAGCCGCCAGCAAGCATAAAATGCCAATCGATAAAATGTGCTTCATGTTCTATTTCTATTTAAGGTTACACAAATAAATATTCATCTTCATTCAGGAAAAATAATTCTGTAATTGCCACTCAGATGCATAAAGGCGAACAGTCTGAGCAATCCGTCGTAATAGGCATCGAAGTAGCCGTCTTCGTAAGGAACATGTTCCGCATTCCAAAGCCGATGAATGAACTCGCGGCTCTTGTTGTGCGTACAAGTCAGCGATACAGCCGCCACCGTAGCCACCAGCCCCAGTGAATGGCGCAACTGCTTATGCGCTCCGGCTCCCAAAATTTCCTTCACCGGCGTGCCGTCCACATTATACTGGTCAACGAAAGTATCTATGCCCTGACCATAAAGAAATTCTGTATCCTGTTTCCATACTCCCGCTGCCACTCGGCATCTTCGCACGCCCAGGAATAATCCAGAGCGATGTTCATGGGGACACGCCAGGAATCAAAGCGGAAAGCATCACCGATAATCCGGTCGCTGCCAAGCAAAGTCCCGTCATAATTATTGTAATCCGGATTAAGCCCGGTCTCGGGGTGGATGCTTCGATGCAGATACTCCCTGCTCCGGCGTGCACACTCTCTCCAGAAACCCCGCTCTGCCATCGTCCGCCCATCTTGCCCATACTTCATAGAATGCAGGCAGATGGTAAGAAGGATCGGTAAACCGTTCTCCCCAAGGGTCAGGAGTAAATGTGATCAGTTTCTGCTCCAGGTTGATGAAAGGAGCCACACGGTCCATCCCGGCTTCTGCATGGACAATCCAGATATCTTGGCCTCAGCCAAGTAATCGATCCCCGTATCGTTGCCCCAGCGATTGGAAGCGAAGATAAGGGAAGTGACGTAATAAAGTTCCCCATCCGAAGCCGGTCCCTGCGCATTACGTATGCCGTCCGTCCGGCAACTCCAAGCAAAGTAACCTTTCAGAGGACCGTCCTGATGCTGCATGTACTTTTTCCCCCAACGCCACAAGCGGTCGAAGATGTCTTTCCTATCAAACTGCACGGCAATCATCATCCCGTAGGACATGCCTTCGGTACGCACATCATGATTTTTGATGTCACTGATGTAGGCCATGGAATCACCGACCTCAAAATATACCTTATCAGGTCCATAAAATACGCCGTCGAACACTTCTTTCAGTTTGGCATCAATGTCATCCTGCTTATAGCCCGCTTCTGCAAACAGATTACGGTATTCACGGGTTTTGAAAGCACCTTCCTCCCACGGCAGGGCATCAAAGCCCATCCAGTCCACTTCCACCTGCGAGCCTTTCAGAAGCGATACGTGCAAATCGTTCACGCCCGTAGGAGCCGATACAACCGGCACACGGCTCTCTACCCACTCCTTACTGCGAGGAATGGAAACAGTCGCCACCGGCTTGCCATTCTTCCCGGTGCGTACTTGCAATACGCCACCGGACAAAGAGCGGGTACGCACCACCAGTTCCTGCACTTTTTCATTCCCAAAGTCCACCTTATTATATTGCAGCCAGGCATTCTTCTTACCGAAGATTGTCTTCCAGCCCTTGAACGGCTCCGCCTCATCCAGAAAAGCGATGGAAATTCCCGCAGGACTGATGCTGCTATAGCGGTCTATCCGGATGCGTGTGCGTGCATCCGTAATTCCTACTCCCCGCAGAGTGGGAATCACCTTGCGGATGGTACCGTCGGCATTAAAAAAGAGCGAATCCACGCGGACGGAACGATTCTTGTCAAAATGCGGCGAATAATCGTTATGATGGTAAAAGAGATACCATTGCCCCCGATATTCCACGATGGAATGATGATTCGTCCAGCAATCCACCGGCGATTCATCCATGATGATTCCCTTGAATTCAAAAGGCCCCATCGGGCTGTCTCCCATGCCATAGGCCAGCGTTTCCGTCTTGTCCCTCACCCATGGAAAGGTAAAATAGTATTTCCCTTCCCGTTCAAAGACAAAAGGCCCTTCCTTGAATCCGTCGGGCAATCCCGGCACCGGCACCGGTTCCGAAGCAAGTTCCACCATATTATCTTTCAGCTTTGCCATCATCATGCCGCGGCCTGCCCAGTAGATATAACTTTGTCCGTCCTTGTCCGTCAGCACACAAGGGTCAATGCCGTCCACTCCTTCTATGGGACGCATCTGCGGCATAAAGGGGCCGCTTGGCTTGTCCGATATGGCCACTCCTACAGCAAATCCCTTTTCCACGCCCCGAGGGGTAGCAGGAAAATAGAAATAATACTTGCCATCCTTGCAGACACAGTCCGGTGCCCACATGGAATAGGCGTCCGGTCTGGCCCAAGGAATGCGTTCCTGGCTGACAATGACCCCGTGGTCTTCCCAATGCGCCAAGTCATCGGAAGAGAACACATGGTAATCGGCCATACAGAACCATTCTTTCAGCTGTTCTATAGGGCTGGGAATGTCATGAGAAGGGTACAAATATATCTTTCCATCAAAGACCCTCGCTGTGGGATCGGCCGAAAACTGATCGCGGATTATGGGATTCTGTGCTTGCGCCCTGCCTGCCATGAGGCAAAGAAAGGTTGCAACGGATAACAAGAGTTTGTTTTTCATAAGCAAATTCTCAGTTAGTAATCTATTATCTCATCAGATTTTCATGGTAGAATATCTCTGCTACAAATGTAGCAAATACACTTCTTATAATTATTATGCATATGTATCACGTTTTATCGTCGTCATTACATTTTCAGGCTTGGCCTCCTTTTTGTCCCATCCCGGCCGTCATCAAGGCACGCCCAGTGTTACAAATACTTTTATCCATGTTACATCGGCCCGTATGCCCCCAATAATCGGCCTGAGATTTTCCCACATTATCGTTTATTCTATCTACTTTTGTCATCAAAACCCTATATACCATGAACAGACCGGCACCTCACAGCAGAAGAATCCCATACATCGTTGCAGGGACTGCCCTATTTGCATTACTTGCTTTTCTATTGAGCCAGACGGGCTACTACAGCTTCTGTTATCTGGAACAATGGGACACCTTCATCTATAATTCCGCCTACCTTAGCGGTTCTTTGGCTCTGCCCGGCGGATTCGTACAACTCCTTTCAAGCTTCCTGACCCAATTCTTCTGCCGACCCCTGACCGGAATATTGATAACAGCACTGCTACTGACGTGGATTGCACTGCTGACAGCCGACATCCTACACCGCTGGACAAAAAGCAAACTCACATTACCACTCGCCCTTTTCCCCGTTGCAGCATTATTCTTCCTGCACTACAACGTAAACTACCAATATGCCGGAACCATAGCCTTCCTGTGGATGCTGCTTTTCCTCCGCCTGCGGTTCTTCTTCCACAAGTTCACCGGACGGTTCGCCTATTCTCTTGCAAGCACCTTCCTGCTCTTCGCAACGGCAGGATCGGTCGCCTTTCTGTACAGCAGCCTCATACTGATCATAGAATTGTTCTGTCACAAGAAGAGGGCACTCTGGTTCATATCCCTTCCGCTAATGGTGTACCTGACCGCTGAAACTTGCTTACGGATGGGACTTTCCGGCGAATTGGAACACGTCCTGCTGCCCGACGGCTACTTCACGCTAAGACTCCAAGCAGGCTCCATCATCTATCTGCCTTGGGGGCTGACACTGGCCGTTTTCATCACAAGCGGTCTATGCAAATCATTCAGATTCAAAAGTAGATGGATGCAAGGAACCCTTATCGCTGCCCAACTCGCATGTGCAGTCGCTTTCACTTTTGTCGGCATCCCCCAATACATCGACAGGAACAATGAAGTCTTTAAAGAACTGAACCACTACGCACGCCACTGCCAATGGGACAAGATAACAGACAAATGCGAAAACATGCCCATGAACAACCTGCTTTTCCAGAATTATCACAACGTCGCACTGGCAGAACAAGGCCTGTTGGCCGACCAACTGTTCATGCAACCCTGCATAGACATACAGACCATTTACGTGCCCGGAAACAAAACGCCCTACCTGTCCGCACTGCTCAGCGACATCTATTTCTCAATGGGGCACATCGCCTTTTCACAACGATATGCCTTCGAGGCCAACGAAGGCATGGGCAATTTCTCTCCACGCATGCTGCAACGGCTGGTCCAGACCAGCCTTATCTACGGGCATTATGGCACTGCAAAGAAGTATCTTGATATACTTGAAAGTACACTCTTCTATAAAGACTGGGCCACAGCCCACAGACGTTTTCTATGGAACGACCCGGCTGTAGAGACCGATTCCATCTTAGGCAGCAAGCGAAAATGCCTCTTCCCCGACAACCGTTTCTCGGGCATCAAAGGGCTGGACGACGATTTAAAGCAAATCGTCCTCAAGAACCCCATGCACAAGACCACCATCCAGTACTTAGGCTCACTATATCTGCTGTCCAAGGATATTCCACGGTTCAAGGCCACCCTCGAAACATTCTATGGCACACCGGCGCTGCCGTCCGTGCTGCCCGTCTGCTTTCAGGAGGGAGTGGTTGCTTTTGCCGCCGGAGACCGGGAAACATTGGAACGATACAACATACAGGCAGCTACCGTGGAGCGCTTCGAGGAATTCAGCCGACAACCCTCCAAAGACTCCCACAACTTATGGTATTTCCTGAAATATAGAAAATGAAAACAGAAATGAAAACGAGAATCCTGACATATCTGCCAACCCTAATCAGCTGCCTGCTGCTGGCAGCCTGCTCACAAAACGTACATATCGACCGCCATACCGGTTACCGGCCTCCCATATCGCCCGATTATACCGAAGTCACGCTTCCCCCGAACATGGCTCCCCCATGCTTCTCCCTGCCGGACAGCTGCCATGCCTCCCGTCTCCGGGCCATATACCGGGCAGGCGATGAAGAAACTACCGTCACAACCCGCAACGGGCAGATAGCCATCAGTCCCTCCAAATGGAAAAGGCTCGTAGACGCCGCATCTACCATCACCGTCCGCCTGCAGGCCCAAAGAGGAGACAAATGGGAAGAATACGCCCCTTTCCACCTCTACATCGCCAAAGAGAAGATAGACCCCTACATCGCCTACCGGCTGATAGAACCGGGCTACGAGACCTGGAACGAGATGGGCATCTACCAACGTTGTCTGGAAAACTATGAGGAAACAGCCATCCTCACCAACAAGATGACCGGCTACGGCTGCATGAATTGCCATTCCTTCTGCGGGCAGAACCCGGAGAAAATGCTGTTCCACCTCCGTTCCGACTACGGAGGGACCTACATCATAGAGGAAGGACAGATAAAGAAACTGAATACCAAAACACCGCAGACCATTTCGGCATTGGTCTACCCGTCGTGGCATCCCTCCGGCAATTTTGTGGCATTCTCGGTGAACGATACCAAGCAGATGTTCCATACCACCGACCCGAACCGCGTGGAAGTCATGGATTATGCCTCCGATGTCGTGATTTACGACGTGAAGCGGAAGCAGATTGTCAGCTCCCCACTTCTGTCCTCGGCCACTGCCTTTGAGACATTCCCCACTTTCTCGCCCGATGGAAGAACGCTCTATTTCTGTTCCGCGGACAGCGTGAGCATACCCGGAAAATACGACCAGGTGAAGTACAGCCTGTGTTCCATCGGCTTTGATGCAGACACCCGTTCGTTCGGCAGCAAAGCAGACACGCTTTACAATGCACGCCGGGCAGGAAAAAGCGTCTCTTTCCCCCGCGTATCGCCCGACGGCAAATTCCTCATGTTCACCCTCTCCGCATACGGCAACTTTTCCATCTGGCACAAGGATGCGGACCTATACCTCGCCCACCTGCACACCAACCAAATCCGCCCCTTGTCGGCACTGAACAGCAACGACGTGGAGAGTTACCATTCATGGAGCAGCAACAGCCGCTGGGTGGTGTTCAGCAGCCGACGGACAGACGGACTGTATACCCGCCCCTTCATTGCCTATATAGACGAGAAAGGGAAAGCACACAAGCCCTTCTTGCTGCCGCAAAAGGAGAAAGACCATTACACCTTCCTGATGAAATCCTATAATATCCCCGAGTTCATCTCCGGAAAGGTCAACACCTCCGCATACGACATCAGCCGGACAGCCCGGAAAGAGAAGGGAACGGATGTCGTCTACTCTCTTCAATAGAGGCATCTCCATTTTCTCTGTCTCCGGCGTCTTATGTTCAGCTTTATATTACTGATGCCATGTAACATACAAGACAGTTTCTGCAACATTCATATCTATAGATGTTACATCAAGCAAACAAAAAACAACGCAAATATCACAACCATTGACATTTAATTCGTAATTTTGTTTTCGATGTAAGACAGAAGTTACATGAAGCGTTAACTCATCAAACCAAGGTTGCATCTCCAATACATTATAGATTTGTTTAACCCTAATAAATAAGTTACGATGAAAAAAGGACTAATTGTATTATTAACAATTGCGACGGGGCTGGTTGCTTGTACCGAACCCATCGAAAATATTCAAAGCACTACTCCGACGAAATCAGTGTACAATTTGAATCGTCGTAGTTATGCCGAGGCTGTAGAGATTGCTCAAAATTCCATCAAAATGCTACAAGAGGAAAGTGCAACAACACGTGGAAACAAACCTGTTCGCACACTGAACCTCACAAGTGGAATAAAAGCTATCTGCCAGCCCCAAACTCGTTCTATAGGAAATGATTCCGACAACGACACATTATTGTACGTATTCAATTTCAATGACGAACAAGGATTTGCTGTTGTATCTGCCAATCGTCAAACAGAAGGATTGATAGCCGCAGTTGAAATGGGAAGTTACGATCCCGCCATACCAACGGGAAATCCTGGATTTGATACGTATATGCAAATGGCTAAGGTATACGTAGCAAATACAGAAGTAATAGAAAAAGAGGCGAAAGTTACCACTACAAAGTCTTCGCAAGGAATTCAGATGTGTAAACCTGTTTATGACACCGTCTTTTTTAAAAAAATAAATCCAAGAATCTCTGTGCGATGGGGACAGAAACAACGTATGGGGCAATACTGCCCCAATGGAGTATGCGGATGCAGCAACACAGCCGCCGCCCAAATTATGAGTTATTTCCAATATCCGAGTTCGATTAATTTGACTTTTGAAGAGAGGGATGTAAATTCTACGGCCTTAAACTGGACTGCCATGTGCACTCACCAATATTCGAATGCAAGCTATAATAGAGATGAAGCTGACACTCAAATAGGAAGGCTTGCCCGTCAGTTAGGAAAAATATCAAATAGTTCTTACCATTCATATCCTGATGCCACAAAAAACAGTACAGAAACAGCCGTGAATAAGAGTAGAAATACTTTTCAAACTCTCGGATACAATGTAAGCAATATTATTAATTATGACTATCGGATAAATGCTAATGCATACGATTCTGATGCAGGTTATACTTTAGCAAGTAAATTGGCCAAGAATGAACTGATATTCATGGTAGGTTATAATAATGAAAATGAAGGGCACGCTTGGGTTATTGATGGTTGCTATTATGTGAAAGCGTTGCACCGCATAATGTGCACGTACGATGGAGAAAATTGGGTGGTTTATCAAGAACTCGGCACGAATAGAACTTGTCATAACCATATTAATTGGGGATGGAATGGAGCGCAGAATGGGTATTTTGAAAGTTATATATTCAATGCGTATAGTACACTTAGTAAAGACGAATCATCAATTTATTTACCAAGTGGTGAAAATGTAGATTTCTACGACAATATCGTATATTTCACAGTTAGTCATTGATTTCATTCCCGATAATTTCTCTTTAAAGAAAGATTTACTAATACCATTTTCTAGGGTGTCCAGTTTGATGTTCCGGTTTTTGCTTCAAAAAGCAATCGTGCATTTTCCAAAGCACTGACAACCATATAGTATATGGAGCATATTAACAAAGAAAGTTACGATGCTTTTTTAAGAGTTAGAACCGTATCAAAAAAACGGCACCGTTCTAGTTCATAATCAATAGGCTGAATTGTTAAATCAATCTCAAAATTGAGAACATAGAGCTGGACACCCTAATTATTTTCACAACAATCAATAACTGAATCGTATGAAAAGAAACAATTTGCCGTCTGTTTGCGTATTCCTTCTGATGATGATGGGAACGGTCATATTCAATTCTGCTTGTAACAATAAGGATGATAATCTTGTTGTTGGCGATCGCGTTCCTCCCCCCAGAACGATAACTATAGTCGGTAACTATCTGATGGAGGCAAACTCCATTGTGGGAGTGGTACATAAAGATAGAAGCCTCGGACTGACCTACATAGAAGACGAAGAGAAGAGCCGTTTCTATATACGTACAACCTCCAAGGATGCAGAAGAAGCCCTACTCAAGATAGCAATCGAGGGTTTAAAGGTCAAATTCAGTGGTAAAGTATATGAAATGAACAAGGAATTCGCCAAGGATAACAAATTGCCCAATGATGTAAAGCTATACTCCCTCGTTTCTCCTGACTATTCTATCACAATACTTGACGAACAGTAAAATCTCCATTGAACATAATGCAACGAAGGGGACTATACACTATATTTAGAAACTGTTCTGATTTATATTTCGATAGGATAAATGATAATTTAGGGGATTTACGATTTGACGATTTACGATTTACGATTGAAGTATGTATTGTCAAACAACCGCTCATCAACAGGCAGGTTTATGATTGCATGAGTAACTTTAATCGTAAATCGTAAATCGTCAAATCGTAAATATATAAATTCCCATTTATCATTTCAAAACAGTTTCTTAATGACTCAAGAGTTTCGCAAGTCCTTTATATTAGACTTCTTATAGATTTGTATTATATATGCGCGTGTATGCGTGCGCTAAGGGTACAAATCTCCGTAAAGTCTAATATAAAGGACTTGCAAAACTTCAGTAAATAATACAGGCTAAAATTTACCGACTCCGATCGTCACAGCTTTCACCTTTTTCAGAACCGCTCTATTCATCGGGGTTCCCGGTGAAACTTCTTTTCATTTCGAGGGTTGACGGTGAAGGACATTCCGCTGTCTCCGGCATGTCGTCAGACACTTGTGTTCAGCTTGTCAGGCACTGGTGTCTGTCGCGATAGACACCAGTGCCTGACAAGCTGAACACAAGTGTCTGACAGATTGGATGCCAGTGTCTGTCAACTTGAAGTATCGCGTTGTCAACTTCAATAGGGTCAAGTGAAGATTCAACACCCACCAAATACCACATTGCCGGTGCTATGTAACGTACGAAACAGTTTTTGTAACATTTTCATCTATAGATGTTACGTCGAGTAAACAAGAGGTAGCGTGAATTTCACACTTATTAATATCTAATTGATAATTTTGCTTTCGATATGAAACGAGAATAATATAAAGTATTAACCTGTTAAATCAAAGCAATTATGAAGACATAGAAAAAAAGTTCATTCCTTCCGTATAAATTGTAAAAACAGCATTTATACCTTAATTAACCACTATAGTAAAATTTATTTTTTCTATTACCTATTTTTATATGAAAAACATTAATCTTAAAAGAAGTATCGGGTTATTATCATTCCTACTGATGATTCCTGTTTGGGTATGTGCCCAGAACATTACAGTGAAAGGTACCGTAAAAGATACCAGCGGCGAAAGCATGCCGGGTGTAAACGTCCTGCAAGTAGGTACGACGAACGGCATCATCACAGACATCAACGGTCAATATCAGATGAGCGTTCCCTCCAATGCCAAATTGACCTTCTCCTTTATCGGCTATGTCACTCAGACTGTCCAAGTAGCCGGCAAGACCACATTGGACATCATATTGAAAGAAGACGCACAAGCTTTGGACGAAGTAATAGTTGTGGGCTACGGTACGATGAAGAAGAGCGACATTGCCGGTTCGGTAGCTTCTGTAAACGCAGAAGACATGTTGCGCCGCACTCCTACCAACATTGCACAAGGCTTGCAAGGTGCAGCCCCGGGTGTCATAGTAACCATGCAGGACGGTGCTCCCGATGCCAATGCCGCCGTCCGTATCCGTGGTGTTGCCACCATCAACGGCAAGGCAGACCCGCTCTATGTAGTAGACGGCATACAGGTGGGTACCAATGCCAACTTCATCAATCCTTCCGACATCGAATCCATCGAAGTGCTGAAGGATGCCTCCGCAACTGCCATCTATGGTTCGGCAGGTGCCAACGGTGTAGTCATGATTACTACTAAACACGGGACAAAAGGACATTCTTCCATCAACATCACTGCCGACTTCGGTCTCCAGACACTGCCCAACAAGCTGGACGTTTGTAATGTAGACCAATATGCCGCCAACCTGCGCCAAGCACGTGCCAACGACGGCACAAGCCTTTGGAACGAAGTGTGGAGCGAGCAATATGACGGCAAACGCAAGCAGATTGACTGGCAAGACGTGATGACCCGTGCATCCTGGAAGCAGAACTACAGCATCTCTACTTCCGGCGGTACGGAGAAGACACAGTACAATGCTTCTATCGGTTTCCTGCGCAACGACGGTATGGTAGTCAACACGCAATACCAACGCATCACGGCTCGCGCCAACGTGAAGCCAAAGTCAACAATTACCTGGAATTCGGCGCTGACGTAAGCTATATCCATACCGATGCCCACGGCTCGAACAACTCTATCGGTAACTTCGGTAACCTTTCCTCTTTGCGTGACTTCGCTTTCATGTGCCCGACAATGGACTTCGTGACTCGTGGCGATGCCACGTATGACGGTGTACCCGTCGGTTCGTACATTTCTCCGAACGTGGTCAACCCCGACGGCACGTATGGTGAAGTGCTCGGCGGTAAAGATACCAACGATGGTTTCTGGGGAACAACAATAGGTAATATGTATGCCAAGCAGATGGAGCTGAACAAGCGCAACCGTCCAAACCGTGCCTTGGCAAGTGCCTACCTGACAGTCACTCCGCTGAAGGGTCTGAGCTGGAAGACGCTGGTTTCATACGACTACACCGGCAACTCCGACACAACTTCAGCGCGGCATCAAACGTGTAAACTACTACAACGGAACAGCCATCGACGTGACCAAAGGAACAAACGCCTACGTCAATCCGAGCAACGACAACGATTATAGCTTTGGCCTGGGCAACAATGACGGACAGACACTCTCCATCCAGAATACGCTGACTTATAGCTGGAAGAACGACGTGCACGACCTGACCGTAATGTTGGGTAACGAGGTTTCACGCTATTACGGCCAGTGGACTTCCGCCTCTTCAAGAGGATTCTGGAGTCCGGACAACCGTAACGTAGGCCTGACCACCAAGCCCGAGACACTGAGCGGAAGCGGCGCCCTGAATCTGGAAAGCCGTGGCATCTCCTACTTCGGCCGCGCAAGCTACAGCTTGCTGAACCGCTACATCCTGACCGCCACGCTCCGTCGCGACGGTTCTTCCAACTTCGGTGCCGGCAACCGTTGGGGTACCTTCCCTTCCGCAGCTTTGGCATGGCGCGTATCAGAAGAAGCTTTCATGCAGAATCAGGACGTGGTTTCCAACCTGAAGCTCCGTCTTGGCTGGGGACAAACCGGTAATTCCGGTGGCGCCACCGACCTTTCTGTGGCAGGTCTGTCACTTGAAAATGTAAAATACTCCTTCTACGGCAACGGACAAGGCATGGGCATGTGGAACGGCATGACATTCGCCACCGGTTACTTCGCCGGATTGGTAGACACCAACCTGAAATGGGAAACCAACGAGCAGATGAACATCGGTATCGATGCCAGCTTCCTGCAGGGCGACTTGAACCTGACAATGGACTACTTCATCCGCAAGTCCAAGGATTTGCTGCTCTACCGCCAGATACGTCCTTCTACCGGTTTCTCACAAGTCTACACCAACTACGGCGAAATCGAGAACAAAGGTTTTGAATTCAGCCTCGCCTACAACAAGCGCCTGAACAAAGACTGGAGCATCAATGCCACTCTGACCGGTTCTACCTTGAAGAACAAAATCAAGAAGATGGGAGAACCTGCTTACAACACCAACTCCGACTCCTCCGGTAAAGGTACCGAGGACGGTTCCAATACCGGTGCCGTAGGTGCCGCTGCCGGTTATCACTGGGGCAACCACTCCATCTGCAAGGAAGGCTATGCGGTAGGTTCATTCTACGGCTTCCGTGTAGAAGGCGTTTTCCAATCCGACGCAGAAGTCGAAGCAATGAACAAAGCAGCCACCCTTGCAGCAGGAAAAGATTGGGAAAAAGAGAAAGTCTACTACCAGACGGACGGAACCAAAGCGGGCGACTTCAAGTACAAGGACTTGAACGGTGACGGAATCATCAACGAGGACGATATGGATATTCTCGGCGACGGTTTCCCGACCCTGAACTACGGTCTGAACCTCGGCGCCAGCTACAAGAACTGGGACTTCTCCGTATATCTCTACGGCGTATTGGGACAAGACATCTTCTCTTATTCCGCCATGCGTCTGTCCAACATGTTCTCTTCCGATGACGGCTGTGCGCCCAACATCCTGAAGGAAGCTGCCGCCCAGGCATGGTCTCCCGAGAATCCCAACGGTACACTTTCCCGCTTGTCTTTCCTCGACCCCAACTACAACATGCGTGCCTCTGACATGTGGGTGAAGAACGGCGACTTCTTGCGTATCTCCAACATCCAGATAGGCTACACCCTGCCGAAGAACTTGGTAAAGAAGGCTTCTATCCAGAACGCCCGCGTTTACCTCTCCATCCAGAACTTGGCAACCCTTTCCGGTTACAACAAGTATGGTGACCCCGAGTGCGGTCAAGGCAGTGTGCTCTATACAGGTTTGGATACCGGCCGTTACCCGATGCCGCGTACCTATACACTTGGCGTGAATGTGCAATTTTAATAAACATCAAACATTACATTGATTATGAAAAACAAATTATTATACAGTTTGATTGCAGGAGCTGTGGTGATGACCGGTCTCAGTTCTTGCGACAACGAGGAGTTCCTCAACGTGACACATTACTCCATCTTGGAAATGAGTACCATGTACGAAAGCGACGCCAATGCCAAAGCAGCTCTGAACGGATGCTACGACCTGATGCTGCCGAGCAACACCGCCGGGCACAACGGAGACCCCTTCAAGCCCTATCTGTTCACCGGTTCACACCCGACAATGGACTCTCAGGCTACGGGATGGGACAAAGCGTTCATGACCCAGTCATGGAATGCACAAACCACCGAGTTGTCCGCCGGATGGAACCAGGCATACGCCGCCATCACACGAAGCAACGACTTCCTGTCGGGACTGGGAACTGCCGACAAGGTGTCTGACGACGTAAAAAGATCGTTGGAAGGCGAAGCACGTGCCCTCCGCGCTTACCAGTACTTCTGGTTAGCCACCACATTCGGCCGTGTACCGATGCTTTCTACCGGAGAGAACTATACAAATACACCGACGAAAGCCCGTGCAGAAACCTACGCGGAAATGTGGGACTTCATCATTGAAGACTTGAAGGCTGCCGCCGAACTGCTCGACTGGGAACCCATGGACGGACAGTACGGACGTTGTACGAAAGGTATGGCGCTGGCTTATCTGGGCGATGCCTACATGTGGAAAGCTTATCGTTGCCCCGAAACAGCCAATGAATGTTACGGACTGGCAAAGACAGCCCTCAAAGAAATTCTGGACAGTGGCACGTATGAGCTGAATCCTTCATTCACCACGCTATGGGATGCCGATGAAGTATGGGGCAAAGAGGCCATCTGGCAGGCCGTGCTCAACGAAGGCGACCAGTGGGGCGGCTGGGACGGAGCCAAGTGGTCCGAGGCCCATGGTTGGGTAGGCTTCTACTTCGGTGCTCCCGCCAACGGTGCATGGGGAACCTATGCCGTGTCCTGGGAACTCTATGACGCATACGAAAACGGCGACAAACGCCGTGACGGTTCTTTGGTGACAGCCACCATACCTGAATCCAAATTGAAGGAAATCGGCAAAGAACATTGGAAACAATCGTTCAAGCCTGAAGCCTGGCTGGCAAGCCCGGACAATGCCAAATATATAGGAAAAGGATATGCAAAAACAAAGATAGAGAAAGATGAGAACGGTAAAGACGTAGAAACCCTGGACTGCGACATCAAGTATGACCCCGACTGCCCGATAGGATTCAATCCTTTCGCACAAGAAGTGGTATGGGTCAACACCTTCCACCGCGAACCGGCAGAACCGGCACCGACCGTTTACTCTACCAAGCACTGGCGCAACGGACGCGGAACACACTGGTCCGGAGACCAATGGCTTCCCGACCACATTTATATGAAGCGCCTCCCCAACGTGATGCTGGACTATGCGGAATGTTGTTTCAGAACCGGAGAGGAAGCTGAAGGATGGAAACAAATCAACATCCTGCGCAACCGCGCATTCGGCAACATGGAAGTCGGTAAGAGCAGTGAACTCACCGCCAAATTCAACAGTTACTTCAGAAATCTGGCAAGTGTGTACGGAGACAATGGCTATGGCAAGTATGTGGCTACCGAAGGATACCCCATTCCTTTCAACGAGACACCCGTGACAGTAGTAGACGCACAGAACTACTACGCACAGCTGAAAACCGAGAAAGGATTTACTTCCGACTTGTGGAAAGTGGCAGTCAACGAGGAACGCCGTAAAGAGTTCAACGCAGAATGGTGCCTGCGTGGAGACATGCAGAAGTCAGGCTATCTGGAAGACCACATCGAGCATAACTACCCGAAAGGCTTCGGCTACTTGAAGGGTTTCGAAGCCATATTCGAGTTCCGGACTTACCGCGACTTCGACTTCAACATCAACAAGATGGATATGCCCATCCCGGCAGACGAGCTGATCAAGAATCCGGCCTGCGACCAGAACGAAGCTTACCTGGGAGGACATTAATCTCCAGGAAACACCCCGGACAAATACAAATTCATACTTGTATATATAGGGATTAGTTTTTTACAGAGCCATATCGAGAAGGGAACTTCTTGGTATGGCTCTTTTTGTCGTTGTGTCTATGCTGTCAGTATGGCTTCGGAAGAAGTGACTACTGTATCAGCATACAAATGAAAGAACCGTCTACTGATTACGTTTATAAAGAAAAAAAGTGTCTAGTGAAATCAGGAAAAGACAGGAAAAGACAAACTTCAACGTGAATCCTTTCAGTTTCAACGTAGAAAACCGCTTGTCTCGACACATAGAACAGTTCGTTTCACCACATAGAACAGTTTGTTTCGACGCGTGAAACACTTTGTTCCATTGGGGTAAACACTTTGTTTCATTAGGGTGAACACTTTGTTTTATACAGTATGAACACTTTGTTCTATAGCATGTGAACAAATTGTTCATCACTGTGAACTAATGGATTATCCCTATTTAGAACATGAATGCACTGTGCACCGTGGATGGCCTTATACCCGATTTAGGGGCTTGCAGATACTTTATCTGCAAGGTATCTGCAAGGGGTATCTGCAAGCCCACAACACATTGGTTTACAGCGAAGCAAGTACCAAATCCTTGCAGATGGCAGATAAAAAGAGAAAAAAAACTTTGTGTAGCGGTGCGGGCTGAATTCAGCAGGCAGCAAAAAGCCCGTCCTCTTAATTAATGGGGACGGGCTTGAAAAGTAGCTCCGAGGGGAATCGAACCCCTATCTAAAATTTAGGAAATTCTTGTTCTATCCGTTGAACTACAGAGCCTCAACTGATAATCAGCGGAATATGTAGAATATCAGTAGAACTTCTACGCTATTCCTGCACGATGCAGGCTGATTGCGGATGCAAAGATAATGTATTCTGCCGATTTTCCGAAAAAAGTTTTGTTAATCCGATTAACTTTCCGAAATTTGCCGTCCATGTAAACGGAATAGTAATCCTCAAATAATCTATAGTAATTCGTAAGTTATGGCAAACGACATGATGGTCAAAGAACTGGAGCAAGTGGTAGTCCGCTTCTCCGGAGACTCCGGCGATGGTATGCAACTCGCCGGCAACATCTTTTCAACAGTTTCGGCTACCGTGGGCAATGACATCAGTACATTCCCCGACTATCCGGCAGACATCCGCGCCCCGCAAGGCTCACTTACCGGCGTTTCCGGTTTCCAGGTACATATCGGTGCTGAGAAAGTCTATACCCCGGGTGACAAATGCGACGTATTGGTAGCAATGAACGCCGCCGCACTGAAAACCCAATATAAGTTTGCTAAATCCACTGCTTGTATCATTATCGATACAGACGCTTTCCAGAAATCAGACCTGGAAAAGGCGGCTTTCAAGACCGATAATCCGATAGAGGAAATGGGCATCAAGCAGGATGTCATCGCCGCTCCCATCTCGAAGATGGTGAAAGACTGCCTTGCCGATACCGGAATGGACAACAAGGCCATGCTGAAATGCCGCAATATGTTTGCAGTAGGCCTGGTATGCTGGCTGTTCAACCGTGATTTGAAGATAGCCGAAGACTTTATCCGCGAAAAATTCGCCAAAAAGCCCGAAATAGCCGAAGCAAATATCAAGGTCATTCATGCAGGATATGACTACGGACACAATACCCATGCTTCCGTAGCCCACACATATAAGATTGAAAGCAAGACTACCGTTCCCGGCAGATACATGGATATCACGGGCAACAAGGCAACCGCCTACGGCTTTATTGCCGCTGCCGAGAAAGCAGGCTTGAAGCTGTTCCTCGGTTCCTATCCCATCACTCCTGCAACCGACGTGCTGCACGAACTCTCAAAGCACAAATCACTGGGCGTGATGACCGTGCAGTGCGAAGACGAAATCTCCGGTTGCGCCACTTCCATCGGTGCTGCTTTTGCCGGCGCACTGGCCGTGACCTCCACTTCCGGTCCCGGCGTCTGCCTGAAATCGGAAGCCATGAACCTGGCAGTCATTACCGAACTCCGTTGGAGTGCTCGACGTGCAACGCGGCGGCCCTTCCACCGGTCTGCCCACCAAGTCGGAGCAGACAGACTTGTTGCAGGCATTGTTCGGCCGCAACGGTGAAAGTCCGATGCCCGTCATCGCCGCCACTTCACCCACGGGCTGCTTCGACGCAGCCTACATGGCAAGCAAGATAGCACTGGAACACATGACTCCGGTCGTATTGCTGACCGACGGCTTCGTTGCCAACGGCTCCGGTGCATGGAAACTACCCAAGTTGGCAGATTATCCTGCTATCAATCCTCCGTATGTCACTCCCGAAATGAAGGACAACTATACGCCGTACAAGCGCAATCCCGAAACGGGTGTCCGCTACTGGGCCATTCCCGGACAAGAGGGCTATATGCACATCCTCGGCGGTCTGGAGAAGGACAGCAATACCGGTGCCATCTCCACCGACCCGGAAAACCACAACCTGATGTGCCGTCTGCGTGCCGAGAAGGTTGCCAAAATCCCCGTACCCGATGTAGAAGTGCAAGGTTGCGCAGACGATGCCGACCTGCTGATTGTCGGTTTCGGCGGTACATACGGCCACTTGTATTCGGCCATGGAAGAGATGAACAAGGCAGGCAAGAAGGTGGCCCTCGCCCACTTCACTTATCTGAACCCGCTCCCCAAGAACACGGAAGCTGTCCTGAAGAAGTACAAGAAGGTGGTAGTTGCCGAACAGAACCTCGGACAATTCGCAAGTTATCTGCGCATGAAGATAGACAACTTCACCCCGTACCAATTCAACGAAGTGAAAGGACAGCCGTTCGTCGTTGCCGAGCTGGTGGCAGCGTTCAATAAAATAATTGATAATTGACAGTTGACAATTGATAATTACCATGCGGAACACGCGGATTATCAATCATCAGCCACCAATTATCAACTATCAATTATCAACCATCAATTAAAAAAGATTATGTGCGAATATACAGCAAAAGACTATAAAAAAGGACAACCCCGTTGGTGTCCGGGTTGTGGTGACCACTTCTTTCTGGCTTCACTGCACAAAGCAATGGCAGAAATCGGCAAAGCTCCTTGGGAGAATGCCGTCATCTCAGGTATCGGCTGCTCCAGCCGTCTGCCCTACTACATGAATACGTATGCAATGCAGACCATCCACGGACGTGCTGCTGCCATCTCTACGGGTGCCAAGGTTGCCAATCCCAACCTGACGGTATGGCAAATCTCCGGCGACGGTGACGGTCTGGCCATCGGCGGTAACCACTTCATCCACGCCGTACGCCGTAACATCGACCTGAACATGATTCTGCTGAACAACCGCATCTACGGTCTGACCAAAGGTCAATATTCTCCGACCTCTCCACGTGGTTTCGTCAGCAAGTCGTCTCCCTATGGTACGGTAGAAGATCCATTCCACCCGGCAGAGCTTTGCTTCGGTGCCCGCGGCCGTTTCTTTGCCCGCGCGGTAGCTACCGATGCTCCGGGGACAGTGGAAATATTGAAGGCAGCCATGGCTCACAAAGGGGCTTCCGTTTGCGAGATTCTGCAAAACTGCGTTATCTTCAATAACGGTACGCATGACTCCGTAGCCAAAAAGGAAGACCGCGCCAAGAATGCTATCTACTTGAAACACGGCGAACCAATGCTCTTCGGCGAGAACAACGAATACGGACTGATGCAGGAAGGCTTTGGTCTAAAAGTCGTGAAACTCGGTGAGAACGGCATTACAGAGAAGGATATCCTTATCCACGATGCCCACTGCATGGACAACACCCTGCAACTGAAGCTTGCCTTGATGGAAGGTCCCGACTTCCCGATTGCACTCGGTGTTATCCGCGATGTGGAAGCTCCTACTTACGACGATGCTGTTCATGAACAAATCGAAGAGGTGTCTGCCAAGAAGAAGTATCACAACTTCGAGGAATTACTGATGACGAATGATACGTGGGAAGTAAAATAAACCACTAAGATTTATTAATATCATGTTTGCACGAAACAAATAAGGTGCAAACATGATATTAATTTCCTAAAAGTAAGAGTACCTCCCTATCCTTTCTCTCCCAAACATAGATACTTATTACGCCAAACATGCAGTTCTTCCATCAAGAATAACTATATTTGCCACAGTAACCATAGTAGTCACATTTTGAAAGTGATTCTCTGATTTATACTGGCTTAATATCAATCTCACAAACCGCAGGCTGATAGCTCTTTCGTTCGAGTAATCCTTCCCAGATAAAGGTCAAAAACACTCCCACCCAGAAAAGAAAATGCAACCACTGCAACTGCACCAGATTTTATTGCAGCGATAGAGCATACCTCCGACGAACAAGGCTACCAATAAGGGGCGACAACAAGACTTCAAGGGAAGAGAGGGAAATTGTGGAATACCTACTGTGGATTTTTTCCACATCTCCACACCACAAACACCCTAACTTCCCTTTTTCCCGATAGAAAATAAGCAATTGATTATCAACATTATTCATCCTTAAAAGGATAGTCAGCCTTTCATTTGGCATACCTCTTGCTAAAATATCCGCCGAAAGGACGTAACATTTATAATAAGATAAATCAATTATTTTTCAGTAGTATGAAAATCAGGATGAGAAAACGGTGTGACATTCCACATTCAGCGTCGCACTTCCAAAAAAGTTTGATTATTGCAAGTTGGTTATTAGCATTTCTTTTCACCGGAACAGCCTTCGCACAAGAAAACCGAACCATTAAAGGCATTGTGAGAGATGTAACAGGAGAACCGCTTATCGGTGCCAGCGTCATACAGAAAGGTACCAACAACGGCGTCATTACCGATGTAGACGGCAACTTCACACTGACCGTTCCTGCAGATGCAACACTCTCTATCGCTTACATGGGCTATGCCACCCGGGAGATAAACCTGGCAAAACGAAAAAAGCAAGGCGACCTGAAGATTACACTCAGCGAAGATACCCAGCAACTGAAAGAAGTCGTAGTAACGGCAATGGGTATCAAAAAAGACACGAAACGTGTCGGTTATGCCATCAGTACCATCAGTGCAGACGAATTGGTAAAGGCAGGAGCACCCAACTTTGCCTCTGCCATGTACGGTAAAGCACCGGGAGTCCGCATTACACAGACACAGGGCGGTTCTGCCGGAGCTGTCTCCATCAACGTACGCGGCCTGACCTCCATCACTGGAAATAACCAGCCACTCATCATTCTGGACGGGGTACCCATCCGCAACGGCGGTACGGGCAAAAGCACGGACTTCGCCGAATTTGGCAACGACGGACAAATCCGTTCCAATGGTCTGGTAGACATCAACCCAGAGGACATCGAGAGCCTCAGTATTCTGAAAGGAGCTTCCGCCACAGCTCTCTACGGCTCGGAGGCTGCAAACGGTGCGGTAGTCATCACCAGCAAGCGCGCCAAAAGCGGCAAGCTAACGGTGGACTTCAATGCCCAAGTCATGGCAAACCTACCGGCTTATCTGCCAAAAGTACAGACCGTATACGGGCCGGGAACCTACAACACCGCATACAGCGATTATGAGAAACAGACGGGAGGCTTCTATCAGAGAACCCTAAACGGACAAAGCTACAAAAGCCTCCGTTCCACCACCTTGTCCTTCGGCCCGAAATACGACGGCAGCGAGGTACTTTACTGGGACGGGAAGATGCGCCCCTACCAGGCACTGACCGACAACCCGTGGAAAGAGTTGTTTCGCACCGGCTGGACCCAGACTTACAATCTCGCCATCTCACAAGGGACGGAAACCACCAGCAACCGCTTCTCCTACACATTCATGGACGAGATTCCCAATGCCCTGACCGGAAGCTTCACCAAACACAACTTCAAGCTGACCGGTTCGTATCAACTGGCGAAACCGCTGAAACTGGAATACTCCCTTAACTACATCGTACAGAATGTAGAAGACCGCCCGCAAACCTCGCTCAACCTATACAGCGGTTTCGGCAACATGTTCTCCACCTTCCTGGACATTCCCTATCTGAAACAAAGTTACGTCACCAGTCTGGGATACCGTAATACCTTTGTCGGAGGAAACGCCACGCTGACTCCCGAGGAATCATGGGCCTACGACCCCAGTTACGCCACCGGAGTGAACAACATGCTGTGGAATATGTACCATCACCATAGCGACGAGACAGAGAACCGGCTCATCGGTATGATTCGCCCCACCTGGCAGATAACCAACTGGCTGAGTCTGCGTGCCCAGGTTTCAACTGATATCACAGATGTGAAGCAAACACTGAAATATGAAAGCGAACAACCCAATTCCCTATACGACCCCAACGGCAGCTTCCAGTCCATCAACCGCCGTTACGACATTGTTTATGGAGATGTTATGTTGAACTTCAACTATAATATCAACCGCTTCGACATTGCCGCCACCGTAGGCTGGACCGGACGCTACGAAAATATGAACAATATCAGGGTCTCCACCAATGGCGGGCTTGTCACGGAAAACTGGTTCGACCTCAATGCCAGCCGCTACACGCCAAGCAGTACTCTGCAACGTATGGAACTACTGAAAACCGGCTATATGGGTACACTGAGCCTGGGATGGGACAACTATCTATTCCTTGAACTGACCGGACGCCAGGAACGCTCGTCTACCCTAAAAGACCAGAGTTTTTTCTATCCTTCCGCCAATCTGAGTTTCCTCTTCACCCAAGCCTTCCACATGCCGTCATGGTGGAACTATGGAAAATTGCGCCTCTCATACGGTATCGTAGGAAATGCTCCTGAAACCTATACCGCCAATATCGTCTACGAGCAAGGTTCGGACAACGGATTCACCTGGAACACCATTCCCTCTTCATGGGGGAATGCAGATATCCATCCGGAAAAGAAATACGAATACGAGATAGGTCTGGAAAGCAAGTTTTTAAACAACCGGTTGGGTATAGATATATCCTACTACTACAACCGTGTAAAGGACCAGATACTCTCCACGCCGCAACCTTCCACATCAGGCGTAAAGAATGTGTTGATGAATGTGGGTGAGGTAGCCAACCGCGGCTGGGATATATCAATCAGTGCCACTCCCATACTGACCAGAGATTTCCGCTGGGACCTGACAGCCAACTATGGTGTATATAAGAACAAAGTGGTGAAACTGGCCGATGGAGTGCCCTATCTGGAAATACTCAACTCCGGAGGCAGCGGAATAAAAATACAAGCTGTGGAAGGCCAGCCAATGGGTGACATCTATGCACAGGTTCCCCAGGTGAACGAAAACGGTGAGTACCTCGTTTCCGATAAAGGTCTTTACCTCAACCAAACTGAATTGCAGAAAGTCGGCAACATCAATCCGGCAGGCGTAGGAGGTCTATTCAACTCTTTCTCCTACAAGAATGTATTCCTCGATTTCAGTATCGACTTCCGCATCGGAGGAGATGTCATCAACGAAATGAACCAATATGCCACCGCAGTGGGTCTGACACCCGAATCCCTGAAGTACCGTGATACGGAACACGGCGGACTATCCTATTACTATCCGGGCGACAACAATTCCAGCGGAATTCCGGTACAAGTAGACCCTTCCACGGGTGCCGGCCCCAACGGAGAGATAATCTACCACGACGGCATCATTCTTCCGGGTGTAGTGGCCTCCACTGGCGAAAGAAACACACGTATCATTCCGGCAGGCTATTACTACAACACCACCTATAATTGGGGAACGGAGGCCGAACAGCTGACATACCGCCATTCGGTATTCGACAATTCTTATGTCAAACTGCGTGAATTGACCATCGGCTACCAATTTCCCGAAAAGATGATCTCCAAACTGGGACTGGGCCGGCTGAGTGTGTCGGTCTTCGGACGTAATCTCTTCTACTTCTACAAAGCACTGAAAAACTACGATGCGGAGTCGTCCGTCGGAACATCCTGGGCCAACCAGGCTACCGTGGGAAGTTCTACCACAGCTACCCGCAGTTTCGGTGTTTCACTTCGTGCAAGTTTCTGACAAAACAACCATCCAAAAAACAACAAAGAGTATGAAAAAGACAAAGATATTATCTCTTGTTTCATTGGGAGCATTCCTCTTGACAACATCAAGCTGTACGGATTATGACTTCGACAGCAAATACGAAGACCCCTCCAAAGTAACCCAAGTCACCATCAGTAATCTGATGGTAGGAGTCTTCCAAAAAGTAAAGGACTATGATGTTTACGAATACAACCGGTTCTTCGGATTCGATTCACAGTTTACGGGCAAGTATGCACAAACCTTCGGCTACTCCAACACTACGGATATGTATACCCCCGGCTATATACCCGCTATTGACGGACAGTGGGACAATGTGTATTCGGCACTGGCCCAGTTCCGCAAGCTGGAATCTCTCTACGAGGAAGAAAGCGCGGCAGAACAAGCCCAGGACGAGGCATTCTATCTTGCCGCCAAAGTACAGTTGTACGATTTCTTTGCCGCCACAGTGGACGTTTTCGGGGATATGCCTTTCTCGGAAGCTTGTACGCTGCCGCTTACCAACGATGTAGGTAGATCGTATGCTCATTATGACAAGGCCG